>Ga0208863_1000032_pt1 | contig 180179 bp, 183 predicted proteins | sample RifOxyD3_FD_184040 | JGI IMG/M metagenome (GOLD analysis project Ga0208863, IMG submission 184040) | Soil microbial communities from Rifle, Colorado - Rifle Oxygen_injection D3 (SPAdes) | ecosystem: Environmental > Terrestrial > Deep subsurface > Rock core/Sediment | place: Rifle, Colorado...
TTGCTAAAAAAGGGGAGTAAAAATCAAACATTCGGACACCTATGCTACAATGTTAATACAATACCTTCGACTAAACCACTGTCCGGATGTCGACCGATACCGGTGTCCGAATACTCCGATTTACACACTGATAAAAAGAGAGTTTAAATTTTTAAAAGAACTGAGCGAGAATGTTTTAGTGTACGATCCTAAACTTAATAATTTCACGTTGAGCGCATCCAACAGGAGCGATGAAGTAGGGATCATCCACAATGCGATTGTCTCCATGGTCACAAAAATAAACTCGCATGCAAAGCTTTTGGATGATATTAATCAGTCATTGGAAGAAAAAATTGCAAAGCGGACAAGAGAGCTTGAAGAGGCCAATAAACGATTAATAGAACTCTCCGTTACCGATCCCTTGACGAAAATAGCCAATCGAAGGCATTTTGAAAATCATCTCCAAGAGATCTGGAAGCTTGCCAAGCGTAACCATGTTGATATCTCTATTGTTATGTGCGATATCGACCATTTTAAAGAGGTCAATGATAAGTATGGTCACATGATGGGGGATATCGTCCTTACAAAAATAGCGCAAATATTAAAACATGCACTTAAAAGAGAGAGCGATTTTATTGCACGATATGGTGGCGAAGAATTTATTATCGTCTTGTATGATACTAAAACCGACGGTGCGGAGGAATTATGTGTTACGATTCAGAATAACCTGAAAAATCTTGATGGATTTGAGAATGAAGGGGTGAAAATAGCACCTGTTACCTTGAGTTTCGGAATCAGCAGCATGATTCCGGATGAAGAGAACCACTACGAACATCTTATTAAAAGCGCGGACACAGCTTTGTATCAAGCCAAAGAAAATGGTAGAAATTGTATGGTCGTAATTTAGGCTTACAGTTCTTACGTTAAGAAGAGTGAAGATGGAGAAGGTTTATAGATTAGATCAACGCGAAACACTATGAGCGGGAATTTGAAAGAAAGTATGAACTTTAAAAACCCTCCATACCTGCATCCTGAGCTAAACTGTGTTAGAATTATGATCAAGACTTTATAACCCAAGGTTACTCATGCTATTTAATCCGACCCCATTGGAAAAACTCACTACTCTTGTTACCGATTTAATTGATCAACAAACATCGCTTAAAGCAGAGATTGAAACACTTCGAAGCGAGAGTGACTCGATTCGCGGCAGTGAGCAAAGCAAAGATCACGAGATAGAACGTCTGAATGCGGCACTTGCCTCTAAAGATGAAGAGATTAAAATGTACAGTGATGAGCTTGCAGCCAAAGATGTCGAAATCGAAGCGATTGTTTCGAAAATCGAAAGTCTGCTTGGATGAAGACCAAGGTAACCCTCACGCTCAATGCCAAACGTTATGACATTGATGTGGAGGAAGATTTTGCCCGCTTTTTGACGGAGCAGATGAAACACGATTTTGAGTTTTACGGCAACAATGACCTCAAACTTCTCCTCCAAGCGTATGTTCGTAAAAACTTCACCCTCTATCAGCAGGAGAAGCAAACGCTTGCGTTAATCGATCGCCTTCAAAATCTTTAATCCTCTCCACTCCACAATCGCTTCACAATAATTTTTTATACTGCTCTCATCAAAAGAGAATCTCGCAAGAGAATCTCTCAGAAAAGGAGATCAAAATGAAAAAGTTACTCTCAATTTTGTTAATCGCAGCACTTAGTGCTTCAGTTGCTTCAGCGGATGCTAAAGCGGGTCAAAAAGTGTATCTTAAAACACTCAAAGCGAAGTTCAATATGAACGGAACCAAATTTGCCGCTGAGCATACGGTAGCGGAGTGGGAAGAGCTTTTTGCAAACGATGCAAAAGGGTTTATCAAAGAGTACGGTGAACGTTTCCCGAGTGCAGTACCGGTACTGACTAATCCTGACATGAAAGATAAACTTCAAGATGTCGGTGATTTTGCGAAAGAGTACGGTTCTGATAGCGGAAACGTTCCGAGTTGTGGATAATTTCCACTCAAACACGATAAAAAAATAAAAGGATTTACTATGAAAACGTTACTTGCAATTTTAGGTTTAACTGCTATGTTGAGTGCTGCGGATGGCGGTGCTTTGTTTCAAAAATGTGCGGCGTGTCACGGTGCTAAAGGTGAAAAAGCGGCTCTTGGGAAATCCGAAGTGATTGCCGGATGGAATTCAGCTAAAACGGTTGATGCTCTCAAAGGGTACAAAGGAGGAACGCGAAACACGAAAGGGATGGGTGCTTTGATGAAAGGGCAGGTTGCCGCTCTATCGGATGGGGATATGAAAGCCCTTGCGGATCATATTGCCGGATTGAAATAAATCTATTTCGTCTCTCCCCTGCGTTAAGCGGGAGTTACTCCCACGCTACGCAAATCTTCGTCCCTATGTTCTCTTCCGATTCTATGGTAATTTTAAGATCATACTCTTTGGCGATCATCGCGACGATATTCAGCCCAATCCCAAATCCTCCGACACTTTTATCCGCACGCGTATAGCGCTCAAATACCCGATCAATCATCGCTTCAGGGATTCCGATACCGTTATCGTGAATGGATAAACTGCCGTGCATGAGAGTGATGGTGATTTGCCCCTCCATCCGATTGTATTTGATAGCATTTGAGAGGAGATTATCGATCAAACGGGTTGCTTTTGTGGTGTCAATCACAAGAGTGACTTGTGGATCGATATGGGTTATGAGGGTGATTTTCTTTTGATCGATTCGGTGGCGAAAATACTCTAATCGTTCATGTACAAGGTGGCTGAGATCGAGTTGGACATTCTGTACCGCCAAATCATGATTGAGAATCAAATACGTGAGATCATCGTAGAGGGTGGAGATGGTACGGGATGCGATTTCGATCCGTTTGAGCTTTTTTTCGACTGACGGTGAGAGTTCAGCTTCCCGAAGGGCTTCGATATTGGTTAAAATCGCACTCACGGGGGTATTGAGCTCATGGGTGGTATCTTTGATAAAATCATCAAGGAGGGCAATCGCTTCATTCATCGGGCGCAAAAACATCCGTGAGAGGGTAAATCCGATGATGCCGAGGATCAAAAAGAGGAGGGAACCGAAGATCAAAGCGTTGATCAGCGCTTGATGGCGCCAAAGTTCATCATCACGGGTTTCAAACACCAGATAATACTCCCCCAATCCATAAGGTGAAAGAGGGATGATGAGGTGGATATAACCGTTATGAAGAGCAATGTTTTCACTAAAATCGTGATGGCTTTGGTGTAGGTTTCCTACGAGGAGATCTTTGTCATAGCCGTAAAGGGCGGTTTTGTAGGCCAAATCCGCGGGAAATGTATTCAGATTATGACCGCTTTCCAGCCATGTTTTGAGGCGGGGGACGTAACTCTCGCTTTCGAGCTGCATCGCCAGACGGTGAGAGGAGAGCATCTGCTCTTTGACCGATTCGTAATACAAAATTCCCATGAGTGCTAAAATCAGGATACTCATGACCCCATAGAGTGCTAAAAAGCTTTTGAGGGTACGGTATTTAGCGAAATTGATACCCGAGGCGCTTGTGGCTGACAATGGAGTCCTTTCCGAGGAGTTTGCGGAGCGTTTTTATGTAGGTGCGCAAGCTCCCATCGCTTGGAATTTCATCATAATCCCAGAGATGCTCCATGATGACTTCGTGCGCAAGGAGCTCATTTTTGTGTTGAATGAAGAGTTTGAGAAGTTTATGTTCTTTGAGTTGAAGATTCTGGATTTCTCCGTTCACACTAAGGATTTGATTATCAATGTCGTAGGTGACCCCCTCGGCGAGGGTAAGGAGATCGGTAGGGTTATGATAAAAATTACGTTTTAGGATCGTTTGAATCCGAAGGAGCAGCTCTTTGAGGGCGAACGGCTTACGGATGTAATCGTCTCCGCCGCTCTCAAACCCCTCTTCGACATCACGCATCGCGTTGCGGGAGGTGATAAAAATAGCGGGGGTAGCATTCCCCTCTTTGCGTGAATTTTTAAGAAGTGAGAAGCCATCTCCGCCGGGGACGTTGACGTCGAGCAGCAACAGATCAAACTTTTGTTCGTAGAGGGTATCTTCCGCCGTAGCGGCATCGTAGACGCAGGTAACGCTGTAGCCCTGCTCTTCAAGATATTCACTGACACTTTCACTAAGATTGGGATCATCTTCCAGTAAGAGAAGTTTTGTTTTCATCATGCCAGGAGTATCCCAAAAATCATAAATAGGATAAAAGCTATAGCCGCAGAGATCAGGGCATAAGGTAATTGCGTCCGGGTATGCTCCTGGACACTGCATCCGCTTGCCATGGCGGAGATAATTGTCGTATCGGAAATGGGAGAGCAGTGGTCGCCGAAAACGCCTCCCGAAATGACCGCACCCATTGCCAGTGCGACAGGGGCATCGAGACCGACGGCCAGGGGGACGGCGATAGGGAGCATGATACTAAAGGTCCCCCAGCTGGTTCCTGTGGCAAACGCGATGATGGCGGCCAAAACAAAAATGGCTCCTCCTAAATACGCGGAGGGGAGATAGTCCCCGATAAAGGAGGCGAGGTATTTTCCCACCTCCATATCCGAACTTACCCCGCCGATGGCGAAAGCAAAGAGTAAAATAGCGGCAATCGGAGCCATTGATTTGGCTCCGCTCCACGAGGCTGATAAAAATTCACGGGTGGTGAGTGCTTTTTTAATCCCGTAATACCCCCACATCAGTATCAGAGTGAGGATGAGGGTGTAAAAAATCGACGTTGAACCGGAACCTTTGAGAATATTACCGCCTCCGGTGAAAATCATAAAGGTAATAACGCCTCCGATCATCCATACCATCGGCCATAAAAAGAGTCCAAAGTGTCCTCTGTTATCTTCGCATTCTATGGCAGGAGGAGGGGTAATGGCGGCGTAGCGCATCGGTCCGATATCGATTTCAAACCATACGGCGAGGAAGGTAACGATGAGGGCGATAAAAGCGTAGAAATTAAAGGCGATTGATTCAAGGAGCCACGTAGCACTTTCGCCTGCGATCAATCCTGCCGCGATCTGTCCCCCGATAAGTCCCAGCAATAATGCTCCCCATCCGTTTAACGGGATGAGTGAGCACACCGGTGCGGAGGTAGAGTCGCAGACAAATGCCAGCTTGGCACGACTGATTCCGTATCGGTCGCAAAAAGGGCGCCCGATTGCCCCGGCAACGAGCGAGGTGATGGAAGATTCGATAAAAACAATAATCCCCGCGATAAAGCTGGGCATCAGTGCTCCCCGTTTACTCTTGACCCAAGAGCGCTTGACGCTCAGTTCATGAACCAGACCGTCCACACCGCCGCTCCGCTCAATGAGAGTCATGACCGAACCGACCATAATTGCAAAGGCAAGGGTTTTAAGTACCCACCCCTCGCTTAGAAGAGTTTCAAAACGGGCAAATGTCAGTGTCAGCGCAGTGATCGGCTGAAAATCAGCGATAATGATTTCACCGACTAAAACGGCCATCGCTAAAGCGATAAAAACGGAACGGCTGAAAAAAGCAAGGAAGATAGCAATGAGTGGAGGGATTAACCCTAAAAGACCGTATTCGATAGGAGATCCTTACAATATCATTTGCAGGCGCATTATACCGGGACGATCGAATTGCTCTTTATAATATTCGCTCCGCTTTTCATCGATCACTTCAAACCCAAGTTTTTTGTAAATCATTTCAGCTTCTACCGATCCGATTTCTACCGAGGTTTGAACTTTACGGTATCCTTTAAGGCGTGCGGTCAACATGCTTTTGCCGATCAGTTCTTTAAAAATGTCGATGCTCTTAAATTCCGGTTTGACCAGCATAAAATCGAGAACAAAGGTCTTGTTGTCCACTTCACCCTCACAGAGGAGATATGCGGCAATTCTTTCATGGTAAGTCTCATCAAATCCGATCTCTTCGAGCGCCTGAGAAAAAATTTCATGGGTTGCGATGCGGGGTTCATACCCGCAAATGGTACCCACGGTTGTCCCCCCTCCTACTGCGATAAAAAAGTTGGAGAAATGGCAATAACTTTTCGTCGTTGTTAATGCGAGACTTTTTAGGTGCTGAAGGAGGAGGTCATTATCAGAAGTATTGAACACCAGATCAAATAATCCGATCTTCTTTCCTCCCCGCGAACCTTCCAATAGTGCTTGGGCAATGATGTCAATATCCGCCTCGGATGCTTTACGAACCGTAATACTCATCAAATGCCTCACTCTGCCAAATTTTCTATATGCTATACTACCTAACTTTAAAATAAACTAAGAATGATGATATGTTGAAAATAACTTTATCCCTCACCCTCTCTTATATCCTCACTACGCTCTTGGCATCAGAGCAACTTGTTGTTGTTGTCTCATCTGAGCTAAACGCGACCAGTGCGTCGTTACAGAGGTATGAAAAGCAAAACTCATGGGTGAAAACAGGCGATAAAGTTCCCGTTACGTTAGGACGAAGCGGTTTAGGCTATGTCGCCTTTAAACAACCGCTTAAAAATGAAGGGGATGGGAGATCACCCTCAGGGGTGTTTCCGATAACGTCAACATTTGGTTACGATCACAACACGACGTTTAAACTTCCTTACTGGCATGCGGATGATAATCTCTATTGTATTGATGATATCAACGACTCACGTTACAATAAAATACTCCGTATTTATGAAAAAAATTCTCTCCCTGAGAGTTATGAAGTGATGCGACGTCTTGATGGAGTGTATCGTTACGGTGCGGTGATCGGATATAACCCATCGGCGCAGAGCGGGCGCGGTTCATGTATCTTTATCCATCTTAATCATGCCGACAAACATCCTACATCAGGGTGTACGGCGATGGATGAAGCACCGCTGATAGAACTTCTCAAATGGTTAGACCCTGTGAAAAAACCGCAGATTTTACAAATAGTGAAAAGTGAGTGTGGAAAATATAAACAAGAGTTCAAGGGGATAGAGTGTGAGTAGCGTCATTGCGGAGTAGATCCGCAATCTAAGATCCTGAATCTAGTTCAGGATGACGATGGATATTAGTTATTCACCACATCCACTTTAGGTGTTTTAGCCATAGAAGCCGGAAGCATCGGATAGATCACCGTCGGTTTTTTACCCTCTAACGCTTTTAGGAAGGTTTCGATTTCAGCGGTCTCTTTATCATTGATATCAACACCGAGTTGGATGCGTCCCATCTCTTTGATCGCTTCGCTCAAAGTAGCGATTTGACCGTTGTGGAAATAGGGAGCCGTTTCAGTGACGTTACGTAGCGTCGGTACGCGAACCAACCCATTTTTATCCCCTTTGAAGTCTCCGACATTCATGTGTTTGTACGGAGCGGTTACGCCGAATGCCTGCATCGTTCCACCCAAAGCAATATCGTTGTGACAGGTTGCACACCCTTTGTCGATAAAGGTTTTAAGCCCTTTTTGCTCCGCTTTGGTGAGGGCATTTTTCTTGCCATTTAGGAAATCGTCATAACGTGATGGGGTAACGAGAGTACGCTCGAATACGGCAATCGTATCGGCTACTTTTTCGAACGTTATTTTTACCTCTTTGCCGTATGCTTTTTTGAATGCGCTGACGTAAGCCGGGATCGAATTGACAACCCCCTCTACAAACTCTTTCGGCGCTGCCATTTCTGGTCCCGCTTGGATCGGCCCTTGGGCTTGGTCTTCGAGATGCGGAGAGCGCCCATCCCAGAATTGCTGGCTATAGAATACAGCGTTATACACCGTCGGTGAGCTGAGGTGGTGCGGATTTGAGGTCCATTTGTGGCCGATGGCGGAAGCCATACCATCCGATCCGCCGATGGCGAGATTGTGACAGGTATTACAGCTGATCAAACCGCTTTTAGAGAGGCGCGGGTCGAAATAGAGCATTTTACCCAGTTCTGCTTTTGCAACCGTTGTCGGGTTCTTTGGGTTTGAGGTAAGTTTTTCAACTGCTTTTGCATTAGCAGGAATCGGTTTGAGCCCCGCAGTTTTGGCTTCATCAAGCAGTGAAGCCCCCATAACGCTCGAAGCGACAATAGCTGAAATTAGTAATGCTTTCATGGGAACATCCTTGAGTATTTGGATAAAGACCCTTATTGTAGCACATTTCATCTAAAGGATAAGTTTTATCCTTTAGATGATTCCAACTCTTGGATGACCGTGGAGCGTTTGGTGTGTTCCAAACGTCTGCATGCCGATTCAAATGCTCCGCTTTCGCCGATGAGGATACAGTGCCCTTTCGCACGGGTAAGGGCCGTATAGAGGAGTTTGGTATTGAGCATAATGTGGTGCGAAAAACTCATCACCATTACGACCCGTTCATACTCCATCCCCTGTACTTTATGGACACTCAGAGCATAGGAGAGGCTGAGAAAGTCACTGATTTGCTCATACTTGTAGTGGACGATCAATTCTTCGTTCGGGTAGTAAACATAGCAGAGTTCATCTTCCTCGTCGAGCCGGAAGATTAACCCGCACATGCCGTTAAAAATTCTTCGCTCACTGGGTTCTATCCCCTCTTTAAACTCTTCAGGAGTGGTGGAGGGGAGATTTTCATTTTTGGTGTGGACGACTTTGTCCATCAAACGAAACTCCCCCTTGAAGGTTTTAATCTTTTTTTTGGGATTGGGATTGAAATACTCTTGAAGGAGGAGATTGAGATTATCGACGCCGAGGGTATTTCCGCGCATCGGTGAGATCACCTGAAAGGCGCTGAGGTATTCGCGGATTTGTTTGGCTTGGAGTTTTTCACGTGATTCTGGGAGGTATTGCAGCGTCACATCTGCGATGGCAGCCAATAGATTATGGGCATGGGTTTTGAGCACCTCTTCAAATTCGCCGGTACTAAGTGTATTTTTGAGAGCATACCGGTTGGGAATATCAACATTGACAAAGGTGAAATCCTCATAGTTTTCCCGGTACTGCGGGATGATTCCGCGCCGGACATCGTTGGCGATCAGGGCGATGGCTTGATCGGGGCTTTGGCGGTATATCTGGGTGAGCATCACCATAGGTGCGAGATTTAGGGCAATCGCATCGCTCAGTGGGCTTCCCGCACCGATAGGGGGGAGCTGCGCATCATCTCCGACGATAATGATTGTTGCATCACGTTCAATCTTCGCCATCAGCCTCGCAAAGAGGAGGGAATTGATCATTGAAGCTTCATCGATAAGGATCACTTTGTAGGGCATGGTATCTTGCGATTCAAATCGAACGAGGAGGCTTTGAATGGTGGCACTCTGATATCCGCTCCGCTCGCGTATCCGCTGAGAGGCGATACCACTCAGAGCACAGGTCATAATGAGGTTCGGATCATGGCGGATACTCAGAAGATCGAGGAGAGCCTTTGCGGTAGTACTTTTTCCGGTTCCTGCATATCCGACGAGAAAAATCAGTCCCGTTCCACGGTTAATCAGTTCCAAGGCTGCGTACTGTTGTTCTCCCAGGGTAAGCGAATGGGTCTCTAAAAAGGAACCGAGGTCGTCCGTAAGAGGTTCATGGGTGCTTTTTCCTCGCCGTTTAAATTCACGGATGAGCAATGTTTCGGCTTCATAAATACGTGACGGGGAGAGCTTAGAACTGGGAAGAAGGGTAATGCTCCCCTCATTCAAACGATCTTCGAGGGCTTCATCGTATCGACCGTGTTCTTCAAGTGCCAACAGTAGCCCCAGTTTTTCGAAAAGGGCATGTCGTTCAATACAGCTGTTCCCCTCAGAATCGCAATATTCGCTGAGGGTATGTTCCATCGCTGCTTGGATACGGCGATCATCATCTTTTTTTACCCCCATTGCCAACGCAATTTCATCCGCTTTTTTAAATCCGATCCCGTTGATACGCATCAGACCGTAGGGGTTGTTTTTAATCGTTTCAATCGGGTCTTTTAGCTCTTTCATGGCCCCTGCAATCAATCGAAGCAATCCGGGAGTGACCCCAAAAGGGGCTAAAAACTCTCCCAAAAGCCGCATGGAGCGAAATTGTTTCCATCCGGCAGAGAGCTTTGAAAGGCGCTTCTCATTCATTCCTTTGATTTCGTTCAGCCGTTCGATATCGTTGTCTAGAATATCGATCAGTCCCTCGCTTCCATACCGTTCGATCAGTTCGGCGGTCAGTTTTTTGGTGAACCCTTTCACGACACGGTTGAGAAAAAAGAAAAGTTCGTTTTGATTGACAATGAGAGTCTGGGCTTTGAAAGTTCGGCCATGTTGGCGATGCTCTTCCCATGATCCTTTGAGGGTGACGGCCGCATCTTGAAGATGGTGGACATCACTCTCATAATAATGGGCGCTGATTTTATCCCCGTTTTTGAGGACGGCGATAAAAAATCCGCTTTTTTCAAAGATGATTTTATCAATTTGTCCGATAAGTGTTTGCATAAGGGGATTTTAGCGGAAATTTAGTCGAAGAAGAATTTTTAGGGCACCCAGTGGTGCCGTATAGGGATTTATGCTGTAACCCGTAGGTTGCGCGCTTCTTCTTGGGATTTGTACAGTTCCGCACATCCTTTGGCAAGCTCGCGGATTTTGAGGATATAGTTGGCCCGCTCTGTTACCGAGATCGCTTTTCGTGCATCGAGGGTATTGAAGGTATGGGAAGCCATCATGCACAAGTCATACGCCGGCAAGGGAAGTTCAGCATCGAGACACCGTTTGCATTCGGCCGCTTTGGCCTCGAATTCGGCGAAGAGCATTGCCGTATCGGCGATTTCGAAGTTGTATTTGCTAAACTCGATCTCCCCCTCTTTGTGAATGTCACGGTAGAGGGTTTTACCGTATTTATTCTCGCTCCAGACAATATCGAATACCGTATCGACCCCTTGCAGATACATCGCGAGACGTTCGGTTCCGTAAGTAATCTCGACGGCTACCGGATCACAGGCTACACCGCCCACTTGCTGGAAATAGGTAAATTGGGTTACCTCCATTCCGTTGAGCCATACTTCCCATCCCAGACCCCAGGCGCCGAGGGTGGGTGATTCCCAGTTGTCTTCGACGAAACGGATATCGTGATCTTTGAGGTTGAGCCCAAGATATTCGAGACTTTTGAGATAGAGCTCCTGAATGTTTTCGGGACTCGGTTTGATCAGCACCTGAAACTGGTAGTAGCTTCCGAGACGATTGGGGTTCTCACCGTAGCGGCCGTCCGTCGGCCGACGGCTTGGGGCGACGTAGGCGACCGACCATGGCTTGGAGTCGAGCGAGCGTAGAAAAGTTGCAGGATGAAATGTCCCCGCACCGGCGGCGACGTCATAAGGTTGGACGATTGCACACCCTTGGTCATTCCAAAATTGTTGTAGTTTTAAAAGCAGATCGCCAAATGTAATCATAGTTTTCCCATTAAATAAATTGTGCCATTATACCAAAAACCATTCTCCAAAGGCTTTTTTAATGCATCATGTTATATTATAAATTTATTTGTTGAGGGGGTCGTAGGATGAAGCGCTATTGTATTCTCTTATTTTTGTGCTTTACTGCGCTGTACGCACAGCTCCCCTTAGAAAAAGTTTCTGTGAAATTGCAATGGGCAGATCAGTTTCAGTTCGCAGGGTATTATGTTGCAAAAGAAAAAGGGTTTTATCGTGATGCGGGATTGGATGTCACGATCCAAAAATTCGATCCGAAAAAACTCGCTATCGATGAGGTAATGAGTGGGCGCAGTACCTATGGAATCGGCAGATCTTCCCTCTTGATTGATCGAATGCACGGGAAAAATATCGTCGCATTGAGTGCAATTTTCCAGAGTTCTCCGTTTATTCTCCTTTCGCAAAAATCGGCGGATATAAAAACGCCTCGTGATCTGATCGGCAAGCGGGTCATGATGACGCAAGATTTTCAAGACAGCATTTCAATTCGAGCGATGCTTAATTCCCAAGACATTCGTATGGGGGAGCTGAAATTTCTGGAACACAGTTACAATCCGCTCGATATTGCCAACGGCAAAGCCGATGTGATGGCATGCTATATCTCTAACGAACCGTTTGTTCTGAAAGAAAAAGGGATTGAAACCAACGCCATTAGCCCTGAAGCGTATGGATTTGATTTTTACAGTGATATTCTCTTTACTACCGAGGCTGAAATACATAATCACCCGAAACGGGTGCGGGCATTTGTCGATGCGACACTCAAAGGATGGGAATACGCCTTCACACATATCCCCGAAACGGCAAATCTTATCCGCAAACGCTATAACGGTCAAAATAAATCGTTAGAAAGTCTCATATACGAAGGGGAGGTCCTCAAAACGCTCGCTTATCGCGGGAATCAGCCACTTGGGGCGATTACAGTAGATAAATTTCGACGTATATCGGATATTTACCGGGTAATGGGGCTGCCTCAAAACGAAAAACGTTTAGAGGGTTTTATTTATGATGATACGGCACATCAAACGGTACCGATGAGTGTCGATGAGCGTTCATTTTTACATGTGAATACGATACGATACGCCTCTACGTTTGCATGGCCTCCGTTTAACTTTAGTGCAGATGCCAAGCCTGCGGAGTTGCAGGGGATAGCAGCCGATTTTTGGAAACTGATCGTTGAACGAACAGGGATGCACACTTCCTTTGTCCCTTCTCCTACATGGGCCGCTGTAGTGGATGCGATTAAGACGAAAACAGCCGATGTTACTTTGGGTACTTCGATATCGGGGGATAAAGAGCCTTACGCCCTTTTTTCCAAACCTTACGCATCTTTTCCGAATGTCATTGTCACCGATAAAACAATCGATTTTATCCCGGGGCTCGATGCGTTGGAGGGGAAAAGGGTTGCGATAGGGCAAGGATACAGTATTGCAGACTCCATTGCAAAAACATATCCCAATATCACGATCGTGGGAGTTGAGGATACACGAGAAGGGTTGAAATTGCTCAGTTCCGGACGGGTTGATGCGGTGATTGACATTCTCCCGGTTGTTGCGTATCTGATCAATGCCGACCACCATTTGGATCTTAAAATTTCGGGGACAACGGAGTTTGATTTTGAGGTTCGTATGATGATTAGAAACGATTATCCGGAACTCAAATCGATCATCGATAAAGCGATTGATACCATCACCGTAGCAGAACGGCAAAAGATTTTTAACCGATACATCGCCATTACCTATGAAAAAAGCGTTGACTACAGTTGGGTTTATGGGATCGGATTGACGGCGTTATTTATTATTTCGATTTTTATCTATCGCCAGTTTGAGATGGGAAGGTACAATAAAAGACTTTTCCGGATGGCAACAACCGATCCTTTGACCCAGCTTTCCAACCGAATTCGTCTGGATGAAAAATTAGTGGAATGCCATCAGTACTATCAGCGAACACAGCGGAGCTATTCGTTGATCATTATTGATTTAGACCATTTCAAACGGATTAATGATACCTACGGCCATTTGATCGGGGATATGTCCTTGGTGACTCTTTCTCGAATATTACGTGAGAGTATTCGGGACATCGATATTGTAGGTCGATGGGGAGGAGAAGAATTTATGATTATTTGCCCTGAAACCGACATTGCTGGGGCATACCATCTAGCGGAAAAAATCCAAGAGATGATTGCCGCCTATGATTTTCCTCATATTCATACTTTAACGTGCAGTTTCGGTATCAGTGAATGCCGCGAGGGTGATCGAATCGAAAATGTCGTCGGCCGTGCGGATAATGCACTCTATAGGTCAAAAGAAGAGGGGCGTAATCGAATTTTTCAGGGGTAAATTACCCCAGTTTACAAACGATATCTCCGATATTTCGGCCAAGTGAATTTGCCACAACAGAACATTTAACTTTTAATAAAAAACAGATATTTTGACGTCGGCAGGGGGTCATACACTCGTAATTTCCCATCCCTTTGGCAATAATAAGATCAGCGGTATCAAAGAGTGTTTGCGCTTCAGGCGAGGCAAGCTCATAAACAAATCCTGGGGTAGGGACACCGCTGTTGATCAGAGAACAAATCTCCTCCATGCTAGCTTCTACAGCTTCTTTCATCGTGACATCATTGATAATCGGATTTCCCCGTACCATATAGGTAAACACAATATCCGGATAGAGTTTTTGGAGTGATTGGATTGACAATGCGTCGAAGAGATGTTCACCGGCATTGTCCCCGATATAGAGAACACTTTTTGCATAGTCTAGAGAATTGCGCAAGGCATTGGTGTCATCGTGTGCAAAGGGGGTATTAAATACGGACATAATGGCATCATGCAAATCGAAACTTACCTCTGCGGCCAAATCGATGACATTTCCTACCACAGCCGTTTTGAGCGTTGCGATAAAGGGATCATCGCTTTGATCGATTGTTTCGTTCAAAAATGGGAGATAACTTTTCGCTTGAACGGTAGCGTGGTGTTTTTGGTGCTCATACAGATCATCAGTGTTGGCGAATTTCGCCATTGCTTCATAGAGCGGTGCGGCGATGACCGGAGGGGAGAGGGTAAAGTCAGCATCCTGAAGAGCTGTTTCGACATACTGAACAATCTCGTTTGTTAATGCAGTATCGGCGTGAATCGCTTCGCACACACGGCGGCTTTGGGCGGAAATACACCCAATACATTCATTTTGAATGGTCATAATGAGGCGTGATCTTCGATGACTTTACCCCACATCAGTTTGTACTTTCGGCGCATAAATTCAACCTCTTGCTGAGAAAGTCGGAGCTGCTCGGTGAGGGTTGCGATCGTATTGCGGTCTTCATCGTACAGTTCTTGGAGAGAGGCAAGTGCCTCACGCAGAAAAAGATTTTCATTTTTGATTGATTCGATGGTCTCTTCTTTGGCCCCGAGTACTTTTTCGTGAAGATTGATAATGGTGCCGATTGTTTTTTCGACGAAACTCGCTCCCATTGTTACATCTGCATGAGATGCACTGAGTTCATGGAGAGTTACAGGAACGATTCCCGCCATTCCTTGACCTGCATCGATAAACACCTCTCCATCTTCGATAGTAGTGGTGAGTTTGCCCCGGACGATCAACGTTTCAATCTCGCTGCGATCCATCTGTGTCATCTGCGCGTAGTCATCGATACTCATCCAATGCCCTTGCATTTTCTACCACCTTTATATTTAAACAACTCTAGCAAAACACGTACCCAGTTTGTTAAAACAAGGTTAATAAAGCACGCAAGCGTGCGCAAGCTTTCTGCTGAAGAAAATGCAGAATTATTGTAGCCGAATGGGACGTGTTCCATCGGCGTGTGAAACTATGGTACTGACTGATTAGGTACATTACATCAGTGTCATTGCGAGAAGTGTAACGACGAAGCAATCCATGTATGGACTGCCACGCTTCGCTCGCAGTGACAAAATGTTATATGACTATTAAGTCAATGCCGAAACTATAAAATAGTTTCTATCTCCAATGAATCCATTTCCACTTTTTTCGCTTTAGTGATACGATCTTCTTGGAGTTTCATCCGCAGCTCTTCATTTTCAAGAGCCAAAATCTGCATCGCAAGATACGCTGAATTAATCGCTCCGGCTTTTCCGATTGCAACGGTTGCTACCGGCATTCCTGCCGGCATTTGCACGGTAGAGAGGAGCGCATCGATCCCGCTCAGTGCGGATGCACTCATCGGTACACCGATGATCGGCTTGATTGTTTTAGAGGCTAAAACACCTGCCAAATGGGCTGCCATACCTGCGGCTGCGATAAAGACCTGTGCCCCTTTTGCTTCAGCTGCAATCACGTAATCTTTGGTACGTTCCGGACTTCGGTGCGCCGATGAAATGATGAGTTCGTATTGAACACCGAATGCTTCTAATGTTTCGGAACACGATCGCATCACGTCAAAATCACTTTTGCTCCCCATAATGATTGATACAAATTTCATTGAATTAACTCCTTGGTTTTGAATTTAACATTTGGTTACTGTCCCCATATCCTCGGTCGCAGGGATACGGAAAAAAGTGAAAGGCGGAAGTGCAGCAGGGAGGGTAAATCGGTTGAGATTTCCACTATGAACCTGATCCCACACTTTGCCATTTTCGGCGAGGAGTTGTTTAAACGAAATAGTCCATTGCCCTTCGATATGACGAATAGTACCGATTTCGTTATCGATTTCTGAGAGTGCCGATTCGTCGGGTGAAACGATTTCCATGACATCTCCGGGAAACGTTTTGTATTTGCATTCGAAATGGCTGCCGCTTTCATCGACCAGCCCGCTTACCTGATGGGTTCCCATCATCATCGAAAAGTCAAGATTTTGGGTGTCATGTTTTTCAAATGGGCGATTCACCAAATACGCATCGGTAAATCCGCGGTTTTGCATCGTTTCTAACTCTTTTTGATAGGCATCCGGATCACTTTTCCCGGCATAATAATCATCGATGGCCCGGCGATAGACTTTCGCTGTGATAGCCGCGTAATAGGGGGCTTTTGTACGCCCTTCGATTTTAAGCGAATCAATGCATCCCGCATCCAGTATCTCTTTGATATGGGAAGCGAGGTTGAGATCTTTCGAATTCATGATGTAGGTCCCGATTCCTTCGTCTTCGACGAGTTTGAAGAGCGTTCCCGTTTCAGGATTGGCAGCGTACATTTCGTAGGGAAAACGGCAGTCGTTGGCACAGCTTCCGCGATTGGGAACGCGACCGCTTTGCAATGTCGAGATCAAACAGCGCCCGCTGTAGGCAAAACACATCGAACCGTGGACAAATACTTCGATTTCCAAATCGGGGAGTTCTTCTTTGATCTGACGCAGATCTTTAAGGGATATTTCACGTGCAGCGATGATGCGGCGTGCTCCCATATCATAGTAGACCTGCGCGTCCAGCACGTTCATGACATTAGCTTGGGTAGAGAGATGCAGTGGTATATGAGGTGCGATCTGATGAGCGAGCTTGAGGACTCCCGGGGTTGCAACGATAAACGCATCGGGCTCGAGTGAAGCCATGGTAGCGATATGTTCTTTTAGAAGTTTGAGTTGGGAATTAAACGGGAAGCCGTTGATGGTCACATAGACTTTCCGGCCTCGAGCATGGGCATAGTCGATCCCCTCTTTGAAGCTCTCCAAATCGAACTCTTTGCCGGAGCGGATACGGAGTGAAAAGTGGCTTACTCCGCCATATACAGCGTCAGCGCCGTAGTCGATGGCGATTTTGAGTTTTTCTAAATTTCCTGCTGGAGAGAGAAGTTCGACTTTTTTCAAAGAGTGTTGCTCGATTCTTTATAGAATATTTTAGGAAATTTTAGCGAAAAAAAGGTATGTATTTAATGAAGTAAATTTTCTTTCTTTTCTTTCTTTTCTTTTTCATAAGAAAAGAAGCAAAAGAAAATCATCTCTCAAGCAAATCTGCACACGCATCACTTCGCACTTCTGCGGTGAGCGTGGCTATTTGGATGCTTGAGAGATAGTAATTTGATAATCTATTTCTGCCCAAAAGAAGCCAAAAGGGCTTCAATGTCATCACTGCTGACGACATCCTCGGTGGTTGTATCTCCGTGGATATGTACGGCGGAAGTAACCCGTTTGGAATCATCGATTTTTCCGGAAAATAGATGGTTCATATACGTTGAAAGGGCACGCATGACATTAATGACCCGCTCAATTTTTTGACGATGGATATCTTGGTATTGCATAATGTCCATGATATTCATGATCGTATCGCCGCCGTTTTGGAGCTTTTCAAGAATGGCTTCGAGTTGCTCACGGGCATTCTCATTGTGAGCCAATTGCGTTTTAAATGCTTCGACATGGGGAAATTTCACACTTAGAGTATGAAAGAGTTCAACATTGCTGTCGATAACGGTTCGAATCGCTTTAACATCCTTTTCCCCCTGCGTCAAATCCTCACTGATCCCTTCGATCAGATCAAAAATTTCCGAGGCTTTTTCTTCACTCTCTTTGGTAACATCATCAAGCTGATGCACCATTTTGTTGTCATCCGTCGGTGGAGGGGGAGGCCAGCTGCTCATGGCCGAGACCCGGTACGTTTCCGAATCGATTTTGCTGTGTGAATCTTCTTGCTCCTCTTCCTCTAACGGAAGTTCCTCTTCGTCTGCTAAAGACTCAGATTCTTCGTAAGCTTCATCTAAATCGATATCACCGCTCATTAATGCATCTAACTCTTCTTGCGTCATAACGATAACCTTACCAAAAAATTGCACTATAATATCATTAAAAGCATTATTTTTACTTAGGGAAATAGATGAAAGTTGATCTTCATAACCATACTGTTTTGTGCAATCATGCGACCGGTACCGTGAATGAGTACGTTGAAGCTGCCATAGGCTGTGGTACACAGTTTTTCGGTTTTTCCGATCATGCTCCGATGCATTATGATCCTGCGTATCGTATGACGTTTGATCAGATGGAGCTGTATGAATCATGGGTTAACGAAGCTAGAGAGCGGTATGCCGATAAAATTACCGTTTTATTGGGATACGAGATTGATTTCCTCCCCGGTTACATGGATGAGGCTGTGTTGAGCCGTCCTTGTGATTATTTGATCGGAAGTGTCCATTTTATCGATGACTGGGGATTTGACAATCCTGCATTTATCGGCCGATACGCAGGTGCCGATATCGATGATGTTTATCGGCGCTATTTTGGACTTATTGAAGAAATGGCCCTCAGCGGAAGATTTGATATTGTCGGGCATCTGGATTTGCTCAAAGTATTTAAATATCTCCCGACAAAAGATATTCGACTTTTGGCAGAAGGGGCATTGAAAGCGATCAAAAAAGCCAATATGTCGATTGAGATAAACGTTTCGGGATACCGAAAACCGATTGCCGAAGCGTATCCCTCACCTCTTTTGTTGGAACAAATTGCTGAGCTGGAGATTCCGATAACGTTTGGATCTGATGCCCACTGCATTGAACAAGTTGGTCTCTACAGTACTAAGGTTGAAGCATTGGCCCGCTCAGCCGGTTATGACAAATGTTCCCTTTATCGTGGACGTGATCGGGAAATGATTAAATTTTAATCACACTTAATTCTCCACATTGTGCCAACTTTTGCTATACTATCTATTACTATAATTATTTTCAGGAGTTTTGCATGGGTAAATTCGTAAACAGTGTCGACGAGTTTTTCAGTTTTTGTAAAGAGAATGACGTTCAGTTCGTTGATTTTCGTTTCACCGATATGAAGGGGACATGGCATCACGTCAGTTACCGTATGAGTGCGGTTAATGCAAGCCAATTTGAAAATGGTCTTCCGTTTGACGGTTCTTCAATCGATGCATGGCAGCCGATCAACCGTTCTGATATGTTGCTAAAACCGGATGCTGAATCTGCGTTTATGGATCCATTTACCGCTGATCCGACCATTATCGTATTCTGTGATGTTTACGATATCTACAAAGGTCAAATGTACGAAAAATGTCCTCGTGCAATCGCAAAAAAAGCGCTTGAACACCTTGCAAATGCAGGAGTTGGTGATGTTGCTTATTTCGGACCTGAAAATGAATTCTTCGTATTCGACGATGTAAAAATCCGCGATGAAGCAAACTGCTCATACTATGAAGTAGACACTGAAGAGGGTGAGTGGAACGATTCAAAAGATTTCAAAGACGGTTACAATACCGGTCACCGTCCACGTACTAAAGGTGGATACTTTCCGGTAGCACCTATCGACACGATGGTAGATCTTCGTGCAGAGATGATGTTGGCGCTCGAGCAAGTGGGTCTTGAAGTTGTTCTCGGTCACCACGAAGTTGCGCAAGGACAAGGGGAAATCGGTATCGTTTTCGGAACGCTTGTAGAAGCTGCGGACAACGTTCAAAAACTTAAATACGTTATCAAAATGGTTGCTCACCTTAACGGTAAAACCGTTACGTTTATGCCTAAACCACTCTACGGAGACAACGGTAACGGTATGCACGTTCACCAATCAATCTGGAAAGACGGTAAAAACACGTTCTATAAAGAGGGTGGATACAGCAATCTTTCTGAAACAGCGCTTCACTACGTTGGCGGTATCTTCCACCATGCACGTGCGGTTGCAGCATTCACGAATCCGTCAACTAACTCATATAAACGTCTTATCCCTGGATTCGAAGCTCCGTCAATCTTGACGTACTCAAGCCAAAACCGTTCTGCATCTTGCCGTGTTCCATACGGTGCAGGTGAAAAAGCGACCCGTATCGAAATGCGTTTCCCAGATTCTACTTCATGCCCATACCTTGCGTTTACGGCTATGTTGTTGGCTGGTCTAGATGGTATTAAAAACAAAATGGTACCGGTAGGACCGATGGACGAAGATTTGTTCGAACTCAGCCTTGATGAGATCCGCGAAAAAGGTATTCCACAAATGCCACACACACTACGCGGTGCTCTAGAAGCATTGGTACGTGATAACGAATTCTTGCAACCGGTTATGACTCCGTTGTTCATCGATACGTATCAACACTACAAATTTGAAACACAAGTATGGCCGTACGAAGCACGTCCTACAGCGTTCGAATTCAAAACTACATACTCTTGCTAATTATGTGCAGGGCATTTGCCCTGCAACTTTCTCGTTTATAAATCACTCTTTCATTATTTTAGAAAAGTTTCTTTGTTTTTTGTCCCGGTAAAATGTTTCTATCCTTTTCTTTTTAAAAAAGAAAAGTACCAAAAGAAAAGCGCCTTGCGACAAATCGCTGGCACTACTGCGAGCGCCCTTGCTCAGGGTAGTGTCGCAAGGCATTGAGTCATCTGATTAAATGATTTTCGCAGGATGCGAAAATAGATAGCAATTTATCACTAAAGCATCTTTGGAAGCCGCGTACGATGCAGAAGTGCAAGGAGTCGCGCGAGCGATTTGCTTGAGAGATGAGGTTTTTTGTACTACTTTTTTGCCGGAACAAAAAAGTAGAAAGAGAGGTTATGGAAGTTTTGGGCCAGCGGCAGAGTAGTCAAATTCACTTTGTCCGTCAGTATACTTTTGAAAGTTTTTGATGAAAAGAGCAGCCAAATTATCACGTTGAACAAGATAAGCGTCACGATCTGCCCATGCATTACGAGGGTTCAGGATAACCGGATCGATAGAACCGAGCGTTTTAGGGATATGGAAACCAAACGTGTTGGTAACGTCAAATTCGCTCTCATTGATACTGCCATCCAAAATAGCATTGATACATGCGCGGGTATCTTTGATACTCATTCGTTTACCGACACCGTAACCACCGCCGGTCCATCCGGTATTAACGAGGTATACGTTAACGCCGTGTTCATCGATTTTTTCACCTAAAAGTTTTGCATATACGGTTGGATGAAGCGGAAGGAATGCCTCACCGAAACATGAACTAAAGGTTGCCACCGGTTCGGTGATACCCCGCTCTGTTCCCGCAACTTTTGCCGTGTAGCCGCTAAGGAAATAATACATTGCCTGTTCTTTGGTAAGACGGCTGACGGGAGGGAGAACACCGAATGCGTCGGCAGAGAGGAAAATGATATTTTTCGGATGAGCCGCCATAAGAGAAGGCTGATGATTATCAATGTGTTCGATTGGATAAGAGACACGAGTGTTCTCCGTTTTAGAGCTGTCGGTATAATCGACGATACCGTCTTCGTCATAAACGACATTCTCTAGCAGCGCGTTGGGACGGATAGCATTGTGAATCTCCGGTTCGCTGGAAGGGTCTAGATTGATCACTTTTGCGTAACACCCCCCCTCGAAGTTGAAAACTCCATCATTATCCCATCCGTGCTCGTCATCCCCGATAAGGGCACGTGAAGGATCGGTTGAAAGGGTTGTTTTTCCAGTTCCGCTGAGTCCGAAAAAGAGACAGGTGTCCCCTGCGGCACCGACGTTGGCTGAACAGTGCATCGAGAGCTTTCCTTCGAGTGGAAGCCAGTAGTTCATCATTGAAAAAATCCCTTTTTTCATTTCACCACCGTACCAGGTACCGCCGATAATACACAGATTTGCTTCGACATCGAAAAGGACAAATACTTCAGAATTCAATCCATGGTTTTTCCATTTCTCATTGACCGCTTTACAGGCATTGAGGACAGTAAATTGAGGTTTAAAACTTTCGAGTTCATCAGCCGTCGGACGGATAAACATATTTTTTACAAAATGGGACTGCCATGCGATTTCAGAGACAAAGCGGACAGAACGTTTACTTGAGGCACTTGAGCCACAGAAAACGTCGGTAACGTAAAGATCTTTTCCGGAGAGTTGTTCACGAGCAACAATGAGAAGCTCATCAAAAACGGCTTTATCAATTTTTTTATTGACATCACCCCATGCGATGTATTTATTAGAAGGGTCTTGGTTAACAAAATATTTATCTTTGGGACTTCGGCCCGTAAAGATACCTGTATCGACCATGGTCGCACCATTGCTGGCACGTTTACATTCACCGTTTTCCAGTTCGTGCTGGATTAACTCATCGTAACTGAGGTTATGGAAAATCTTTCCACTATTTTTTATGCCTAACGTCTCAATCTCTGCGGAAATCATGGTGTTGTTTTACCTTTTAGGGTTCATCGTCGTACTGTACAACGATGAAAATTTAAAGCAGATGCTTCATTTATGAGGCGAATTATACGCCTTCAATTTATAAACGAGAATTAAAGTGGCGGATTATTTAAATTGCTGTGCCAATTCGGTTAAAATTTTTGGAGCCAGTATTTCGGACCCATTGTATTTTTGAAGTTTTACACCGACGTTGTTCATACTTTTAGCCGTATTTTTACACGCCATTTTAACGACGAGATAATCACAGTCTTCAATTGTGTCGGCCATGGTGTCATGTGCTTTGATATGCTCCATATCATCGGCGTCATGGTCACAGGTATGATGTTCATCATGATCGTGGTGATCTTCTCCTGCAACTTTTGGATTTGCACGAAGCCCTTCCAATGCAAAGCTTTTAAACATTCCGCCACTGAGGGTAAATACGGCGAAATAAGGGGTGTGCCCTGCATTCCCAGCCATTTTCAGGGTTTCATCCATAACGGGTACGGCGATTTTCATAGTGCTTCCTTCTTTAATAATAGAAATTATGCCATATACTAACCTTCTAGAGGTTAATTTTGAGATCATTAAGCCAAAGTTTGAGGTGCATTGGTATACTTAGCTAAAATAAATATAGAACATAATAATATTATGTGGAAAATAGGACATGAGACGATTAAATTTTTCTGGATTGTACTTTACTCTGGAATGGAAAAAAATACTATTAATACTTGAAACATCAAAAGAGTTTATTCCGCTTGAAAGATAATCAATTTTTTAAATTTATGCTGGTCGGTGTTTTTAATACTTTATTTGGGTATGCAGTGTTTTCAATATTAATTTATATAGGACTGCATTATACTCTTGCGGTTTTTATCGGTACAATTATTGGGGTAATATTTAATTTCAAGACAACGGGCAAATTGGTTTTTAATTCACATGATAATGCCTTGATTTGGAAGTTTTTTGGTGTGTATGGAATTATTTATCTACTGAATGTTCTGGGGCTCTATTTTTTGGAGAAGATATCAGTCGATATCTATACAGCAGGAGCAATTTTAATCGTGCCAATGGCTTTGGTGTCATTTGGGCTTAATAAACGATTTGTTTTTAAAGGATATTAATGAAAAAAATAAGCATTATGACGCCGTGCTTTAATGAAGAGGGGAATGTTCGTGAGCTGACATTGCGTATTCGTAAAGTGATGGAAGAACAATTTGATTACTATCAGTATGAGCATATTTTTATTGATAACGCATCGACAGATAGTACTGTTGATATCTTAAAGTCACTTGCATCAGAAGATAAGCGGATAAAAATTATTGTTAATTCGAGAAATTTCGGGCATATAAAATCTCCTGCTTACGGACTTTTTCAAGCCACAGGTGATGCAGTAATTTCAATGGTTTCAGATTTGCAAGATCCACCAGAACTCATTTCTGAACTTATCCACAAATGGGAATTTGGTGCGGATATGGTTTTAGCTGTGCGTAAAAGCAGCCAAGAAAACAAGGCTATGTATAAAGTACGAGAGTTGTACTATGCTCTTTTACAAAAACTATCTGAGGTAAAAATTTATAAAAACTTTACAGGATTCGGATTGTATGATCAAAAAGTGATAAAAGCACTCAAATCGATTGATGATCCTTATCCTTTTTTGCGAGGAATGATCAGTGAAGTAGGATATACCGTTGATACGATCAAATACGATCAACCGATACGATTGCACGGAGTTACTAAAAATAATTTTTATACGTTATATGATATGGGTATTTTGGGTATTTTAAATTATTCGAAAATCCCGCTTCGTTTGGCTATTTTTTTGGGAGCAATTATTGCAGTATTGAGTACGATGACAGGTTTTGGATATTTGATAACAAAGCTTATTTATTGGGACTCGATGTCATTGGGAATAGCTCCGTTGTTAATTGGTGCAACATTTGCCTTTTCCATATTATTATTTTTTATTGGTATACTTGGAGAGTACATTGGAATGATTTATACGCAAGTTCTCAAACGCCCATTGGTTTTTGAAAAAGAGAGGATTAATTTTGATTAAAAATATGAATAACTATATTTATAATAAGTTACTTAATAATCACCGTTTCCTTTTTTTATTTTCAATTTTAGCTATTGAAATTTATTTATTTCCTCTTTATTTTTATGGGCAGAATGCACAAGTTCAAATATTTGATAATCTTGATATCGTTTTTCCTGTTTTAAAAACACTGACTGAAAGTGGATTGATATTTGCTCCATCCGAGACAATCATTCCTAATATGATGGGTGGGTTGCCAAGAATTGTTTATGGCACAGAATTTAATGCTTATGTATGGCTTTTTTATTTTTTTTCACCTTTTGTTGCTTTTACGATTAATGAAACTTTAATCCATTTTGTTGCTTTTTTGAGTATGTTCATCCTGTTAAGTCGGTATTATATTTCTTTTCACCATCGGTACAGATGGCTAATGATCTATAGTATTTCCTTAATGTTTGCCTTTTTGCCATTTTATACTGGTGCGGGGCTGAGTGTACCTTCTGTTCCATTGGCATTGTACGCTTTTTTAAATATTCGACGTGGGATAGGGCGATGGTATGATTGGTTGATAATCGTTTTAATACCTTTCTATAGTAGTTTAGTACTAGTTTATTTCTTTTTTTTGTTACTGATGGGCGCTTTACTGCTTATTGATACTGTAAAGAATCGAAAAATAAATATTTATTTTTTACTAGCACTTATGTTTATGTCTCTAACATTTATAATGGTCGAATACCGATTATTCTATGATACTTTTGTTGAACACCTCTTTGTTTCTCATCGGAAAGAGTTTAGTGCCATTCAGCATAATACTCTCTTTGAGACATATCGATCGGCCCATCTAATTTTCCTAAACGGAACAATAGATATGGATACAAGAGCTTCTGTAGTCATTATTCCTTTTATGCTTTTAGCACTTTTTAGCACTTTTTTTAAAAAACGTTTATCATGGCAGCTGTCAATAATTTTGATAGTTTCTTTTTTTACGTGGTTATTTTTTCCGAATATAATCCAAATGATTACTGGGAATAAATTCGCAATACCTATTTTGTTAACCATAGTGGCAGTGCAGTTTGTCTTAAGAAAACGATATCGCCTTTTTTTAGGAGCAATTTTACTACAGCTTTTTTTTGCTTATTGGTATGCATTATGGTTTTATGAAGGAACTGCCCAGCTCGCCAATACATTCTCTATTTTAAGAGAGTTTAATTTTGCGAGAATTGCTTTATTACAACCTATTATATGGCTAATAATTACTGCACTTGGTATGGTAATTATGGCAAGAAAAATTTATTTTGCACCTTTCCTTTTTGCTGGGGTTGTATTGATGCAACTTTATATGAGTTTAAATGTTAGAGAATTTTCAGCACCAAATTCACCTTTTACTTTTAAAGCTTATTTGGCTGAAGATCTTTTTGTCAAAATCAAACACTATATCAATGCTGATCCCACTACTTATCGTGTAGGGTGTATCGGATTTGAGCCATCTATTGCAGTCTTTAATGGATTGTATACAATAGATGGCTATATTACAAGCTACCCACTTGAGTATAAACATAAATTTTATAAAATTATTCAAAAAACTCTTTCGGAGGACGAGGGGAATCGTAATGTCTTTTTAGGATGGGGAAGTAAATGTTATCTTTTTGATGGAGGAGAATCCACCCTTTATTATAGATCAAAGGCTACTGTCAAAAAACTTAGTCTTAATATGGAAGCCTACTCTGCACTGGGAGGAAATTATCTTCTTTCGGCCCATCGAATTGAAGCATCTCAGCTCAAAAATTTAGTTTTTATGAGAGAGTTTCGGGATAAAAATACTTTTTGGACGATTTATCTTTATCGGGTTGACTTGTCTAAACCATGATACAGCTTCTACAGCGCAATGTTTTTTGGGTTTCCATCAGCTTTATAACATTGTTTTTGTATCTTTTTCCATTGATTTATTACGGTGAAAATCTTTATATACGCGTTCATGATTATCTTGATATTACGGTTCCTACATTAAAAATATTAGCACACAGCGGAATGATTTTTGCCCCTTCGATGGAGATTGTCCCCAACATGATGGGTGGCTTGCCACGATTGGTCTATGGAAGCGAATTTAATTATCTTCTTTGGTTATTTTTCTTTTTTAAACCGTTTACAGCAATTGTTATTAATGAAATTATGATTCATTGTATTGCATACCTCAGTATGATTATGCTATTGCAACATATATTGCGTAATGACAAGATCCATTTTAAACTAGCTGTTATCCATTTGACTTCCCTTCTATTTGCGTTGACGCCATTTTTCCCAGCTACTGGTTTAGGTGTTGCATTGCTCCCCTATTCACTTTTTTTATTTTTTAAAATTCGATTAGCTAAGGATACGTTAATTGATTGGTTTATTCTTTTTTTGATACCTTTTTTGAGTAATTTTATTTTGATATATTTCTTTTTTTTAATCTCTATTACGGTTTTATTTTTAGGTGAAATGATTTATAAAAAGCAAATCAATCTAAGATTGATTTTTGCTATAGGATTCATGTGTGCAGTATTTTTAGGAATCGAATATCGGCTCATTGCTCAGATGGTTATGGGAAATGATTTTGTTTCCCATAGAGTCGAGTTTCAACGAAAATGTGTTAACTTTATGGATTTTTATCGCGGAATGCATAATGTATTGCTTTTTGGACAATCCCATTCTTTGAATCTTCAATTTCCATATCTGTTGGCGATTATAAATTTGGCATTTATCATGACATGGGTTAAGCGTCACACTCATGTCATAGTCTCAATGTTGATCATTTCAATGTTTACATTTTTAGTTTTTAGCGATTTTTTAGAAAATTTTTTGATGTCAAAATATTATGTTCCGACAGCTTTTATCATCACATTAATAGCACTCATTCGTTCGCATCAATATCGCTTTTTTTATGCAACGATACTGATGACAATAATCTTTAGTGCATGGTACGCACTATGGTATTATAAAACATGGTGCTATTTATCTCAACAAATTCATTTTTTTCAGATATTTGATTTTTCAAGATTTGTACTATTATTGACGCCAATATGGTATCTTTTAGCTGCATGGTCATTTTTAATTATTTTTAAAAAGCTACCGTATGGATGGATACTGGTGGGATCGATTGTTACAGCACAGTTTGTTTTTTTATCTGAGTCAGTTCCATTTTTTCAAAATTCTAAAGGGCTAACCTATAAAACATTTTACGATGAAGCACTTTTTGAGGAAATAAAGGAATATATTGGAGAGAGTCCTTCGTCATACCGTGTTGCAGGCCTCGGAATCTATCCGGCTATACTGCTATATAATGGATTGTATACATTGGACGGCTATGCACCCAACTATCCACTTGAGTATAAACATCAATTTTCTGTGTTAGTACGGGAAAATTTTATTCATAACGAAAACAGTCGCCGATTTATTGAAAGTTGGGGGAGTAAGTGTTATCTCATTGCAGGAAATCGAGATTATGATGAATATGAGTCTAATGCAGTTATTGAAAACTTTTATTTAGATGCAGTGTTGTTCCGAAAGATGGGAGGGCGATTCATAGTCTCAGGGTATAAAATTAGACATGACCACTCCCGGCATTTACGATTACGACACACGTTTTACAGTCAAGATGGATATTGGGTTGTTTATTTGTATGAAGTAGTATCGAGTTTAAACGAAAATTAATCTTACGTCGTTCATAATGATGATAGGGTTACGAGTGTAATCACTATTTAAAACTTCAAGGAGTGTGTTATGAAACGTTCAGGTTTTACTATGATCGAGTTGATCTTTGTAATCGTTATTTTGGGTATTTTGGCAGCAGTTGCAATACCTAAATTAGCAGCAACTCGTGATGATGCTAAAGCTTCAAAAGCAGCAGCGAATTTGGCGACTTTTATTAATGATGTAGGTGCGTATTATACCTCAAAAGGGGCTTTAGACCTTACTGCATCAGCGACAAATGTTGTATTGGCTAACGATGGCTGTTTTACTGCGGCTTCATCAGGAACAACAGCTATTACTATTGCATCTGCCACATCTGGTGGTTCATATTGTACGCAAGCTCATTCGATGGCTACAAGTGCGGGTAATATTGGGATAAAAACATTCGGCGGAACGGGTGTAACGTACTAAAAAATTTAGTGGGCTGTTAATGCCCACTAAAAGTATGTATATAATAGGTTTTATTATAAAAATTTATTATATGTAGACTTAATGGGAATGGATAGTAAAACTATGAAAAAAGCGTTTACAATGATTGAATTAATTTTTGTAATCGTTATTCTTGGCATACTTGCAGCAGTGGCTATGCCACGGCTTTCTGCTACGCGTGATGATGCGCTAGCAAGTGCCTTAGCACAAGATATTATGAGTGGTGCTACTGAAATAGCAGCGTATGCAACGGCAGAAGGGGCTGTGGTTTCTGATTTAACTTCTATGTCGAATGGTATGAAGGCTCTTGTTGATAAAGGAGCGAGCAATAGCGCAAATCAAATTGTTGTTCCTTTCGGCTCAGTTACAGATTGTGTCACTATTCAGATTACAAGTGTGGGTGGAACCGATACATTGACAATTTTAGAAGGAAGTGCAGGCACAGATAGCAAGTGTCAGAAATTGCAACAGCTTATAGATGCATCAGATTATCCAATGGTATTGAGAGGGACACAAGTTGTATTATAAACGAAAAGCTTTTACAATGATCGAGTTGGTATTTGTGATAGTGGTTTTAGGTATTTTAGCGGCAATAGCGGTTCCAAGGTTCGCAGCAACCCGTGATGATGCCCAGATAGCCAAAGGTCGGAGTGATGTTGCGGCAATTCGCGCGGCGATTGTAAGTGAACGGCAATCGAGGTTGTTAAAAGGGGAGAGCAGTTATATTTCAGCTTTACATGGTGCTACATCCGATGTATTGTTTGATGGAAATGATTCAACCCATAAGCTATTGCAGTACGGGATTACATCTGAAGATAAAAATGGGCATTGGCAGTTAGCGAGCGGGAAATATATTTTTAAAGTAATGAACGTTAATAATGAATTTACTTATAATTCAGCTGATGGGACGTTCAAATGCACTTCTGGAACCTACTGCTCTGACTTAACCAATTGATAAAGTGACGGTATACTTTTACTCGATAGCCCTTTTGGGCTCCCCTCTCGAACCTCTTACCTACCAATCGGAATTATCTCTCATGATCGGCAGTGAGACGGAAGTAGTACTATCTGGACGCTCACTGCACGGGGTTGTTATCGAATTGACCGATAAACCTGATTTTTTAACCCAACCGATTGGTACTGTTTTGCCCTTTGTATATTCGCCTACGCAAATCAAAACCGCTCAGTTTATAGCAGAATATTATGGGTGTTCCCTGGGGGAAGCTCTTAATCTGTTTACCCCTTTTCGTCATTGCGAGGAGTGTAACGACGCGGCAATCCATTCTAATAGGCTGCCACGCTTCGCTCGCAGTGACGAAATTAATATTACCCTCTCCAAATCTCAATCCGAAGCACTCGATTTTATCCGTACCCATCCCGTCTCCCTTCTCTTCGGCGATACGGGTGCGGGAAAAAGTGAAATCTATATGCGGCGGATGGATGAAATCCTTAGTGAGGGAAAACGGGCGCTGCTGCTGCTTCCGGAAATCTCCCTTACCCCTCAGATGGAGACCCGTTTTAAAAACCATTTTGGCGATGCCGTTGTGTTGTGGCATTCCAAAATGACACCGAAGCAAAAAAAAGTGACACTGGATAAGATTTATGAGGGTACGGCACACATTGTCGTAGGTCCTCGATCAGCATTGTTTTTGCCGATTCACGATTTGGGGTTGATCGTTGTGGATGAGGAACACGATGAGAGCTATAAATCCTCCTCCCGTCCCCGCTATAATGCCCGTGATATGGCGGTTTATATCGGAAATTTGCTGAAAATCCCTGTGGTGCTTGGGAGTGCGACGCCGAGTTTGGGGAGCTATGCGAAATATCCGTTTTTCCGATTACGAGGGGGGTATTTTGAATCCAAACGGAGCTTTGTGTTTGAGCCCTCTATCGAGGCATTGACCCCGAGCATCGATAGCGCCGTGATGGAAAATTTTGCTACGGGCCATCAGGGGATCGTTTTTATCCCTACACGGGCCAATTTTAAATATACCGTGTGTGACGCGTGCGGCTACCATGTGGAATGTCCCTTTTGCAGTGTCGGGATGTCCCAGCATAAAAATTCTCGTGCCCTCAAATGCCATTACTGCAATTACTCCGAAGTACTCCCAAAAGTGTGTCCGAAATGTCAAAGCGGTGCGCTGCGCACGGCGAGGCTGGGGACGGCCGAGGCGGTGGAACATTTCGGAAAGCTGAGCGAAAAATTGCGCGTTCAGCAGTTTGATCGCGATGTCATTACGACCCAAAACAAACTCATCAAAGTACTTGGAGCATTTAACAACCGCGAGATCGATTTACTGGTCGGAACACAGATGCTCTCAAAAGGGCATGATTATCATGATATTACCTTGGCCGTCGTGATGGGGATTGACAATCTCCTTTCACAGTCTGATTATCGAGCTCGGGAAAAGGCATTGTCGTTGCTGGTTCAGATCGCCGGGCGGAGCGGTCGAAAACAAAATGCGACGGTGATCGTCCAAAGTTTTAATGCATCTTTTTTCCGAGACTATCTGGACGATTATGAAAAATTTTTGATCAATGAGATGAAAATCAGAGAGGGGCGTTATCCCCCTACTAAAAAGCTGGCACGGTTACTGTATGCCCATAAAAATGCTTTTAAAGCAAAAGATGCCATGGAAAAGGCGGTTGAGCAAATCGAGCAGATGGAAAAGGTTCAGATCGTCGGCTTCGGTGCTTCTCCTATCGAGAAAATTGCCGATAAATACCGTTTTCAAATACTGTTGCGAAGCGATAAAAGCACCGATCTTATCCGTGCTATCAAGCACGTGAAATCACCTCTGTGCGAGATCGATATGGACCCGATCGAGTTCACGTAATTGTGGTATAATCGCTCAATGATAACACGCTACCCTACTAAACAGATTTTTGTCGGAAATGTCGCTATCGGCGGAGATGCTCCAATCTCGGTGCAGTCGATGACTTACTCACGTACTGCTGATGTTGCGGCAACCGTCGAGCAGATCAACCGTCTCCATTTCGCCGGCTGTGATATCGTTCGTGTCGCGGTTCCCGATGAAGAGGATGCGCATGCGCTTAAAGCTATTAAAGAGCAGATTTCTCTTCCACTCGTCGCCGATATCCATTTTAACTACAAACTCGCTCTTATCGCTGCCGAAGTGGTCGATTGTATTCGGTTTAATCCCGGAAATATCGGTGAAAAATCACGGATTCGCGAAATTGTTAAAGCATGTCAGGAACGCAATATCCCGATCCGTATCGGGGTCAATGCCGGGAGTTTGGAAAAAGAGTTTGAACAGCGTTACGGTCAGAGTGCGGAGGGGATGGTCGCTTCGGCGGAGTACAACATTAAATATCTCGAAGATCTCGGGTTTACTGACATTAAAGTCTCTTTGAAAGCGAGTGATGTTCAGCGTACTGTTGAAGCCTACCGGATGTTGCGCCCTAAAAACAACTATCCGTTCCATCTGGGTGTTACGGAAGCGGGGACGATTTTTCATGCAACGATCAAAAGTGCGATCGGCTTAGGGACTCTCTTGCTCGAAGGGATCGGCGATACAATGCGGGTTTCCATAACCGGAGAGCTGGAAGAGGAGATTAAAGTCGGTCGTGCGATCCTCAAAGACAGCGGGGTTGCAAAAGAAGGACCGAATATTATCTCCTGTCCGACGTGCGGACGGATCGAAGCTGATTTGGTGAGTGCGGTTGCCGTGATCGAAGAGCGTACGAAACACATTAAAAAGCCGCTTGACCTTTCGGTGATGGGATGTGTCGTCAATGCGATCGGGGAAGCGAAACACGCCGATGTCGCTATCGCTTACGGCAAAGGTTCAGGTCTGGTGATGGTTCGGGGTGAAGTAGTTGCCCGTCTTGATGAGGATAAACTCGTTGATCGTTTTGTCGAAGAGGTTGAAAAAATGGAAGCGGAAGAGGATTAATTGTGGAAGAGTCACTCTATAACTTAGCCTTTGAACGATCTGTTTTAAGCTCGATCATTTTCGATCCTGCTCAGTTTGATGATTTTGATGCGGTTTTAACGCCTGAAGATTTTTATCTCGCGGCGCATCAAGAGATCTACCGCTCTATGTTGAGCCTAGCTCATCGAGATCTTCCGATCGATGAAGAGTTTATCCGTAAGGAGTTGACGAGCAAACAGAAATTTGATGAGCGGGTGATGGTCGATATTCTCACCGCGAATCCGATTGCCAATACCAAAGCATACGTCCAAGAGATCAAAGACAAAGCGATTAAGCGCCATCTTCTTACCCTCACGACCGAGATCAAGCGGGTCACTCTCGAAGAGGAACTCAGCGGAAGCGACGTCGTCGATTTGGTCGAGAAGAAGCTCTATGAGATTACCCAAAGCTCTCAAGCGACCGACTTTAAAGATGCCCCTTCTATCGCAGATGAGACATTGGCCTATATCGAAGAGATGAAAGCGCGCGGTGATGCCGTCCTCGTCGGGGTTGATACGGGATATGCGGAACTGAACAAAATGACGACAGGATTCGGGAAAGGGGATTTGGTTATTATCGCCGCCCGTCCGGCAATGGGGAAAACCTCGTTTGCTCTTAATATGGTTCAAAATCTCCTCGACAAAGGGAGCGGGGTAGCTTTTTTCTCGCTCGAGATGCCGGCAGAGCAGTTGATGCTGAGGTTGCTCAGTGTGCAAACCTCGATTCAGCTTCAGCGTCTTCGAGTCGGAGATATGAACCCTCAGGAGTATAAACAGCTTAATGATGCGGTTGACAAGATGCGTCGCTCTAAACTGTTTGTAGACGATCACGGTTCGGTCAATATTCATCAGCTCCGCTCCAAACTTCGCAAGCTCAAAAGCCGTCATCCCGAGATCGAAGTAGCGGTCATCGACTACCTCCAGATCATGAACGGTACGGGAGGAAAAGATCGTCACCTCGAAGTCAGTGAGATTTCACGCGGACTCAAGATGCTTGCCCGTGAGCTTGGAATCCCGATCGTTGCCCTCTCTCAGCTCAACCGTGGTCTCGAATCGCGCGCCGATAAACGCCCGATGCTCAGTGATATCCGTGAATCCGGATCGATTGAGCAGGATGCCGATATCATTCTTTTCGTCTACCGTAACGATGTTTATCTCTATAAAGAGGAAAAAGAGCGGGAAAAAGAGGCTATTTCGGCCGGCAAGGAGTTTGTCTCCAAATACGTCGAAAAAGAGGAAGAGGAGGCCGAGATTATCATCGGCAAACAGCGTAACGGTCCGACGGGACATGTGAAGCTGATGTTCCAGAAGAAATTTACCCGCTTCGTCGATCGTCCGACCTTCGGTGCGGCGCAGATTGTGTATGAAAGTATCGATATGAAAAGTGCGACGATGAATATCGATGAAGGTGTTCAGAACGTTTCTATGCCGATAATATAAGTATAAAATCTCCGTGATCCAATTCTAAGAGCCGTTTCGAAGGCAGTCGTGCCGAGAGGAACGCAGCGTTTTTGGATCACGGTATGATCTTTTGGTACTTTTCTGACTAAACAGAAAAGTACGAAGGAAGAGGTATGTCTAAACTTGAACGTATCGAGCTCTTTGATCTCAAAAGCGGCTCCCTTTTTTTTATTTTCCTTCTTTTTATCGCCTCCCTCTCTCTTTCATACGAATATTATAAATTTACCGAACTCAAAACCTTTGACGATCCCCTCGTACGTGCGGAGGTAATCGATCAAGAGGTGCGTCTAATCAATGATAAGCCTAAGACCTCTATGAAACTTCGGCTGGAGAACGGTGCACATGTACGATGCGCGATGAGTCCTTATCTACGTGATTTACGCGGACGAGAGGTCTTGGTTGAACTTCAGGTGGCAAAAGTTACTTTTTTAGACTATATGAAAGGCTTTCATGCACGCGGGGTGATTTATGAAGTTTATCCGCAGCTGAGCCTCAAAGAGCAGTGGTATCGTCGTATCGCATCAACGCATGATGATCAATGGATGAAAGAGCTTTACGGGGCACTTTTTGTCGCTACCCCCATGTCACAAGAGTTTCAGGTATTGGTCGGAGCAATGGGGCTTAGTCATATACTCTCTATCAGCGGCTATCACTACGGTATTATTTCACTGATCGCTTACTTTCTTCTCCGTCGTCCCTACCGGTGGCTTCAAAATCGTTATTTCCCGTATCGTCATGGCAATCGGGACCTCTTTTTTATCGTATTAGGCATTTTGTTTCTGTATCTATGGGCATTGGAATTTATCCCCCCGATGGTGAGGGCATTTGGGATGATTGCGGTCGGATATTGGCTTTATGATCGTGGGATAAAGATCGTTTCGATTCAGACTCTTTTTATCGCTGTTGGGCTATTGCTCTCATGTTTCCCTAAGCTCTTTTTTTCATTAGGATTTTGGTTCTCTTCGTTCGGTGTCCTCTCAATCTTCATTTTTATCCGTTATTATGAATACTGGAAGCCATGGCAGATATTTTTGGCCCTTCATATCTGGTGTTACCTGGTACTGCTGCCCATTTCACTTTCAATTTTCGGAACGTTCGGATGGTGGCATATTGGCTCGATTCCTCTTGCCCTTTTGTTTAACCTCTACTATCCTGCCGTTTTAGCATTGCACCTGAGCCCATGGGGCGATTTTTTTGATCCTTATCTCATAACGTTATTTGAATCCGGAGATATCCATAATGTTGTCATACCGATGTGGATGGGGCTGGGGAGCGTTGTTCTGGCACTTGGGGCAATGCGGTGGAAAAGTGCGTTTTGGGCGTTAGGAATCTTGGGAATCGCTACGTTGGGCGGCGCGGTTTATCAGATAGCATAGTTTCATCCCGTAGATGACAATGATCCACGAAACATAAATCCATAAAAAGAAAAAGATAAGGGCAGAGAAGGAGCCGTACATCGTTGCATAGGTTTTGTTGTAAAAAACATAGTGGACAAAACTGTTTTTAGCCAATCCCCATACAATAGCAACGATAAAGGAACTGAGTGCTGCCGCTTTGGTCGAGACATCGGCATTGATGGCAATTTTATAGATAATAAAAAAGATCCCCCATAACAGTAAAAAAGGGAAAACCGAGAGGGCCGTAATGATCAAAGGGCTTTCGAACGACGTTTGGATATAGGCTTTGAGACTCATGGACGCTATCAGAACGATCGGCGTCAGGGTTATAAGGGTCCAGTAGGTGGTGATCGCTTCCCATATTTTTCTCTGCGGCGCTTTGAAAATTTTTTCGGCAATGTGTTCAAAGTTTTGGAAAAAGAGCATGGAAGAGACAATCATCGTTGTAAAACCGATGATTCCAAGCTGTACTGAATTTTGGAAAAAAGATTCGAGGTATTCGGCAATTGCCGCCGTTTGAACGGGCATAATATTTTCAAAGATAAAAATCTGAATTTTGGCGTATTGATCTTCAAATATAGGGACATTCGCGATCAGGCTCAGGGAAATAATGAGGAGCGGGACAACGGTGAAGATGGTGTAAAAACTGAGGCTTGACGCGTAAACGGTAATATCCGGATCAAAGAGGGCAAGGAAGAAAAGACGTATATGTTTCCATGCTCTTTGGATCATCATCGATTACTTAAGACCCATTTTGGCGGGATTGAGAATATTGTTAGGATCAAATGCCTGTTTGATCGATTGAAACAGTGCCATCTCTTCTGGGGTGAATGCCATTGACATGTAGGGAGCCTTTGCCAAACCGATACCGTGTTCGCCGCTGAGGGTTCCTCCCAAATCAATCGTCGCTTGGAACACTTCACGGATTGCTTCATAACCGATTTTTACCTGTTCCGGATCTTTGCCGTCGACCATTACATTGGTATGGACGTTTCCATCGCCTGTATGGCCGAAGCAGGGGATATTGATATTGTATTTTTGGGCAATCGCGTAAAAACGTTCCAGCAGTTCAGGGAGTGCGGAACGGGGGACGGTAACGTCTTCATTGATTTTTTTAGAACCGTAGACGGAGAGCGATTGACTCGCATTACGGCGTGCAAACCATAAATCAGAGGCTTCTTGCTTATCTTTCGCAATTTTGAATTCGCTGCATCCGTTTTCACGGAACACTTTTTCAACCAGCCCAAGCTGAAAATCGAGGTCTTCTTCGAGATTTCCATCGACATCGGTGACCAAAATAGCTCCGGCTTCCACGGGAAGGCCTTTATGGTAGACCTGTTCTACGGCACGGATCGTGAGGTTGTCCAAAAACTCCATGGCGACGGGAGTGACACCGCTCGCCATCGTTTTATAAACCGCTTCCATCGCTTCACTCACAGTAGGAAAAATACCCATCGCGGTTTTGGTCATTTTAGGTTTTGACAGGAGTTTCAGGGTCACTTCGGTGGTCACGGCGAGTGTCCCCTCTGAGGCGATCAAAATCCCTGCAATGTTATATCCGGCAACGTCTTTGATCGTCCGTTTTCCCGCTTTGATAATGTCCCCGTTAGGGAGCACAGCCCGGATCGCCATAACGTAGTCTTTGGTAATACCGTATTTGGCTGCGCGCATGCCGCCGGCGTTTTCGTTGACATTCCCGCCGATTGTCGAATACTCCTGGCTTGCCGGATCGGGAGGGTAGAAAAGACCTACTTCTTCCACCGCTTTTTGCAGCTCCATATTGACGACTCCCGGCTGAACGATGGCAACCATGTTTTGCATATCGATTTCGAGGATCTTATTCATATGTTTTTCAAAGGCCAACACGATCCCGCCGGATGAGGGGAGGGCTCCTCCGGTAAATCCGCTTCCGGCTCCGCGCGGGACAATAACGATACGGTATTCATTGCAGTATTTTAAGATATCACTGACATCTTGTTCATGGCGTGGGAAAAGGACAGCCTCGGGTTCAAAATGCTCGCGTGTCGCGTCATAACTGTAGGCGAGCAGATGGGCTTTGTCGCTGTAAACATTCTCTTTGCCTAGCAATGAGGTGAAAAAATCGAGTGCAGAAGTGCTAAGCATGGATTACTCCTTAATCTGGAAATGGCGTAATAGTGCGCTTTTATCGCTAAATTTCGCTTTGTAGAGCTCATATAATTCTTTATTCTGTGCATTGTTTAAAGCAATAATGTCGAGATAATAAGGCTCGAAACTCTCCAATCGTGAACTTCCATCGCCCCACCATGCTGCACGAATCGTTGGGATACGAGTATAGAAGGGTGTTTGATCTTTTTCGGAAGCATACAAAGAAGGGGTATTCTGGAGAAGGGTAAAGCTTTTGCAATCGAGGGTAAAAAGAGTTTGGGCGCTTTGGATATAGAGCAATCCTACCGAATTGGCGGTGCAGTAACGTTTGAAGTCTTCGACGAGAGGGGTAGGGTGCCCTTCATAGGAGAGATAGCTGGCGTAGTTATCGGGGTGAATCCATTCGATACCGGAGATACTTTTGGTAATGGCGTCGTAGGCATCTTCGTTCGGAGCGATTAAGAGGGCACGTTCATAATCGGAGGCTAAGACGGCCATATCCGATGTTTTGGGGATCCAGTTACCGCTTGGAAGCGAGTTTTGACGAAGACCATCGTATTCGCTGAGTTCCAAAATGGCACGCCCATTGGCAGGATTTATTTTTTCGACACGTGCATTAGCAATAATAGTACTGTGGGCAGCGTCAAATTGACGAATAATAAAACCGCTCATCCCTTCATGTAAATTTTCGGCTACAATCGTTGCCCGGTTCTTCTCAACCTCAAGTAGTGGTGCAGTAATGGATGAAGCGTTTAAGACGCCACACGCGATAAGAGTAGTAAGCCAGATGCGCATCATGGTAACCTTTGGGTAAAGTAATTAATAGCGATTATAGCTTATCACATCTTTGTAAATGGAATTTTTGCTATGATTTAAATCTTTTTTATTTTGATCAAGGATGAGAATGGGCCGTTTGTTTGCATTATTGTTATTGCCCCTTCTCCTTTTCGGTGGCTCTGTTAAACCGTTTAAATGGAAAGACGGTGAAAGTTTTCTCACCTTTTTAGAGCGAAAAAAGCTCCCGCTTTCCGTCTATTATAACCTCGATAAAGAGGATCAGAAACTTACCGAAGATATCCCCTTCAGTGCCAATTGTCAGATGATATTGGATAACAAAAATTTTATTCGTCAAATTCTGATCCCGGTGAATGATGAACTTCAATTGCAGATTTACCTCACTTCTAAAAAACGTTATGAAATGAAAGTTACTCCAATCATCAGTGAAGAGTATACGGAGACCCTTTATGTTCCGATTCAAACCCTTCCTTATGATGACATACTCAAAACAACCGGTTCAAAAAATTTAGCTTCAGTATTTGTCAAAATGTTTAAAGGAAAAGTCGATTTTCGAAAAGGATTGCAGCCGGGTGCTCCGATTATTATGGTCTATACCCAGAAATATCGTCTCGGGAAACCGTTTTCAATGCCGGAAGTGCATGGTGCTATGGTAGAAATTAACGGAAAGCGCGTAGCGATTTACCGACATACCGATGGACGGTTTTATGATGAAAAGGGAGGGCAATATGAGACGTTTTTGTTTAAGCTCCCGATGCGAAATCCCCGTATAACGTCCCGTTTTACAAAACGGCGTTATCATCCGGTGCTTCATCGCTACCGTGCCCATTTGGGGGTCGATTTCGGAGCGCGTCCCGGGACGCCGATTTTGGCTACGGGTGATGGACGCGTTAGTTTTGCCGGATATTCGACAGGGTATGGAAAAACAATTAAAATACGGCATGAAAACGGATTGACCAGCCTTTATGCGCATCAAAAATCGTTTAAAAAAGGGATACATTCGGGTTCAAAAGTAAAACAAGGAGAGATCATCGGCTATGTCGGTTCCTCAGGGCTTTCATCCGGTCCGCATCTCCATTTTGGAATGTATCGGGGAAGTACGGTGATTGATCCTCTGAGTGTTATGAAGAAAAAAACCGAAGGATTCAGCGGCAAAGAACGTAAAGCATTTCTTGCAATTCGTGATAAAATGGATAAAAAATTCAAACAGGCGCTTAAAAACAAACCGGTTCGAAGACCTTATTTTGATTTTCATGAAACCTATTACGTTGATAGCGCAACGTTTAAACCAAAACCTTTTTAAAGAATAGCCATGATTAGTGATGTCACTATCGTACCTTGTGAAAATTCGGCCTTTGTAAAACCGAAACGGATGCACTATCTCCAAAAGGGTGTTTCCAAAATATGGGATATGGTGGAAGTTCACGACAGTGTAGCGATCCTTTTATACCATGAAGGGCATGATGCTCTTATTGTTGTAAAACAATTTCGTCCCCCTGTGTATCTGAAAAATGGGGATGGTTATACGTATGAGCTGTGTGCCGGCATTGTGGATAAAGATAAAACACTGGTAGAGATTGCTCACGAAGAGATACTTGAAGAGTGTGGATATAATATTCCTCTTGAACGGCTAGAGCGTATAACCTCCTTTTATACTGCAGTAGGGTTTGCCGGATCGGTACAGACCCTTTATTTTGGCCGTGTAGATGAGTCAATGCGAATGAATGATGGCGGCGGTGTAGAAGCTGAGATGATTGAAGTCGTCGAGATTCCTGTATGTGAGGCAAAAGTATTTGCGATGGATGAGACCAAAGCCAAAACGCCGGGATTGATGTTTGGTTTTGGATGGTTTTTTGAGAATCGTAGGTTCCCGCAAAAGCGGGAAAGAACAGAAGCGTTTTGATTAAAATTTATAACTGACCGTCGTATAGAAGTTTCGGCCCGGCTCGTTGAGGACAAGAGGATCGGTAAGACTCATACCGGTAATTAATTCATTTCCGATATAGCTGTTATTTACCGCATAGGTACGGTTGAAGAAGTTGTTGATTCCGGCCATAAGCGAAAACCCATTTTGGAAATCGTGACCGTATTTTAGGTTGAAGATACCGTATCCGGCCACCTCTTTTTCACCGTTGTCGCTGTCGATGGTTTGGAAGCGTGCGCCGATCCATTCGGCCATAGCATAATTGATCGCATCATCAAATACCAATGCAACCCGTCCTTTGAGTGGCGGGATCTCTGCCAAATCTTTATCAGTTTGAGGCAATGTTGCTAGGGCATCCAGTTGAGCGACATCCTTTTTGCTCCCTTTTTGGTATGCCATGGCGGATTCGATTCTCCATTCGTTGGTGAGCAAATAGTCAGCTTGGGCATCGAATCCGATGATACGGGCATCGATGTTTGCCCAAGGTGAAAGGGTTTGAACCCCTGATGTTGTGGTAACGGTTTGATTTTTATACTGATAGATGAAATCTTTGAGGTCGCTGTAAAATACCGTCCCTTTGATATGGAATTTTCCGGCAGTATGTTCGGCTCCCATATCGATCTCGCGATTGATGGTTTCGTTAAGATTGTCATGCAGGATGGAGACTGTGGCTCCCGTAGTATCTTTTGCCGATGTCGGCCAGTAGAGCTCTTTTGCATCGGGTACCCGTACGGATTGACCGATACCGATAAATACATTGGTCATAGGGGAATAGTTGTATTTCGCCATCAGATTGGCACTGATATTGTTGTACTCTTTGTCTTTGACGGTTGCCATTAATGTTTGATCTGCATCGATACTTGTATCATCGTATCGAACCCCGCCGCTTAGATCGTATTGACCCATCGATTTTGATGCTTTGGCGTAAAGGGCGATGTTTTTGGTATCGACATCGGGGAGAAGGACGGAGGTCGATGCCGGAGGATTCATGGTTCCACCCGGCGTTGTAACCAATGAAGCTACATCCATAGTTTTTGTACCGTTCCAGTTTCGAATACTGCTATCCAAACCTACCGATACTTTTACACTATTGACATTGAGAGTGTTCTCAATCGAAGCACCTTGCATAGTCGCTTCAACCGGAGCCACCGTTGGAGTTGCCATAGTTGTAGTATACGTTGTTGAGCCGTTTACAAACATCATCGGCATATCCCAATTTCTAAAATCGGTTCCCATTACATGTTTAACTTTGGAGTGATACGCTTCGACTTTGAGCTCATCGGAATAATCAGAGAGATTAAAGAGCTGGTATGTCGCTTTGAGCATATCGGTATCATCGACCTGTGCATCCATCGGATAGCGCGGATAAAGGACATCATCGGCACGGTCACCGAAATAACTGAGGGTTAATTTCTGATTATCACCGATCTTACCGACGACTTTAGCCCAGAAGTTGTTTCGATCATAAGCGTTTGCATCCCGGTAGGCTGCATCGTACTCTTGTGCCGGAGATTTGGCTAAAAGCTCTGTCTGCTCAACCAGTGTTCGTCCCTCACCGTCTTTATACTGACCACTCGTTTCACGGCTGAATCCGACCAGGGCTTGAACCGCATCATTTCCCCCCTCTAAAGTCGTGGAGAGTTTACGGTAATCAAAGCTTCCCAAAGTCGCGGAAACTTCACCGTGAAGCCCTTTTTCGGGGTCTTTGGTCACGACATTGATTTTACCGCCGAGGCTGCCGAATTGGGTAACGTCAAACGGACCTTCTTGCACTTCCACTGCCGCAATTTGGCTCGAAGATACGTGCATCGCCGGTGGATCCATTCGGTTGGGGCAGGCACCGCACACTTTCGCATCATCGATGGTGACGTTGATATTGTCTTTTCGAAAGCCGCGAAGGATGATATCGTTGCCGACGCCGCTGTTACGAACATGGGTGATTTCGGGAAGAGTTCCTGAGAGCATTTCTCCCAAATCGCTTTGGCGGGAAAATTTAACCATCTCATCGGCCGAGACGTTTTTGGCATCTGATTTTCCGCCATTGGCTTCAACCGTGATTTTTTGGATTGTGACGGGTTCAGTGGCAAGTGCGAGCGTGGCCGCCAATGAAAGGAGGGTAAATTTCTTCATACTTTATATCCTTAAGCAAATATGAAGAATTGTAGGAAAGAAGTGTTACAATAGTGTTAAGTCGGTATAATTTCTTTCATGAAATTAAATGCAAAACAAATAATCGTAACACTCTTATTATTAGCCGCTTCGGGCTATTTTCTCTATACGGGTTTTTCTATTTTATTCCACCCGTAATCCTACCTCTTCGGGAAACTGCATCGTGACGCAGTGGAGTGATCCGTGTTGGCGGATGAGGACGGAGCAGTCGATAGGGATGATATCACGTCCATGAAACGCTTTTTTACATATTTCGATCGCTTCACTGTCGTGCGGGTCGTTATAAACCGGCAATAAGAGTGCGCCGTTGATGATCAAAAAATTGGCATAGGTAGCGGGAAGCCGTTCATCGTCATAATAGTGGGGTTGCGTCATTGGTAAAGCAATCAGCTTAAACGGTTCGCCATCGATATCTCGAAGTGCTTTTAATTCCTCTTCCATTTTTTTTAGGGCATCGTAATGCTCATCGTTTTGATCGTCGCATTTGACATACATAATGGTGTCGGTATCGATAAAACGGGCGAGGGTATCGATGTGGCTGTCGGTGTCGTCTCCTGCAAGATAGCCATGATTTAACCATAATATTTGTTCCACACCGAAGTGCTTTTTGAGTTCTTTTTCCATCCCTTTTTTATCCAAATGGGGATTGCGGTTGGGATTGAGGAGACATTCGGCAGTCGTTAGAAGAGTTCCGGCTCCATTGCTCTCTACTCCCCCCCCTTCTAAAATGAGATTAATCTTCTGCATCGGAGCACCGTAGATTTCAGCGAGTGCACCGCTCATCGCATTATCGCGCGTGGCGTCAAATTTTTCCCCCCAGCCGGTGAACGTAAAGTCAAGCAGCAACGGTTCGTCTTCATCCTCGTCAATTACGCTGAGTGCACTGCAATCGCGTGCCCAGGTATCGTTACTTTGGTACGCTACAAAAATCAGATTCTCATGAGACGTAAAATAGCTTTTCACGATATCCATATCATCACATACGATGAGGCAGGGTTGATAACGGGCGACAGCGGTAGCGATGTTGACAAAACATTCGCGTGCCTCTTCGAGATAGGGAGCCCAATCACTTTGTGGATGGGGGAAAATGAGTTGGACAAAACTTTGGGGTTCAAATTCGGCAGGGAAATAACGCATTAATTGACCTTGTACTATAATTTTAACATTCTGCTCCGAATGGAGCAGGCTTTAGCGCCTTAGCAGCTAGCGTAGCCAAAGGGATTCATTCCTTTGGCGTTTAAATTAGGAAAAAAACAATGGCATTGATAAGACTTAGCCGCGAGGCATTGATTTATAATCTTGACATTATCGCACACCAAGTCGGTGGAAAAGATAAAATCGCGGTTGTTTTAAAAGATAACGCGTACGGTCATGGTGCCCGACTGATTGCTGAAGCGGCATCTGCATACGGAGTCCGGCAAGCGGTGGTACGACTGGAACGGGAAGCCGAAGAAATTGAAGAATTCTTTGAGAATGTCCTGATATTGGGTCAAAAACCGACGCGAGTGTATCCAAAATTTAGTTATGCGATTAATTCGCTTGAAGAGATATCCAGGTATCCGAGCGGGGCGCGCGTTGAGCTTAAAATTGATACGGGGATGCATCGCAACGGGATTGCTCCTGAACACATCGAAGAGGCGTTTGAGAGAATGGCAGAGTGCGGATTGATCTGCATTGGTGTGATGAGCCATTTTCGCAGTGCCGATACCCTCAGCTCCGAATGGTTTTGGCAACGGCAAACATTTGACCGTGCCAAAATAAAAGCCTCTGCATTAGCGCAAAAGTACGGATGGCCGTTACGTTTTCATATCTCGAATTCAGCCGGAACATTTCGCTCATCGGTGTGTTGTGATGATATGGTACGGGTGGGGATTGCCTTGTACGGATGTTTGGAAATGGATGTCAGCTTGCCCCAGCCTGAATTTAAAAGTGTCCTCTCTCTTTGGGGAGACAAAATCGCTACACGGGTTCTAAAAGCCGGAGAGCGCGTTGGTTACAACGGTATTTATGAGGCCACCGTCGATGAGGTCGTCAGCACGTATGACTTGGGGTATGCGAACGGCTTGGACAGGCTTGCCTCCAACCGTTATGTAACCCCTGAGGGAAAAGCATTGCGAGGGCGTATCTCGATGGACAGTGCGAGTTTTGCGTGTGAAACGGATCAATTGATGATTTTTGATAATGCTAACGAGTATGCCCGCGCTGTCGGGACGATTGGATACGAGATTTTAGCGTGCTTGGATAAAGACTTAAAACGAGAATGGGTCGTTTGAATTTTATAAGCGTGAACCCTCTGCTGAGGAGAACTAGCCTAGCCAAAAGGGATTCTATTCCTTTGGCGTTTCGATTTATGTATGTATCTTAATAATACTATCGGCAAAAATGGCGCCATCCAACCGCATCTCAATCAAATCTTCTAAATCGTCCGTATTCTCAAGGTACCCTAATACTTTGGCATCAAAGAGGTAATGCTCCGCTACTTTTTGGATCGCTTCACCGTGTTTGGGGAGAACAATAAAGTAGGATGCCCCCAAGTTTTCCCCGATAATGGCATCGGTCGGTGTTTCGATATGAAGCGCAAAGCGGATGCCGTTTTGGCGAAGATGCTCGATGATATCGAGATTTTCAGGGGTGAAAAAGAGGGCTACGACGGAGTTGGCCGGAGTATGCCGGATCGCTTCGATCGCATCAATATGGTAAAACGGCGCAGAGGGGACGTAAGGGTGACCGAATACTAACATGGACTAAGCCTCCAGACATTCGCGTGAACAATAGTATTTGCCATCACGCATCAATGCTTCTTTGACTTGTACGTAGGTATCGCATTTTGCACACGGTATCATCGCTTCCTCTTGTGAATTATCGGAAGAGGGAGGGGTGAGCTTTTTTTTCTTGAAAAAAAGAAAATAAGCACCGATCAACACTCCGATCAATAGTAATATTTTTAACATGGTTATCTCTTTATAAGCAAATAATGGCGTTTTTCTGCTTCAATAATGGTGTAGTCGAGTGTTGGATCGACTTCATCATACACTTTTTCCCCTTTGTAAAAGAGCAAAAGGGTCCCTTCGGCACAAAACGGTTTGGAAAGTTTTAAGAGCATTTCGGTATCGGTAACGGCACGCGAAGTGATGAGATCATAAGGCTCACTGGGGAGCTGTTCGGCTCTGAGTGCTTTGACTTCGACGTTTTTGAGTCCCAAATCGGCTTTTACGAACTGTAAAAAGCTGGCCCGTTTGGAGAGAGGTTCGACAAGGGTAAAATGCGTTTGCGGCATGGCAATCGCCAAAATCATCCCCGGAAATCCTGCGCCCGTTCCGATATCCATCGCTTTTTTGACGGGAGGGAGAAAGGTGACGGGCATGACCGCATCAATGATGAACTGATCGATTTGTTGGAGGGTTTTTGCTCCGGTGAGGTTGTGGATTTTATTCCATTTTTCAAGCAGTATTTTGTACTGTTGAATTTTTTTACCGAAATCTTCAGGGACGGTGACGTTATGCTCTGATAAAAGTTGTTCCAGATGGCTCATAGGTCATGCCCCATTTGTTCTTTTTTGACGCGCAGGTATCCCTCATTATGAGGATTGGGGTCGATAATTACAGGAACGCGTTCGGTAATTTCGACGTTCAACTCCTCTACGACATCCACTTTGGCGGGGTTGTTGGTGAGAAGACGGATTTTTGTAAGACCGAAATCGGAAAATATTTCACCGACGACGTCATAGGTGCGCTGATCGGGAGCAAACCCCAGCTCTACGTTGGCTTCAATCGTATTGCGTCCTTGATCTTGAAGGCAGTAGGCATTGATTTTATTGAGTAAACCGATATTACGCCCTTCCTGGCGATGATAAATGACCAATCCTCCCTCCTGCGCGATCAGTTTGAGGGCCTTGTGGAGCTGATTGTTGCAATCACATTTAATACTGCCGAAAGTATCGCCGGTGAGACACTCCGAGTGGATCCGAACCAGAGGAGATTCTTGAAGCTCAAAATGTTCGGTAAAGATGGCCAAATGTTCTTGAATCCCCTCTTTATAGACACGGATTTTAAAATGGCCGTATTTACTGGGGAGATTGGCAATGGATGATTTTTCAAAAAGTGGTGTTTGTGTTTTCATTACTGCCATTATAATCGGTGTTTCTAAAAAATGGATTATTAAACGAAGAGGCGATACAATCCATCTATTATTTTGCAATTGGAGTCACATTTATGGAGCGTTTTCGCCGCACCCGCCTCAATTCTCAACTGCGTTCATTGGTTCGTGAAACTCACGTGAGCGTGAACGATTTTATTTATCCGCTGTTTGTGAGACCGGGAGAAGGGATAAAAACCGAAGTTGCTTCGATGCCGGGTGTTTATCAGATGAGTTTGGATGAGATTTTAAAAGAGTGTGAATTACTCCAATCGATCGGAATCCATTCGATTATTCTCTTTGGTATCCCCGAAGTGAAAGATTCGGTAGGTTCGGATGCGCTGTGTGATCACGGGATCATTGCGACAGCGGTTCGTGCTATTAAGCGTGCCTATCCGAAAATGTTTGTGGTGACAGACCTCTGTTTCTGCGAATACACCGATCACGGGCATTGCGGTATTCTGGATCATGTCCATGAAACGGTGGATAACGATCTGACCCTCGGGATTTCGGCACAGCAGGCTTTAGTGCATGCCCGTGCAGGGGCTGATTTGATTGCACCTTCGGGTATGATGGACGGGATTATTACGACGTTGCGTGATGCTCTTGATGGCGGCGGATACGTCAATTTGCCGATTATGAGTTATTCGACCAAATTTGCGAGCGGTTATTATGGGCCGTTTCGTGACGTCGCCGAATCGGTACCGAGTTTCGGAGACCGTTCAACCTATCAGATGGATCCGGCCAACCGACGTGAAGCGATTCGTGAGAGTTTGGCGGATGAAGCTCAGGGAGCCGATATCTTGATGGTAAAACCGGCATTGGCATATTTGGATATTATCCGCGACATTCGCGAAGCCTCATCGCTTCCCCTCGCGGTGTACAACGTCAGTGGCGAATACGCGATGCTCAAACATGCCGGCGCAGCAGGACTCATTGATTATAACCGTGTCATGATGGAGACAATGATCGGATTTAAGCGTGCCGGTGCCGATATCATCATCAGTTACCATGCCAAAGAAGTAGCCGCATTACTTTCTTGATTTGAACGTTGAGGGGATACCATCCGTGTAGCAAAGCTTGCCTCAACTGAGGCAGAATTGTTAATGAATTTTTTTTATGATATGATTGTTTTTTGTATCGAAGGAACACTGTGAGACACTTTTTAACGTTGAAAGATTATTCGAAAGAAGAGATCTTAGAAATTTTGGATCTTGGATTAAAAATTAAAAAAGAGATCAAAGCCAAAGAATTCAACCCCCGTTTGGCGAATCAAACGCTGGCAATGATTTTTGAAAAGAGTTCTACCCGTACGCGTGTCAGTTTTGAAGTGGGGATGTATCAGCTCGGCGGGCATGCATTGTTTCTCTCGAACCGTGATATTCATCTCGGACGGGGCGAACCGGTAAAAGATACGGCACGTGTGATCTCTTCAATGTGCGATATGGTCATGATCCGTACTTACGAGCAAGCGATGCTCGAAGAGTTTGCGCTTCATTCGAAAGTTCCTGTGATCAACGGACTGAGTGACACCTATCATCCGGTACAGCTTTTGGCCGATTATATGACGATGATGGAATGCGGCAAAGATAAAAATCCGATTGTCGCCTATGTCGGTGACGGTAATAACATGACCCATTCGTGGCTTATGCTTGCCTCTAAGCTGGGGTTTGAATTGCGTATCGCTACGCCAAAGGGGTATGAATGCGATCCTTCGGTAATCGCCGATGCCCTTGCTTTCGCGGAACAAAGCGGTGCTAGAATCACCTTTACCCATGACCCTAAAGAAGCGGTGAGAGGGGCCAATGTCGTCACGACGGATACATGGATTTCTATGGGGCAGGAAGAAGAAAAAGCATTGCGTATCCAAGCGTTTAACGGGTATATCGTTGATGAAGCACTGATGGCAGTTGCGCGTGAAGATGCAATCTTTTTGCACTGTCTTCCGGCCTATCGCGGGGTTGAAGTCAGCGAAGCGGTTCTGGATGGAGAGCAGAGTGTCATTTTCGAAGAGGCAGAAAACCGTTTGCATGCACAAAAAGGGTTAATGGTTTGGTTAGATAATCATCGATAAGGAGTACCAATGCGTTTTGTATGGCTGTTAACACTTGTAGGCTTGAGCCTTTATGCCGCAAATGCGGTTCAGGTTGGAGATAAGTTTAAGGATTCGGGTAAATGCAAGGCCTGTCACAGCCATATTGTAAAGCAATGGGAAGAGTCGTGGCACGCGAAGTCGCATTATGAAAATGATGAATATTTCCAAAAAACGATTGATTACGTTGCCCGTAAAAACAACCGCAAATCGCTCAACAGTGTCAAAATCGAGTGCGCCGCGTGTCACAATCCCCGTATATCGGTTACTTCGACCAGCAGCGAATACGAAGCGATTGCCGCATTAAAACTCGATAAAGATTCAGCCGCTACCCAGGCTCTTAAAAGTGATGGAATTTCGGAAGGGATCAATTGTGTGGTTTGTCATAATATTGACCAAATTCACGATACGCTCCCGGACAGCAAACGGGGTATCCATCGTGTGAGTTGGATGAAATCGGGTATTATGAGCGGCCCTTATGCCGATGCCAAGTCCCCGTACCATAAAGTCGAACAACGTGAGTTTATGGATACCAATCCCAATCAGCTCTGTTTTGTCTGCCACGCCAACGATACGTCGGAGGAAGGGCACCGTTTTACGAACATGCAGGCCGAATTCAAAGGAGGGGGAAAACAGTGCGTTGATTGTCATATGGGATCGCGCAAAGAGGGGGTCGCCGCGACACTGCGCGATGCCAAGGGGCAGCAGCATAAACGGTTGATCCGCTCGCATGGCTTTATCGGGGCACATACGGAAGGGATGTGGCAGGGGGCATTAAACGTGGATGTACGCAAAGGGGCGCGTGCACTCGATGTGACCCTGAGCAATCCTCAGCCCCATGCTCTTCCAAGCGGATTCGGTTCACGCGAAATTTTGATTGAAGCCCAGTATGTGAGCGGCGGGAAGGTGATCAAAACCGAAGCCCTTTCGTTAACCTCAAAATTTTTAAGCAAGAGGGGTAAACCGACCATTCCCCATTTGGCGGAAAAAACGGTAAGCAGCGTTGCCATCCCGGCATTCGGTTCAAAAACCTTTGCGATTCCTTTGGTTGCAGGTTCGGATGGAGTTGTAATCGTTGTTTCGTACCGATTGGTTAATGATGAAGTGCGGGAATTGTTGGATTTGAAAGACCCGGTCTGGTCGAAGAAGATGGTGATTAAAAAATTAAATCTAAAACTGTAAGGGGCTGTGCCCCTTAATTCATCTCAACTTTGATAATGAGATCATTTCCCTCTTCAACGATTGAAAAATTGTGTTTTTTACAGAATGTTTCGTTCATCTCTTCGGTCCAATCTTTGGCTTCGATCATTGCATCGTCTTTGTTATCAAATGTTTTGATACTTTTCATCCCGCTTCGTTTGAAACAGCCGCACTCTTTTTCCATTTTCACATTGAACATAATTTGACTCCTTGAATGTACATCGATTTTTTGGAAGTATAGTTCTAAAAGTTTAAAAAAATCAGACAAAATAGAAACGATTTGAAACTAAAGGTTATCTTTATCTTTAGTTAAAGTGTAGTTGACAGTCTATTTTATAAAAAATTCAGCTATAATTCCATTTGAATTTTGGGTACCTTCTAAAGAGATTTATGAATCTTTTTCAAAGGTGCCCCTGCGGATGAGAATCCAACTTATCCACACTAAATTTTCTCTCCCCAATGAGGGCAAGCGTAACTGGCCGGAAATAGGTTTTCCGGTGGCGTATATAAAAAGGTAAATCATGAACGTAATAGAAACACCAATCACAGAAGAAAATCTCGTAACATTTGAATCTTTCGGTCTTAGAAAAGAGATCATGCAAAGTATCAATTATGCCGGATTTAAAACACCAAGCCCGATCCAACAGATGGTTATTCCCGTTATTATGGAAGGGCGTGACGTTGTAGGACAGGCACACACCGGTACCGGTAAAACAGCTGCTTTCGGTCTTCCGGCACTGAATAAAATGCATTTGAAAGGGGGGATTGAAACTCTCATTATTACCCCGACACGTGAATTGGCCAATCAGGTCAGTGACGAAATTTTCAAATACGGTAAACATTTGGGTGTCCGTACCGTAACGATTTACGGGGGAAGCTCATATAACCGTCAGATGGATTTGATCGAGCGCGGCGCACAAGTGATCATCGCCACTCCGGGACGATTACTTGATATGTTGAGCCGTAATATGCTCAAAGGGTTCACCCCGTCAACCGTTATTTTGGATGAAGCGGACGAAATGCTCGATATGGGCTTTTTGGATGATATCAATGAGATTTTCAGCTATTTGCCGACAGAGCGCCAAACATTGCTTTTTTCAGCAACGATGCCGGCTCCGATCAAACAGCTTGCAGAGCGCATTTTGGTTAATCCGTTTTTTGCGTCGATTACCAAAACGGAGACGACCAATACTGACATTACACAGCAATATTATGTGATCGAAGAATCAGAACGCGATGATGCAATTATCCGTCTTATGGATGCGGAAGATGCGAAGAAAACAGTCGTATTCTGCCGAACCAAAAAAGAGGTTGATCGTCTCTCTAACGTCCTTTCTGCGGCTGGCTATTCAGCTAAAGGGCTTCATGGCGATATGGAACAGCGTCAACGTGAAAGCGTTATTAAAGGGCTTAAAACGGATGCGGTTGATGTATTGATCGCGACAGACGTTGCGGCGCGCGGATTGCATATTGATGATGTTACCCATGTTTTCAACTACCATATTCCGTTTGACCCGGAAAGTTATGTACACCGTATCGGACGTACAGGACGTGCGGGTAAAAAAGGGGTAGCGATTACCTTGGTCACTCCGCTTGAGTTTAAAGAACTTCAGCGTATCCGTGCCAAAGTCGGTACGACAATGGAACACGCCTATATTCCAAGTAAATTGGACGTTAAAGAGGCTCAAGTTACCCGATTGGTGAACGAAATCGAAAAACAACACGTCTATGACGAAGCCCATAAAGTACTTGATCTATTGAAACAAGATTATGACCAAGAGCAAATTGCGTATAAATTGATCTCTGTATTGATGGAACGTAATACGGTTCAAGGGCCGAATAATATCGGTATCGCAGCAGAACGTTTAGAAAAAATTCTGAGTAATTTGGCAAACCGACATGATCGTGGCGGTCAACGCAGCGGTGGATTTAACCGTAACCGCAGTGGTGGAAACCGCAGCGGCGGAGGCGGATACCGCGGAAGCAATGATCGAAGCGGAGGCGGTGAACGAAGCGGAAGCGATCGCGGAGATCGTTCACGCAGTTTTAGCGGCGGTAATCGCTCAAGCAGCAGCAAACCTAGAAGCTAGTTCACCCTTTAGTTTCTCTAGAAACGGCTCCATCGGGGCTGTTTCTCCTTTTCCTTCTCTTTGTTTTATCCCCCACATCGGTTCGGGAAAGTAGCTGTCATCTTCAAACCGCGCCATTATATGCCAATGAACTCTCGGCAACATATTTCCAAATGATGCAATATTGATTTTATCCGGCTTGAAATAGGCCAACATCTGTTGTTCGATAATGTCCAAACATTCCCAAATCGTTTCTTTCTCTGCACGTGAACATTGGGAAAATTCTTTATGGGGAGCGTGGGTGAATATTTTTAGCCAGGGAATTTCGCTGGTGTGGATTTCGATATAAATAAGGGGATTTGAAAAAAGCATAACAGACCTTTAAATAAGTCTGCTATTGTAACGAGAGTTAAATAAAAGGGATTTTAGCGTCCCGATCCTGCGAACGGTACAAGGGCACTTCCCCACGTTAAACCGCCGCCAAACGCATCTAGAAGCATTAAATCACCTTGTTGCAATCTTCCTGATTCATAGATATCATTAATGGCCATCGGAATTGATGCACCTGAGGTATTACCGTATTTTTCAACCGTTAAAACAACCTGCTCTTCTTTGAGTTCCAATGCATCACCGACTGCTTTGATAATGCGGTAATTGGCTTGATGGGGGACGAAATGGGTAATGGCTGAAGAGGGGATATTGTTTTGTTCCAATATTTCGACCACATCATTGGTTAGTGTGCGTACGGCCACTTTAAACGTTTCATTCCCTTTCATCCGCATGAAGCACCCTGCGCTCTCGCGGTCGAGTTCATCATGGGCTGAGCCGCTTCCGCCATTGGGTGTCATCAGCAAATCAGCATAGGAACCATCGGATCCGGTATGGATATCGATGATTGCTTCGGATTTATTTTCTGTAGCGCTGATAATGGCGGCACCGGCACCGTCACCGAAGAGGATACAGGTACCGCGGTCGGTATAATCGGTAATAGTACTGAGTCTTTCTGCTCCGACGATCAGGATGTTTTTTTTCATTCCCGATTCAATAAAGGCTTTGGCAACACTGAGGGCATACACAAATCCGGTACACGCAGCGGAGACATCAAATGCAGTGATTTTGTTTAAACCGAGTTTCGTAGCGATAATCGTAGCGGTAGAGGGCATACAAAAATAGTCAGGTGATATCGTTGCACAAATGAGCATATCAATATCTTCTTTGGCAAGGCCGGAGCGCTTAATGGCAAGTTCTGAAGCTTTTACGCCCATATCACTGGTAGTTTCATCCGCAGCAGCAATATGACGTTCTTTGATCCCCGTGCGTTTGGTAATCCACTCATCGCTTGTATCTACGAGCGTTTCAAGCTCGGCATTGGTGAGGATTTTAGAGGGAACATAAGCTCCGATGGAACGAAACGCAGCGTACATAGTTAGCCTTTATAAGGGATCGAAGTTTATTTTTTAAGCTCTTCGAGACGGTTTTCAATATGCTCGTTGACTCCGGTATTAACGTACCGGATAGCTTGAAAAATCGCATTTTTAATTGCTTTTGGATTGCTTTTACCGTGACTGACGATGGCACACCCTTTGATACCGACCAAGGGGGCTCCTCCGATTTCAGCATAATCAATCTCTTTTTTCAATAGTTTGAAGACTTTGCGCATAAGCAATGCGCCGGTGATCGCGATGGGTGATTTCCGGATGTATTGTTTTATGAAAAAACTGATCGTTGATGCAACCCCTTCGGATGCTTTGAGAACCAGATTACCGATAAAGCCGTCGCACACGATAACATCACAGCTACCGTCGAAGATATTGTTACCTTCAACATTACCGATAAACCCTTTTTGCCCTTCAAGCATTTTGAAGGTCTCTTTTGTGACTTCATTGCCTTTGGAATCTTCTTCACCGTTAGCGAGAAGGCCTACGCGCGGATCACTTAGTTTGTACATATCCTGGGCATAGTAATATCCCATGATTCCAAATTGAAAAAGGTGCTCCGCTTTACAGTCGACATTGGCACCGGCATCCATCAGGATACTTCGCTTTCCGCTTTTAGTAGGCATTGAGGTTACTAAAGCAGGGCGAAGAACATGTTTTAAACGACCAAGACGAAGCGTCGCTAGACTCATCGTGGCACCGCTGTGTCCGGCACTGACAACACCGTCAGCTTGCCCTTCACGGACAAGTTCTATCGCTTTGTAGATGGAGCTCTCTTTACGCTTGAGCGCATCGGTAGCCGCGTCACCCATATCGATGACATCATCCGCTTCGACAATTAAAATTTTATCTTTATAGCCCTTAGGTAATAAAGATAAAATCTCATCTTTTTTACCAACTAGAATTGGTTGAAAACTCTTTTCTTTGAGCGCTTCAAGTGTCCCTTTAACAATCGGTTCGGGACCGAAGTCCCCGCCCATTGCATCAATTGCAATTCTAATCATTGATTATTTATACTCACCGGTTGTCGGATTGACATAGTGAGACAATTTGTACGTGCCGTCTTTATCTTTAACTGGACGAGCAAGAGAAATTTTATAGTGAGTTCTGCGTTTTGCTGCGCGAGAATGACTCACTCTTCTTTTAGGTACTGCCATAGTATTTATCCCTTTCTATTTAGATTTTAGAACTCTCGATCTAGCGAGGTTCCTTCGCAGTTTTTGCAACAAAAATAGTCGCTTTTGATCAGTTCGATTTCTGATTTGAGAAGTTCATCCAAATCAACCATCGAGTTATCGATTTCGACGACATCCAACTCATCGTCGTTGCCCTCGAATATCCCATCACTAAGGTAAAACGTAATCTCTTCGTTTAAAGAGCGTTCTACCTCTTCGGCACATAGGTCACAGGGAATCGAAATGCTCCCCGTAATTGTACCGTTTAATTGGGCAAGATTGCTTTTTTTAAGGATGATGTCACCCGAAAAAAAAGTATTGTCACAATTTGCCTCAAAATGAAGCGGTTGTGCTCCCAATTTCTTAAATGCTATTTTCATCGCAGTTACGAAATTTCGCGGCCTGAAAAGAAAAATGCGATTTCATTTTTAGCATTTTCAACTGAATCACTTCCGTGAACCGCGTTAGCATCGATGTTTTCAGCGAAATCAGCACGGATAGTTCCCGCCTCTGCTTCTTTAGGGTTAGTTGCACCCATCAAATCACGGTTTCTTTGAACAGCGTTTTCACCTTCAAGAACGGTGATAACAACTGGACCGCTTACCATAAAATCAACAAGGTCGTTGAAGAAAGGACGAGCAGCGTGTACTGCGTAGAATGCTTCAGCGTCTTGACGGCTAAGCTGAACTTTTTTGGTAGCTGCGATTTTAAGACCATCAGTCTCAAAACGATCCAAAATTTTCCCAATGACACCTTTTGCTACGGCGTCAGGCTTGATGATTGACAACGTTTGTTCCATCAATGCTCCTGTTTTGTGTGTAAAAAATAGAACGGGATTATAGCGAAACAATAATTTAAGTAATATTAAAGATGAGGGAAGAATAATCGATGGGGTAAAAATATCTCCCAAAGGGAAAAACTTTAGTCTCTTAGCGGCTAGAGTAGCCAAAGGAATCTTATTCCTTTGACGTTTTGAATAAAATTAATTGACGACGTTCGCTTTAGAAGAACGCATTTCAGCACTGATATCATCCCGATGAGCAGGGCTTGCACCGATTTCATCCCAAGTGATACAACCCTCTGTTGGACAAGCTGTTGCACATGCAGGCTCATCGTGGTGTCCGACACACTCGACACATTTGTCAGCGTAAACGTAATAGATCTCTTCACCTGTTGGGTTATCGTCCTCGTCTACGATCGCTTCTACCGGACACTCGTCGATGCAAGCGCCGCAGTTAATACAGGTATCATTAATGACTACTGCCATAGGGTTCTCCTTGGTTGATAAATATGAGGTAACTATAACAGAAGAATTTTAAACCCACCTAAAAAATAAGGTGGGTGAATGAAGATTATTTGGAGAGTGTTACGGAAATCGGTTTATAGTCCGAGATAGGCTTTGATTGCGTCCACTTTGTCTGTTTTTTCCCATGTAAAATCGTCAATCTCACGCCCGAAATGGCCATAAGCGGCTGTCTGGCGATAGATAGGACGGAGGAGGTTGAGTGATTCGATGATCCCTCTTGGGGTCAGATCAAAAAGCTCTTTAACACAACTTTCGATTTTCTCTTCCGCAACGACGGCCGTACCGTGTGTGTTGACCATGATCGAAATCGGTTTGACGACTCCGATGGCGTATGCCACCTGAATGGTAGCACGATCACATGCCCCTGAGGCAACAAGGTTTTTGGCTACATACCGAGCCGCATAGGCAGCTGAACGGTCTACTTTGGTAGGGTCTTTTCCACTGAATGCTCCTCCACCGTGAGGACAGCTTCCGCCGTACGTATCGACGATGATTTTACGTCCGGTCAATCCTGCATCTCCTTGAGGTCCGCCGATGACAAATTTTCCGGTCGGGTTGATGTGATAGACGATTGAAGGACTCATCAACTCTTCAGGTATAACGTGTCGAATGACTTCAGAGATAACATCGGCATGGAGTTTTTCCTGAGAAATTTCAGGGGCATGTTGGGTAGAGACAACAACCGTTTCAACGGAAACCGGTTTGTCATCAACGTAGCGGACACTGACCTGTGCTTTTCCGTCCGGGCGTAAATACGGGATGATCCCCTCTTTACGCACGGTGGCAAGACGTTCGGTGATACGGTGGGCTAAATAGATCGGCAACGGCATCAACACATCGGTTTCACGACACGCATAACCGAACATTAACCCTTGGTCTCCTGCACCGATTTCACCCCCCTCTTGGTCTACCCCTTGGTTAATGTCCGGGGATTGTTCGCCGATTCCGTTTAAAACAGCGCATGAACGGTAATCGAATCCGTAGGTGGCATCGGTGTAACCGATCTCACGAACCACTTGACGGGCAATCTCCTGCATCGGAGCATACGCAGTCGTTTTAAGTTCACCGGCGATGACGCAAAACCCGTTGGATACGAGCGTTTCACACGCTACACGTGCTTTTGGATCATCTTGGATAATGTAATCCAAGATTGCGTCGCTGATCTGATCGGCCATTTTATCCGGATGCCCTTCGGTAACCGATTCAGAGGTAAAAATATATTCTTTAGGCATATATATCCTTAGAGGAAATGTTAAATTTTTGTGGTTGGGCGGATTATAGCGAATTGTGTTTTAAGTTTTTTAATCTCGGGGCAAGTAATCTCTTTCCCAAAAAAACTCGATCCAATCATGAGCTTCGTGTAAGGAAAAATCGGGTTGTATAAGGGCTGTTTGTTTGGTGAAGAGGGTTGCTGTTTTAAACTCGCAATGGGAATTTTCCAGACGCAGTGTCGGCATAAGAGAGGCCAATGTCTGGCCGCTGTCAACGATATCATCGACGACGATAACGCGTCTTGAAAGCGAAAGATCGCATTGCCCGGAAATGGTGAGGAGATCACGCTGCGTGTCTCCATCGTAGCTTTCTGCGCGGATGCTTTGGAGATTGCGGATGTCCAAAGCCATTGCCAAGGCGTGGGCAAGGGTCATTCCCCCCCGGGCAACGGCGATGATGGTATCCGCTTCAAAGGATTCGCACCGTTTTCGTAACTCTTGAAGATCGTTTTTAAAGTGTTCATATTTATAAGCTATCATTTTGAAATCATACCCTAAGTGCAACTACGCTATAATTAAAAATCAATTAAAGCGCAGTTGGAGCGGAGCGGGAAATTTTCCCAAAATGACGCAATGTCTGCGCATCCATTCGAATTTTAAATTCTGAATGGTGTAAAAAATAGGAAGTCTATGAAAAAATTAGCGATTATCGGTCGTCCGAATGTCGGAAAAAGTTCTCTTTTTAACCGTTTGCTCAAACAGCGTGATGCAATCACCTCTGAGCAGGCTGGGACGACACGTGATGTCAAAAAACGTGTTGCCGTAGTGGTGGACAAAGAAGTGGAGATTCTCGATACGGGAGGACTTGATGAGGGGTGTGAACTCTTCGACCGGATCAAAGAAAAATCATTGAAAGCGGCGCACGAAGCCGATATCATCCTCTTTATGGTGGACGGTAAAAGCCTCCCTGAAGAGGATGATAAAAAGCTCTTTTACGAACTCGAAGCAATGGGAAAAGCAATCGCATTGGTTGTAAACAAAATCGATAACGATAAGATGCAGGAAAAACTGTGGGAATATTACGAGTTCGGCACTGATCGAATTTTCGGTATTTCCGTTGCGCATAACCGTTCGGTCTTGCCGCTGCTTAACTGGATCGCTTCGGAACTTCCTGAATCGTCCATCGTGAAAGCGGAAGGTGATGTTGCCGTAACTGAAGATGAACTGGACGGTTTTGATGCCGCTATGAGGGCATCGGCGGATGATGAAGAATTCGATGAGGACGAGGATGAGGACGACGGGTTCTTTATTCCTGAAGAGGATGATGAAGAAGAGGAAACGTCGATCGAAGTGCTCGAAGAGGCGTATCGCGGAATCGTCAAAGAGTACGAAGCGGGTGATGTCAATCAAATGAAAGTAGCCATCATCGGACGCGTCAATGTCGGGAAAAGCTCCCTGCTCAATGCACTCCTCGGTGAAGATCGCTCGGTTGTCAGCTCGGTAGCGGGGACAACGATTGATCCTATCGATGAAACGGTTGAGTATGCGGATAAAAAAATAACCTTTATCGATACGGCGGGGATTCGCAAACGGGGGAAAATTCTCGGAATCGAAAAATATGCTCTAATGCGTACCGAAGAGATGTTAGAGACGGCGGATATCGCGTTGCTCGTACTTGATGCGTCACAGCCGTTTATGGATCTGGATGAGAAGATTGCAGGATTTGTCGATAAAAACCGTCTTGCGTGTTTGATCGTCCTCAACAAATGGGACATGGCACCGCGCGAGGACTATGACAAAATTATCGCTGAAGTACGGGATCGTTTTAAATTTCTCAGCTATGCTCCGATCATCACGATTTCAGCGCAGAGCAAGCAGCGGGTTCACAAGATTTTTGATATGTTGCTCAAAATCAATGAGAACTATTCACAGCGTATTTCGACAGCAAAACTTAATGAAGTCATCCAAGCGGCGATGCGTAAGCATATCCTTCCGAGTATCAACGGGATGAATATCCGCCTCTATTTCGCGACGCAGTATGATATCCGTCCGCCGCGTATTGCCCTCATTATGAACAAACCGCAGGGGCTTCACTTCAGTTATCGCCGATATCTGACGAATCAGTTACGCGAACAGTTTGATTTCGAGGGGACTCCGGTCCTTTTCAAAGCAAAAGCAAAGAATCAGAAGAAAAAGCCGCAGCCGCATAAAACTCGGTCGATGTGGTAAAAGAAGGTAAAACCGCTTAAAACGGTTTTACGATAACGAGGGCGACAATCCCGATCAGTAAAAGGGTCGGTACTTCATTATAGATACGAAAAAATTTCCCACTTTTATACGCCGTGTTCTCTTTGAGTTTTAGACGATAATGTCCAAGTGAATAGAAATAGGCAATTAAGATAGCGACGAGTGTCAGTTTCGCATGCATCCATCCCCCCATCTGAAATACATTCATTCCGTACTGTTGGGTTGACATCATAATCAAGGCCGTACCGGAGAGTAATGTTGCCCAAAACGCGGGGACACCGATGTATTTATAAATCTTCATCTCCATCACTTCGACGACATCAATGAATCCCTGATTGGTACCGTTTTCGACATGGTAAACGAAAAGGCGTGGAAGATAGAAGAGTACCGCGAACCACGATACCATTGAGATAATGTGAAACCAAAGCATCCAACTGTACATGTATTATGTCCTCTGAGTAAAAAATTAGCGTTAGATTACCCGAAAAAGATTAATAACTACAGGTGCTTTTTAACCCATGCGATAATTTGAGGAGTGCTCAAAGCTCCGCTGAACTGATCGATGATTCGGTTGTTTTTAAAGGCGATAACGGTAGGGATGGAGCGGATGGCGAAACGTGCACCCAGTTGCTGGAGCTCTTCCGTGTTGATTTTGATAAATTGGGCTTTGAGGGGGAAACTTCGTGCTGCTTCTTCGAAAGAGGGGGCCATGCTTCGGCACGGCCCGCACCAAGGTGCCCAGAAATCGGCAATCACAAGACGCTGGTCATTGAGGATGATTTGATCAAAACTCTCCATGGTAACGGATAAGGGTTTGGTTTCGAGGAGGGAAGCTTTGCAGTGGCCGCAGGCAGCTTTTAGATAAGAGTCTTTGACCGGTATGGCATTGACACCCCCGCAGTGGGGGCAAACGACATTGATTTTCTCCATCGAGTTACTCAGCGGCTTCTTCGATGACTTCCATATCGCGGATGGATGAGGTATGGTGATCTTTCATTTTATCATGGAGGCGGCGAAGGGCTTTGTTGGCACGATCAATTGCCAAATCGATCGCAGTATCAAGATCTTCATCGGTATCGTTAATAACAACCGGCTGTGCATGCGCGATATGCATATCAAATTCGACGCCGACGCCGTTTTTTTCTTTGGTGATCATGACGTTAACGGTTGTGATATCAAGATGGAAACGTTTAAAGTTTTCGATAGCGGTTGCAATATGATCATTTAAGTGTTGCGTAAGTTTGATTTCTTTTGAGCGAATTTGTACATTCATGGTAAATCCTTTTTGGTTGAACTGTGGAAAAATATAACACACTTTTTCTTAATACGAAGCTTAAGAGAGGTTGCGGTAAAATTATTGGTATTCAAGGAGATTATTTTGAGAGTATTAACCGGTATTCAGCCATCAGGTGATTTACATATTGGAAACTATTTCGGTTCGATCAAGGCAATGATCGAGTCACAAAACGATCATGAGGTATTTGCGTTTATCGCCAATTATCACGCGATGAGCTCACTGAGTGACGGAGAGCGTCTCTCAAAACTCACCATGCAGGCGGCGACGGACTTTTTGGCGTTGGGGATGGATCCCGAAAAAAGTACCTTTTGGGTACAGTCGGATGTCAAAGAGGTATTGGAACTCTATTGGGTGTTATCAGGATTTACTCCGATGGGATTGTTGGAACGGGCGCACAGCTACAAAGACAAAGTGGCTAAAGGGATCGCCAGCAATCACAGCCTCTTTTCGTATCCCGTCCTTATGGCGGCGGATATTTTGCTTTTCGGTTCAGAGGTGATTCCGGTCGGAAAAGATCAGATCCAGCATGTCGAGATTGCGCGGGATATTGCGACTAAATTTAACAACCAATACGGGGATATTTTTGTTCTCCCGGAGTTTCGTGTGGATGAGAACGTCGCAACCGTACCTGGGATTGACGGGCAAAAGATGTCGAAGAGCTACGGCAATACAATCCCCATTTTTTCCGAAGAGAAGATTCAGTCGAAAATCATTAAAAAGATCGTGACGGAAGCGGTGCCGATGGAAGAGCCGAAAGAGTATGAGAACTGTAATGTTTACAATATCGCAAAGCTCTTTTTGGATTATGAAGAGTGTGCGGCACTTCAGGAACGCTATAAGAAGGGGGGAGAAGGGCACGGTCACTTCAAACTCTATACCCATGATGTCATCTGGGACTACTTCCGTCCCTACCGTGAGCGCAGAGAATATTTTGAAACGCATCAAGATGAAGTTCGAGAGATTTTGAATCTCGGTGCACTAAAGGCAAGTGCGGCGGCACGTGAGATCATGGATAAAGTCCGTTCGGTAACCGGAATCCGATATTAAAGGAAAAAGATGAAAAATTATATTATCAAACAAATTACCGATTCAGCGGCTACGAAACAGGCTATATTGGACAATGACACATTGCTTGAGACGATCGTAACCGTTGCGCAAGCGTGTGTCGAAGTCTACCGAAAAGGGAAAAAAACGATGTTGGCAGGTAATGGCGGTTCGGCTGCCGATGCACAGCATATCGCGGCGGAATTGGTGGGACGTTACGGATTTGATCGCCCTTCTATCCCCTCATTGGCACTGACGACCGATACCTCTAACCTTACAGCCATCGGGAACGATTACGGATATGACAAAGTCTTCTCCCGTCAACTCGAGGGGATGGCCCAAGAGGGGGATATCTTTATCGGTATCTCAACGTCGGGGAATTCTCAAAACATCATTAACGCGTTCGAATCGGCGAAGGACAGAGGGGTAATGACGGTAGCTCTCGTCGGGCGTGACGGCGGTAAAATGGCACAAATGGCGGATTATGCCATCGTTGTCCCTTCGAATGCGACTCCGCGTATCCAGGAATCCCATATTTTGATCGGACATATTCTCTGTGATATCATCGAAAAAGAGCTTTTCGGAGGCGGTGTTGCGTAAAGCACTTTTTCTCGACCGTGACGGTGTTGTGAATGTCGAGAAAAATTACCTCCATAAAATTGAAGATTTTGAGCTGATGGACGGAATCGTCGAGGTGTGTCGTAAATATCAAGATGAAGGGTATCTCATCATCATCGTTACGAACCAATCGGGTATTTCACGCGGTTATTACACAGAAGACGATTTTGCACTCTTGAGCCGATGGATGATCGAACATTTCAAAGCGTTAGGAATTACGATTGCCCATATCTATCACTGTCCGCATCACGAGAGCATCGACGGTGTATGCGAATGCCGCAAACCCTCCCCGGGGATGTTTTTATCGGCGCAAAACGCGTATGATCTGGATATGGCCGGATCGGTGATGATCGGGGATAATGAGCGCGATATCGACGCCTCTCTCAAAGCGGGGGTAGGGATGAATTTCCTCCTCTCAGAAGATGCCGATAGTTCCAAAGCGAATAGAATACTTCACTCATTACGGGAGTTGCTTTAATGCGTATCATTAATACGGGCGGCACGTTCAACAAGCGGTACGATCCGATTAGGGGTGAATTGTTGGTCCCGAATGACAACCGTGCCGTAGAAGCGATTCTGGACTCTTTGGTTGTTTCTATCCCTGTCCAAGGGGTACTTTATAAAGACTCTTTGGAGATGGATAATGATGATCGCGCTAGGTTGTACAAAATCATTGCGCACTCGGATGAAAAAAGGATCATCGTGGTTCACGGCACCGATACGATGGATTTAAGTGCCGCATCGGTTGAATGTTTGGGATTGGAAAAAGTGATCATTTTTACGGGTGCGATGGTTCCGTTTTCGATTGACAACGTTGAAGCGACGGCAAATCTTTCTATGGCGATCGGGTACGCACAAGGGGCCAAAAACGGTGTTCATATCGTGATGCAAGGGGTCATGGGAGAGGCAGCGAAGGTGAAGAAAAATAAAACGGCAGGGAAGTTTGAATATGTCTAAGGTCAAATGCGATCACTGTCATCTGGAATTTAACGATGATGTGATGATTCATGACGGGGAGTACCGCTTTTGCTGTAACGGGTGCCGCGGGATTTTTCATCTTCTCAAAGATGAGGGGTTGGAGAGCTTTTATTCCAAAATGGGGGATACTACCCTCTCTCCCCCGACTGAGCAGTTCGAAGCGAGTTCCAATTTCGATACTCCTGCGTTTAGCGAGCGGTTTGTAACGAGAACGAAAGAGGGACTTTCTCAGGTTTCCCTGGTCATCGAGGGGATCCATTGTGCGGCGTGTGTCTGGCTGAATGAAAAAGCGCTCCACAAAATGGAGGGGGTTATCGAAGCGCATATCAACTATACCAATAATAAAGCCCGCATTACGTGGGACCCTGATACGGTGAAGCTCTCTGCCATCATCGATATGATCCGAGCCATCGGGTACAACGCATTTCCGTATGACGCCTCGCTCCAAGAGGTGCGTGCGAATAAAGAGCGTAAAGAGTATTATCTCCGAATGGCGGTTGCGACCTTTGCAACGATGAACATGATGTGGATTGCCGTGGCTCAATATGCGGGGTATTTCACCGGAATCACTCAAGATATCAAGACGATTTTAAATATCGCCGAATGGTTTTTGGCAACCCCTGTACTCTTTTACAGCGGATGGGTGTTTTACCGCGGAGCTTATTATGGGTTGAAAAACCGCTTGGTAACGATGGATTTGCTGGTCGTTACCGGTTCGAGTCTGGCGTATCTCTACTCCATTTATATTACCGTGTTTGAAAAAGGGGAAGCGTATTTTGATTCGGTCGCGATGATCATCACTTTTGTCCTCTTCGGAAAGTTTCTCGAAGTCCTCAGTCGCAAAAATGCCGCCGATACTCTCGATATTATCGGCAAACATATTCCGCGTGAAGTGAGTGTTGTCGAGGGGGATAGCATCCGATCCGTCGATGTAAATGAGGTCAAAGTCGGTGATGTGATCGTCATCCGCAGCGGAGAGCGCTCCGCAATCGACGGTGAAGTTATTTCGGGAGAGGGAAGTTTTGATGAAAGCAATCTGACCGGAGAATCGGAGCCGATTTTTAAACGAATCGGGGATCGGATCATCAGCGGAACGACGAGTATCGATGCGCTGATGCACTACCGTGCTACAAAAGATTTCGCCCATTCAACCCTCTCGAATCTGGTCAATCTTTTAGAGAATGCGATGGCGCAAAAGCCCTCTATCGAACAGCTGGCAAATCGGCTTTCACAGCATTTTTCTTCCACCATCCTCTTTTTGGCCATTGCGACTTTTTGGGCATGGTATTTTTGGCCGCACAGTTTTGATCGTTCACTGATGGTAGGGATTTCGGTCATTATCATCGCCTGCCCGTGTGCATTAGCCTTGGCAACTCCGGTGGCGACGTTGGTGGGATTGGCACTCGGAGCAAAGAGGGGGATCCTCTTTAAATCAGCGGCACAGATCGAGACGATGGCTTCGTCGACGATGGTAGTTCTAGATAAAACCGGAACGATTACTCAAGGTAGGCCTGAAGTTGTTTATTCTACGATTCATCAGCCGTTTGATACGGGTGCGTTGTATACCCTGGTCTCTTCTTCAAAGCACCCGATCAGCCGAGGGGTGATGGAGTATTTGGAACGGACCGAAGAGGGGATTGATTCGTGCAACATCGAAGAGGCACGTGAAATTCCCGCTCGCGGTATGGTCGGACGCTTTAATGGGGCGATGATTGCCGGAGGAAATGCTCTGTTCATGCAGGAACTTGGGATTGATGTAGATACTTCAAGTGATAAAAGCCTTTTTTATTATGCGGTCAATAATAAATTGGCAGCACGATATGAGTTGCGTGATCTCCCCAAAGAACGTGCGTATGAATCGATTTCGCTACTCAAAAACCTCCATCTTCGTGTCGTGATGCTCACGGGCGATCATGAGGCGGCAGCACTGAGAGTAGCGAACGAAGTGGGAATCGATGAGGTGTATTCCCATCTTACCCCCGAGGGAAAAGCGGCATTTATTGATCAAGCCCACAGTGAGGGGCATGTTGTTGTGATGGCAGGAGACGGAGTGAACGATCTGTTGGCATTAGCGGCTTCGGACATTGCTATTGCGATGGGGAATGGGAGCGATATCGCGATTGAGGTGAGTGATGTGGTATTGATGAACGATTCGTTGACCTCATTGGCCGAAGCATTCAGCATCAGCCGAAAAACGTACACTCTCATCAAACAAAATCTGGGGATTTCTCTCGTCTATAATTCGATTACGATTCCTCTGGCGATGATGGGGTATGTTATTCCGCTGATTGCGGCGATATCGATGTCGTTCAGTTCGTTGCTCGTGGTCGGAAATTCGATGCGGGTACGTTGGCTCTACAAATAGAAACTGCGTCGTTCGCCCTGAGCTTGTCGAAGGGTATCGGGCGCTTATTCATGGTTCGACAGGCTCACCACGAACGGAAAAAATGTAAAAAGGAATATAATGGATTCTTGGGTTGTAGCAATGATGCTTGGGGCATCTCTTGTTTTGGGAGGGATTGCATTGATCGCATTTTTATGGGGAATCAAAAATGGTCAGTTTGATGATGAGACAAAAATGATGAATCAGGTTTTGTACGATGATGAGGGTGAACTCAATGATGCGGCAAATCAGCAGCGTAAACGGGAAGAGTTAAAAAAGAAAGCATATAAACCGGAATAATTTCGAGAATAGTGAGAAGAAAAAGCGAGGTTGACTTTACGTAAGCTCTCTACTGAAGACATTGTAGAACCCAGCTAGTACAGCCAAAGGGATGGGAACCCCTTTGGCGTTTAAATTATTTGATTCCTGCTACGTAAGAAGCAAGAGCTTTCATATCAGCATCTGACATAGAAGCAACTTGACCTTTCATCAATGCACCCATACCTGCTTTGTTTTGTGTACCCGCTTTGTAAGCGTGAAGAGATTTTTCGATCGCTGCAGCTGATTGACCTTTTACGATCGCTGATTTACCAAGAGCCGCTTTTTCGAAAGAAGCACCGTGACACGCAGCACATTTAGCTGCAAGAGCTTTTCCATCAGCAGCCATCAAAGATACACCAGCAAACAACATTGCAAGAGCAATTTTTTTCATTTGTTTTCTCCATTTAAAATTTCGCCGCTATTATAATCCTATCTATCTTAAATCACTCTAACTGTTTAACCTTTAATAAAGAGTTTGTTACAATATGACACTACCTTAGCAAAGGATTATGAATGCGTTACAGTGATATTGATTTGAACCATAAAACGATTTTAATAACGGGAGGGGCCGGTTTTATCGGCTCCAATCTCGCCTTCTATTTTCAGAAGCATTATCCGGATGCACATGTAGTCGTATTGGATCTTTTTCGCTCGAATCTGACCCTTTCCAACGGCAATCTCAAAAGTTTCGGCCATTTTAAGAACCTTCTCGGATTTGAGGGTGAAGTGATTAGCGGCGATATTAATGACAAAGCGTTGCTGAATTCTCTTCAGCGAAATTATAACTTTGATTACATTTTTCATGAAGCGGCGATTTCCGATACGACGGCATTAGAACAGGATCTGATGATTCAAACCAATGTCAACGCATTTAAAGATCTCCTCGATATCGCCGTGGCACACGGTGCCAATATGATTTATGCCTCTTCGGGTGCGACGTACGGTGACGCTCCCTCTCCTCAGAAGGTCGGTAGGGAAGCACCCCAAAATGTCTACGGTTTTTCAAAACTGATGATGGACCATTTAGCTCGTCAATATTCTCAAAAATTTGAGAATATTTCCATTGTGGGATTGCGTTATTTCAACGTTTACGGACCGAGAGAGTTTTTTAAGAATAAAACATCATCGATGGTGGTGCAGTTCGGTCATCAGCTCCTCTCTGGCAAAAATCCGAAACTTTTTGAAAACTCTGACAAAATTTTGCGCGATTTCATTTATGTCGAGGATATTGTCCAGGCGAATGTTTTGGCGATGCATCCAAAAGAAAACGGTGTTTTTAATGTAGGTACCGGAAAAGCCCGATCGTTTCAGTCGATGGTTGATATTTTGCAGCGTGAATTGGGGACATCATTCGAGTGTGAATATATCCCGAACCCGTATGTAGGGCGATACCAGTTTCATACGGAAGCCGATATCCAAAGTACCCGCGAGATTTTAGGCTATGCTCCACGGTTTGAGTTTGAAGAGGGGATTGCGGCATACGTCCCGGAGATTAAACGATTATCTGAACAGGAACTCTCATGAAAGCGCTCCATAATGCTCATCCCCATATCCTGGTAATCGGGGATTTGATGATCGACCATTATTTGTGGGGAGGGTGCGAACGTATTTCTCCCGAAGCACCGGTGCAGGTGGTCGATATTTCCCGTGAGACCACGGTTCTCGGCGGTGCGGGAAACGTGATCAATAATCTGGTTGCTTTGGGTGCAAAGGTCAGCGTGAGCGGAGTGATCGGCGATGATGAGAATGGGGAAGAGTTACGTTCCATGCTGGGTGCCATCGGGGTAAACAGTGACGGACTGATCCGCCAACCGGAGCGAAAAACGTCGAAAAAGAGCCGCATTATCGCCTCCAATCAGCAGATTCTACGCTATGACAAAGAGTCCAAAGAGGCGATCGATAAAACAAGTGAACACTCAATTGTCTCCTTCGTCATCGATGTCATTGATACCTGCGATATTATTATCCTCTCCGATTACGGTAAAGGGGTGATTACCGATGCGGTTGCCGGCGGAGTGATCGCTGCGGCGAAAGCGGCGGGGAAAAAAGTGCTTGTTGATCCCAAAGGGAAAGATTATCGGAAATATCGAGGAGCCTATCTCCTGACACCCAATAAAAAAGAGGCTTCCGAAGCGACGGGGATTGTGATCAATGATGATCAAAGTCTTCAAAAAGCCCTTTTGAGTTTGAAAGAGACCTGTGCGCTAGAGTGTTCAATGATTACTCTCTCCGAAGATGGGATTGCGATTTATGATCAGAGTATGCGCCGTTTCCCTACGGTGGCGAAAGAGGTTTATGATGTGACGGGGGCTGGAGATACGGTGATTGCATCGCTTTCCTTTGCTCTAAGTGCAGGTCTTTCAATCGACGAAGCCGCCCCTTTTGCAAATCATGCCGCTGCTGTCGTTGTCGGCAAGATCGGATCCGCGACCGTTACCCTCGGTGAGATCGAAGCGTATGAGTCGAGTCTTCACCAAAGCACCTCGGAGATGCATATCAAAACGGATGAAGAGATCTTTGCCCTCGCCGATCGCCTTAAAAAAGAGGGGAAGAAAGTCGTCTTTACCAACGGTTGTTTTGACATTCTCCATGTCGGCCATGTCAAATATCTCCAAGAGGCAAAAAGCTACGGGGATGTTTTGATCGTGGGAGTTAACTCCGATAGCTCGGTGAGAGAGCTCAAAGGGCCGACTCGCCCGGTTAATCCGCAAGAGGATCGTGCCTATATTTTAGCCGCACTCGAGAGCGTGGATTATGTTGTCGTGTTTAGCGAAGAGACACCGCATGAATTGATCAAAAATATTTCTCCCGATATTTTGGTCAAGGGGGGCGATTATGAGGGAAAAAGTGTCGTGGGAGCGGAATTTGCTGGGGAACTGCGGCTGGTGCAGTTTGTGGACGGTAAAAGTACAACGGCCACGATAACACGTATAAATAAAGGAACAACATGTTAAAAAACTTACTTTTGATCGCTTTACTCAGTAGTGGTGCTTATGCAGCACATCAGATTGAAGTCAATGTGAATGATAAAGACGTTGAAGGACAAATCCGTCTTGATATGGGACGGATGGGGAATACCATAAGCGGCACCTATATCGGGGCCCGTTTTGTGAACGGCGATAACAACAACAGCCAAACGATTAACGATCCTGATCCTCTGATGGAGGTATCGTTTATGGTGATGCGTCCGGTTCAAGGTGTTAGAGGATTGAAACTGGGACTGGGGATCAAAGGTGAATATACCGAGATCGACGGTCAACGTTATGCGGCGATTCCATTAGGTGCTGAAGCGGAATTGCAATTGCCGCTCAATACTCCGTTTCCCGTTTATCTCGGCGGAGCACTTTATTATGCCCCTTCCGTATTGAGCTTTAAAGAGGGGGACGGCTACGCGGAAACCCGTATCCATCTTGACATCGAGCCGATAGACAACGGACGGTTTGAAGTGGGATATCGGAAGATCGATACCGATTTGGACAATCGTAATGTTACCTACAATGATGCTTGGTACTTTGGGATGCGTTTGGATTTTTAGTAAAATTCCCTAACCATCTTTGGAAGCCGCGCGCGATGCAGAAGTGTAAAGAGTCGCGCGAGCGATTTGGTTAGGGGATGAGGTTTTTTTGTTACTTTTTTGCCGGGACAAAAAAAGTAATATCAAATTATTTGTTTCACTGCTTTAATGACCTCGTCAGAGGTGATACTCTTCATACACTCATGATGTCCCAACGGACACTCTCGTTTCATGCACGGTGCGCACTCCATATCATGACGGACAATGACACTCTTTTCATTCATCCATTGGGATGTCTCCAAATGGCGTGTCGGACCGAAGATAGAGACGGTAGGAACCCCATAGGCCGCGGCGACGTGCATCGGACCGCTGTCGTTCGTGATAAACAGGTCGAGTCCGCCGATAAAACTGCACAGTTCTGCAATCGATGTTTTCCCTGCAAGATTGGTGAGATTGATCCCGTTGAGAGCGGATTCGATGTCGTTGGCCATCCCTACTTCGCTCGGCCCTCCGAAAAGGACGATTTCATAACGATCCGCATAAGTACGTGCCACTTCGGCAAATTTTTCGGGATACCACCGTTTGGCACTGCCGTAGGTCGCCCCCGGATTGATCCCCAGTGTCAGACGGGTGTAGCGGTGAGGTGGAATATGAAGTTTTAGATTTTCGATAACGAGAGGCTTAGAACTGATACTTTGGGCGATATCACGGTATTGCTCTACCAGATGGGAGGGGTGGATTGGTTTGATGGCGTGTTTCAGCAAAAATGATGAATGCCAACTGTGCCGTCCCGCCGTCGTCGGGGTACCGCTCCAAAAGAGCAGCAGTGAAGAATGGAGCTGATTGCGGAATGTGATTGCCAGATCATGCGCTCCGAGTTCTTTGGCAAAGCGGTAGGTGTTGACAAACCGATTTCCCCCTTTTTTCGTCTCATCGATATAATGGCGTTTGCATTGGGGGTGATATTTAAGTGCTTCGATACTCACGAACGAGCCAACCATGGTGAGTTCTGCATTAGGATAAACGTTACACAGTGCTTCGATGGCAGGGGTAGCCATAACGGCGTCGCCGAGCCAATTGGGTAGGATAATCAAAATTTTCACGCTTTAGCCTTATAGCGGTAGATAGGTGCAGAGGTCAGGTTCCAGGTAATGTGTAACTCTCCTCTTGGGGTGGAGCAGATAAGCAGATGGGTATCCGAAGTGTGCCGGTAATCGACAAATGTCGCATCGCTCATGTGGGAGAGCATAACTTTATACCCTTCAAAAGCCTTCCGCTTTCGGATGATCTTTTCTCGATTATCGATCAGACCGTATCCTGGAGCGATGAGCTGATGCCAATAGACACAGCTTACCTGCTGAGATGCAAACGCAAGGAGATGATAACGGACCATAAAAGAGGCATAATCCTCTTCGCTGACACACTCATGTTCACTGGTAGGGGCATAGGGAGCCGTATTTTTGATCGGCCAGTTGGTTTCAGTGATAACGAGTTCGTTGGAGGTTTTCGGACTGAGGGACATCAACGCGCTCAAGAGATTGATTTTTCCTATGAGATTAAAACCCATCTGGGTATTTTCGGGTGCCCCGCGACGGTCGACATAGAGGAGGCTTCCTATCGCATCGAAGCGTATGTTTGCGAGATTGAAGAGAGTATGGGCGCTGAAGTGGTACTCAAAATCGATGACGTTAGAACCGATGAGTTTGAGGTGGGGAAATCGTGTTTGTTTCAGATTGTACGCGACAGCATAAAAGTCGAGATATTCGTTGACGCTGAAAAATCCCCATTTCGCACGGTTAATGGTAGAACCGATGATGTAGGTATGGCAGAATCCCTCGAGTGCTTCGAAAATCTGGATGAAATGGTCCCGACTCAGTTCATGCGAAGTGATGTGTTCGCGGTCTTGGAGGAGAGCAACGGCAATCTCTTTTTCTGTAAACGAGCGGATGAACGTTACGTATTCATGTAGCCGATCCATCTCCCATAGCGGGATACGGATCAGGAGTTTTTGGATACCCAGTTCATCAATTAGATAGGGGGTTGTATTGGGTTCTTTGTCCAGATTGACCCCCATGCCGAAAAAATGTTCCCCCGTAATGGTGCGCCGTGGCATAAACGGCATTGCCAAGAGGGCTATCGGCAACGTCATCAATGCAATCAAAAACGTTTTAACAAGGGAAGGGAGGGCGCTGCGACGCATGGCACGTTTAAGCGTTTTGTCACGGATAATAGCGGGCTGATCGGAATAATGATCCCAGGCAAACGGTTGTTTCATAGGGAAATTGTACCTTTTTCTTACCTTCAATCGGGTAAAATGTGAAGATAATAACAAGGGACTTCAATGAATATTTTAGTGGTACGCAACGATAAATTGGGCGATTTTATTACCGCGCTTCCGACACTTTATGTCCTTAAACACCATAACCCTGCCAACCGCATCATCGTGCTCGTAGCTCCTTTGAATCGTACATTGGCGGAATCGTGCAATTTTATTGATGAGGTGATTGTTGACAGCTCCGAGGATATTTTAGAACTCGCTTTTAAAATCAAGCAAGCCCGCATCGATGCGTCGATCACCCTGTTCTCTAACACCCGTGTCGCGCTTGCGCAGTGGATAGCCCGTATCCCGCTCCGCATTGCCCCCGCGACGAAAATAGCTCAAATCTTTTACAACCGCCGCATCACCCAACGTCGCAGTGAGGTAAAAATGGGGGAATTTGAATACAATTTGGAACTGACTCGTGTACTTTTCCCGAATATCAGCCTCGATTTTCCGAAACCGTTATTGCAGTTTGAGGGGAGTAAGGAAGCTTATGAAAACTTTTGCAGCGAACAGGGGATTACAAAACCCGTTGTCGCCTTTCACCCCGGCTTCGGAGGTTCTTCGGATGCCAACTGGACCCTTGGTGAGTATATCGAATTGATTCGTATAGCCGAAGCGGTTGAGAATATCGATGTGGTAATGACGTTTGGCCCTGATGAGGAGAAACTCTACGAGGAAGCCAAAGAACTCTTAGGAGAGAGCAGAGTGATACTCTACCGCTCCGTGGGAAGCGTTGTCGATTTTGCCAAACTTTTGAGCAGTTTTAAACTGTTTATAAGTACCTCTACGGGAACGTACCATTTGGCTAGTGCGGTAGGGTGTGAGACGTTTACCTTTTTTGCCGATACCCTTTTTGCCTCTTCGGCACGTTGGAAAAGCATCGGTGAAAAGCAGCACCACTTCATGATTCCTCTCAATCCGGAAGGGCGCAGAGAAATGTTTGATCACGTTAAGCGGGAATTGAAAAATTGCCTTTTAACACCCCTTTGAGCCTCTTTTTAAAATTTTTTGTCTGTTTGTTGGCATTGTTGTGCCGTTTCATTTCATTGATAGCGACCGTTTCTTCGAGTCCGCTTAGCCGTGCATACTCGCGCCCCATAATTTCTAGCTCTTCATCACTCGCCCACAGCTTGTTGAAATTCTTACACCCCTCCAGCGGACAGATCTCTCTAAACTCCATCCGGTTGATATCGACGATGGAAAATTGATATCTCTCTCCTGAGCGTTTGATCAGAATATTGCCGGGGGAGTAGTCCAGATGCCATATCCCTTTTTGGTGCAGATCATAGGTGTAGGCGGCGAATGCAGTAAAAATGGTTTCGCGATCTTCGAGCGGTTCGAGGAGGGGTGTACGGATCGTAAAATCGTATTCAAAATACTCACTGATAAAATAGCTATCCGCGAGTAAACCGGACTCGAAGAATTCGATGAGAGCGATGGGTTGTGGGGTTGAAATACCGAGTTTTTGCAAATGGAGTGCATTGTGATACGATTTGTATGCTTTGCTATGTCGAAAAAAAGTATAAACGATACGGTTGAGCACATGGGGAATTTTAAACGATTTTACAACGGTTTTTATCCCGTCCAAATGAATGATTTTCAGCTCATTACGGGCTTTATGGATACTGTGCTCATCTCCTGAAAAAATAGACCGGATATCCCTAAATGTTTCTTGCAAAGCGGCGTACTGAGACGGAAAATCGCATTTAAAATTCATACTGACCTTTGAGTAAGTGAGGGTATGGTATGATACTTTATTATTCCTGAAACACTTCAAGAGGACGTGAATGTTTAGTGTCATCATGTACCATCATATCAACAGTGATGATCTCCCCCTCTCTAATAGCGATAGAATGATGGAATTGCATTTACGTCTTATTTCAGAGCGCTTTACGACGCTGTTCCCCGGTGATACGATCGGTTCGGATAGCATCTGTCTGACGTTTGATGATACTTACTATGATTTTTACCATTATGTTTTTCCGCTACTTAAAAAATACAATCTCAAAGCCCTCCTCGCCGTTCCCTCTGCTTATATCCTAGAAGATACCGATGTTGCGGCGGAACGTCGATTATCACTCAAACATCATGAAATCTATGAGGCGGATAACTATAAAACGTATGCACCGTTTTGTACCTATACTGAACTTCGGGAGATGGTGGGGAGCGGTCATGTCATCATCGCATCCCACTCTATGAATCATGTCAATTTGAGTGACGAAGGCGTTGATTTGAAAAGAGAGATTTTCGGCTCTAAAATAGCTCTTGAAGAGCATCTGGGATGCCGAATTGATTCCTTCGTTTTACCGTATGGGAAATACAACGATGCATCAGTGGCATTAGCTCGTGAGCACTACTCCTACGTGTTTCGGATCGGCAATGCACTTAACCCCTCATGGGAAGGGATCGGAGGACTGATCTACCGCATCAAAGGGGATGGGCTTAAATCTCCGAATGAACTTTTTAAACCTGCCAAACAGTTGGGATATTGGTTTAAAATGATGATTAAAACGGTAAAAGGATCACGATGAACGTATCGGCGGTAATGATCGTCAAAAACGGAGCGCGAACAATCCAACGGTCGCTGGAGAGTTTGAGAGAATTTGACGATGTCATTGTCTATGATAACGGTTCGAGTGACGGAACCCAAACGATTGCGGGTGAATTTCCGAACGTTCGTCTTGTTGAAGGGGAATTTGACGGATTCGGGACGACGAAAAATCGTGCGGCAAGTTATGCCAAGCATGATTGGGTTTTGATCATCGACAGTGATGAGGTGGTAGATGATACGCTGTTGCAAGCCCTTAAAACTGAAGAGCTTGATCCTAAAGCCATCTACATCGTCAACTTTCTCGCTTATTACAAAGAGATTCCAATCCGTCACTGCGGCTGGAACAACCAAAAAATCCGCCGTTTGTACAATAAAAGGGTAACCCGCTTCAACGATAACTTTGTCCATGAAAATATTCTGGATGAAGGGATGAAAAAACTCCCCATTTCGGGAAATATGAAGCACTACAGCTACATGAGTATTTCCGATTTTATCGTAAAACTTGATCGCTATTCGACCCTTTTCGCAACCGATAACGTCGGTAAAAAATCCTCTTCTCCCGCAAAGGCCTTTTTTAACGGCTTCTACTCTTTTTTCCGTACGTATATCCTGAAACGGGGATTTTTGGACGGATATGCGGGGCTTATCATCGCCTTTTCCCATATGGCGACGAACTTTTATAAATACATCAAACTCTACGAGATGAATCTGGAACAAAAGAGCAAACGTGGCAACTAAAATCTGTGAACTGTGTCTCTCCCCTGATTTGGGAGGGTTGGAGCTGTATATGATGCGCGCTTCGCGCTATCTGGGTAACGAGTGTGTGAGCGTTATCAATGAAAAAGGGAAACTTAAAAGCTATTACGAAGGGTCCAATTATCGCTATTTTACCCTGAAGAGGCGTAATGTCCTCCTCTCATGGCTCAGTGCCGGAGCCTTGGCTCGTATTATTGACAGCGAAGCGATTGATGTCCTCCATGTTCACTGGACAAAAGATCTCCCCCTCGCCGTTACGGCCAAACTCCTCTCCAAGCGTCGTCCTAAAGTGGTACAGTCGCGTCATATGACGATGACCCGTTTCAAAGACGATTTTTATCACCGTTTTCTGTATAAAAATATGGACATGATACTGGCCGTGACCCAGCAGGTCAAATCGCAGATCGAAAAATTCATCCCCTCTGATATTCGCCCTGCAACCGAGGTGCTCTACATCGGTGCGGAACAACCGGCATTGATTTCTCCCGAAGAGAGGAAAGCACGTCGTGACCAGCTGGAATTGGGAGACTCCTTTACGGTCGGGATCGTAGGACGGATTGAAGTTCCCAAGGGGCAGCATATTGTCCTCGAAGCGGTAAAGGCATTAAAGAGTAGGGGCATAGATGCCAAAGCACTCGTTGTCGGTCACGCTATGGATGAGAAGTACCTTGTGCAATTACAAAATACTTATGCCGATAGTGCTATTTTTACGGGGTTTACCCGAGAAGCTCAAGTGATGATGCAGCTGTGTGACGTGATGGTACTGGCAACGGAGAATGAGACGTTCGGACTAGTACTGATTGAGGCAATGATGTCCGGAGTATGTGTCGTAGCCAGCAACAGCGGCGGGCCATTGGAAATTATTGATGATGGCGTGAACGGGTTGCTTTTTCGAACGTTTGCGAGTGATGATTTGGCAGAGAAATTAGCGTTGCTTGAGGACGATATTGTTTTGCGCCGAACATTTGCCGAAGCGGGAAAAGCCAAAGCGTTGGAGCGATTTGAAAGTGAGAAGCAGTTTGGTGAACTTCAAACATCATTGGAGAATCTGTGCGTATAAGTGTCATCATAGCTGTTTACAAAGATGTTCCATCACTTTCATTGATTATTACTGCATTAAAGCGGCAAACGTATAAAAATTTTGAAGTTATTATTGCCGAAGACGGTGAAAATACTCAAATGAAAGAGTATGTCGCGAGTATCGCCGATTTGGATGTGAAACACACAACCCAAGAGGATATCGGAGTACGAAAAGCACGATCCCAAAACAACGGTATCATTGCCAGTTCTGGTGAATATTTGATTTTTATCGATGGGGATTGTGTTCCTTATACGACTTTTGTTGAAGCTCACGTGGCATTAGCCAATCCAAGAACTGTATTATCAGGTAGACGGGTAAATTTGTCAGAATCGTTGACCCAAAAAATAAAATACGGTTTGATGGATATCGTAGATATTGAGAAAAATCTTTGGAAATATATCGGCTTGGCATTTGAAAAAAACTCCAAATACGAATACGGTATTTACCTTTCTCCGAGAGGGTGGCTTTATCCGTTGTTATCAAAACTCCGCAAACGGAATACATCGATACTTGGGTGTAATTTTTCGTGTTTTCGAGAGGATATGGTGGCTATCAATGGATTTGATGAGGGTTATGGCGAAACGTCACTCAGCGATGATACCGATTTGGACTGGCGGTTTCGCGCTTATGGATTAGAGATTAAATCGTGCAAAAATGTAGCTAACCAGTTTCATTTGTGGCATCCATATAATGAGCGCGATATAGGATCTTTTTATTGGGAAAAAATGATTGAAAATCAAAAAAACAACCGTTTTCAAACGGTTTCCGGTATCTCATTACATGAGAAAGCGGCTGAATAAAAGGGTAAATTTGTTTTTTTGAGTCGGTATATTTCACGTTATTTGTCGGATAAATGAAAGGTTTTCAAACACGTTTCAATGAAATGTTCTATCTCAATTGTTGTTTGTGTTTCCGCTTCGCTCAAAAGAGACTGCAACAAAGGGAGAGTTTTTTTTGCGTAGGGAATATCGTCCATACCGTATGCTATCCCATATCCTCTTTCCGCTTCCGGAAGCCATTCATCACGCGAAACGTTGTCTTCAGGGATAACGATTGAGATACACCCGCACATTGCTGCATACATGGAATACATGGTGTAGGTATCATAGGAGTAGCAATATTCGACTTGATTGAAAATTTGAGCAATCTCTTGGTGTGATTTGCCGTCAATTAGAATTGAATCGGTAAGATCATGAACGATAGGGCGCCCTTTTCCTTTGCGTACAATATAACAACTCCCTTGCCGTTTTCCGAAGTTAGTTTGGTAATAGGTCTCTTCACGGTTGTTTGGGATGTAAAGAACGTTATTGGTATCAACATCAAAAGAGATGTTCTCAATATATGCTTTTAAGTAAAAAAAGTACACTTCATCTGTGCCATAGTTGATTTTATTTGTATGGAACCCGGGTTTGTGCAGTAGCCATCGTACGACATTTTTTGCCTTCAATGGATTCCCCTCAACGATTTCAGCATACACAACAATGGCGTTATCCAAATCTTTGTAGCGTGCGACAGGGGTATCCCATAAAGGATTGACGGTAAACTTTTTATGCAGACTTTTTCTAAAATACTTTAAAAAAGCGAGGCCGCTTTTGAGAGGGTTTCGTCTATCGAACAGAGACTTGTAATCAGGCCAAAGGAGCGCTTTTTGCCCATGCTGATTGAGTAAATGGCACAACTTGTGCTGTACTACAATTCCTCCGATATCGTCATTGTATCGATACGTGTAAATGATAAAATTAGCCATTAAAAACGTATTCTCTAATTTTTTTAACCATATATGCTATCGCCTCATCACCCATCCCCGGATAAAGACCGATCCAAAAACTGTCGTTCATAATCTTGTCCGTATTGGGCAGATCACCGATCACACGGTAATCACTATCTTTTATCATGCTGTCAAACATTGGATGACGAAGCATATTCCCTGCGAAAAGGTTGCGTGTTTGGATGTTTGCATTTTCGAGAAACTCTACGAGCTCATTACGGGTAAATGGTACGCCGTCTTTGAGGGTGATCATAAACCCGAACCAACTTGGATCGCTATTAGGGGTGGCAGAGTTTAAGATCAATCCATCAACCCCTTTTAGCCCTTCGTAAAGTTTGGTAAAATTTTCTTTTCGCTTTTCGACAAACGTAGGAAATTTTTCGAGCTGCGCAACGCCTATGGCGGCTTGCATGTCGGAGACTTTGAGGTTAAATCCGAAATGGCTGTAAACATATTTGTGATCATACCCTTTTGGCAATGTTCCGAAACTCTGAGAGAAACGGCATCCGCAGGTATTGTCGATACCGCTTTCACACCAGCAGTCACGCCCCCAGTCACGCATGCTCAGCATGATTTTTTTGAGGAGGGGATTATCGGTGTAGGTTGCGCCTCCTTCTCCCATCGTCATATGATGCGGGGGGTAAAAACTTGATGTTCCGATATCACCCCATGTTCCTGTCGGCTTTCCTTCATAGGTGGAGCCAAGTGCATCACAGTTATCCTCGATCAGCCAGAGATTATGGTTGTCACAAAACGCTTTTACAGCACGAAGGTTAAACGGGTTCCCTAAGGTATGGGCGATCATGACCGCTTTGGTTTTTGGACTGAGCGCCGCTTCGAGCTGTGTTGTGTCGATGTTAAAATGCTCCAGCTCCATATCGACGAATACCGGTATAGCGCCGTATTGGACTACGGGAGCAACCGTCGTCGGAAATCCTGCGGCTACGGTGATCACTTCATCACCGCGCTTGACCTGACGATCTCCGAGTAATGGCGAAGTAAGCGCATAAAAAGCAAGGAGATTTGCCGAGCTTCCGCTATTGACCAAAAATGCCCATCGTACCCCAAGATATTCAGCAAGTTTTTTTTCAAATATTTTTGAATAGCTTCCGTAGGTGAGCCAAAAGTCCAAGCTGCTATCGACGAGGTTGATCATCTCTTTTTCATCAAATACACGTCCTGCATAGTTGACACGGCTTTTGCCTGCTACAAATTCTTTATCTTGTGTTGGTTTATGGACGAGTTCGTAATATTCTTTTGTCTTTTGGAGTATTTCATTTTTAAGTTGTTCTGCTGACGTCATTCTTTCTCCTCGTGTTTATTCCAAAATGTAGTGCATAGTTGTAAATAAGGGTCTGCTTCGATCTTTTCTCTGTCGATTTGATCCAAAATCGAAGCATAATAATGTCGCATTTGTATGATCGCTTCACGATGTGAAGCAAACTCAAATGTGTTGATTTCATTAATCAATCGGCTGTTGTCAGACGTGTACTCATTGTTAAGTCCTTCATTGATGACCTTGATCTCAGAGGTGAAATCGCTCGTTTCATTGATCAGATGAGCGAGTGTGATCAAATCGACTTTTTTTCCGGTTGTTAGATTATAGATTCTATGATTACCCTCATGGTGTAAAAAATGTTCTACGATTTTTACCAAATCATCCACATAGATGTAATCAAAAAATACATTTTTATTGATCGTTATCGGTAAATGCAATAGATTTTTGACAATGGCATTCGAGATAAATTTGAACTCATAGTTTTCATATTTGCCATAACATCCGAAAATTCTCAGGTTGAGGTTATTGTCACTTTTTTCAATAAATTTTGAACACACCGATTTGTAAAATCCGTATTCATCCAACGGCATAGCAATATTTGCTTCTTCTTCTTTAACATCCACAATCGGCTTATGCTTGCTGTATTCCGCACCGCTGCCGAAATGGATGATTTTCGACACCTTATCGGAGTGTTTGACGATGTTGAAAAACATGCGGAGATTTTCATGAACGATGTTTTCATTTGTACTGTCTCGGCCACCACCGCGATTGGCACAGTTGATGACAATATCAGGTTTTGTCGTATTTATGTAGCGATCGACAGAAGCTTCATTTGTAATATTCAGTGTTTGGCTGTCTGGTGTTAAAAGTGTGTAGGCACTATTTTTGACTAAATGTTCACGTAAATGTTTACCGATAAATCCATTTGCACCGATGATGAGAATAATCATTAGTGGCCGAGTCGCTTTTCCAACATCTCTATACGCTGATCATCCTCTGCTTTAACACGAGAATAGTAACGGCGTTTACTTTTTAGCCAAAGCAATTCGAACTCGATGGCTTTTAAAATCCCTTCTTCAGGTCTATTAAGCACTGTATCCGCCTGAAATACGACTTTACGTGTTTCATATTTATCGATAAGCCCTTCATCTAGTAATGTACGAACAACCGGAATTGATCCCGTTGAAATTGCTCCGCCAAGACCAGTTTTAAGATTTTTCTCACGTGCTTTTTGGAAAATTGTACGACACATTGCTGTAATCTCTTCACCATCAACTTTACTACGATCATATCCCATCGATCCGACCATATCTACTCGACCGATAGTAATACCGTACAATAGAGACAATTTTTCAAGTACAAAAATTTTATCAAGATTTTCATAGGTAGTTTGGGTTTCAATATTGATGGCAAAATCAATATCTTCACGATTGTCGTCGGCGACAAACGTTTCAATCGAATTAAGAAATTTCGAGACGGCAAAGGGAGTTTCTGCCATTGGGGCAATTATCCCTTTGACCCCTATTGACAATGCATTGTAAATATCAGTAATGGCTTCTACACCACCTATTTTTAAAATAATCGGTAAATCAACTTTTGATGTAATGTCTTTGAGACGCATCATTTCTTCGATACGACTTCCTTCTGCTTCAAACTCTGCTTTGATCTCAAATACACCGTATTCATCCCGAAGTGTTTTTAAAACTTCAACCATCTCTCGTTCGATAATATTCATATTCTTCTCCCAACTAAAAAATGTCTCGTTATATTCAGTGCACAGTCAAATTCATCTTCACTTATATTATCCATCTTTTGCATAATAAAATTACTATCCGGAATAATGGCAGTCAACGCTTTGCCGATACGTTTTTTGTCATTTTTCATTGCCTGTAACAAGCGTTCTCGGTCAAAATGATTTTCCTCAAGATGGAGTGGAATATTAGGTGCAAAAAGTTTTTCATTGAGATGATCAAAAAACTCTTTATTCATCCATCTTCGTCCCAGAGAAACGGCGTTGGCAAAAATCATTCCCACCGTCACCGCTATACCGTGTGGAACATAATAATCCGTTACTGTTTCAAGAGCATGTCCCAGACAATGACCATAATTGAGCAAGTTTCGTCGCCCCTGATCAAATTCATCGCCCTCCATGTACGAGAGTTTAACTCGCATGTTATCTTCAATTAACGGCAATAACTTGGTACGGTCTTCTTTTGCTTTCTCGATTATTGCAATAATCTGATCAAAATTTTTGTTCCCTTCTTCTTTCATTAGTTGGAACTTGATCGTTTCTCCGATTCCGCTGTAAAAATCAAGAGCTGTAAGTGTTTGCAAAAAAGCAGGATTGATATATATCTTCGACGGTGGGTAAAATGTTCCGAGTAAATTTTTAAAAGATTTAAAATTGATCGATGTTTTACTACCAATACAGCTGTCCGTCTGTGCTAGAAAAGTGGTCGGAACAAAAATCCAGTTTACACCCCGATAGAGAGTTGAAGCAATGAAACCCGTCAAGTCCTGGGTGATTCCTCCACCGATCGAAATAATGGTCAGATTCTTTTTAGCGGCTTGTGCAATGATTTGTTCTATCAAAACACTTGCATACTCTAACGTCTTATTTTCCTCAATGGCATCGAATAAGATCACCTCATCCTCTTTAAATACTGCGTTAAATTGATCTTTATACAATGTAGCAACATTGCTATCGATCATAATACACTTATGCTCGATAGTAGTCATTGATTTTAAAAAATCAAAGGTATCTTCAAAAGAGACCGTATAATCTCTAAGATTCGAGTGTATTTGAAGTGATGTCATGCTAAAAATCCTCCATCGATGATAATCGTTTGACCGGTAATATAGGTATTGTTGGGTGAAATCAAAAAAGCGACCGTTTGCGCAATTTCATCGGGTTCTGCAAAACGTCCTAAAGGAATTGTTGCTTTGATTTTTTCTTGCTCCACAGGTGGAACATTTTTCTGTGTCAGTTCCGTATTAACATATCCCGGACAAACCGAATTAACCAAGATATTGTATTCTCCCAATTCTCGTGACAAGGCTTTAGTCACCCCATTAAGGGCGAATTTCGTTGCCGAATACAATGTCCGATTTTCTTTAGATCGTATTCCCCAGATGGAACTGATATTAATTATTTTTCCATATCCGGTCACTTTCATTGACGGCACAACCGCACGAATCAGTGCAATCGGACCGATTAGATTGGTTTCCAGCATAATATCGATATCATCATCACCGATATTGTCCACCGCACCAAGAATATTTATTCCGGCATTATTGATTAAAATATCAATTTTAGAATGTTTTGCACAATAGGTTTGGATAGACTCTCTATTTGAAAGGTCAAGTTCATGATGAGCAGGGGTCAATATATTATAGGTTTTATCTTTTCTTAAAAGATCGGCAACTGCTTTTCCGATTCCTTTCGATGCACCGGTAATTAAAACAGTTTTTTTATTCATCGATCGTTTTCACAATCATATTGGCTTTAAATGTGGCTCGATCCAAAAATGGAAACATATCTTCCAATGGCTTTGAGACGATTCGCCCATCCGGTTTCGCTTCGGACGAGAGTTTCGGTTCCATCTTTTCGGTCGGACTGAGCATTACTTCACATACAACAGGGCCTTCTAATGCAAGAACTTTACCGATCTCATCGGCTAAGTTCTTTTGATTCTCAATTTTGTAAGTCTTAAAACCATATGCTAGTGCGATTTTGATTGTATCAGGACAGCTAATACCGCTTTCATGGGTTGATCCGACATAATGTCCTTTGAAAAATCCGCCTTGGGTATTTCGGATGGAGATATATCCGTCATTATTGAGGACAAATAATTTAATCGGAAGCTGATTATGGATGATCGTTTGAAATTCTTGAATGTTCATCTGAAGACTTCCATCCCCTGTCACACAAATTACATCATGTTGATTATTAGCATAGCAAGCGCCAATAGCAGCGGGGAGATCGTATCCCATCGATGCACAGCCGGAATTGACTACAACTTTTTGATTTTTACGTAGACGCAAACTCTGATACGATGCAACACATGCCGTCCCGTTTCCGAAAACAAAAACATCGTCGTCTCTCGAAACTTTTGAGAAAATATCGTAAAAATTATATGAATCTACTACTTCACTGACGGTTTGACGTTCAGGAGTAATCGTAGGGAAATCGTGACGATATTGCTTGCACCGTTCAAACCATTCACTGTATGCGGGCACTTTTGTATCATTAATAGCACTTAACAACTCACTACAGAATACTTTCGCATCTGCTTCAACGGGTATGTCAATCTCTACCGTATATTTTTTTAACTCGTTCGGATCGATATCAACCACAATTTTTTTTGCTTCACGTGCAAAAAATTCCCAATTATAACTAACAACACGGATATTGAGCCGTGCACCAATCGCAATGATCAAATCACTGTTTTGGACGACGAAATTTCCGGCACGTTGCCCAAGTGAACCTGATCTGCCAAAATAAAAAAAGTCATCGTCTTTGACAATGTCATAGCGTGCAAACGTACTAATTACAGGGATATTGAGAGTAGTAGCCAACTCTCGAAATGTTTCAACTCCATCTGCAAGTGTAATACCGTTTCCAGCAATGATCACCGGTCGTTTTGCATTTTTTAGTGCATCGATCACTGCGGTGATTTGGCAATCATAAACTGGTTCTTCAGGAGGAGTAAAGCCTAGAAGTTCATCTTCTTCAATCATCGCCCCTTGGATATCCAAGGGTACATCGATCCATACTGGACCGGGACGACCGTGTTTAGCAAGATATACGGCTTGTTCAAGATGACGACGAATATCATTTTTATCGGTTATCATCACCGCATATTTCGTAATCGGTTTAACGATATCGACAATATTTATTTCCTGATCACCAATTTGACGCAGATTTAATTCTGGTTGGGAAGCAATCGTCGTGACAAATTTCACCTGACCAGAAATGATTAGCATCGGTATTGAATCGACCCATCCACCCATAACGCCTGTAATGGTATTGGTTCCACCAGGTCCGGTCGTTACAACGGCAATACCGATTTTGTTGCTGACCCGGGCATATCCCTCGGCAGCCATGGCACAGGCTTGTTCATGATGGTTACATACATAGGTTAATTTTTCATTTTTGCCGATTCCGTCGATAATGTGCATATTTCCGCCGCCGGAAACTAAAAAAACGGTTTTAGCAGTATCATTGTGCTCTGCTAAAAATTTGGCGATATAATCTGCTACTCTAATACTCACGATACGCTCCACTCTAAGTTTTTCTTTTTTGCATCTGCAACATACTGTTTTAAATTATTGATTGTATCGATTGTTTTGTTTGCGTAAAAGTTTTTATACCACATCACCGTTTTTTCAAAAGTTGTTTCACTATCCCACACATCTTTCCATTTTAAACGGATATGGACTTTGGAACAATCGAGTTTTAACAGATTTGCTTCGTGAAGCTGGTGAGGATCACGATTGATTTCGTAGTCGATTGTATTCCAATGTTTTTTGACATGGTTCACAACCTCTTCGACGGTAATGCTTCCCTCGTCACTGGGACCGAAGTTCCACGCTTCTGCGAATTCTCGCTTCTCTTCGAGAAGCTTTTGCCCGATAGCGAGATACCCGCTGAGCGGTTCGAGGACATGCTGCCAGGGGCGGGTGGCGTGAGGGTTGCGAATACTCACTTTTTTTCCCTGTGATACGGAGAGCATGATGTCGGTCATAAGACGGTCTTTTGCCCAATCCCCCCCTCCAATGACATTTCCCGCGCGGCACGATGCCAAAAGAGTATGGTGCGATTTTTTGTACTCGGCAGGGTTGAAATAGGAACTTCGGTAGGAGTTGGCGAGGAGATCGGCACACCCTTTCGACGAACTGTACGGATCATACCCCCCCATCGGGTCATTCTCGCGATATCCCCAAACCCATTCACGATTCTCATACGCTTTATCGCTGGTGATGTTGACGATCGCTTTGACGTTATGCGCTCGACACGCTTCAAAGACTTTGAGGGTACCGATGACATTCGTCTCATAGGTTTCGATTGGGTTTTCATAAGAAAGGCGCACTAGCGGTTGTGCGGCTAGATGAAATACGATCTCCGGTTGGTAGGTTTGAAAGGTTTTATTCAGTTTATCCAAATCTCGAATATCTCCGATAACAGAAGTGATATTAAGATTTAAAAGGTCTAAATGATTTGGTTCTGTCGGCGCTTTCAATGAGTAGCCGATGACATTGGCCCCCATTTGGTTTAACCATAATGCCAACCATGACCCTTTAAATCCTGTATGCCCTGTTACCAGAACGGTTTGTCCATGATATATACCGCCGAAAAGATTTTGCATTACCAGTTTTTCCATTTGGCTTTATCATCATGCCACATTTGATTTAGCTTTTGATTATCACGAAGCGTATCCATACATTGCCAAAATCCATGATGTTTAAAGGCAACCAACTCACCGTCTTTTGCCAAATTTTGAAGTGGAGATTGTTCAAAAATACATGATTCGTCCGCGCTCAAATAGTTGAGGACTTTTGGTTCACAAACGAAAAATCCTCCATTAATCCATCCCCCCTCAGTTTTCGGTTTTTCGACAAAACTGGTAACGCTCATATCCTCTTGAATATCGAGGTTTCCAAAACGTGCTTCCGGCTGAATCGCTGTCATGGTCAGCGCTTTGCCGTGTGCTTGGTGAAATGTTACCGTTTCGGCAATATTGACATCGGCGACACCGTCACCATAGGTAAGTAAAAACGGTTCGTTACCGAGATACTTTTCAGCTCTTTTGATTCGCCCCCCAGTCATCGTGTCGAGTCCGGTTTCGACGAGAGTCACTTTCCATGGCTCGCTACTGTTGTTGTGTACTTCCATTGCATTGGTTTGGAGGTTGATCGTTACATCGCTTTGGTGGAGAAAATAATTGGCAAAATATTCTTTGATGTAGTAGCTTTTATAACCAAGTAAAATGACAAAATCATTAAAACCGTGTGCCGAATACATTTTCATAATATGCCAAAGGATCGGTTTCCCTCCAATTTCCACCATCGGTTTCGGTTTTAGATCCGTTTCTTCTGAAATACGTGTTCCATATCCACCGGCGAGTAAGACGACTTTCATTTATTCTCCTCTTTAATTATTCCATTCTTACAAAAAAACGTATTTTCAGCACGATGCTTTTCCATAATCGCTTTATTGACATCTCCTTCGATGGCACTGAACCGTTTAGGATGATACAAGTGCATGATATTAGCATTGTTTCGGCATGATTTGAGCTCTATGCCGACTCCTCGAAAGCGCCAACTCGGATCGACATCTTCCCCTTCAGCCGGGAGGCGATAGGTCTCATCAAATCCGTTTATTTTTAAAAAATCCTCTTTGTAACACGACCAATTGCATCCGATGATATGTCTGACGTATCGCTTATGGATTTGACGGCTTATAAATGAGTGCGATTTAAAGGTCAAACCATCTTCGGGATGGCGTGCATTATCGGAAATCATAGCGGGCAAATACCAAAGAAATTTTTTTTCGATATCACGGATGGTGAGTTCATGCTGCTTGACTCGTTCGGTAAATTTAGGTCCGAGTTCGAACCGTTTGCCGCAGAGGACGATCCCTTTTTGGGCATTTTCGGCATGTGCTTGGATAAAGGTGCTGTAGGGAACGCAGTCTCCGTCGATAAAAATAAGGTATTCGTGCGATGCGGCTTTGATGGCATTGTTCATCGCGATATTTTTGCGCCATCCGTCATCTGCTTGTGTGAGATGGACGAGGTTGGGGAATCGCTCTTTTTGGGTAGCGATAAATTCGCGCATCTCAGAGGAATCACCATCTTCGGAAACAATGATTTCATCGGGGAACAAGGTTTGGTTTTCGAGACTGTCTAATATAAATCCAAGTGCTTCAGTGTCTTTATAAACGGAGATAATGATAGTGGTTTTAGGATAAGGCATATACGGTATCTCCTGAAAGGTGTGGCAGTATTTTATAAGATTTTGGTTGATTTTAACGACTCTATCACCATAGTCGGGGTGATTTGGCTCATACAAATGTTTTCCCTGCATTGTTTCATCGTTTCTGTTTTGTAGCAAGGAGAGCAGGAGAGCCCCAAGGATATCGGATATACCTGATTAGTGTCACTTTTATATGGGCTATCGGTGATGGGATTATTCGGCCCCATCAAAACAAATGTCGAGGTATCAACGGCAGCACCGATATGACCTGTCGCAGAGTCGGTACAGATGAGTCCACGTGCATGCTGAACGGTGGTGATAAGCTCTGGGATGGAAAGTTTGCCGACCAGGTCGATGACGTTGGACGGATAAGGCTTGATATGGTTGAAAAAAGACTCTTCTCCCGTGGCACCGACAATGAGAACGGGAGTCTGTTCCGAAAGTGTTGCAATAAGTGAGCGCCAGTGCTCAAACGGCCATGCCCGGTAGTTGAGCCCTTTTTTTTGATTATGGGAGTTGCTGGGGGCTATAACGATGGCATTGGAAGGTAGATCGAATTTGGCATGCAAGGTCTCTTCCGGAACCCCATACAGTATCGGTTTTGCGTGTGCAAGATGTTCAGAACTGATGATGTCACGATAATAGAGTTTGGTTGTTTCTCCCCGATTCAGAGCGACGGTATCTATATCTGTTGAGAGAAGTCCCATCCCGGTTTTGCGGGTTGCATGAATGGCGTTGATAAGGCTTTTAAACTGTTTGCCAAACTCCAACGAGATCAACAGATCGTATGGATGTTGCTCCGAATGACGGATGATAGCGCGCTTTTGCGGACTGAGCCAAATGGGGAGTTTTTTATGCTTGAGGGGAAAAATATGATTGACCCGATCATCGTTCGTAAAGAGTTTGCCCGTTCCCGGTGTACAAATAAAATCGATGGTGATTTCTTCTCCATACTCTTTTCTCAGGGCATCGATGACACTGGCTGCATACACCAAATCACCCAATGCACCGCATCGCAAAATCAATGCCCGTTTCACATCCTTCGGCTTGGTCATGGTTAGTTCATGTCTTGAGTATATTTTTTTAAATACCACTCTATCGTTTTCACAATACCGGTATCAAAATTTTCATCGGCTTTCCATCCGAGTTCATTTTCAAGCTTCGTCGCATCGATGGCATAGCGGCGGTCGTGTCCGGCACGGTCTTCGACGTAGGTGATCAGCTCTTTATAGCTTTTGCCGTCTGCTTTTGGCTGCATCGTATCGAGGAGAGTACAGATGCGATCAACGATCTGGTTGTTATTGCGTTCATTGCGTCCGCCGATATTGTAAACTTCTCCGCTGCGTCCGGCATGGTAAACAAGATCGATCCCTTTGCAGTGATCGAGTACGTAGAGCCAGTCGCGGATATTTTTTCCGTCTCCGTAGATCGGGATGTTTTCACCTGAGAGGGCTTTTCGGATGATGGTCGGGATCAGTTTTTCGTTATGCTGTTTTGGGCCGTAGTTGTTGGAACAATTGGTGATGACGGTATTCATGCCGTAGGTGTGGTGGTAAGAACGGACGATCATATCACTTCCCGCTTTGCTGGCACTGTAGGGACTGTTCGGGGCATAGGAGGTCTCTTCGGTAAAGAGCCCGGTTTCACCCAAGGTTCCGTATACTTCATCGGTACTGATATGGTGGAAACGGCACCCTTCAAATCCTGCTCTGTAAACAAACGGTTTTTCCATCCAGGTTTTGTAGGCGACATCGATGAGGGTAAAGGTTCCGTTGACGTTGGTTTGGACAAAGACGCCGGGATTTTTGATACTGTTGTCGACGTGAGATTCAGCGGCGAAGTGGATTACGCCGCGGATATCGTAGGCATCAAAGAGAGATTCGACCAAAGATCGGTCGCAGATGTCCCCTTGGACAAAAATATGGCGATCATTGTTTTGGACTTCAGAGAGATTTGCAATATCTCCCGCATAGGTCAGAAGATCAAGATTGATCAAACGGACATCGGGATATTTCTCTAAAAAATACGGGACAAAATTGCTACCGATAAATCCGGCACATCCGGTGACTAAAAGGGTTTTCATTTGGTTTCTCCTAAGGTATTCAAGCATGCTTGGAGTGAATTTCTCCAATACGGGATTGAGATATTAAAATTATTTTTGATTTTTGATTTATTGAGCAGACTGTAATGGGGGCGCTTGGCCGGGATCGGATACTCATCGCTTGTGATGGGATTGACGGTACACTTTACCCCGCTGAGTTCAAATATCGCTGTCGCGAAATCGTACCAGCTTGCCGCACCTTCGTTGCTGTAATGGTAGATTTCAGGGGATTCGTTCTTGATGTGCGGAAGAATCTCTAAAACAGTCTGGGCAAGATCCCGTGCATAGGTCGGTGTCCCCACCTGATCGAAGATGACACTGAGGCTATTACGCTCTTTACCTAGTCTCAACATTGTTTTAACGAAGTTATTGCCGAAAGAGGAATACACCCACGAGGTACGTATGATGATGCTTTTCGCCGGAGCTATGCTGAGGATCGCATTTTCTCCATCGCGCTTGGTGCGTCCATAGACCCCCTGCGGGTCGGTGGGATCGGTTTCGATATAAGGGCGGTAGTTTTGTCCGTTAAAGACATAATCGGTAGAGATATGGATAAGAGAGATGTTTCGGAGTTTGGCGATTTTTGCAAGCATACCGACAAAACGGTGATTAATGGTATTGGCAAGCTCTTCTTCGCTTTCCGCTTTATCGACTGCGGTATAGGCGGCACAGTTGATGATCGTATCGAAGGTGTGAGTCTCGAAGTAATCTTCCATAACACACAGATTGCTCAAATCAAGAGCAGTACGATCGGCAAAGGTAAAGGTATGGTGCGGATATAAGCCGCTTAACGCTTTGATTTCTGAGCCAAGCTGTCCATTCGCACCCGTAACAAGGATTTTAGACACTTGTTCCCTTTGCGTTATAGAGATTGTCATTAAAGTTGAAATAATCTGCATCGGCAAATAAAGGCTGCTTGGTATCTTTGGCGGAGAGTTGAAGCATCTCGTGCGGAACGATCCAGTCGATGTTCAAGGCCGGATCATTAAAGGCCATTCCACGGTCGCATTCGATACTGTAGTAGTTGTCGACTTTGTAGGCGAACGTGCAGGTCTCGGAGAGGACGACGAAACCGTGGGCAAATCCGCGCGGGATAAAAAGCTGTCGTTTATTCTCCCCTGATAGGCGTACGGCAACGTGATGGCCGAAGGTAGGTGAACCGTGGCGGATATCGACGGCAACATCGAGCACTTCTCCTTCGATGACACGGACCAGTTTACTTTGCGCATAAGGGGGGAGCTGATAGTGTAGTCCCCGCAGTACGCCATACGAAGATTTGCTCTCGTTGTCCTGGCAGAACGGGAGGGGATAGCCCAGAAAGGCTTCGAGTTTGTCGGCACGGAACGTCTCGACGAAATAGCCTCTTTCATCACCGTGCACCTTGGGATCAATGATAACAACATCCGGAATGGCAGTACGGGTGAAGGTCATTAGATTATATTCCCTTCATGGGCTCTGCGGATCAGGTACTGACCGTATTGGTTTTTACTTAACGGCTGAGCGAGTTCGAGGAGTTTCTCTTTGGAAATGTAGCCCATCTCATAGGCGATCTCTTCGATACAGGCGACTTTGAGCCCCTGGCGGTTTTCAATCGTTTGGATAAACATACTCGCTTCGAGCAGGCTTTCATGGGTACCGGTATCCAGCCATGCGTAACCACGTCCCATCAATTCCACTTTGAGGGCGTTTTGGGCTAGATAGGTTTGGTTCACCGTCGTGATCTCGAGTTCGCCACGATCGCTCGGTTTGACATTCTGTGCGATCTCGACAACGCTGTTGGGATAAAAGTAGAGTCCGACAACGGCATAAGAGCTTTTAGGTTGTGCGGGCTTCTCTTCAATCGAGAGGACATTCCCCTCTTTGTCAAACTCTGCAACGCCGTAGCGTTCCGGATCTTTGACCCAGTAACCGAATACGGTCGCTTTGTTCTCTGCTGTGACGTTACGGACCGATTGGGCAAGCATTTTGGTCAGACCGTGGCCATGGAAGATATTGTCACCGAGTACCAGGCACACATCATCCTTACCGATAAAGTCGGCTCCGAGGATAAAGGCCTGTGCTAATCCGTCCGGAGAGGGCTGAACGCAGTACTCGAAACGCATCCCGATATCGCTTCCATCCCCTAGCAGCTCTTCGAATCGGGGAAGATCGGTTGGAGTAGAAATGATCAATACTTCGCGGATACCGGCGAGCATGAGAACGGAGAGGGGATAATAAATCATCGGCTTGTCATAGATGGGGACGAGCTGCTTACTGACCCCTTTGGTAATCGGATAAAGGCGTGTACCGCTGCCTCCGGCTAATATAATCCCTTTCATGCTGCTCCTACAAAACATTATATTAGTATAATTATAGTGTAAAAATATAATGGGTTAGTTTAATCAACTTTAACGCACTTTTCGTAATAATGACACTATGAAAATATTAATAATAGATCAAAGCGGTTTTCAGCTTCAAACGCGAAAAATGTTACTGGAAGAGGCTTTTAAAGGGACGGTTGATAGTGCTTCAGCTTTGGGTGACGTTTTTATCACTTACCAAAAAGGGGCCTACGATGTCGTGATCATTGATCACGGTATCGAAAACGGGCAGGAATGTGTCGATCATATTTTGATGATAGATCCGCAACAGCAGATATTGGTCGTGAGTACGGCGATTCACTGTGTCGTCAATCGATGTCAGGATTGTGTGGATAATCACCAAATGCGTCGTTTGTTCAATCCGACACCGATTAAAAATATTATCCGGATGGTAGAAGGATTTCGAGGGTATGCCTGTGATCATTATGACCCGGAGACAAATAAAATAAAAGTCTAAAGTAACAAAGGAACTTGGAAAATTCAATTTGTGAAACAAGTTCTTGAGAGAGATTTGTAAAAGGGTGGCTCCGAATGCTGGATTCGAACCAGCGACCAAGTGATTAACAGTCACCTACTCTACCGCTGAGCTAATCCGGAACAGTAAAAGAAGAAAAGTATCATAAGTGGCTCCGAATGCTGGATTCGAACCAGCGACCAAGTGATTAACAGTCACCTACTCTACCGCTGAGCTAATCCGGAATGTTTATGAGGGCGTAATTATACGTTATGAAGGGGTGAATGTCAATAAAAACAGGTTTATTTAGCCCGTTTTCGATGCAAATTTTCGGTCGGAGTGAAAAAGATTACATTTGAACGCTCAATTTGGACTATTTTCCCTTGATTTAATAGATTTTGAAACCGTTGTTGGGAGTCGATATCGAAAAGAGCATTGATATCATCGCTCGTTAAAGGACGCTTATCGAGGGTGGTAAGAATCTCTTCATTACTGTAGGCACTCGCTGAAGCCGAAGCATGGGTGCGCGAAACGATATGGATTGGTAATACAGGATCAAAATGGCGGGAGAGGGTATAAAGCTCTTCAAAACTTAACCCCTGCACAGCGTAGGCCGGAGGGCGATCGATGGTACCGATATCGATACGGTTACAGCGGATCGTTAAGAGAGTACGATTTAATGCTTCAACTTCACCAAGGGAGTCGTTGACCCCTTTGACAAACAAGATCTCTAAAAATAGTTTCCCCTTAAACGCATGGGAAAATCGGGAGATACTTTCGATAATGGTACCGATTTCGATCCCCTCAGCGGGGCGGTCGATTTTTTGGAAGGTTTCGGCAGTCGCCGCATCGAGAGAGAGTTTGACTTGGTCGAGTTTTAAAAGGGTATTAAAGACCGCAGGATCGTTGAGGCAGGCGCTGTTGGAGAGGATAAGGGTTTGAATGTTCCCTTTGATCGCATCGATCTCCTCGACAAGGGGATTCAAATAAGGGTACATCGTCGGTTCACCATTGGCGGTAATGGTAATGACATCAATGGCGGGATGTTTTTTCAAAGCTTCTTTTAGATCGGCAATGATGGTTTCCACCGGAGTGACGGTATGCTGGTGCGCCATTGCCGGTGTGGGGGCAAGCTCACAGTAGAGGCAGTCAAAATTACATTGTTTGGCGGAAGCGGAGAGATCGATCCCGAGGGAAACACCGAAGCGGCGTGAATGGACGGGACCGAAGATCGTAGACATGATTAGACTTTTTTACTCACACGTTGGCATTCACGGACGAAGTGCTGTGCGTTCTCAACCGGAACATCCGGAAGAATTCCGTGACCGAGGTTGAAAATATGGCGTTTACCCCCCATAATCTCTTGGATCGCTTCGACACATGCCGTGGTTTGCTCTTTGGAGTATAAGCGGCACGGCTCCATATTTCCCTGCAATACGTAGCGCTCTCCCAGTTTCTCTTTGGCCAGAGCCATTGGGGTGCTCCAGTCTACGCCGAAGACATCAAAGTTGCCGTACACTTTATCTAAAAATGCCGGAATCCCTTTCGGGAACATGATGACCGGGATATGAGGGTATTTTGCTTTGAGATATTCAGCAATTTCGACCATGTAGCTCCATGAAAATTCATCGTATTTGCTTGGCTCGATCGCAGCTGCCCAGCTGTCGAAGATCTGAACGACATCGATACCCGATTGGATCTGTTTTTCCATGTAAAGTTTGACAACATCGGTCACTTTACGGAGGATTTTATGGAGAAGGTCCGGATTCGAATACATCATTTTTTTGCAGACGTTATAGGTTTTGGTCCCTTGCCCCTCGATCATATAGGTGGCTAAGGTCCACGGTGCCCCTGTAAATCCGATAAGGGCTTTGTCATCGCCTCTTTCATCGAGTTGTTGACGCAAAATCTGGATTGTTTCATAGACGTAAGTAAGTTTGGATGCCGCTTCGTCACCACCGATAAGGGCATCTAAATCCTCTTCGGACGCGATCGGTTTTTCGAAAACGGGGCCTTCTCCTTTTATGAAGTCGAGTTTCATCCCCATTTCGTTCGGAACGACCAAAATATCGCTGAACAAAATCGCGGCGTCGACACCGACAATATCGATCGGTTGAATGGTTACTTCCGCTGCCATATCGGGAGCATGACAGAGATTGAGGAAGTTTCCGGCACGTTTACGCACTTCCATGTATTCCGGAAGGTAGCGTCCTGCTTGGCGCATCATCCATACGGGGGTGTAAGGGGTCTCTTTGCCGAAACAGGCATCAACGAAAATTTTAGACATATTAGAATCCTTTATTGTTTTCTGCTCTTTCTTTTCTTGCCACCAAGAAAAGAAACAAAAGAAGTACATCTCTGCGGCAAATCGCTCATATGCTTTCGGCACTACTGCCTCCGCATACGGCTTCTAAGGATGCCGCAGAGACGGATAATTAATGGTCGTGATGTCCGACTTTACTGAGGAAATAAAGTCCAACGGCAACGGCGGTGATTGAGAGGGCGAGATAAAGGAGCTCTAACGCTCCGGTAAACACCGTATGTCCCACTTTTTGGAAAAAACCGACCACAAGCACCATGACGATCACTTTGGAGATTTTGTCTTTGAGCTGGTCGAGCGAATGGACCGCCAGCAACTGATTTTCCTTACCGTGCTCGTCTTTTGCCGGGTCGATGTCGGAGATAAACAGTTCGTACAGACCGAAAGAGAAGATGATCATGACGACACCGATAAGGTATAAATCGACCGCACCGATGATACCCCCTACGACCTCTTCGTGGAAGTGTTCCGGATGTGCATGGGTGACATAGGTGTTGATAACATACCGCATCGTATTGTAAATATCGAAACTCGCAATGGTAAAGAGTAAAATAGCCCCTAGAAGACCAAAAATGACTGCCAGGATAATGATAAATCGTGAACTCCAAAGACCCTTTTCAAACAGTGTTTCGATGAAATTCATTTTATTCTCCCTGCATCTCTACCCATTTCTGGGCGATTCGTACGGCATTGGTAGCGGCACCGACACGGAGGTTGTCGGCAACAACCCACAGATGAAGGACGTTTTCGCGGTAAAGGTCATTGCGGATACGCCCGACAAAGGTTTCATTTTGATCCATGCACAGAGACGGCATCGGATAAATACTTTCAGATGGTTCATCAAGTACAATGATATTGGGTGCTTTGCGCAACAGATCACGCGCTTCATCGGCATCCACCGCACCGTCAAACGTGAGGGTAAGGGTTTCGGCATGGCCGCGAAGCGTCGGAATACGGACACAGGTTGCACTGACTTCGATATCTTTGTGCATGATTTTTTGGGTCTCATTCACCATTTTGAGCTCTTCTTTGGTGTATCCGCTATCGGTGAAAGAGTCGATTTGAGGGATAGCATTAAGGGCAATACGATGAGGAAATTTTTTCGGTTCCATATCATCGAGTTTGAAGGCAAAGAAGGCTTGCATTTGCTCTACGAGTTCTTCCATCGCCGATTTACCCGCACCGGAAGTCGCTTGATAGGTGCTGACATCGATACGTTGTAAATCATACGCATCATCGAGGGGTTTGAGCGCTTGAACCATTTGGATCGTAGAGCAGTTAGGATTGGCAATAATTCCTGTGTTTTTCCATAGTGCTATATCTTCAGGATTGACTTCAGGGACGACGAGGGGTACATCTTCAAACATCCGGAAGTGACTGGTATTGTCGATGACGACCGCTCCGGCTTTAGCGGCATAAGGGGCAAATTCTGCCGATACGCTGCCGCCGGCACTGAATAGGGCAATGTCGATCGCTTCTTCGGCGAATACCGTAGGGGTCAACTCTTTAATAACGAGCTCTTTGTCGTTGAAAGTAACGGTAGTGCCTGCACTGCGCGCACTGGCGAGGGGAACCAATTTGGCTAAAGGGAACTCGATCTCTTCGAAAATACGTAAGATTTCTTCACCGACGGCACCGCTGGCACCTACGATGGCAACATTGTAAAGTTTCATAGGAAGCTTTCCTTGAGAGGGGATGGTATCGCCTCTGAATATTTTTCCGCGATTATAGCGAATGAGGGCTTTTAAAACTTTGAGAAAATAATGAGAGTTAAATTCTCCCTAAGCCCCGTGCTTCCAAAAAGAGGTCTTCGGTATCGATCACGGACCCGTCACTTAAAATCGCCGAACGTTCGACGACGGAGATCAGTTCACGGATATTTCCCGGCCAATTGTAATGTTCCAGTGCATGGCGGGCATTCAGTGAAAAAGATTTTTGCTCAAAGCCGTATTGTGTGCAGTAGCGCATCAGCGCCGCTTCGGCGATACTCAGGATCTCTTCACGCCGTTCTCGCAGCGGGGGGATATTAAGAGGTATCGTATTGAGGCGATAGTAGAGATCTTCACGGAATTTCCCCTCCGTGATTTTGTTGTGCAAATCAGCATTCGTAGCGCAGATAAGGCGCACATCGATTTTGGTGTTTTTGGAAGCACCCAGACGGCGAATCTCGCGCTCTTGAAGGACCCGTAATAGTTTTGCCTGAAGGGGATAGGGCATTTCAGCGATTTCATCAAGAAAGAGGGTTCCTCCGCAGGCAAGTTCAAACTGACCCATTTTGGCTTCGGTGGCATCGGTGAAAGCCCCTTTTTCAAAGCCGAAGAGTTCGCTTTCAATCAGGTTGTCGGGGATTGCTGCCATGTTGATAGCGATAAAAGGTTTGGAGGAACGCGGTGAGGAATCGTGAATATGGCGGGCAAACACCTCTTTGCCCACTCCGCTTTCCCCTAAGAGCATAATGCTCGCATCGGTGGTAGCGGCTTTGGCGGTACGATTGAGAAGTTTATCGAGTACCGGAGAGCTGCCTAAAAAACTGGAAGATGACGAGACGGAGGTGATGGCGGTTTGCGGTGTTTTTTTAGCAACATTGGCCGTTCGTTCGATGGCGGCAACCAGGGTTTCGATTTCGAACGGTTTGAGCAAGAAGTCTTTGACTCCAAGTTGGATCGATTCGATGGCACGGGTGAGGGTAGCATTTCCGGTGATGATAATCACCTCAAACTTTCCCTGGAGGGTTTTTACAAACTCAATCCCGTCCATCCCCGGCATATTGATATCACTGATAATCAGCTCAAACGTATCATCAAGTTTTTTGAGAGCATCACGGGCGTTTTTGAAGGTATGGACATCGTATTTTTCATAATCGCTCATCGCAATTTCCAGCGATTTACGCATATTGATATCATCTTCAACAATCGCAATCTTCATTCTGCCCCCTTATTCTAACAAGGTGATTGTAACAGAGCGATCATTAAACTCGACTGCATAGCACTTTGTAGGGAGGGTAAGGGTATGGAGCGTTTCGATATGTATGGGGGTGAGTGTTTCGTTGCTTTTGACTCTGAACTCTTGAGAAGCGGCAAACTGTAAGAAACGGGTTCGTTCCCGTTCAAGCAGTGCCTCAAGGGTTTCATTTTCCAATCGCTGAAGTGATATATTGGAAAGAGGCTGGGTTGAGCAGGGACGCATAGCTTTGGAGAGGGTGAGCGTTTCTTCAATGGGCTGTGTATTTTTAGAGGTGAGCCGATACCCTATATAGTAGTGGTCGGCAGCAAGGGAGAGGGTACAGGTTACTGCAAGACTCGTGAGTATGAAAGGGCAATTTCCATTTCGACTTCGCACAGACCCTCTTTGAATGTAGTGTTGTTGACATTGGCCCCTCTCACCAGTGCTTCGACCGAGGTACGGGTGCTTGATTGGGTAAGCATCATATTTTTGATGCTGTCTTGTCCTTCAACATGGACTCCGCGTACTTTTTCAGCGATTTGGCGGTATCCATCTGCGATGGCAGCACGTTTTGCCAAGGCATACGCTTGAGCCGGAGAGGCGGTCACGGATGGGGCAACACCCTGACCTACGACGGTAATCACCAGTTCGTTTTCCGATTTTAGTATCGGCTCGACGCAATGGCCGTCGGTGCCGCTGTAGACACATTTGACTTGGGATTCGGAGGCATTGCTGGATAAAAATCCCGCATGAAGCGCGGGAACAGTGAGAAGCAGTACAAGAGCAGCAGAAATGCGCATTCGGGTTCCTTCGGTTAGGTTTGGAATAATTGATTTAATTAAAGCAAATACTATTCCAATCCAAGAGTTCCCTCAGCCCCTTCGGATTCTTCTTCCTCTTCATCTTCTTTTTTCGGACAACGTGAAATACTGGCGACATCGTCCCCTTTGACGATGTAAACACCGCTGGTATTGCGTCCCGATTTGGCGATGGTTTGCATATCGACACGGATCATTTTGCCCGCTTTGGTGAGCGCCATAAGATCCATTGTCTCATCGACCATAACACATCCGACGACGGTTGTTCCTGTTTTTTGGTTGAGTTTCATTGCGATGACTCCGGAACCGGCACGGTTGGTGAGGCGGTACTCTTCCGCCGTGGTCCGTTTTCCGATCCCTTTTTCACTCACCATCAAAATCTCTTCTTCGTCGGATTTGATGATGTTGGCATCAACGACAACGTCGCCGTCGATTTTGAACTTGATACCGCGTACACCACGGGTACTGCGTCCCTGATCACGGGTTTTTTCGATTTCGAATTTAATACATTGGGCAAATTTGGTGACGATAAAGAGGTATTTGGTCTCTTCGGTCGCGATGTGCGCCGTGATCAATGCGTCATCATCATCGAGGACAATCGCGCGGACCCCATTGCTTCGGATGTTGGAGAATTCGTTCAATGCGGTACGTTTGACAATACCGTTTTCGGTAAAGAATACAAGCGATTTTTTCTCATCGAAATCGGTTGTCGGGATAATGGAGCGGATTTTCTCATCGGCTTCGAGGTTGATGAGGTTAACTACCGCTTTACCTTTGGCGGTACGAGAGCCTTCAGGGATTTTGTACACTTTGAGCCAGTGGAGCTGTCCGCGATCGGTCACGAACATCAACGTATCGTGGGTATTACAAGTATAGAATTTCTCGATAAAGTCATCATCGTAGGTCGTTACTGCAATTTTGCCTTTACCGCCTCGGATTTGTTTCTCATACGCTACGAGAGGGACCCGTTTGATGTATCCTCGGTGAGAAATGGTAACCACCATCGGCTCATTCGGGATCAAATCTTCGATATTGATATCATCATAATTATCTTCGATATCGGTGACGCGCGGAATATTGTATTGTTCGACAAGCTCGACAAACTCCCCTTTGATAATATCTTTGAGCACCTCTTCACTGCGCAGAATGCTCTCTAAATATTCGATATGTGCCAAAATCTCTTTGAGCTCATTTTCAATTTTATCACGCTCCAATCCGGTAAGACGCTGGAGGCGCATATCGAGAATGGCTTGCGCTTGGATCGGGGAGAACCCAAATTCTGAAATAAGGCCGTTTTTCGCACTCTCGCCATCGGCACTGGCACGGATCAGTTTGATAATCGCTTCGATATGATCGAGCGCTTTTTTCAAACCTTCTAAGATATGGGCACGCGCTTTGGCTTTTTCGAGGTCGAAAATGGTTCGGCGGATGATGACCGTTTTACGGTGATTGATGAAGTGACCCAACATTTCGAGGAGAGTGAAAACACGGGGTTCTTGATTGTAAACCGAGAGCATGATGATCCCGAAAGTCGTTTCCATATTGGTCGATTTATAAAGGTTGTTAAGGACGATTTCACTCATAGCATCACGTTTGAGTTCGATGACGACGCGGATACCTTCACGGTCGGATTCATCGCGGATTTCGCTGATCCCTTCGATGAATTTGTCTTTAACCAAATCGGCAATCGTTTCAATCAGACGTGCTTTATTGACCTGGTAGGGAAGCTCATCGATAACGATAACGTCTTTGTTCGATTTTTTCTCGATGTGGGTTTTCGCCCGTACTCGGATACGGCCGCGGCCGGTCTCATACGCGTCCAAAATCCCTTTTTTCCCATAGATGGTTCCCCCTGTAGGGAAATCAGGTGCTTTGATAAATTGCATAATCTCAATCAGTGAGGCATTTGGATTATCCATAAGGTGTACGAGTGCACTGAGCACTTCATTGGGATTGTGAGGTGGGATGTTGGTTGCCATACCGACGGCGATACCGCTTGAGCCGTTGATAAGAAGATTCGGAACCCGAGTCGGGAGAACATCCGGTTCTTGTGTCGTACCGTCGTAGTTGTCGACCATATCAACGGTATCTTTCTCAAGGTCTTTCAGCAACTCGCCTGCATAGCGGGTCATTCTTGCTTCGGTATAACGCATAGCCGCCGCGTTATCACCGTCAACGGAACCAAAGTTTCCTTGACCGTCTACAAGCGGTGCACGCATTGCAAAAGGTTGTGCCATACGGACGAGAGCATCATACACCGAGGTGTCTCCGTGCGGATGGTATTGACCGATAACGTCCCCGACGATACGGGCCGATTTTTTGTATTTTGCACCGGCTGAAAGACTCAATTTGTCCATTGCATAAAGAATACGGCGATGAACCGGTTTGAGACCGTCGCGTACATCGGGGAGAGCCCGCCCGATGATAACGCTCATAGAGTAGTCAAGATAGCTGCTCTTAAGGGTATCTTCTATATTAATGTCGTTGATTTCGCTGTTGTCAAGCAGATCGTTCATTTCGCCCCCGAAAAGTGAAGATTAAGTCCCCGATTATATCTCAACGAGACTTAAGAACCCTAAAAGGGAAAAAATGAACCATTAAAAGATTAATATAATCGTTTGAAAAAGTTAACAAAAATTTGGTTCTGAGGGTAAAAGAAGCTACAATTACGTCACTATGTGTAGGGAGTTTACTTATAATGAAAAAAATTGAAGCGGTTATTAAACCTTTTAAACTCGAAGATGTGAAAGACGCACTCGCCGAGATCGGCATTACGGGTATGACGGTCAGTGAAGTCAAAGGGTACGGACGTCAAAAAGGGCACAGCGAGTTGTATCGCGGTGCGGAATATGTCGTCGATTTTCTTCCTAAAATCAAAATGGAGATGGTCGTTGATGATGATATGCTTGATACGGTTGTCAATACCGTAGTGGAAGCAGCACGAACCGGTAAGATCGGGGACGGTAAAATTTTTGTCAGCGATATCAATCAAATCATCCGCATCCGTACGGGTGAAACTGGTAGTGACGCGATTTAAAAAAAAACGATGTTAGACTCGCAATGATGCTTCGGTCATTGTGAGGTTCGCCATAGTAGGGTCATCGAATCCTTGTTCAGCTCTTTTTCCTAAACTTTAAATAATCAAAGAAATTTTTGTTTTTAAATTCATCTGCAGTACTGATTAAAAATTAATCATCTATTTGCACTCTCATGTTTCTATTACTCTGTACAATGGTATTCGAGATTCAAGTCAATACGGACAATTAAAGAGTCCAAATAAGGAGAGAAAATGAAAAAGTGGCTTTTAGCTTTATCGCTACTGGGCGTGTCGGCGTTCGCCGAAGAAGCTGCAGCACCTGTACTTAATTCAGGTGATACTGCATGGATGATGATGTCAACGGCATTGGTAATGTTGATGACTCCAATCGGTTTGGCGTTGTTTTACGGCGGGATGACTCGTTCTAAAAATATTCTTAATACATTTGCGATGGTATTCGGTGCATTTGCCGTATCATTTATTGCATGGGTTATTGCTGGTTTCTCAATCGCGTTCGGTACGGCTGAGGGTTCAATGAACCAAGTTATCGGTGGCTTTAACCACATTATGCTTAGTGGCATCAGTTGGACAGAGTTTGCAAGTGTTGATCTCGGACAACTTTATCCGAAATTTGTATTTGTAGTGTTCCAAGGTACATTTGCGGCTATCACCATAGGAATCGTTGCGGGTTCTGTGATTGAGCGTATGAAATTCTCTACTTGGATGGTTTTTGCTTTCATCTGGACAATTGTTGTTTATGCTCCGATTACCCATATGGTATGGGGTGGCGGTTACCTTTTCAACGAAGGTGCTCTTGACTTCGCTGGTGGTACGGTTGTTCACATGAACGGTGGTTTGGCTGGTCTTGTATTGGCTGTTTTGATCGGTAAACGTGCGGGTTATCCGAAAGTTGCGATGAAACCTGCAAGTGTTATTTTGACAGCTGTTGGTGCGGGTCTTCTTTGGTTCGGTTGGTATGGATTTAACGGTGGATCAGCTTTCGGTGCAAATGCTATCGCTGGTTTGGCTTATTTGACAACGACTATTGCTGCAGCGGTTGCTACGGTTACATGGATTGTGGTTGAGTATATGGTATTCAAAAAACCAACATTGCTTGGTGCGGCAACCGGTGCGATTGCAGGGTTGGTAGCGATTACTCCGGCAGCGGGTTTCGTAGGAGTGTCGGGTGCTTTCATTATCGGTGCTACCGGTGCATTGATCGCATTCTTCGGTGTAACGGCTCTTAAGAAAAAATTGGGCTACGATGATTCATTGGATGCTTTTGGTGTTCACTTTCTTGCAGGTCTTTGGGGTGCGATCGCAACCGGTATCTTCGCTGCATACACACCGAATACAGACAATGCACTTCTTTGGGCAGGTCCTTTGAAAGATTCAGGTGATCGTATGGGACAAATCATGGTTCAAGCAGAATCAGTATTGTTGGTCGGATTGTTCACTTTGATCGGTACGATCGTGGTTTACTACATTGCAATGGCATTGACTGGCGGTTCACGTGTTAACGAAGAACAAGAGAGCCAAGGTTTGGATGAGTCGGTACACGGTGAACGTGGCTTTAACCTATAAGGAGTAAATGATGAAAAAAATTGAAGCGGTAATCAAACCATTTAAACTAGAAGATGTAAAAGACGCCCTTGCCGAAATCGGTATTACGGGTATGACGGTCAGTGAAGTAAAAGGTTACGGACGTCAAAAAGGGCACAGCGAACTCTATCGCGGTGCCGAGTATGTGGTTGATTTTCTCCCGAAAATCAAAATGGAGATGGTTGTCGATGATGCCATGGTTGATTCGGTAGTGAATACAGTCGTCGAAGCGGCACGTACCGGTAAAATCGGAGATGGTAAAATCTTCGTGAGTGATATCAGTAAAATCGTCCGTATTCGTACGGGTGAAACAGATATGGAAGCCATTTAAAACCCTCCCGTCATTGCGAGCGATAGCGTGGCAATCTATCTTTATGGATTACCGCGTCACTTCGTTCCTCGTAATGACAAAACAAGTTGATTAAAAATTAATCAATACTTCTTCTCAAATCCATTTATATGAATATATAATGCACACCTTTATTTTATTATTAAAGGTGCTGTATGGATACTGCGTACGTTATTGATACCCTTTTTACCCTTTTCTCTATCACGTTAATCATTTTAATGGTCCCCGGTTTTGCAATGCTCGAAGCAGGATTGGTTCGTACTAAAAACGTTTCGAGTGTATTGACGGTTAATGTCATGATTTACGCTGTGGCATCGATGGCATTTATCTTGGTGGGATTTCATCTGGCATTTGGTGATTTTCAATCGCAAACGATGAGTCAATGGGCTTTTTTTATGTTTCAAATGGCATTTGTCGGTAAAGCAATCAACATTATGAGCGGCGGGGTCGGTGAGCGTGCCCGCCTCCTTCCCTTAACCCTTTTTACCGTTATTATGGGTGCGTTGATTTATCCGACAGCAGTCAACATCAGCTGGGGAAGCGATTGGCTCAAAGATACTGTTTTTGATCTGAATATGGTCGACTTGGCGGGTTCAACGGTGATTCATTCGACCGGAGGATGGGCATTGCTCGCGGCAATTTTGGTCATCGGGGCCCGTAAAGGACGTTATGTCGGAAATCAAATCCGTGTTATTCCCGCATCCAATATCCCGCTGGTCGTTCTTGGGGCAATGTTGTTATGGATCGGATGGTTCGGATTTAATGGCGGTTCGGTAGGGTCAATTTCGACGAAAGAGGCGGCAGACAGTGTTGCTTTGACTATTTTTAACACGAACACCGCAGGTCTCGCAGGAGCGATTATCGCCGGTATCGCTATCTATGTACGCTATAAACTGTTCGATATTACGATGATTCTCAACGGTGCGTTGGGGGGACTGGTCGCGATTACGGCAGGCCCCCATTTGTATACGATGATCGATGCAATTCTCATCGGCGGGATTGGGGGAGCGTTAGTGGTTCTTGCCGTACCACTGTTTGACCGTTTCCGTATCGATGACCCGGTAGGGGCATTATCGGTTCATTTGGTTAACGGTATATGGGGAACACTTGCGGTAGGTCTTTTTGCCGCTGATCCGGCTAATAACGTAACGCTGCTCAATCAGCTCAAAGGGGTAGGGGTGATGGCTCTTTTTGTCTTTACGGTCTCTTTTAGCGTGATTTACCTACTCAATAAATTTATACCGTTTCGTGCTTCGGATGAAGATCAGGTTCAGGGGCTTGATGTCAGCGAATGCGGACTTGAAGCATATCCTGAGTTTAAGCGCGCCATTTAATACCTTCTTAACACTTTTGTAACACTTCTTCACTATTCTTCGATGGGGCGTTTCGCCTCATAAAAGACTCCTTTAACCACCTCGTTGTATAATTTGTTAATATTGATAAATAAGGGAAAATATGAGCATTTACCGTGAATATGATATCCGTGGGATTTATGAAAAAGAGTTAAACGAAGAGACAATTACCCGTTTAGGATATGCGTTAGCGGATGAAATGAAACAGTACGGTGAATATGTTGCGGTCGGTTATGACGCACGGAGCCATTCACCGATCCTTTTTGAATATTTGACTGCCGGTTTGAACGCTGGCGGTATGAAAGTGCTCGGGATGGGGATGGTGCCTACTCCGGTCAACTATTTTTGTAATTATCAGGAATTCGATGGCGTTACGGCTTGCGCATCGGTAATGATTACCGGTTCGCACAATCCGAGCGAATACAACGGTTTTAAAATAACGATCACTAAAGCACCATTTTTTGGGGAATCGATTTACGCTCTCGGACGCAAAATCGAGACTCTCCCTTTTCCTCTCAAAGTAGAGCGAAAGGTCACTGAAATCGATGCTCTAAGCCGTTACAAGCGTTTTATGGTCGAATCGTTCGCCCATTTACGCGGGATGAATCAGCGGATCGTGTATGACTGCGGAAACGGGGTGGCGGGGCTTGCCATCGAAGATATTTTCAATGAGTTGGGTCTCAAAACCAAAGGGATTTATGTCGATCCCGACGGAACCTTCCCAAACCACCACCCTGACCCGAGCGAAGAACATAATCTCGAAGACATTAAAAAGCTTCTTGCATCCGAGGGTGATATCGCCTTCGCCTATGACGGTGATGCTGACCGTATCGCTGTGTTGACCCCGTGCAACAACATCAAAGGGGACATGATGGCGCTGCTGTATGCGCTGAAGATGAAAAACCCTACCGTAATCGGTGAAGTGAAATGTTCGCAGGTGATGTACGATACGTTGCGTGAACGGGGAGCCACCGCCGTGATGTACAAGACGGGACACTCGAACCTGAAAGTCAAAATGAAAGAGCTTCATGCCGATCTGGCGTGCGAAGTGAGCGGACACGTTTTCTTTGCCGACCGTTATTTCGGGTACGATGACGCGATTTATGCGACATTGCGTATGCTTGAACTGGTGCATGAGGGAATCGATCTCGATGCGGAAATCGCAAAACTTCCGCAGGTGTTTTCGACCGAAGAGATCAAAGTGAAAACAACGGAACAGGAGAAATTTCCCCTCATTGCGAAACTCAAAGAGCTTTTGCAAACTCCGCCGGTAGATTTCCCGGCCATTCGTGACATCATTGATGTGGACGGTGTGCGGGTCATTTTTGATAAAGGATGGGGATTGGTGCGGGCGAGCAACACGACGCCGGTTCTCGTTACCCGTTTTGAATCGACAGATGCGGATGAAGCCAAGCGATATGAAGAGGCACTCAACGCTCTCATTCAAGATGCTCAAAATCAGTTAAAGGTCTAATATGAAATCGATTACGTTAACGATGCCGCTGGATATGCATCTTCATTTACGTGACGGCGAAATGCTCGAAACGGTGGCTCCGCTTACATCGTACAGTTTTAGCGGTGCGTTAGTAATGCCCAATCTCGTCCCTCCCGTGACGACCAAAGAGATGGTAAAAGAGTATAGACAACGGATCAAGCATGCTATCGGACGTGACGATTTTGAGCCCTATATGACCCTCTTTTACCAAAACTACAGCCGTGAATTTTTAGAGAGCGTTCAAAATGAAATTACCGCGATCAAGATTTATCCGAGCGGGGCAACGACCAATTCGGAGGGAGGAGTGGTCAGTTTTGATATCGAGCCGATGCGTGAAACGCTTGAAGCGATGTCGGATTTGGGCATCATCCTCTCGGTTCACGGCGAGACGAATGGGTTTGTGATGGACCGCGAAGCGGAGTTTATGAGTGTCTATGAGAAGCTGGCCCTCAATTTCCCGAAGCTCAAAATCATTATGGAACACATTACGACCGCCGATGCAGTGGCGATGCTCGATAAATACGATAATCTGTATGCGACGATTACGGTGCACCATCTCATCATCACCCTTGATGACGTCGCGGGGGGGATGCTGCGGCCGCATCTGTTTTGCAAACCGATTGCGAAACGTCCGGAAGATCGTGCGGCACTTCTCAAAGTGGCTCTGAGCGCCCATCCGAAAGTGATGTTCGGTTCTGACTCGGCACCCCATCCGAAACACACGAAAGAGTCGTGCGGATGCGGGGCAGGGGTCTTTACCGCCCCGATCGCTTTGCAACTGCTGTGTGAAGTGTTTGATGCACACGATCAATTGGATAACCTTCAAGCCTTTGTCAGCGACAATGCGCAACGTATTTACGGCATTTGTGCCGAATTTAAAGAGGTTGTGTTGGTCAAACACGATTTTGTCGTCCCCGAAATCTACGGAACCGTTGTACCGATGAAGGCGGGCGAAACTCTGAAGTGGTCGATTGAGCGTGTCGACTAAAATCCTCCTCCTCGAAGATGATCTCCTCTTCGGTGAATCGATAGCAGATGTCCTAGAGGAAGAGGGGTTTGAGGTAACCCTTTGCCGGAATGGACAGGCTGCCCTGGATGAGACCTACAAGAACCATTTTGATCTTTACCTGCTTGATATTAATGTTCCTCTTATCGACGGGTTGTCCCTGCTGGGAGAGCTGCGACGCGCAAATGACAGGACTCCGGCCATTTACCTGACTTCCTATCAAGATATTGAAACCCTCTCTCTGGCATTTGAAGTCGGAGCCGATGATTATCTCAAAAAACCGTTTAATACCGATGAACTCCTTGTTCGACTCCATGCATTGTTGCGCCGTAATAAGGGGAAAAGTCGCCATTGTGTCGGCGAACTGTGTCTGGATGAGCTTCATAAGTGTGTATTAATGGAGGGGAAAGAGATCCCCTTTTCGCTTAAAGAGTACCAACTGATGGCACTTTTTATTCGCAATGCCGGGGAAATTGTCACGAAAGAGATGATTATGGATACCCTTTGGAATCCTTCCGAGATGATCAGTGACGGGGCGATACGGGTTTACATCAACCGTCTCAAACAGGAAATCGGTTCGGAACTGATCGTTAATATTCGTGGGGTAGGATATCGTCTTGTTTCGTAGTGTCCAAATTGCGTTAGCATCGCTCTACGTTACAACCACCGCCATTTTGATTGCCGGTATCTATTATGTTCATCAGGTATTGGGGGTAGAGCAGTGGGGTATTATTGCATTTGTTTCGCTGATCCTGACCCTCATTGCGGGTGGAGTGTTGGCAAAAATCGCAATTACCCCTTTGCGTGAGCATTTTGAGCATCTGGAACGCTTTTCGAAAGAGACGCTGCATGAGTTGAATCTCCCGATCAATACGATAACGGCAAACGCTCAGATGTTGCGTAAAACGCATAATGATGAAAAGAGTATAAAACGTCTTGAGAGGATTGAAACAGCGACGGAGATGCTAAAAGAGCGGTATAATGAGCTTGATTATTTGATCAAAAAGCAGACGGAACGGGAGAAAATCGAATCTTTTGATTTGGATGAGCTCATCGAGGAGCGTTTAGGATTCTTGCGTTCCCTTTATCCCTCCGTCATTTGGGAACTTTCATTAGAGCCGCAGAGGGTGAAGTGTGATCGGATCGGATTGGGTAAAGTGATTGATAATGTGGTCGAAAACGGGGTGAAATATTCCGGACAGACGCCGTATATCACGATCAATCAGCACGATCAATCACTGAGCATCTGCGATCAGGGGATCGGAATGGATGAGATCACGCTCATGCGTATCTATGATCGCTACTACCAAAACGATTCGACGATGGCGGGATTCGGGATCGGGCTTAGCCTCGTAAAACGATACTGCGACCGCCATCATATTAATCTGCATGTCGCTTCCCGAGTCGGAGAAGGGACCTGTGTCAAACTTGAATTTAAAAAAGGGGAAAAATAATGGAAAATAGTAGCTGGTTGGAATTTGCACACTCGGCAGTGGATTACGGAATTATCGGAATTCTGGTGATAATGAGTATTGTCTCTTTATGGCTTTTTATTGAACGTATGATGGCATACGGCGCCGTTCGTATCGAAGAATATGAGACGAAAGAGGAGTTGGAACTCGATCTTGGCAATAACGTCTCGACCATTGCGACAATCGGTTCCAATGCACCGTATGTAGGGCTGCTCGGTACCGTTTTGGGGATCATGATCACGTTTTATTCTCTCGGAGATGTAGGTGCCGTTGATCCGAAGAAAATTATGACCGGGCTTGCGTTGGCGCTTAAAGCGACAGCGATGGGGCTTGTCGTTGCGATCCCTGCTATCGTGTTTTACAATATCTTGCTTCGTAAAATGGAGCGCCTGATTACGTTATGGGAAATTAACGCCCATAAAAAACAAGGGTAATCCATGAAAATGAAACGGATCGATACGATCAATGTTATTCCGTTTATCGACATTATGCTTGTTCTCTTGGTTATGGTTCTTACTACGGCGACCTTTATTAAAACGGGAGTGATCCCTGTCGATCTCCCGGAGGCCAAAGGGACGGCGGCAGAGCATAAACCGAGTGAATTGAAACTGACCATCCAAAAAGACGGAACGCTGATGCTGGGTGAGGAGAAAACGCCGATTACCCTTGCTGAATTTGAACAGCGGGTCGTTGCCGGAGGCAAAGAGATGACGGTGGTCCTCTACAGCGATAAAGAGGCGGCATTTCAAAATTTCGTCGGGGTTATGGATGTACTCAAACGTCTAGGGCATGAACAGCTCTATATTGTGACCGATAAACAGAAATAGTCGTGCATCAAATCAGCAATTATGTTTACGCGCGTGATGAACTTTTAGAATGGGATATGCCGACCAAACGGTTGCCGAATCCCTATCACGATTTTCCCTATATGGTACTTGAAGGGGTCCTTAGCCCTGCAGAGTGCCGAGCTATCACTGCTGCCGCATTAGCCGATAAAGAGGTAGTACAGGCGGAACTTCGCGGAGGCTCTCTTGATACCGCTATCCGTAAAACCGATATTCATATCTTAAGTACTGAGCATCGAGCAATCTATGATCGCTGTTTTGAAGCGGTGAAAGCTGAAATTGAAGATTTTTTTGTCCTTTCTCTCACCAAAGCGACAGACGTTCAGGTGTTAGGGTATGAGAGTGGCTCGTTTTACGTTAAACACAGTGACGATTCAAGTGAGTTGAGAAATAGTCACGGAGACGTGATCGGTTATAAAGCGGTTGCCCCCGAACGCAAGCTTACTACCGTACTTTTTACGACTTCCTATACTCCCCATCCGACCGACAGTGATCACTTTAGCGGAGGAGAGCTTCTCTTTAACTATTTATGTGACGAGTCAGGCAATACCATAACCCTTCGCCCTGAAGCGGGGGATATGGTAGTCTTTTTCAGTAACCCCTATTTCTCCCATGAGGTACTTCCGGTAAAAGAGGGATTTCGTCTCAGCCTTGTACAATGGCATGATGCACATGTCTAATTGAGAACGCCAAAGGAATTCATCCCTTTGGCTACGCTCGCCGCTAAGGCACTAAAGCTTGCCCCTTCGGGTCAGAATTAATCCGCTATAATTTTGTATTATTTTTAAAGGGTACAAATGCGTTATTTCTACAGCTCGTTTGTGATTATGGCATTAGGTCTGATCGCGGCGTATTATCTGGGCGGCCTTGCTGCTATTTACATCACCTTTTTGTTGATCGTTCTTGAAATCTCTCTATCATTTGACAATGCGGTGGTAAATGCCAAAGTGTTGGAGACGATGGACCCGATTTGGCAGAAACGGTTTATTGTTTTCGGTATTCCGATCGCCGTTTTTGGGATGCGTTTGGTATTCCCTCTCGCTATTGTTTCAATTGTGACGGGGATGGGATTGATTGAAACCTTGCAAGTGGCGATGAATCAGCCTGCAGAGTACGAAAAAGTGCTCAAAGCAACGGAATCGACAATCTTCGCATTCGGGGGAGCATTCTTGTTGATGGTCTTCTTGGACTTTTTCTTTGGGGATCACGATGTCAAATGGGTGACCTTCGTCGAAGGTTCCAAAGCCATGGAAAAATTTTCAGGTGTGGCCAATATCGAGCTGATTACCGCGATTATGGTGGGGATTGCTCTGGGGCACATTACACAGGATTTTGGAGTCGTATTGGCGTTTATGTACGGAGTATTGCTTCACTCATTACTGGGGATGTTGGATCATTTTCTCTCATCCGATACGGTCAAAAGCGGTATTGCCGGGTTTATCTATCTTGAGGTGCTCGATGCGAGCTTCAGCTTTGACGGCGTTATCGGAGCGTTTGCACTCACGAGCAATATCTTTATCATTATGATCGGGCTTGGTGTCGGGGCGATGTTTGTCCGGAGTATTACCCTCTATTTCGTTGAACATAAAACGCTTTCGCATTTCCGTTATCTCGAACACGGTGCCCATTATGCGATCGGGATTTTAGCGATTATTATGTTGATGAAAATCACGACCCATATCAGCGAAATGGTGACAGGGACGATCGGTATCGGATTGATTTTGATCGCATTTCTCCACTCTATATGGGAAAACAAAAAAGCGAATCAGCTTTCATAAGTATGTCGTCTTTTCAGACGGCATCCCCACTTTTTATCTTCATTTTACACTCCCCTGCAAACCAATATATATATCCGAATTGCTTCCATTGAAAATGATGGGAGATTTCACATCGTATATTTATAATACGCAGTTTAGTACAGTTTAAAATGTGAAGTATTGGAAGAGCGAATGCGGTGGTTTTGTTCGTGTGCAAGGAGAAGCGGATTTATATTGTATTCTAAAGGCGGTGCATAGGCACAATGCCTACGGTTTCGTTCAGCAAAATGACACGCAATTTCTATTTTATGCTAAGCCGTCGCCGGTCGCTTTCCGACATCGGCTTTGGTTTCGGACGCGAAAACGATAAGAAATTATCGCGTTCTTAGCGTCCTCACATCATGCCCGGCATTCCGCCCATACCGCCCATATCAGGCATTGCGGCAGGTTTGTCTTCTTTGATTTCATGGATCGTTGCTTCGGTGGTGAGGAGCATGCTTGATACTGAGGTTGCGTTGGTCAATGCGACACGCTCAACTTTCAACGGATCGATGATTCCCGCTTCGTACATATCGACGTATTCGCCTGTCGCTGCGTTGAATCCGATGTTTTCATTGGTCGCGCTAACGATAGTGTTGACGACAACGCCCGCATCGTATCCCGCATTTTCAGCGATTTGTTTCACCGGAGCGGTGATCGCGCGAAGGATGATCTCCCATCCGATTTTTTGGTCACCCGCGAGGTCGTGTTTCACTTTTGCCGCCGCACGGATCAATGCCGCACCGCCGCCGATAACGATTCCCTCTTCAACCGCCGCTTTGGTTGCGGAGAGTGCATCGTCTACACGGTCTTTTTTCTCTTTCATCTCTGTCTCGGTTGCTGCTCCGACTTTGATAACGGCAACACCGCCGGCAAGTTTTGCAAGACGCTCTTGGAGTTTTTCTTTGTCGTATTCACTGGTAGTTGCTTCGATTTGAGTACGGATCTCTTTGATACGCATCTCAACCATTGCTTTATCTCCCGCACCGTCAACGATGGTGGTGTTATCTTTGCTGATAACGACGCGCGCCGCTTGTCCGAGGTCGGCTACGGTTGCGCTGTCGAGGGTACGTCCGATCTCTTCAGAAATCACTTGAGCACGGGTAAGAACCGCGATATCCTGGAGCATTGCTTTGCGGCGATCACCGAATCCCGGAGCTTTAACGGCCGTGATGTTCAACACACCGCGAAGTTTGTTCACAACGAGGGTTGCCAACGCTTCACCTTCGACATCTTCGGCGATGATGAGGAGCGGGCGTGAGCTTTTTTGAACTTGCTCGAGTACCGGAAGAAGGTCTTTAAGGTTTGAGATTTTTTGATCGAACAAAAGGATAAACGGATGATCCAATTCAACAGTCATTTTTTCCGAATTGTTGATGAAATACGGGCTGAGGTAACCGCGGTCAAACTGCATCCCCTCGACAACGTCGAGTTCATCGTTGATCCCTTTTGCTTCTTCTACGGTGATAACACCGTCACGGCCTACTTTATCCATCGCTTCGGCGATCATTGCACCGATACGCTCATCCGAGTTTGCAGAGATGGTTGCGACTTGTGCGATCTCTTTTTTATCGTTGATGATGCGTGAAGCGGCTTTGAGCTCTGCCAAAATCGCTTCGGTCGCTTTGTCCATACCCCGTTTTACTTCGATCGGGTTGGCCCCTGCGGTGATGTTGCGTAGACCCTCTTTGAAAATCGAGTTGGCAAGGATGGTAGCCGTAGTGGTACCGTCACCCGCCTCATCCGCTGTGTTGGAAGCAACCTCTTTAACGAGTTGCGCTCCCATGTTTTCCAAAGCGTCTTTGAGTTCTACCTCTTTGGCTACCGATACACCGTCTTTGGTGATCAACGGTGCGCCGTAGCTGCGTTGGATGAGGACGTTACGTCCGCGCGGTCCCATGGTTACTTTGACTGCGTCGGTAAGTTTTTGTACCCCGGCAGCGAGTTTATTGCGTGCATCATCTGAAAAATGGATTTCTTTTGCCATAGTGTGCTCCTTAAAATGTTTAAATTATTTGATAATTCCGAGTAAATCGTCAGTCTCAATGACCAAATAGCTTTTACCCTCAAGTGTGAGCTCATTTCCTGCGTATTTACCGAATACGACGGTATCTCCTGTAGAAACGTTCTCTACCTCACTGCTTACGGCAACAACGGTACCTTGTGAAGGTTTCTCTTTAGCGTTGTCGGGGATAATGATACCCGATGCGGTTTTGGTTGCCTCTTCGAGACGTTGAACCAAGACTCGTTTTCCAAGCGGTTGAAAGTTCATAGCATTTCCTTTTATGTTGAGATTTTGTGTGCGGGATTGTACACGAGTTTACCTAATATGTCAATACTCTTAGTCTAATAGACTCAATAGTTATGAGCTTAATCGTAGCTATAAAAGTGAGCTCTATATTTTTGCTTTAGAATATTTTTTTGTTAAAGCTTTTAATAAGTTAATCATTACTATAATTCCGGTCTTCCAAACATAAAGATGGCTGGGTAGCTCAGCTGGTTAGAGCGCTGGTCTCATAAGCCGGAGGTCGGGGGTTCGAGTCCCCCCCCCGCCACCATCTTACAACACCCAAAATTTCATTTCCCGATGTTACGGTATAGATCCATAAAAGTCTAAAAACAAAATCCTATTAACTCTACTCCACTATAATGCAGAATCGATTTTGCATCGACCATTCAAAAAGGATTCCAATGTTTCTAGAATATTTTCTCTCTTTTGCTCTTTACTTTATGACCGCATTGACAGTTTTCGCCCTTTTTCTTTTTCTCTATGCAAAAGTGACCCCTTATGATGATTATCGGATGATTTTTGAGCAGAATAATAGTGCTTCTGCGTTAGGTTTCGGGGGTGCCGTATTAGGTTTGTGTATCCCTCTTTACAGTGCATTGGTTCATAGTGTTTCGTATAATGATTTTGCAATGTGGGCAGGTGTCGCTATGATGGTTCAATTGGTGTTTGCATTTGTCCTAACACGACTGGGCGGAAAATTTTCTGTCAAACAGCACATTGAAAACGGTGATATTGCAGCGGGGCTCATGATGGCGTTTATGTCTATCTCGATCGGTCTGCTTAATGCCGGATCGATGAGTTATTGAAAACCCAAAAAAGAGCTTGTTCAAATCAGGGATCAAGTATTCAATCTTCAAATAAGTAAGTAACGGTAGCCCCGCTACCACCATCTTTTAGCCCCCAAGCACAACACAGTTATACTTTTTACGTTAATTTCCATACCAATCCCATCAATTCTACGTCATAATAATGCCATTAAGCTGACAAGGATTTAATTATGCGGATTGTTATTGTCGGAGGCGGGATAGCCGCTGTGTATATAGCCAATACGCTTATGGAACAAGCACCCGAATCAGAGGTATTGATCGTCTCGGATGAAGAGCATCCTCCGTATGATCGGATCCATTTGTGCAAACTCGTCGATGATTGTACGTGCGTTGATTCGATAGAGTTGGAGCTTCACCCGAAAGTCAAACTGGAACTAAACCAAAAAATCATCTCGATCGACCCCCTCCAAAGGCGTGTTTTTAGTGAACATGCCGCTTTTCATTATGATAAGCTGATTATCGCGACGGGCTCGGTTCCTAAAACCCTCTTTAACATCACCGGCATTGAGAATGCGGCGACGTTTAGGAGTCAGAAAGATGCTGAAAGGATCGCGCAGGGGATGGTCGGCAAAAATGTTGTGATTGCCGGAGCCGGTCCGATCGCTCTGGAGTTGCTCGATACCCTTATGCGCAGTGATGCTCCGCAAAGTATTACCCTGCTGGTGCGTAAAAACTATCTCTACTCTGAAGTGATCAGCCGTGAGGGGTTGGAACTCATACGGGGTATTTTCGAAGCCGATCCGCGCGTACGTATCCGATTTGGCGATCAGATTCTAGACAAAGAGGTGAGCGGAAACACGATTACTAAAATTTTGACCAAAGAGGGGGAGATCGAGAATCCATTTATCATTTTCGGGGTCGGGATCGATCCTAATATCCCTTATGCTCGCGACGTGCTTGAATGCGATCGGGGGATTTTGGTCGATGAGAGGATGCGTACCTCGGATGAGAATATCTACTGCGTCGGTGAAGCGGCACAGCAACGCGCAGGGGGATTTATCGCCGGACGGGTCAAAGAATGCATTCTCCAAGCAGATGTAGCTGTCGCACATCTGCTTGGAGATGCAAACTCATCATTTAAAGAAGAGGTCTCCATCGACGGGCTTAAAGTGGGATCATTTTTGTTCGCCGACGTCACGGCGACCGATTTTGATCCGAAAGATCCTGAGAACGAAACGATTCTGATCACCCACCAAGATCGGATCGATCAGTATATCGTCAGCCATGATCGGCTGAAGCGGTTTATCGGGATCAATACCAACATCGATCTCCTCGCCCTCAAACGGCTGATCGAAACCGATACGGCGATTGATGCGGCGTATCTCTATTCCAACCGTTTGATGTCGGAGAAGGGGAGACTCGTCTGCAGCTGTGAAGGGGTGCATGAGCAGGAGCTGGTCGAGATTATCCGCGAGAATGCGGTGACGTCGTTCGCTGAGCTGAAAGAGCATTCCAAAGCGGGACGCACCTGCGGACGGTGCAAGCAGGATGTGTGCGCGATCATTTCCGCCACTCCGGTCGATCTCTCAGAGGCGGCTCGATTGCGTGAAGAGCGCGAAGTGCTTAAAACGGCGCATGAACTCGAGATGGTCCAAGCGCGGATCGAGAAATACAACCGTATCCACCCTAAAAATCATTTGAGTGCCGAAAACCTGCAAGAAGCGCTTGAAACTTTTGAGATGGGTAAAGAGTTCAACCGCTGGGTTTCGATGATTACCGCCTCGATGCATCTGCATCCGAAGTTTGAGGAGGGGGTTAAAGGGGCGGTGACGCAACTGAATAAAATACCGATTATTTGGCTGGAACTTGCCGATTGTTCGGGAAATTCGGAAGGATTCATCAAAACGGCCCATCCTAAAGTGGACGATCTGATCCTCAAATATATTTCGCTCGATTATCATGAACTGCTGATGGCGGGATCGGGGGATCAATCCGAGGCGGTGTTGGACAGCATTATTCGCGAAGATGCGGGACAATACATTTTGATCGTTGAGGGTGCCGTACCGATGGGGCTGGAGGGGAAATTTTTGCGAATCGGTCCGCGAGGCGAGACGGGGGTGGAGCTGCTCCGCCGTGTTGCGGCGAATGCGGCGGCCGTGATGGCGGTAGGCTCATGCGCGCTGGATGGGGGGGTGGTAGCCGCTGCCCCCAATCCTACCGGAGCGGTAGGCGTTTCCGAAGCGTTGGGGAGGGAGGATATTATCAATCTTCCGGGGTGTCCGGTCAATCCCATCAATATCGTAGGGACATTGCTTCACTATATTATGTTTGATGAATTTCCGAAACTCGATAGCAAAAACCGTCCCGCATGGGCGTATGGATTTCGGGTTCATGATAACTGTGAGCGCAGAGGGCATTACGACGCGGATGAGTTTGTTCTCGAATGGGGCGATGAGGGGGCCAAGAAGGGGTGGTGCCTCTTTCAGATGGGGTGCAAAGGCCCTTACGCCGATCTGAACTGCTCTTTGGTCAAATTTAATGAGGGGACAAGCTGGCCGGTGCAGGCGGGGCATGGGTGTTTTGCCTGCGGTCAGGGTAAAATCGCGTTTGATCAATACGCCAATCAACGACCATTGAAGGATAAGCCAAATGAGTAATCGGAAGATCGTTATCGACCCTATAACCCGCATCGAAGGGCATCTGCGGATCGAAGTGGAGATTGATGAGAATAATATCATTCAAGAAGCGTGGGCATCGGGGCAGCTGTTTCGGGGAATCGAGACCATTATCAAAGGGCGTGACCCCCGGGATGCCGCGCTGATCGCCCAGCGGATCTGCGGAGTGTGTACGAACGTCCACTACCGTGCCTCCATCAGTGCCGTCGAAAAGGCATACGGGATCACGATTCCTAAAAATGCCGAAATTATCCGCAATCTGGTCACCCTTTCTTTATTCGTTCAAGATCATATTGTCCATTATTATCATCTTCATTCGCTTGATTTTGTTGACATTACAAAGGCCCTGGAAGCTGATTGTGCCAAAGCTTCGGCAGAGGCGGAACAGTGGAGCCAACACCCTTACCGGAATTCGCAGGGGCATTTGGAGAGTGTTCAGGAGAAGCTGAACGGATTTGTCAAAGCAGGGCGGCTGGGGCTGTTTTCCAACGGCTACTGGGGGCACGACGGGTACCGTCTCACCCCTGAGCAAAATTTGGTACACATGAACCACTATCTCGAAGCGCTCCGGATACAGCGGGAAATTTCCCAGGCGATTGCGATTTTCGGAGGGAAAACGCCCCATCCTCAAAATCTTGTGGTCGGAGGGGTTACCAGTGTCGCCGATATGCTCAATCCCCAGCGGCTGAACGATTTTCTTTTTATTCTAAAAGAGGTGAGAGATTTTATCGAGAGGGCGTACATCCCTGATATGAAGATGATCGTTTCCGCGTATCGAGATTCGATTAAAGCAGGAGAAGGGAGGGCGAGCGGTAATTTTATGGCCTGCGGAGGGTACCGTTTCGGACAAAACACTACGCTGTTTACCGATGGGGTGATATATGGGCACGATTTTACGATCTCCGAGCCATTTGATGCCGCTAAAATTACCGAGGAGGCATCGCGTTCATGGTACGAAGAGGATATGCCGCTCACGCCGTATCAGGGAGAAACGATCCCGTTTTATACCGATTTGAATGAGGATGGAACCCTTAAAACCGAAGGGAAATACAGCTGGGTCAAGGCTCCGCGCTATGGGGGGGAGGTGATGGAAGTGGGACCGCTCGCGCGGATGATCATCGGGGTGGTTAAAAAATCACCGATTATTTCCCCGTATATGGAGCGGTTTATGGAACAGACGGATCTGGAGCTGATCGATTTTTCCAGCGGAGTAGGGCGCAACGCCGCGCGAGCGGTCGAAGCGCAAATTTGCTGTGATTATCTTTTTGACATGATGAGTAATCTGATCGAAAATATCAAATATTATGATGAGACGACCTGGACCAAATACGTGTTTGAAGAGCTGCCGAAAGCGGCGGAAGGGGCAGGAATTTTTGAAGTGCCGCGCGGTGTACTGGGTCATTTCGTCCGTATTGAAGAAGCCCGAATCGCCAACTATCAAGCCGTTGTTCCGACAACCTGGAACGCTTCGCCTAAAGACGCGCATAACCGGCGGGGAGCGTATGAAGAATCTCTGATCGGGCTCAAGCTTTCCGACCCCTCGGCTCCGCTGGAAGTGCTGCGGGTGATCCACTCGTTTGATCCGTGTTTGGCGTGTGCCGTTCATGTGATCGATGTGAGAGGACGGGAGCTGTCGCGCTATAAAATTTCCCCGTTGTGTTCGGTATAAAAGGGCGGACAACTTCCGCTTGACCTTTTAATGATATATGATATACTTATACAACTTCCTAACGGAAAGGAGAGTCAAAATGAACAGTTTTGAGGCGCTTTATTCAAAAGCGAAAGAACGTATTGAGCATTTATCCCTTTTGCCTTCTACCAAAGAAGAGTCGATTGAAGAGATGCTTGAGAAAAAAGGGATTGACCGCCGCGATTTTATGAAATGGGCTGCCGGTATCACCGCGATGCTTGCGTTACCGTCACAATTCACACCGTTATTTGCCGACGCGGCCAAACTGGCGGATCGCCTTCCGCTGGTTTGGCTTCATATGGCCGAATGTACCGGGTGCAGCGAATCGTTTGTCCGCTCCGATGCCCCTACGGTTGACTCTCTTATTTTTGATTATATCTCCTTGGAATATCATGAGACGCTGATGGCTGCGGCGGGATGGCAGGCGGAAGCTAATCTTGAGCATGCGATGAAAACCTATGCGGGGCGTTACATCCTTTTGGTGGAAGGGGGTATCCCTACGGCGATGAATGGTCAGCACTTGACGTTGGGGTCACAGGCTCGAACCGGTCTTAGCCTTGTCCAGGAAGCTGCCGCCAATGCAGCCGCCATTTTCTCGATCGGAACGTGCGCCAGTTTTGGAGGTATTCAGGCGGCTGCCCCGAACCCGACCGGAGCCAAAGGGGTCGATAAAGTCGTCAAACAACCGGTCATCAATGTCCCCGGATGTCCGCCGAGTGCTGAAAATATCGTCGGAACACTCATGCATTTCATCCTATTTGGAACCCTTCCGGCACTTGATCTTTACAGTCGTCCAAAATGGGCGTACGGCCATCGTATTCACGATTTGTGCGAACGTCGCGGTCATTTTGATGCGGGCGAGTTTGTCGAGAGTTTTGGGGATGAAGGGGCTAAAGACGGATGGTGTTTGTATAAGCAAGGGTGTAAAGGCCCCTACACATTCAATAACTGCTCAACCGAACGGTTTAATCAGCACACCCACTGGCCTATCGGTGCCGGACATGGCTGTATGGGATGCAGCGAACCGAATTTTTGGGATACGATGGGGCCGTTGGAAAAACCGTTGGAATCTCACCTGGTGATGGGTCTTAACTCGACGGTTGATAAGATAGGGACAACCCTCTTGAGCGCAACGGTTATCGGTATCGGTGCGCATGCAGTGGCAAGCTTTTTTATGAACAACAAAGCTGAAAAAGAGGAAAAGGAGAGTTAGACGATGGCAAATCAAAGAGTAGTGATCGATCCGATTACAAGGATAGAGGGACATCTGCGCATCGAGGTTGAAGTAGATGAGAACAATGTGATCCAAAAAGCCTACTCCTCCTCGACCCTGTGGCGCGGAATTGAACTGATTCTCAAAGGGCGCGATCCCAGAGATGCGGGCTTGATGGCTCAGCGAATCTGCGGGGTCTGTACCTATTCGCACTATAAGGCGGGTATCGAGGCGGTTGAAGATGCTTTGGGTGTCGAGCCCCCTTACAATGCCAAGCTGGTGCGCTCCCTTCTCAATGAATCCCTCTACATGCACGACCATGTCGTCCATTTTTACCATCTGCACGGTCTGGACTGGGTGGATATCGTTTCCGCCCTCAGCGCGGATCCCAAAAAAGCCTCTGAACTGGCGTTCAAATACACGGAGGTACCGATTGCAACGGGAACCGATGAACTCACCGCTGTCCAAGAACGAGTCAAAGGATTTGCTGCAAAAGGGCAAATGGGACCGTTTGCCAATGCCTACTGGGGAAATAAGAGTTATAAGTTCTCCCCTGAACAAAATCTTATCGCCCTTTCACACTATCTAAAAGCGCTGGAAGTTCAGCGTGTCGCCGCGCAGATGTTTGCCATATTCGGTGCCAAACAGCCCCATCCGCAAAGTCTGGTGGTCGGGGGTGTCACCTGTGTGCGCGATATTATCAATCCTTCCCGATTGGCAGAATGGAAATCCAAATATGAGATCGTCAAAGATTTCATAAACCGTGCCTATTATGCCGATATCGTCATGGCGGCAGAGGCATATGGCGGTGAAGCGAGCGTGCTGGGGGGCGTCGGGGTGAAAAACTTTTTGGCAGCCGATGCTTTTTTGCTCAACCGCAGTGAGAACCTTTTTCAAAGCGGTATCATCAAAAACGGTGACATTACCAAGGTGTATGACATCGATGAGATGAAGATCGAAGAAGATGTCACCCATGCCTGGTACAAAGGAGATCGTGCGCTGCAGCCGTATGAGGGTGTGACGGAAGAGAACTATACCGGATTTATCGACGGAGATACCCTCAACGGTAAAGCCAAAGTGATTAACCCAAAAGAAAAATATACATGGGTAAAAGCACCCCGTTACGATAAAACACCGATGGAAGTGGGGCCGTTGGCCTGCTTGCTGGTCAATTACGGGCGCGGCAATGCAAAAGTGCAAAAAGAGGTCAACGACTTTTTAAAACGGACAGGATTGCCCGTTGCGGCACTGTTTACAACGCTGGGACGTACCGCGGCACGGATGTTGCAGACGAAGCTGATTTCCGATAATGCGATCACGACGTTTAATGCGTTGGTGGAAAATGTCAAAACCGATGAGACAACCTATACGAAATTTGAAATCGATCCGAGCCAAGAGTACAAGGGGCGTTTTATCGGCGAAGTACCGCGCGGTACGTTAAGCCATTGGGTACGGATCAAAAACGGAGTGATTGAAAACTACCAAGCCGTTGTTCCGACCACGTGGAATGCGGGGCCGATGGATGCCAATGGAGAGGTCGGCCCCTACGAAGCGTCACTGGTAGGGTTGAAGCTCGAAGATCCGACCAAACCTTTGGAAGTACTCAGGGTTATCCACTCTTTTGATCCCTGCATGGCATGTTCCGTACACGTTATGGACATCAAAGGAAAAGAACTCAGCGAGTTCAAGGTCAATCCGTTACAATAACTGACCTTACGCACGTTTGTAAAAAAGGGTTAAAGCACCTTATAAATCTCGAAAAACTTGTTTTTCGTAGCTTTAGGGGGTTGCAAGGGACATCTGTCCCTGCCGCTAAATGGGCTCGGTGTGCCCCCTCGGGTATTGCTCATTTAGCGTGTAACATCAGATATATCCAGGAGGATAGCGTGGACAAAACAGAACCGAGTGGCGTTGAACATATCTCATTTGTCTATAGCAGTACCAACCGCGTCTTGCATTGGATACGGGCTGTTGTCATAACCGGGTTGACGATTACGGGTTTTTATATCGCTACCCCGTTTCATTCCCATGGAGCACTGAACCATCCGCTTATTTACGGTGAATGGATCTCCTGGCATCTGATTTTTGGATTTATTCTGATTGGAGCGGGATTATTACGGATCTATCTCTTCTTTTTTGGGCCGGACAGCACCAGTGAACTCAAATCACTTGAAGATGAGTTCAGCCTGAAATCGTGGATTATTCAACTCAAATCCTATTTTTTTATCGGGGAACTCCGGAAAAAAGGGGTATACGGCCCCTTGCAGTTTTTTTCGTACGCTATGATCATGGTTTTTACCCTTATTGCCTCTATTACGGGACTGATTCTCTATATCCATATTTATCATCAGGGGATAGGGGGATTTTTATATGATCCTATGCGTGTGGCGGAATACTGGATGGGGGGATTGGCAAACGTCCGGCTGATTCATCATATTACGATGTGGGGGTTTTTGATCTTCATCCCGATTCATGTCTATATGGTCATCTGGTCAGCCATTCGATTTAAACACGGCGGTGTTGATATTATGTTTACCGGATACGATTATCATCTCAAAAAGAGAGAAAAGAAAGAAAAATGAAAATTTTACTTCTGGGTATCGGCAATCTCCTTTTTGGAGATGAGGGGGTCGGCGTCCATTTTATCAACTATATTCACCATAAATACGACTTTGAGGGGGAAAACACCCTTGATATCCTTGATGGCGGAACTCTGGCTCAGAGGCTCATCCCCATTATCGTAGAGTATGATCAGCTCATCATCGTTGACACGATCAATGCGCCGGGAGTCAAAGCGGGAGAACTCTATTTTTTTGATTTTGAAGCTATCCCTGATGCTGTCGATTGGCAGGGATCTGCTCACGAAGTTGAAATGCTTCAGACCCTCAACATGATGGATATGATGGGAGATCGTCCAAAAACGATGATCATGGGGGTAGTGCCGACGGTGATTGAGATAACGGAATTTTCCCTCTCGGATGAGGTTGCTGATGCCATACCTTTAATGGAAGAGACGTTGCTGAACTATCTGAAAACGCTTGAAATCAAGCCCCTTCAGCGCACTGATATCATGATCCGCTCCATTCTTCCCCACTCCTTTCGGTCAACCGATGCATATAGCGTTTAGATTTCACTACATCCATGATAACGGACTTTTTGCCCGTGTATTGCGAGAGATAGAAAAGCGCTCACACCTACCGCTGAGACTTTCTCAAATGCAGAACGATTACATCATCGAAGCATCCGGTGAACAAATCGAGCTGGAAAACCTTGCCGAACTTGTCTCCGCCGTGGCGCCCCAATCCCTATTTTTGAAAAGCTATGGAGTTGATGAGATTCAGGCGCCGAATGCATTGCATCCTTTGTCGGAACACAGCGCCCCTTACGAAGTCCCCTGTTGTCCCGAGTGCCAGAAAAAGATTTTTCAGACCCTTGATCCGTTTGAACCGTGCAGTGTATGCGGTTTTACGGAGAGTGTAATCACTTTTGAGTCTCTACGTGCAGAGATCCGGTCCGATGCCAAGAGCGCGGATGAACTGTTTTTAGCATTGGCTGAGCGGCTGATCGAAAAAGAGACAATCACGTTGCCCACCTATAACGGAATACGCCGGATCTCTTTACTGAAGTGCGCGGATGATGAAGCGAACGGTGTTTTGGTGTGTGATCCCTCAAATATTTCCGATTTTTGGGTGATTACGCAGGGGGAATTGGATACGCTCAGAATGATCGAAAAACCTTCCCTGCGATTAAAACCGAAATTGAAATTTCGAGCCGAAAATGGTTTGACAGAACCTTTTTATCCTGTATTTTTTGCGGATGATAAAATCACATCAGCCTTGGGAGCTGCATTATCGCGTAAAGGGGTACAGGCGGTGTATTGCAGCCATGCTCCGATGCTTCGCGCCGCTTTTGCTGCGGGGCACTCGGTTATCATCGCAGCCGGACGTGATATGCTTCCATGGCACCATCCGCTGGGTTTAAATCAACCCTCATGCTGTACTTTTGAACGATTTGAAGGATTGGGGAACACTCAGGGGCTGGTGTTGCAATCGGGTGTTGAGTCACTTTCGCAACCGTGTGTCCGATTTGTAGCCAACGATGAACCCTCCCCCTTCGCCCATGCGATCTCTTTTGAACCTGTGCATGCCGCATTGCGTTCCGTTGTTTTGGAGCATAATTTGGTGGGTAAATCACTTTGCGGACTCTATCTGAGCCGACATCATCGTTCACAGATATGCAGTTTTTCGTCCAAAATAGGGTATACCCCTATGAGCTATTTTTCGGATGAACTGCTGAACTCTCCTCGTGAGATGCTCAGTGCAATTGCTCAGATGGATGAAGCAGGGGCTCGATTGGTGGCAAACTATCAAAAAACCTATCCTCACCTGATCGAAAAAATCGAACACGCCCGTTTCGAAACGAATGAAACGGTCTCGATGCTCATTAAATTATGGGGTATGGCAGCCCTGTTTATCGGACTTTGTGATGGGGATAGTATCCAAAACGGATGCGAGCAGCTCGAAGCAACGGCCCTGGAGTTTAACGGAAAATCGGGACCCCGTATCGATTATAAAGTGATCAAGACGGCTCTTGGCTACGAGGTTGATCCCCGTCTGGCTATCCGTTCTGCGATGAGTTTTAAACTGGCCGGTGTCGATGAGTATCTCCTCAGTTACGGCTTTATCGATTCGTTGGCCGATTTTATTGCTCAACAAGCTGAAATGGCCGACGCTAACATTGCGATTTCGGGGGTGGCACTCGGCGGGAGTCTGTTTGAGAACCGCCAGTTATTGAGCTGTACGTACAATGTTCTCCAGTCTAATTACCCGATTTTTCACAATGAACGTCTGAGTATGGACGGCGCGAATGTGGCGGTGGGAGCGATCACTCTGGGGAGTGAATAAACCTTGGATTTTAAAGCTTTTTTAGTCGGTTTGATATAATGTCCTTAAGAATTTAATTTTGCGGTACCAAGGAGCATGATTGGCACGTCCCAGTAAAGAAGAACGTAAGATCACTATTATGGCCAAAGCTTTGGAACTTTTTTCCAAAGAGGGGTTTTATCAGACGACGATGCCCTCTATCGCTGAGAAAATAGGGATGAGTGTCGGCAATCTTTACAACTATTTTACCTCCAAAGAGATGTTGGCAAAAGACCTTATCCTCTACATCGCCAATATTTTGGGGGAAGAAATTCGACACATCAATGAAAGCGCTCTCAATACCCCAAAAAAAATCGAAGCGATTGTCCATATGTATTTTAAGATCGCGCAGGAGCGTCCGGAGACAATCGAGTATTTTTTACGGGTATATCTCTCCAATCGTGAAGTGTTTCAAAACAGCTGTGAAGGGATGATTTGCGTATCCCCGTTTGTTACCGAACTGATGATCTTTTTTGAAGAGGGGGTTCGATGCGGCGAACTCAAAGATCAGGATTTTTTCAGTGCATTCGGACTTTTTATGGGGTATCTGGGTGGGATGGTATTTTTAAACGGTGAAAAAATTCTCCCCAAAGCGTTGGAGAGCTATGAACACTCCATCTCCGAAAACATCTATAATGCCCTCAAATCCCGCTAAACTCCAAATCATTTGGCTGCAGGGGATCACCTGCAACGGCAACACCCACTCTTTTTTAAATGATCCTTCTTTGGAAACCATTTTAGAATCGGTGGAATTACTCCACCATCCTTTACTCCCCTGTACTTTTACACTGCGTGAACTCGTACAAAAACTTCCAAAATCGGATGTTCTGGTTTTCGAGGGGGCGTATAAGGGTGATTTTGAACGTGCCGGCATGGCAATGGAAGCATTGTTGAATGCCCTTGCCTCCAAGACAAAACACATTATTTCGATGGGGAGCTGTGCGAGTTTTGGCGGGATATTTAAAGAAGCCTCTCCCGAGCTTATCAGCGGGATACTGTTCGATAAAGAACACGAGAGCGGACCGTTGCGTGTGATGCGGGAGAAGGTGATTACCCTGAGCGGGTGCCCCGTCCATCCCAAATGGCTCAGCTTCGTCATCGATATGATTCATCACGGCAAATTCATAGCGGTGGATGAATACCGCCGTCCCAAAGAGCTTTATGCTTATCTGGTTCACAACGGATGTTTGCGTAACGAGTATTTTGAATGGAAAGTGGATAGTGATACGTTTGGAACCAAAGAGGGATGTTTATTTTATGCCCAAGGGTGTCAAGGCCCTATGACGCATGGAAGCTGCAATAAAATCCTCTGGAATGAGGTGAGCTCGAAAACCCGCTCCGGAGCACCGTGCGTCGGATGTACCGAGCCCACCTTTCCCAAACGGGAACTTTTTTCGACCAAAACGTACATGTCGATTCCGGCAGATATGCCCTTGGGCATCCCAAAACGGAGTTATCTTGCCCTTGCCGGGGCGGCAAAGTCATTTCATATCAAACGACTTGAGGAGAGGTTGATCGATGATAACGCATGAATTGATCGAGCGGATCGAAGGGGAAGCGGTACTCGATTTTAAAACCGATACAAGCGGAGCGGTTCAGGATGTGACTATCCGCTTTTTGCATTTTCGGGGGATGGAGGCGATTTTGGAAGGGCGAAATGCCCTCGATGCGTTGGTGATCACTCCTCGCGTCTGCGGTATCTGCGGTCATTCGCATTTGATTGCTACAGTCACAATGATCGAAAATATCTACCGAAATGCGGGTGCAACTATTCGTATCAGCGACAAAGCAAACGCGATTCGTCAAATTACCCTCTCGTGCGAACTGATCCAAAACCATATCAAATGGCTCTATCTCGTGATGCTCCATGAGAGCGGCAAGATGGTGGGGGAAGAACCCACCGTTGCCCTTAAAGCACTCTATGTTTCGGCTCAGGTCAATCAGCTCTGTGCCCTTTTCAGCGGTCAGTGGCCCCATAGTTCGTACGCTCTTCCGGGGGGCGTGACCTGTGACCCTACTCATATCGAAGTGATGCAGGCGCTGAAAATCCTCTCCGAGGTGGAACGTTTTATCTGTGATGAGGTACTGGGATGTGATACCGACGCGTTTTCCGAGTCGATAATCCAAAATGCACTCTTGTCTCTCACAGGAGATTTGGGAACCGTATTGCGTAATTTTGAGCGGCTTGGAGTTTTGGAACAGGGGAAAAGTCACGGTCGATTTTTGGTTTTGGGTGAGACTCAGGAGATTATCGTTGATTCAGAACGCAGCGAAGCGAGTTTGGATAATGTCGGTGAGGACAGTTCTCAAACCTTTGCGGAAGGGGGGAATACCTATGCCAAAAATGCCCTCTACAACGGAGAGTTTTTCGAGACAGGACCGTTAGCACGGGCTTTGGTTCAGGAACGGACAGGCATAAGTACTTTACATCGTTTGTATGGAGACAGTGCTGTGACACGGATCACGGCTCGGGTCGATGAGATGGTATCTTTGTGCGCGCACGTGCGTGAGCTTTTAACGTTGTTGGATCTCTCTGAGCCTTCGTTTATCCCCCCTCCCTCTATCGAGAGTATCAGCGGGGAGGGAATCGGTATTGTCGAAGCGCCGCGCGGGTCGCTGATCCATCGTGCTCGCATTGAAAAAGGGAAAATAATATCGTATTCGATCATAACCCCGACGCAGTGGAACCTCGGTAACGGAACAGCAACGACTCCGGGAATAGCGCAGAAGGCGATGATCGGGGCGGAATCGATAGCCAAAGCCTCTTTGATCTTTCGCACTTTTGATGTCTGTTCGGTCTGTACGACGCATTGAAATTACTGTTAAAAATAGTATTTTTTCTTTCTGCCTAGAGGATGAATATAATATTTATTTATCTATAAAATCTTTCGTATAAACATAAATCTGTTCTAAAACTATATAAGACATTATTTATTTCAAACAAATTTTATTTTTTAAATATTCGTTTAAGTTATCTGCACCTACAATACTGAATGATTATTCATTTACTAAAGGAGGGGATTATGTCCGATAGAGTAGAAGCGGTTAAAAAACTGTTTACATCGAAAAGTTCGCGCGTTGAGACGAATAAGGGTGAGTCGTATTATCAAGAGCTGTTTGATAAATGTGAGGCACGTTTGAATGAGATGCGCGCTCAAACGCCTGCGAACAAACTCGATTTTACCGATCTTTTGGAAGAAAACGGAATCGATCGACGCGAGTTTATGAAATGGGCGAGTGCGACTACGGCGATGCTGATGCTCCCTCCGATGTTTACCCCGCTGGTTGCGGACGCGGCGGTAATGATGAACCGTGCTCCTGTCATCTGGCTGGAACTCCAAGATTGTGCCGGTAACTCCGAAGCCCTTTTACGTGCCGATGGACCGAAAATCGATGAAATTGTCCTCGACATCATCTCCCTCGAATTTCATGAAACATTACAAGCCGCTTCTGGGCATCAGGCTGAAAAACAGCTCGAAGAGGCGATGGAACATTTCAAAGGAAAATATCTCCTCTTTGTCGAAGGCTCTATCCCTATGGGAATGGAGGGACAATACGGAACGATCGGTGCAAGTGGTGAAACATTTCATGATCACTTAGTGCGTTGCGCCGAAAATGCAGCGGCCGTTATCGCGGTCGGAAGCTGTGCTACGTTCGGCGGGGTCCCTGCGGCATCTCCGAACCCTACCGGTGCGGTCGGAGTGATGGATGTTATTAAAAATAAGCCTCTGATCAATATTCCGGCATGTCCGGCAAATCCTGCCAATATGGTGGGTGTGATTTTGCATTACGTATTGACGGGACAAGTACCGGAACTCGATTCGCTTCTCCGTCCTAAATTTGCTTTCGGTTATCGAATCCATGATAACTGCGAACGCCGCGCCCATTTCGATGCGGGTGAGTATGTTGAAGAGTGGGGCGATGCAGGAGCGCAAAACAACTTCTGCCTTTATAAAATGGGATGCAAAGGGCCAATGACGTTTAACAACTGCTCCATCGTTCGTTATAACGAAGCGGTGAACTGGCCCATCGGTGTCGGACGCGGATGTATTGGATGCTCCGAACCCGATTTCTGGGATAAATACGCGTATGAGCGTCCAATGGCAGATGCGAAAATTAAAGCTCCTACGGGCGGGGTAGAGAAAACGGTGGATGAATTCGGTCTCGGTCTTTTGACGGCTACGGCGATCGGTATCGGTCTCCACGCGGCGGCAAGCGCGGTTGCCGGTAAAAAATCAGATGAATGCCAAGGAGAGTCCAAATGAGCAAAAAACATATTGTAGTAGATCCTATCACACGGATTGAGGGGCATTTACGTATCGAAGCGGTCATTGATGAGAACAATACGATTGTGGATGCGTACAGCGCATCAACCATGTTTCGCGGGATTGAGACGATTTTACAAGGGCGTGACCCGCGTGACTGCGGACTCTTGGCGATGCGTATTTGCGGTGTTTGTACCGGAACCCACTATCAGCGTTCCATCGAAGCGGTAGAGGATGCTTTCAAAATCACTATCCCTAAAAATGCCCGTTTGGTGCGGAATTTGATTCAGGGTGCCTTGTACGTTCATGACCATGTGGTTCACTTTTACCATCTTCATGCACTTGATTTTGTCGATGTCGTTTCGGCACTTTCGGCTGATCCGGTCAAGACAGCCGCAGAAGCACGAAAATGGGCAAGTGTCGCAGGGGAATCTCCGTTTATCGACGGAGAAAGCGAATTCAAAGCGATTCAGGAGCGTGTCGCAAAATTTGTTAAACAAGGGCGGCTTGGGATTTTCGGTAACGGATATTGGGGTAATCCCCACTATAAGTTGACACCGGAACAAAATCTTATCGGTGTTGCCCACTATTTGCAGGCGTTGGATATTCAACGGGATATGGCCAAAATGCAGGCGATTCTGGGCGGTAAAAACCCGCATCCTCAAAGCATCGTGGTCGGCGGGGTAACGTGTATTATGGATATCCAAAATCCGGCACGTCTGGCACTCTTTAAATCATTGTTGCTTGAAGGGCGCAAATTTGTTAAACAAGCTTACTTGCCCGATGTTTATATGGCGGGAACGATGTACGCAGACGAAGCGACCGATTCCAAAGCGACATTTACGGAACTTATGGCAGGCAAAGGGGTGGGCGGAACCGGCGGCGGATTGCTTAATTTTATGAGTTACGGCGATTTCCGTCTCGACGATACCGGCTTTTATAAATCGGCACTCCTTTTCCCTAAAGGGGTGGTTATGGGGGGTGATATCTCTAAAGTGCTTCCGCTCGATGAAGAGAAAATTGCCGAAGATGTGACCCATGCATGGTACAAAGGAGACAAGCCTCTTCACCCGTATGAGGGGCAAACGATTCCGGAATATACCGGTTTGGACAAGCGTGAAGACGGTATCGCCTATCTGAAAACCAAAGAGAAATACAGCTGGATCAAATCGCCGATTTATAACGATGCCCGCGTCGAAGTGGGACCGTTGGCACGTATGGTGATCGGTGTGGCGGCAAAAGATAAACGGATTACCAAATACGTCACTGAGTTTTTGGAGAGAGGCAAATTACCGGTCACCGTCCTTTTTAGTACCGTCGGGCGTACAGCGGCACGTGCGATCGAGACGTCATTGATGTCGGATGTGATGATTGAGTGGATTGATGAACTCTCCGCAAATGTAGCTGCCGGGGATAAAAGTACATGGACAGAATTTAATTTTGATGAAGTGAGTGTCAGTGCAAAAGGGCGCGGTATGGCGGAAGCTCCTCGCGGAGCGCTCGGTCACTGGGTTCGTGTCGAAGGGGGCAAAGTAGCGAACTATCAAGCGATCGTCCCTTCGACGTGGAATGCAGCACCGCGTGACTATAAAAATCGGATGGGGGCCTACGAAGCGAGTTTGATCGGAACCAAAGTAGCCAATCCTGAACAGCCGTTGGAAATTATCCGTACCATTCACAGTTTTGACCCTTGTATCGCTTGTGCGGTTCACGTTGTCGATACCAAAGGTAAAGAGCTTGCTGTTTACAAAGTAGATACCTCTTGCAGTATCTAAGGAGATAAACATGAAACCTGGATATAAAAAAGTCAAACGGATGACTCCGACCATGCGTATCATCCACTGGGTGAACGTCATTGCGATTGTAGCAGCGGTAGTGAGCGGTTTTTACATCGCCCATCCCTATTATGAAACGTTTGTTTCTGATCCGGCTTTGGATAAGTATATCATGGCTTGGAACCGCTGGATACACTTTATGACGGCAATTCTTGTCGATGTGACCTCCATTTGGGTCGCTTATCTTTACGTTATCGGCGATAAAGAGCGCCCGTGGACGAAGATCATCCCAACCAAGCGGAATATATCCGAATTTGGCGAGGTCGTGCTCAACGCCTTAACCCTAAACCGTCGGAAAAAATTTCATACGGCTGAAATGGACAGCTTCAATGCGGTATGGTTTGCTTTGATGCATTTGTTGTTGATCTTTATGCTTTTCACCGGATTGCAGCTGTATGTCCACGGGCTTGCCTCGGGGATAAGCTCTATCGGAGCATGGTGGCCATGGATGCTTCATCTGGTAACCGATTGGACGCTGGTCGTTTTTGGCGGCAATATGGGGGTCCGATATGCGCATCATTTATCCATGTGGCTGATTGTTGTGTGGGTGGTATGTCATATCTATGTTCAGATATGGCGTACGATTTACTGGCAAGAGGGCGATATTGCGATTGCCTTCGGCGGATCTAAATTTGTTAAAGACGATTCATTAGATTAGAACGCCAAAGGAATAAAATCCCTTTGGCTACGCTTGCCGCTATGGCACTAAAGCTTGCCTCTTTGAGGCAGAATATTTCATGATGAAGAGTACAGCTTTTTTATAATTTTCCTTTGGGTAAAAGATAAAAGAACTAGATACTTTAGGTAACAAAGGGCAGTTATGGCATTTACATTAGAGATAATGACCTCTTTTTCGCAACCGACGATTAAAAACTATCTGATTGCCATTATCCGCTCTTTCGGTATTAAATCGGTTGTCCATCAGCAGAAGAGTAAGATCATTTGTGCATTTGAGAGCACTCATGAAAATCTTCAAGAGTGTTTGGAAACGATTGCCTCCGCTTTGCCGGCATCATGTTTTATGAGCAGCTCACAGCATTATGAGATGGTGGGGGAGCCCGAATCGATCCCCGATTTCGAGGTGGAATATCCGGTTGCACTGGGTTTATGCCCTTCGTGTCAGAAAGAGATGTTTGATCCTTCATCCAGACGCTATTATTACCCTTTTACCCAATGTACCCATTGCGGGGGACAATACGCTTTTTTTGAACACTATCCTTATACCCGTGAAAATACGGCATTGAAGTATGTAAAACCGTGTCCTACGTGTGACGAGGAAGCCAAAAATGTTGGACGCCGAGAAAAACAGGTACTTAACTCTTGCCATGCGTGCGGTATCCCCGTAAAATTAATCCACAAAGATAAAGAACGTTATGCAAATGACGCGGGGAGTTTTCGTACACTGTTTGAAGTTGCGGCGAAAGCGCTTCGAGACGGTAAAACACTGCTGATGAAAACGACGATGGGATATCGCTATTTTTATCGTGCCGAGAAATTAGAACACGCCTCCCTTTTAATGCTGGTAAATGCGATGAAAATCACCGAGTATTGTTCTCTTATTCATGATGAATTTAACGCTCTTTTGAGTATTGAACGCCCGATTTTACATGTGGCACTCAAAGATGAAGCCCTGCGTGAGACATTTGGTGCATCGGTCGATGTCAAATATCCTGATGAGGGGTTTTCCATCCTTCTTGCCAAAGAGCTCACCCTTTTGGGAATCGATTTTATAGGCTATAGCGCTTTGGAAGAGGCGTGCGAAGCCGATTTCGTGATGGATTTCGATTTGGAACTTAACCATCAGAGCGATATACGGCTGTTTATCAATAAAGAGTTTAAATTTATTATTTCAGGCGAGAGGGTTTCATTTCCCTCACGGCTCGCCATTGGAGCCGATACGCTTAGCATCGCATATGGCTTGGTGGGAATCAAAGATGAGAAGGGGATGTTGTTTGATCAAATGGGTCGTTTTGAGAGCGCATCCATCCTCAAGGTCAATCAGCTCGAATCCGAGGCCCCTGCGGTAGAATCGGCTACCTTTCATACAATTGCCGCCGATGAAGCCTCGTTTATGTCGGTGATCGCGGAGCATAACAAATTTGGAACCAAAGTGGTGGGGGCCTATTTCGAAGGGGAACCGTCATTTCTCTATTATGACGGTAAAAAAGTGATTCGGGTCGTCCCTTCGAAACACTTCAGCGGGAGTGGCATCATCGAAGCGATGCGAGGATTACGTGAGGGATCGGATCGGTTGATGCTAAATATCGAAAATAATCATCCGAAATTGCATCAAATTTTAATGAAGATCGAGCAAAGCAATCTCTCTTTGTTTCAAGCAACGGCAATGATTTTGGATTTGGAAGAGCAAAGCTATGAGGGGGTAATGAAAGAGGCTTTGAAGTTTATCGGCAAGGGAGGACTTCAAATCGATACCAAAGTGCATGACAACCGTTTTGATCATGTCGCTTTTTTAGCGAGTATTATCAGTTATCGTCTTGCAGGGGTCGATTCAGTTTATCTGAGCTATTCTATCTTTGAATCTTTCGGAGACTATTTCAGTGAATTACTGCATGAGATCAAAGGGAAAACAAAAGCATCGGAGATTGTATTGTGCGGCACCTATTTTGCAGGGCAATCGCTTTTTAGCCGAATGGAGAGAAATTTGAAAGCGACTCCGATACTCATGAATAGAAGTTATCCGATCGGGAAGGAAAATTGCGTTGTCGGTGGAGTCTTTTTATAAAATCACCCTCAAAGGAATTGTGCAAGGGGTCGGGTTTCGCCCTTTCGTCTACCGTGAGGCTATCCATCATGGAATCAGAGGATTTGTTATCAATACACCTGAGGGGGTGGTGATCGAAGCACAGGGTGCGCAGTGTGGAGCGTTTATCAAGGCCTTGCGAGATAATTTGCCGGATCGTGCCCGGATTGACTTGATGGAGATCGAATTGTGCGAGGGTACTGAGTACAACGATTTTGAAATTCGTGAAAGTACTCTAGGATTTGGCAGTGTTGCTATTCCTCTCGACACGGCGATTTGCCCTGCTTGTGAGACAGAGATGGATGATCCCTCAAACCGCCGTCACCGTTATCCGTTTATCAACTGCACCGATTGCGGTCCCCGTTACACCATCATCCAAACCCCGCCGTACGATCGTGTTCGCACCTCGATGAAACATTTTACGATGTGTCCTGAATGTGCGGCTGAGTACATCGATCCCTCATCCCGCCGTTACCATGCCGAGCCGATCAGCTGCCCGAAATGCGGGCCGCAATTGAAATTCCTTGATAATCAGGGAAATGAGATAGCGGGAGACCCTATCGATTTGGCCGTTCAAATGTTAAAATCGGGAAAAATTATCGCTCTTAAAGGTCTGGGGGGATTTCATCTGATGTGTGATGCCACCTCAGATTCTGCCGTGGGGGAATTACGACGGCGCAAACATCGTAAAGCCAAACCTCTTGCGGTGATGTTCGGCTCACTCGAACAACTCGAAACGTATGTCTCGATCAACGAAGCGGAAAAAAGCCATATTACGGGAGCGATTAAGCCGATTGTCATTGTCGATGCGAAAAATGGGACAAATTTATCATTTCAGATTGCCCCTCACATCGATCGGTTGGGGGTGTTTCTCCCCTATACGCCGCTTCATCGATTGCTGTTTGAGCAGATCGATTTTCCCCTCGTCGCGACGAGTGCGAACATCAGCGATGAGCCGATAATGATCCGCTCCTCCGAGATACTGGATCGGCTGAGTCATGTCGTGGACGGAATAGTCGATCATGACCGCACCATTATCAATGCCCTCGATGATGCGGTAATCCAAATCGCCGAGGGTAGGGTGGTGGTGCTACGTATGGGGCGCGGGTTTGCCCCTCATACTTTTGCTCTAAAGGGTCTCCTTTCTCAAGAGATTTTAGCCCTCGGTGCCCATCAAAAAAGTGCGATTGCTCTGGGGGTCAAAGAGAATATGGTTCTAAGCGGACATATCGGCGATTTGGGGAGCGTTGAGGCTGATGGCTATTTCGAGCGGACAGTACAGACCTTTAAACGGTTTTATGAGTCGGAGCCGTTGCTTTTGGTGCATGATCTCCATCCGCACTACAGTACAAGCACATTCGCGATAGGACAAAAAAGAGAACACTACGGCATTCAGCACCATTACGCCCATATTCTCGCCTGTATGGCCGAGTATGGATTAAACGAAAAGGTTTTGGGATTTGCGTATGACGGTACAGGTTATGGAGAGGATGGTAGTTTATGGGGGGGAGAGGTGATGATCGCCGACACTAGCGGGTATGAGCGGATCGGCCATTTAAAACCGTTTGCCTTGCTGGGAGGGGACAAAGCGATCAAAGAGCCCCGCCGTATCGCTCTGTCCCTCTTGTTTGAGAATTTTACCCTCGATGAGGTGCTGAATTTAAACTCTCCGACAACCGAAGCCTTTTTACCCCATGAAATCCGAACATTTCACCATATGTGGACGAAAAAACTCAACGCACCTCGAAGCTCATCGATGGGGCGTCTTTTTGATGCGGTATCTTCATTGGGCGGATTTGTCCAAAGCCTTGATTATGAGGGGCAGGGGGGGATGATGATGGAATCATTTGTTGATGACTCCATCTCTAAACCGTTTCCTTTTGAGGAGCAAAATGGTGTGATAGACCTCTCCTTGATGATTCGGGAAATTGTCTCTCTCAATGGGGATAAAACACAGATCGCCAGCCGTTTCATCGCTACGGTAGAGGCGATAATGGGCTATTATGCGGATCAATATTCTGAACTGCCGATAGTCGTCGGAGGAGGGGTTTTTCAAAACCGTGCTTTGATGGCACGACTCTATCGCCGTTTCGGTGAGGGTCGATTTTACGCCCAACAACAAACTCCGATCAATGACGGTTCCATTGCACTCGGACAACTTTATTACTGTTGTTTGAACGTCAAAGGAATAAAATCCCTTTGACTACGCTAGCCGCTATGGCACTAAAGCTTGCCTCTGTCGAGGCAGAATATTTCAAAAAAAGGTAATAAATGAACGCTAAAGTCGCTTTAATCGGTTCGGGCAACACATTTTTTATGGATGAGGGGATCGGCCTGTATGCGGGCAAATACCTCAAAGAGAACTTTACCTATGAGCCACTGCTCGATATTGTGGATGGGGGGACGCTCGGATTTGGATTAATGCCGTTGCTTCAGGAGTACGAGTATGTTCTGATCGCTAACACCAGTTCTGATGATACTAAAGCTATCGGGACTATCGACGTGATGAGCGGCGATGAATTGATTGCCAACCAAGGGATCAAAAAAACGGCGAACGAAGTGGAGATTACCGAGATGCTCCAAATCTGCTCAATGGCAAATCACTGTGCGCAAACCACAATGATCAGTATCGTCCCTGAAGACATCATCAGTGTATGTGTTAATATTACTCCAGTATTGCGTGCCCATTGGGAGAGCTATATCGAAGTAATTTTAGCTGAACTCGACAAATCCGGTATCACCGCTATGCCCAAAAGTGACGTTATGAGTCTGGATGAGATCATCGAGCAGTTTGCCAATCCGAGCATCGAACATTCTAAAGGATTCTAATGTCAATCGTTGTATTGGGCGTGGGAAATGTACTCGAAGAGGATGACGGGGTCGGGATATACGCGTGCGCCTATCTCAATGCCAATTATACTTTCGCCCCTGAACTAGAGATCATTAACGGCGGAGTCGAGGGGATCAATCTGCTTAATCTCTTTTTGGAGAACGACCGTATCATTATCCTCGATACAATCAACCTTGATGATGAGGCGGGAAGTATCTACAATATCCCCTCCTATGAACTGAGCGGCTATGGGCTAAACAGCGGCGGTGCGCATGAGGTAGGGGTGATGCAGTGTCTCGATATGATCGAGCTGATGGGACACCCATTGCCTGAATCAAACGTGATTGGAATTATCCCTCAAAGCATTACGTTTCATATGGGGCTGAGCGATGAGCTGTCTGAGCGATTTACAACATATATAAATACAGTTATTAACTATTTAAAAACTATAGAGATTGATGCAATGCCGAACGAGACGATTAAGAGTCTGGACGCGATTATCGATGAGTTTAAATATCCGAGCCGTTAGGGCGAAAATAGAGTTGTTCTAAAATCTTCTCACGTTCCTTGGGAGGAGTATTGAATTTGAACTCTGCCTCTTTGAGGTAGTAGGGGAAGTGGTCGTTACTTACCCCTTTGAAGGGGGTAATAAACTGTTCAAAATAGTGCCAAAACTTCTCAATACTATTGTCATGTTCCGATATTCTGATTATTTTACTGGTACGCATAAATTTTGAAAACTCTTTAAAATAAACTTCTTCGAGGTTGTCTTCTAAAAACTGTTGTTTATATTTTCCCAATGAGGGCATCAGCAGTGTGTAAACTTTGTCTCGATGTCCAAACGTCAGAAAATTATGAGCATCAAATATGGCTGTTTTATCACGACGTTTAGATTTCTCTATATAAAGATACTCTTCGTATTGTGATTCTTGTGTATTGCGAAGGTGATATTGTGCTTCGCAATATTCAGCAATGAGGTATCTAAAGTACTGATAGTATTTTAAGACGGTAACATAGGTGAGATTAAGTGACTTGGATGCCGTGAGGGCATTGTGATCGTTGCAAAAATATTCGATCAACGTTTTAATTTTCTCAATTCGTGACGAACTGTACTTTTTTTTACATTTGCTGCATTTAACATCTCCTCCTCTTAGGTGATAGAGGGGAGAGGAACAATATATACAGAGATTTTTAGCGGCCATTTGGTTCCATTTCTATCTAAGAAAGCTATCTTTTTAACTCCATTTTAGTTTAACAATCTATAATTATTTATTAAGTGAATAACTATTCATTAAAAAAAGGTTTGCAACAATGGAAATGGGATTGATAATCATATTTTGGTATGGGATATTACACGCTTTCGGGCCGGATCATTTGACGGCCATTGCTGACTTTTCAATCGGAAAAGAGGCTAAAAAAACATTTGCGATTGTCAGTGCATTTGCCGTCGGTCACGGGATGATGCTTTTTATGTTTGCAAAGCTCCTTCAACATTTTTCCATTCCGGAGAGTGTAACCGCGTATGGGGATGTGATCGCATCAAGTGTTATAGTGTCTATAGGGCTCTATCTTTTGTATATGGTGTACAGCAACAAAATCCATTTGCACTCCCATATTCACGACCAAAAAAAGCATGTCCATATTTGGTTCGGAAAAGAGCATGATCATAAACCAGCCGGCGGTAGCGGATCAGCATTTGGAATCGGTGTATTAATGGGAATCGGCGGCGTGCGGGGTATGTTGGTAACGCTTGGGATGATGCAGGGACAAAGTATCGATGCATCGATGATTTTAGCGTTTATATTAGGGGTTATGGTTGTATTTATGGCGTTTGGATGGGTAATATTATGGATCAATAAAGATATACTCACCAATATTAAAAATGTTCGCCGTGCGTTTGCAACGGTAGGGGCTATTTCCGTTTTAGTCGGCGGCAATATGCTTTTAGGGTAAAAATAATAATTTTAAGTAGAGGATTTGAATAATGTGCAAAGACTGCGGCTGTTCCATTACCGATCATGATCATCACCACGACGATCACCACCATCACGGAGATCATTCTCATACCCATCAGGCGGCGCATGAGACACTGCACCACAACCCACAGTTGAACGATAAAAAAACGATCGACATCATCAAAAAGATTTTAGACAAAAATGACCATGAAGCGCACCATAACCGTGAGCACTTTAATGAGCATGGGGTGCTGGCGATCAACCTCATGAGCTCCCCCGGAAGCGGGAAAACGGCACTCCTCGAAGCGATGGCAGGATTGGCACCCTTTAAATTCGGAGTGATTGAGGGGGATTTGGAGACGTCGCGTGATGCCGATCGTCTTATCGCCAAAGGGATACCTGCGGTGCAGATTCAGACGGGAAGCGCATGCCATCTCGATGCGTTTATGGTACACAAAGGGCTGCATGATCTCCCTTTAGCTCCGCTCGATGTCTGTTTTATCGAAAATGTCGGAAACCTCGTCTGCCCTGCGAGCTACGATGTGGGATCGCATCTCAACATCGTCCTCGTCTCGATTCCTGAGGGGGAGGACAAGATTGCTAAATATCCGGTGATGTTTCGAAGTGCTGATCTGATCCTTATCACTAAAACCGATCTGTTACCCTATTTCAAATATGACATTGAGCGGGAGAAAGCGGAAGCGCGAAAGATCAAACCGAATGTCGATATTTTGGAAGTCAACATAAATGATGAAGCTTCGGTAAAACGGGTCATTGAGTGGATCGAATTTAAACGAAAGATGAGAAGCTGATTATGTGTTTATCGATCCCCTCAAAAGTGGTCAAAATTGATCCCGAGACTAATACGGCAACCGTCGATACGATGGGGGTTCAACGCACCGCAGGACTGGACTTGATGGAAGAGGGCTCCGTCGCTATCGGTGATTATGTACTCCTTCATATCGGGTTTATCATGAACAAAATCGATGAAGAAGATGCCCTCGAATCGCTCAAAGTGTATCGGGAGATACTCGATGCGATGGATGCCCATGAGAGGCTTGCCGCGATAGAAGAGAGTGAGAATTGTCCGAACGGCGGAGTCTGAGATGGGATTGGAACTTAAAAATCTCTATGATGGCTTTCGAGATGCCGATACGATAAAAGCATACGCGAAGATTATCGCCGCAGATGCTCAAAAACTCCCGCATCCGATCAATATCATGGAGGTGTGTGGCGGTCATACCCATACCATTATGAAATACGGTGTATTGCAACTGCTCCCCTCCAACATCCATTTCGTTCACGGGCCGGGATGCCCCGTGTGTATCATGCCCAAAGAGCGGATCGACCATGCCTATGTGTTGAGTATGCAAGAGAACGTCATTTTGGTGACATTGGGCGATATGATTAAAGTCCCCGGAAGCAACGGAAGTTTGCAAGATGCAAGAGCCAAGGGGGCGGATGTCCGTTTCGTCTACTCGCCTCTGGATTGTCTCAAAATCGCACAAGAGAACCCCGATAAAACGGTCATCTTCTTTGCCATCGGATTTGAGACGACGACCCCCATGACGGCCGCACTTTTGGACACGGTGATCCGCCAAGATGTAAAAAACATCCTCTTGCATGTCAACCACGTCACCGTACCCGAACCGATGCGCGCCCTGATCAGCGATGAGGCGTGTATTATCGATGCGTTTTTAGGACCTTCACACGTTAGCGTTATCAGCGGAAGCAAAATCTACGAAGAGTTCCCGCGCGATTGGCATAAACCCGTTGTCGTCAGCGGATTCGAGCCGGTGGATGTGATGCAGTCGATCAGTATGATCGTCAAACAGTTCATCGAAAATCGATGTGAACTCGAAGTGGAGTATAAACGTGCCGTAACACGTGAGGGGAACCTCAAAGCCCAAGCGCTGAATGATAAATACTTCCATAATGTGGACTTTCGCTGGCGAGGTCTGGGTGATATTCCCCAAAGCGGGATGGGTCTGCGGAGCGAGTATGATCGCTACAACGCCGAGAAGATTTACGATGCCATCCTCCCAAAAGAGGAGATCAACGATCACAAACTCTGCATCTGCGGCGACATCCTAAAAGGGAAAGCCTCACCTCCGCAGTGCAGTATCTTCGGCACCGCGTGTAAACCGACAAGCCCTGTGGGAAGCTGTATGGTCAGCTCTGAGGGGGCGTGTTCGGCGTATTATAAGTATGGGAATTTGGTATGAATAAAACAATCACATTAGCCCAAGGCAACGGCGGCGAAGAGAACAACGAGCTGATTAAAAAGGTATTTTACAAAGCTTTTAAAAACGAGATTTTAGAGCGGAGTGAAGATGCGGCGGTGATCGGGAATTTGGCGATGACCACGGACAGTTTTACGGTGAGTCCCCTCTTTTTTGCGGGGGCGGATATCGGGAAGCTCGCGGTGTGCGGTACGTGTAATGACCTCGCGATGATGGGGGCAGTGCCGAAGTATTTGACATGCAGTGTCATCATCGAAGAGGGGTTTGAGGTAGAGTCACTGGAGCGGATCGTCGAGAGTATGAGAAGCGAGTTAGCGATCAACGGTGCGGTGGTCGTGAGCGGCGATACCAAGGTGGTTCCGAAGGGGAGCGTGGATAAGATTTTCATCAACACCACAGGGCTGGGTGAGATCGTCCAAGCGGGGATCAGCTCGAACAATGTGAGCGAAGAAGATGTGATCCTCATCAACCGTGACATCGGGTGTCACGGGGCGACGATTTTCGCCGCACGTGAGGGGATGGAGATGAGCAGTACACTCAAAAGTGACTGTAACTCGCTCTATCCACAGGTGAAAGCTCTCATGGATGCAGGGGTGCGGATCACGGCGATGCGCGATGCGACGCGTGGAGGGGTTGCGGCGGTGCTCAACGAGTGGGCGAGACAGTCGAACGTCTGTATCGAGGTCGAAGAGGAAAAAATCCCCGTGAGCGATGAGGTTAAAGGGATTTGCGAAATGCTGGGATTTGAAGCGACGGCATTGGCGAATGAGGGGACGTTTGTGTTGGCGATTCACAAAGACTCTGCCGCAAAAGCTCTAGAGATACTCAAGGGATTTGAGGTGTGCGCGATGGCATCACGCGTGGGAGAAGTAACTCAAAAATACCCGCAAAAAGTGATATTGAAAAGCCCGTGGGGGACGTCTCGGTTTCTAGAGACCCCTAACGGCGAACTTCTCCCGAGGATTTGTTAATGCATGAGTACAGTATCGTCCAAGCACTGTTAACCCAGTGCGAAGAGTTAGCCCGTGAGAATGAAGCCGAATCGGTCTCTAAAATCGTCGTAAAGATCGGGAAAATGTCGGGTGTCGAACCGCACTTGCTCGAAATTGCGTTTAATACGTTCAAAGAGAAGACGGTGTGTGACGGGGCAGATTTTGTGATGAATGTTCAGCCGCTGGTGATCGAGTGTAAAGCGTGCGGTGTACAAACGACGTTGGAAGAGATTTATTACAAATGTCCCGCATGTGAAAGTCTGGATGTCAAAGTAATCGACGGCGAAGATATGTTTTTAATGTCGTTGGAAATGGAGTAGGAGATGCAGGAATATTGGGAACTTTATATGAAGCAGATCGACGGTGCTGTCGCCTCGGTTTTAGTGAATGTCGGTATTTCGGTGGAGTTACCGAGTGAGGATAAATTTTATGTCGGGTTTATTAAGCTCTCCATGAAAGCTCCCAATAATCGTGGGCTGATAGGCGAAGAGGAAGAGGCACAGCTCTCGTTTATCGAAGATAAAATCGAGATGGAGGCGTTGCGCTACCGTATCGGCACCTATGTGGGCAAGATCGTCTCTCAGGGTGAGATGACCTTTATCTACTACCTCAAACACGAATTCGAATGGCCCGATGTCGTGAAAGCGGCGATGAATGCCTTCCCTGATTACGAATACACCTACGGATCGAAAACGGACGGGGATTGGGAGGTGTATCATAAACTCCTTTTCCCGACTCCGATCGAATGGCAGATTATCCAAAACCACAAGGTGTGCGACCATTTAAAAATGCAAGGCGATTCGCTCCATCTACCCCGTGCGATTGAGCACAAAGCCTATTTTGAAACGCCGGAAAAACGGTCTGCATTCGTTAGCGCAATCGAGGCGGAAGGATTTAAAGTTAAAGAGTTGATGGATGCGAATGAGAACACTCCGATGGTAGGGCTGGGTTTTTATCGCCAAGACAAACCTTTTTACTATGATATCGATACCCTTACCCTCCATCTCATCGATTTGTCTGTTCAATGCGGCGGAGCGTATGATGGCTGGGAGAGCAGTGTCGTAAAAATTTAAGATGAATTAATCACTCACGAGTCATAATAAACAGAATACTTTAGCAGGAGAGACGGATGAATCACGAAGAGATGATGAAAAAAATTAAAGAACATGAGGGGCTTTCTCGTCGAGGTGCTTTGAAAATGATGGCATTATCGCCGATTGCGGCATCGGTTCTTGGGGGGGCTGCGGCTCCTGCAACTCTTCAGGCCTCCTCGTCCAGTGCGATCGGAAAAATAGTCATTGTCGGAGGAGGAGCGGGTGCCCTTATGGTTCTTGCCCGTCTCCGCCGCGCTTTAAGCAACCCGGACATTACGATTATCGCCCCCAATGATAAGCACGTCTATCAGCCGGGACAGATTTTTGTGGCGGCAGGCGAATATGCTCCTGAAGATATTATCTTCGACAATACCGGCTATATTGGGGAAGATGTAACCTGGATCAAAGATGAAGCGGCAACATTCGACCCTGATACGAATTCCTTAACGACAAAAGGGGGCAAGAGAGTCGAGTACGATTATCTCATCGTTGCGACGGGAATCCAGTACCATTATGAGCAGATAGCAGGGCTTAGTATCGATATGCTCGGCAAACACGGTATCTCGAGTGTGTATCACAATGACCTTGCCGCCGGAACGGCGGAGGGGGGAGTCATTACCCGTGATTGGTTTAACGCCCTCAAAGAAGCGGCTAAAACCTCCAAACCGCGTGTAATCTGTACCCAGCCCTCCACTCCGCTCAAATGCGGCGGCGCACCGCAGAAAATTCTTTATCTAGCCGATGATTTCCTCAAACGCGATAAACTAAACGCCGATTTCACCTTTGCCACAGCGGGAGAAAAACTGTTCAGCCTCCCTGAAATCGATGAAGCGTTGAATAAGGTACAAAAAAGTTACGGGAACATCACGAACAAATTCGGACATGAACTGATTGCTATCGATGCAGAGAAAAAAATCGCTACTTTCTTGCATAAATATCAAGTACAGGGTGAATACGACAAAGTATACGAAGAGTACGAGATGATCGACAAAGAAGAAGAGGTACAGCTAGAATACGACTTTATCCATATTTCTCCTCCGAGCGCGGCGGTAGATGCGGTTGCCAATTCCCCTCTGGGATGGCAAAAAGGTTCTGCCAAAGGGTGGCTCGAAGTGGATCGTGAGACGCTGCAGCACCGCCGCTACAAAAATGTGTTCGGAATCGGAGACGTGTGCGGCATTCCGATCGGAAAAACGGGGGGAAGCGCACGGCACCAAGGGCCGATCGTCGTCGGCAACCTGGTTTCGGTCATGGAGAAAAAAGAGCCGGCTCTGAAATTTGACGGCTATACGGTTTGCCCGCTTAAAACGTCGTACGGCGAGATCATCATGGCCGAATTTAACTATGACGGGCTGGCACCGTCATTCCCGCTCGATCCGGCACAGCCAAGGTGGATTTGGTGGGTGTTCGATTTGTACATGCTTCAGCCGATGTACCGCTATTTGATGTTGAATGGATTAATGTAAGGAGAGGAAAATCCTCTCTTAAAAGGAGTAGCCTATCCGTACGTCTAGTGCATGATCGCTGGCTGAGCCGCTCAAGCCATACGCGTAATGTGCATTTCCAAACCAATGCGCATCAAAGCGGATCATGCCGTAGGCAGAAATTTTTTCGATCGGTTCGACATCGCGGTAAATACTGTCACTGTTGTGGTAGGCACCGCCGAGAGAGAGTTTGCTGTCAACCAAATAGTTGACTCCGACATAATAGGCTTCGCTGTTTTGATAGGCAAGGGTGCCGGCTACGTCGGCATCCTTCACAAAAGTGTAGCTGTATCCGCCGATGAGGGCTATTTTCGGATCCGCCAAATAGGTCAGGGCAAGTGACCCCATATAATCGGTTGCTTCGTTGTCATAGCCGGTTTCATAGGTCGGTAACAAGATACCTCCTCCGATTTTCAAACTCAGCTGATTATCCAAAGGAAATTGATAATACCCGGCGATCACGGTATCGTTCATCCCGGTGTCATTGTTCGATGCATAATAGGATGCAATGATTTGTGCAGAAACGTTTTTAGTATAATAATCTGCTTGAAGCGTGGTCGTAAACGTATCCTCTTTTTGATTGCTTATGTAATTCAATTGTGAATAACCGGCACCGATAATAATGTCATAGTGATGTTCGAGGGATTTTATCGTGCACCCTTGCGCATTGACCAGTTCATTAAGAAGCGTCTCCGGACACTGGTCCAGCGCATCTTCAACTCCATCCAAATCGCTATCGGTATAAGCCAATAAATTTGTTGACAACGCAAGTATCAAGACAAATGAAAATCTCATAATGCACTCCACTTCTCACACGCTCAGCTTATATATGATCGATTGTGAACTACAATATTATCGTTTTGAACCTTGTATTGACCCACCGTTATTCATATTCTGTATTTGCATCATATTCTGGTGCTGTATTTGATTCATGTGTTGAACCTGATTCATCTGATTGGTCCGTTTTTGGGCATTTTGCGCTGCAGTATTTCCGGTTTTGTTTCGGGTCTGGAGGCGTTCACGTATCTGTGTCATTGCCTTTATCTGGTCTTCTTCATTCATGTTGGCAAGCGTTTGCTTGAATCGGTTCATTAATTGAACCCGCTGCGCGCTCGGTGCTTTTTGAATTTCGGCAATCTGTGAATCAATCGTCTCATCTGCACTTCCTTGCGTAAACGTTCCCGCTAACAGCGCTCCCAAAATGACGGATTGTACCTTTTTCATATAGCTCCTTTTTTTTCTCATAACCGTAGTGTAACGTGAAAGTGTTAGCGGTCAATTAGTTTGCGAAGATTGAGGGTGAATGTCGATCCTTTTCCCACTGTACTTGTCAGAGAGATCGGAATCTCCATCGTATCGCATAACTTTTTCACAATATGAAGACCGATACCGATCCCCCGTTCCTGTTCTTTATAGAAGCGTTCAAACGCCCGTTTCGGATTGGCAATCCCTTTGCCGCTATCTTCAATTCTCAAGAGGGTATTCAGGGTATCGAACGAAACCGCTACGGTGCCGTTGGCGTGATTGTATTTGGCAGCATTGCTCAAAAGATTGTCCAGAATACGGATAAAAGCATCTTTATTGGTCCGAAGGATCAACGATTTTCCCTTGACACTGAAACCGATATCCGGATAGATTTTTTGCATCAGGGAAAGGCGCTCTTGGATAAGGGGATAGGCGTCGAACGGTTCTTTTTGCAGTTGATGTTCTTCGAGATAACTGCGCAGATTCTCCTGTAAGGCGAGTATGGTTTCAATGCTTTGTTCAATTCGTTGAACTTTTTTCTGTTCGCTCGGAGGACATTTGAGCATCCGTGTATTGAGCCGTAACGAAGCGAGGGGAGTATTGAAATCGTGCAGAATATCTTTGCTGAACTCTTCGGTAAGATGGAGTGCCCGTTTGAGAGGATAGAGGGCATACAAAGAAAAAAGGGCCGATACCGCTCCGATACAGAGCAAAACGATGAGATAATAGCGGATGAGCTCCTCTTGGATCTCCTCTACCATAGCCCGGTAATGTTTTTGAGGGAGGGTCAGCTTCATCGAGTAGTTTTCACTTCCGGGAATCGAGAAAAAAGAGTGCAATCCCGCCTCATCTTGGAACAGCTTGTAAAGATTTTGGGTTTTCAGCGGCGCAAAATCGATCTCAAACTGGGTACATTTGAGATCGAAACTGCACAATTTCATCTGCGTCAGTACTTTTTCTCCGAGATCATGCTTTTTTTGGCGGTATTCGAAAACGAACAAAAAGGTGTTTAAAAGCCCGAGCGAGAGGAAAAAGAGGAGAAAACTTTTGACAAACGATTCCGTTTCAACACGTTTCAAGACGGTATCCTATCCCCCGTACATTGGTGATCTCCCAATGGGTCGTATTTTTGAGTTTGTTAATGTGGACACGCAATGCGGTATCGCTGGGATGTTCGAGCGCTTCCAGGAGAATCTCTTTATCGAGCGTCCGGCCGATATTGGTGATAAAAAGGAGCAATAACGCTTGCTGGACTTCTCCGAGATAGATAAAGGAACCGTTGTATTTTACCTCTTTGGTGATGGAATCGTAGGTGATTCCCCCGCAGCTAAGAGGGGCTGATTTCTGGGCTAGTTTGGATCGGACGCGGTAAAGAAGCTCTTCGGGGAAAAACGGTTTTTTCAAATAATCATCTGCTCCCAACGAAAAGGCTTTGGTGATGCTGGCCAAATCCACCAGGGCGCTGATAAAGATAACCGGAGTTGTGTCTGCAGCATCCCGCAGCCCTTCGAGGAGTTTGAAGCCGTTGATGTGGGGGACATTGATATCGAAGATGTACAAATCATATTTGTGTTCGTAACTCAACTCCGCCGCTTCGTCACCATCGCGTGCCCAGTCCACGTTGTAGCCGGCATCTTGCAGGAGTTCTTGCAGCGTTTCGCCCAAAGAGAGATCGTCTTCCATCAGCAATAGTCTCATCTTCACCCTTTTCGTCTCTTAATTACGTGTATCATCATACCATTTTTTCCAGAGCGATGGTGGCTAAATGAAGGGATGATTCTGCGCAACCTAGAGAGGCGAAGCATCACGATATTAGGTTAAATTAAAACTATTATTGTTACAAAAATGCACATATGTGATAATAATAATGATAAATCTATAACTATTTACGTCATTTTGACGCGCAAGCACAATACTTGCATTACTATAAAAAAATCAAATAATCTTATAAAGGTGTGGATGCATGGGCACTGAATATGTATTGAGAGATACCGATTTTTTGGTATCGCAAACAGATGATAAAGGAAAAATTCTTTTTGCCAATGAAGATTTTTGTAAAGTAGCCGGTTATACCCTCGAAGAGCTGGTCGGACAGCCGCATAGCATTGTTCGCCATCCCGATATGCCCAAAGCGGCGTTCAAAGATCTGTGGGATAGCGTCAAAAGCGGTAAGATTTGGACCGGATACGTTAAAAATTCGACCAAAAATGGGGGATATTACTGGGTATATGCAACGGTATATCCGAATATCGGCTGCGATAGCGGAGTTTGCGGATATTTGTCATGCCGCCGCAAGCCCTCTTCGGATGAGATCGCCGAAGCGGAACGTCTCTATAAAACCATGCGATAAGGATATCAGGATGAAAAATTCGGTAAAAATAACCATACTCGTCATTTTAGCCCTTGCAGGAACCGTCATCGGTGTGATAACGCAAAGCATCGCGGTACTCATCGCGGTGGTAGTGATCATGATGATCGCCTCAATAGGGCTGGTAACCTCTCAGCCTGCGGGAGCGAAGAGGCTTCACAATCAATTGGATGATTTTTTGCACCTGATGCAGTTTAAGCGCAACCGCCTAAGTCCTCTGGAAGCGGAGCCCGGAAGTATTGAGGATCGCCTCAATGCACTTACCAAATCCCATGAGGAGATGTTGCTCACGGATACGTTGGTAGCCGGTGAAATGGTCCTTTTGGCGGATAAAGTACGGCAAGGGCATTACAAGTGCCGTGTCATCAGCGATACCAAAACGCCGCATGTCCATTTGCTCCGTCAAACGATGAATACGATGCTGGATGCGACTGAAGTGAATATTGACACGGCGACTCGCGTTCTTGAAGCACTGAGCGAAGGGAAATTTGACACCCGCGTCGAGGTAAAAGTCGAGGGAAAAATGGCAAAAATGTTGGAGAAAATCAACGATTTGGGTCGGGCGCTGGAATCGATGGAACACCAAAACAACGAAGCCCAAGCGGTTCTGGATAATAATACCAAGCATCTCAAAGCGACGATAGAAGATCTCCGTTCTACGAAGTTTGTCGAACTCAACGGGATGATTAACTCTACCGTGGAGCGGATTCAAAGCGTCGCCGGAAAAGAGCACGAGCTCTCTGGGAATCTTCAAGCTCTCGTCGGGAATGCCCAAGAGACCAAAGCGATTTTGGTGACGATCGGCGATATCGCCGATCAGACGAACTTATTGGCGCTGAATGCAGCGATCGAAGCGGCCAGGGCAGGTGAACACGGCCGCGGATTTGCCGTTGTTGCCGATGAAGTCCGAAAGCTTGCCGAGCGAACTCAAAAAAGCCTTGCCGAGATTTCTGCCACGATCAATGTCCTGATCCAGGCGATTAACGACAACAGCGAGTCCTTGCACCAGAATATGGATGAGATGATGGATCTGACCCAGTATGTCGGGAACGTAGATAAAAAAATGGATGAACTTCTTCTCGCAATGGACGCTATGAGCTGATCTGCTCGGGGGTGATCCCATAAGATTTCAGTAATATTGCCGCACCGTTCACATCGCCTGATTCGAGTTTGAGCGACGCGGCATAAATTCTCCCCAGCATCCCGGTATGGGTTATCAGTGCATCTTCGATTTCACGGTTTGGATGGAGTGTCAGAAGGAGGCTCTCCATCGGAACGTTCATCAACCCCTCCAGCAGCGAGAGCATCGCGATCAAATGGATTTGTTCGATTTGATTTTCGCTAGGGTCCGGGATAATTTTTTCCAATAAGGAGAGCATTCGGTCGATTCTGCTTTGGGCAAAAACGGCGTGAGGATTTTTCTCATCGATTGCTTTGGTCCCTGATTTGGAGTAGATGATGAGCAGCAGCCATTGCATCAGCGCATTTTTTCCAAACCGTTCGACCATCTCCCGTATCGAAAGGGTCCCCTCGATATGTTCGGGATGAACCGATCGAAGAAATTGTAAAAGCTGGAGCCCGAGAATACTCTGGTATTTAAACGAATCGCATACCTCGTCCATAGGTGCATCATCTTGAAGGAGGGTAAAGAGCTCCATGAGATCCATGTACTGAGGGTCAATCCGCTTTTGGGTGATGATGTGCGCGCGGGCAAAATAAAACCCCTGAAAATACTCAAAACCGAGTTGTTCGTAGGCTTCTGCCATTTCATAAAATTCAACTTTTTGGGCAATGAGTTTCATTTTTCCATAAGGGTTTGGCTGCAGCGAAAATTGTTCGATATCGGTTTGGGTAACGTCAAATTTGGCAAACTCGATAAAAGGAAAAAGGGGGAGAAAGGATTCTAAATAGTGGGGGTGGAAGGAGGCGTTATCCAAAGCGAAACGGTATCCGAGCGAGTGATAGTAGCGAATCGCTTCATGGATACGGGACGTGACTTTCATCGTTTCGGAAAGCTCGAAAATAAATTTTTCTTTGGGAAGGGTACGAATGATGTCGGTCAGCATCAGGGGACCGTCGGTATTGATAAATGCCAGCGATTCTCCAAATGCCGAGGATGAGCCGATATGGTTGAGTAAATTGACCAATACCGATGCCGTAGCGTGCCGCGGATCATCGATCACACACTCCCCGTACGTATTACGATAGAAAAATTCGTATCCGATAATTGTCTCTGCGCGGTTCAGAATGGGTTGACGTGCGAGATATAGATTATTATTCATCAATAGTGCTTTATATTTTAATGCCTTAAGTGTAGCGTAATTTGAGTATTATTTCAAAAAACTATAAATCGGATATACCCTAATGCAAGAACACAAAACGGTCTATTTTAAAGATTATTCCCCTAGCCCCTACACGGTGACAGAGTGTTTGCTTGAATTTATCATTGAAGAGGGTTCGACACGGGTCGAAAATATCATGGAAATTCGGCGGCAAAACCCAGATGCGACAGAGCTTCGTTTAGACGGTGAAAAACTCGATTTAGAACTTATCTGGGTGAACGATGAACTTCTCGATGAGACGAAGTACATACTGGAAGAGAGTGCGCTTATCCTCCCACTGGATTGTGATAGTGCCCGAATCCGTATTATCAACCGTATCTATCCCGATGAGAATACGGAGTTAGAGGGGCTTTATCGTTCGGGAGGAATCTGGTGTACCCAAAATGAGCCTGAGGGATTTCGACGTATCACCTATTTTATCGACCGACCTGATGTGATGAGTACCTTTACGACGAAGATTATTGCCTCTAAAGAACGGTGTCCCGTATTGCTGAGTAACGGTAATCTTCGAGGAACAGCGGTACTGGATAACGGCAAGCACCTCGCCCTTTGGGAAGATCCGATCCCAAAACCGTGTTATCTCTTTGCACTGGTTGCCGGAGATTTGGGAAGTATTACGGATACCTTCACTACGATGAGCGGAAAAAAAGTCGATTTGGCGATTTATTGCGACCGTGGGAATGAAGATAAGTGTCATCACGCGATGCGGAGTCTCAAAAAGTCGATGGAGTGGGACGAATATACGTATGGACGCGAATATGATCTGGAGGTCTACAATATCGTCGCCGTGGACAGTTTCAACATGGGGGCGATGGAGAACAAAGGGTTGAACATTTTCAACTCCCATTATGTCCTTGCCGATGAAGAGACAGCAACCGACACCGATTTCCTGGGGATTGAGAGTGTTATCGCCCATGAGTATTTTCACAACTGGACGGGAAATCGGATCACGTGCCGAAACTGGTTTGAGCTGACCCTCAAAGAGGGGTTAACCGTCTTTAGAGATCAGTGTTTCAGTGCCGATATGAATTCTCCGTTGACCCAGCGTTTGGATGATGTCAGAGCACTGCGTGAACGGCAGTTTGTCGAAGATGCGGGTCCCACCGCCCATCCGATCAAGCCCGACCATTATATGGAGATCAACAACTTCTACACCGCCACCGTCTATGAAAAAGGGGCCGAGGTGATTCGGATGATGCACACGGTACTGGGAGCTGAGCGGTTCCGTCGAGCCATGGATCTTTATTTTGATACGTTTGATGGAGACGCGGTAGGGACGGAGGATTTTCTGTGGGCAATGCAGTCTGAGAGCGTGATTGATTTGACCCAATTTAAACGGTGGTATTCTCAGGAGCGTACTCCGACACTCCATATTTCGAGCACCTATTTTCCTGATTCCTCAGAGTTAGTGCTGCGAATCGTCCAAAAGATTCCGAAAAATACCAAAAATCAAGAGCAACTCCCCTATGCGTTACCTCTAAATATTGCCCTTTTATCCCAGAGCGGTGAGGAGTTTGATCTGATAACGTCAGATGTTATTCTCCTCAATGGAACGATATTATGGATAACGGATGAGGTGAGTGAAGTGAGATTTAGTGCGATCTCCTCAGAGCCTAAACTCTCATTAAACCGCCATTTTAGTGCTCCGGTGATAATCGAGTGTGACGAAGTCGATTATCCGTTTTTAATGGCGCATGATCGGGATGGATTTGTACGCTATGAAGCGGCAAATCGCTTCGGAATCGAAACCTTAGAGGGGATGATGAAGGGTGCTGTGGTAAATGAGCGCTACATCGAAAGCTACGGGGCTTTGTTACGTAATAGCACTATGGACCCGATGTTCAAATCACTAGTTTTAGAACTTCCGAGTATTACGACCATGATGCAGCGTCAAGAGACGATCGATGTGGTCTCCATATTCAATGCTCAAGAAGAGCTAAAGCGAGTATTGGCAAAACGTTATTTTAGTGAACTCCGAGAGGAGATCAGTGCATTATACGCACCCATGAATACCGATATCGATGGACTCAGTATCGGCAAGCGGGCTCTAAAAAATCGACTTTTGGGGATTTTAATGAGTTTAGGAGACGAGTCGATTTCTCAGATGTGTAAAGAACACTATTATGAAGCACATTCGATGAGTGAGCGCTTAGCGGCGTTGGATTTACTGGAGAACTACGCCCCTGAATTAGTACACTCACCGTTGGCAGATTTTTACCATCGCTATAATGACCAAACATTGGTGATGAATAAATATTTTACGGTCTTAGCATCTTCCAGACGCGTCGCGACGCTCCAACGCGTCATCGCACTCCAAGAAGATCCTGCGTATGATCTCAAAGTACCGAATCTGGTACGCTCTTTGATCGGAAATTTTGCCCGCAATCCGGTCGCTTTTTATGAGACAAGCGGCGATGGATTTGCCTTTGTGGCGGACAAAGTGATCGAAATCGATGCCCTTAACCCTCAAATCGCTTCGGGTCTTGCAGGGGCATTTAAAAATTACGGTCGTTTAAATATTGAGCAAAAAACTCTTATGGGATTGGAACTGGAGCGGATTAAAAATCATCCGAATCTTTCTAATAATGTTTATGAAATCGTCACGAAGATTCTGGAAGCAGGTAAATGAATCACATTCCCGGAAGACGGGGAATATAGCCCATCTTTGAGAATTTATAGTACCATCCCCATCCGATTTTAAGCCAGTGTCCGACAATCGGTAGGGGGATCATCATCGCTTTGGACTCATCACGGTAGACGAAGCCTGCCGCTTTGCCCATATCCATCAGACAGAGGATCGTGAGATGCTCGCGGTAGCCCTTTTTGTCTCCGTTTTTTAAACCGTATGCAATGGCACTGTTATGGGCGCAATTGCGTGCCATCACTTCGGCAATATGCCCCTGTTTGGCTTTCCAGTCCGGTCCCTCTAATGCCGCGGCGTCGCCGATCGCATACCATCCCTCTACCCCTTCGATTTCACAATAATCATTGATGCGGATAAAACCGGCGCTGTTGAGAGGGAGATCAGACTCTTTGATAAACAGCTGTCCGTTACCGGCAGGGATAAACATCGTTAGATCACTCTCCAGGGTACTTTCATCTTCAAACACCACACGGTTCTCTTCAAAACGGGTAATCTTTTTACCGTAACGGGAAGCGAATCGATTCTTTTTAAAGAGGGTCTCCATCAGTGTGAGGGCTTTTTTTCCCATCCGTACCCCCGGTTCGGCCATGGGAGCAAAAAAAGTCATCTCGTAATTGTCGCGGATACCGAGGGTGGTTAAACGGTGATGAAGATTGAAAAAAAGCTCGAATCCCGGTCCTCCCCGTACCGCGCTGGAATCATTCGGATTTCCGCCGAAACCAAACGCGATTTTGCCGCTGCCCCGTGTTATCAGAGCATCGACTTTCTCTTTGAGGAGGAGAGATTGTTCCGGTGCCCCGCAAATGGAGAGGGTATGCTCGATTCCGACAGGTTTCATCTTGCCCGCACCGACAGCGATGATTAGATGAGAGACGGTACGCTCCCCCCCCTTTTCGAGGGTGATGGATTGGCTTTGGGCGTTGATGGCGCAAACGCGGTCAAGGGTAAGGGTAAACTTGTGACGCTTGGCCAATTTCTCGAGAGGAAATGCAACATTTTCAAAGGGAGTCGTTCCGACCGGAACCCAAATGGCGATAGGATAGATAAAAAGATAGGGACGATCGCTGATGAGTTCGACCTCAAACCCCTCTTTGCGATAATGGATAGCCGCCTCGACGCCGGCGATTCCGCCGCCGATGATAAGAACCTGTTTCATGGATTTTCCCTTTCATAATCTGAAGCTACCGAAGTACTATCACTACAACTTATCGTTCTCGTGATTTATTATTTATTGCAATTATAATGGTAACGACGTTACAAGTCAATTTGCTAGGATGATTTAGTTGTCTTAACCGGTATGAAAAGAGAGACCTTTTAGGTGAAGAAAAGGAGATGGACAAAGAAGATATTTTTTTAACAGATTGAGAAAAAATGTAACACAACTTGCTTTTCTAAAATGTTTAGTTTAAATTGCAATGGTTATTTTAAGGATGTGATATAATTGTGATGTAATGGTATTATAATCTGGTTTTATGGAATTCATTCAAGGAGAAGATATGGCGAGATTAATTGTCCTCGGCGGCGGTGTTGCCGGACATACAGCTGCAACTTTCGCAGCAGATTGGCTAGGTCGTGAACATGAGGTGGTAGTCGTTACCCCAAATTCAAAATGGAACTGGATCCCATCCAATATTTGGGTTGGTGTCGGCGAAATGTCCAAAGAAGAGGTGACTTTTGATCTCGCTCCTGTGTATGAAAAAGCGGGGATTACCTATAAGCAAGCCAAAGCGGTCAGCATTAACCCTGAAGGAAATGCTAAAAGCGATAAGCCGTTTGTGACTTTCGAGTATACCGGTCAAGGCAAAGCGGGTCAGAGTGAAGAGATGACGTATGATTATCTCATCAACGCAACCGGACCAAAACTGAATTTCGGAGCGACTCCGGGCTTGGGCGAGGGTTCAAATCTAGGCGAGCATACGGTTTCCGTATGTACGGCAGATCATGCGGAGCATGCGGCGCACGAGCTTGAAAAGATTATGGACAAAATGCGCAAAGGGGAGCGTCAGAAAATCCTGATCGGTACGGGCCACGGTATGTGTACGTGTCAGGGTGCGGCATTTGAGTATATTTTCAATGTTGAACATGAAATTCGCAAAGCGGGTCTTCGCGATATGGCCGATATCAAATGGATCTCGAATGAATCATTCATGGGTGACTTCGGTATGGGCGGATTGCACATGAAAGTGGGCGGTTACGTTGTCAGCAGCCGTATTTTTACGGAATCTTTGTTCGCAGAACGGGGCGTTGAGTACATTACCGGTGCACATGTCAACCGTGTTGAAAAAGGGAAAGTAACGTATGAACTTCTTGACGGTTCTGCCGGTGAAGAGAACTTCGATTTCTCGATGCTGATCCCGCCGTTTGCCGGTGTTGGTCTAAAAGCCTACAACAAAGCGGGTGAAGATATCACCGATACGGTATTCGCACCGAACGGCTTTATGAAAGTCGATGCCAACTATACCCCTAAACCGTATGAAGAGTGGAAAGCATCCGATTGGCCTCGAACCTACCAAAATCCGACCTACAAAAATCTTTTTGCAGCCGGGATCGCGTTTGCCCCTCCGCATATCATCTCTAAGCCGATGAAATCACCGAACGGTACGGTCATTAACCCGACTCCTCCACGTACGGGTATGCCGAGCGGTATCATCGGAAAAGCGGTTGCTCACAGCATCTGCGATTTGATCAAAAAAGGGCCAAGCGTACACTTGCACGAAGCGTCGATGGCAGAGATGGGTGCGGCATGTGTTGCATCCGCCGGTAAAGGGTGGTTAGACGGTCAAGCTGCAGCCATGACCGTTTATCCGGTAGTTCCCGATTATGAAAAATATCCGGGAACGGGTCGTGACACCGATTATACCTTTGGTGAAATCGGACTTGCAGGACACTGGATCAAACATATCCTCCATTTCCTGTTCCTTTACAAAGCAAAACTAAAACCATTCTGGAAAGTGATTCCGGAATAATAAAATAAACAAAATCATACTAAGGAGAAAAAATGGCAGTAAAACCAGAAGAGTTCAATTTTGCTAAAAACGATAAGTTTCATACGGCGATGATTCCCGGGAAATGGGCACGTTTTTTCCGTACCTGCAAAATTTGGCAGTTTATCCGTTTCATTATCATCAACCTCAAAATGCTTGTGGTTGTCAGTAAAAGTCACTAACTATCTGAATTTAGAACGCCAAAGGAATGCATCCCTTTGGCTACGCTTGCCGCTATGGCACTAAAGCTTGCCTCTTTCGAGGCAGATTTTTTTGTAAAGTACTCCGCACATGATTCAACCACTACTCAAATACCCCGACCCTACGATCCGATTAATCTCCGCTAATGTCCGTTTCTTTAATGATGAGCTCCGACAATGGATCGGCGATATGACCGATACGATGAGGGCCAATGATTTGGATGCCCTGAGCGCTATTTTGATCGGTATCCAATACAATATCATCGTCCTTAAAGAAGCCGATACCTATACTCCCTATATTAATGCGAGATTGATTAAGCATGCCGGAGTCTCTACGAAAACCGAGCGGAGTGTCTATTATGCGGGGATCAGTGTCGATGTTGACCGCTACGAAAACGTCACCGTCATCTACGAGGATGAATTTGGAAAGCCGCACCATCGTGATCTTTCCGGCGATTTGGCCCGCGTTTTTCAGCAGCAGCTCGATTATTGTTATGGCAGTACGTTTGTCGATCGGGTGGATTGGGAGATGAAGCAACGGATTAACGATCATTTGGAATACGGATTGGTAAAGGGCTCAAGCGCATGCCCGATAGTGTTTGTCCGTGATTATTTTAAGCGGGGGGCAAAATATGTAATGGGAATGATTTCAGTGACCTTTATCCTCCCTGTGTTTGCTTCAGACAACGTATGCGGGTGGGCTTATGCTTTCGATAAATATGCACTTATCGGTGTCCCTTTATTCATGATCGCTTATTTTTTCTATGCTCTGTATGAATCTCGGCTCTATAAACAGTGTACGAGCTGTCAGACGGGAAATATTATCGGTACGACAGCAATCATGGCAGTTCAGCTCCTTTTCGTCTCTCTCGGGGTTTTTTTCTGGATGGCACCGTAATAATAAAAAATTATATTTTAAACCCTTTTTTAGTATTATATTTGTAAAACTATTTTGGTCAAGGAACCCGCATGAGTCTTCCGGATATATCGAATTTATACCGATCCAAAGAGATGCTGATGGCGGCCAAAGAGTCGATTTTAGATGAATGGGTATCGGAAGAGTTATGTGCATCGATTTTAGAGCGGCACGGAATTGATACCGATTTTTTTAAAAAGAACTATGCCGGGAGTGTATTTGATTATTTTATGGGGGTAGTTTCGGGAAAAATGGCGATCGGCGAGTGTCCGGTCATCGCGGAACTGATCGACTATCTAAAAAACAAAGATCTGCGTGCTGATGAGCTTTTTGTGTTATGTACCCATTTTAAACGCTCTGTTTTAAACGGAACCTACCGTTTGGGGATTAACGAGCAGACCGTTTTCACTGCGATTAGCTATCTGTTCGATCAAAATTTTGCCAGTGTATTAAAACTCTATACCGATACGATTTACCAAAAAGAGCAAGAAGCGATCAACGCTTCTAAAGCTAAAGAGTATTTTCTTTCCAATATGTCCCATGAAATTCGGACGCCGCTCAATGCGATTTTGGGATTTGTTTCGCTGTTGCGGGATGAGACAACCAATCCGAGGTATCAGAAATACCTCGATATCATCTCCAACAGCGGTGAAAATCTTCTCCATATCATCAACGATATTCTTGATTTCTCAAAACTTCGCAGCGGTGAGTTTACCATTGACCCGCAGCCGTTTAATATCCATGACCAAATATCGCATACGATGGAACTGTTTGTCCCCAGTGCCAATTCCAAAAGCATTACCCTCACCAGTTTTATTGATCCTTCTATCCCTTATGAGATTGTAGCGGATGCATTTCGGATCAAACAGATTGTCGGCAATTTTTTGAGCAATGCTATTAAATTCAGTGATCATGCCGGAGCGATCCACGTTGAAGCACGCTGTGATGAGGGGATTCTTTCACTCTCCGTACAAGATCAGGGTATCGGAATCGCTTTGTTTGACCAAGAACGGATATTTGATGCCTTTTCCCAGGCGCAAGAGGGGACGATGAAAATCAACGAGGGGACGGGATTGGGGCTTTCGATATGCAAGCAGCTGGCAATCCACATGGGAGGGACGATAGAGTTGGAATCGACGGTGGGGGAGGGAAGCCTGTTTACCCTTAAAATTCCGGTTGTTGCCAACCGTGAATGTGAGGTTTCCAAATTTGACGCTTCCATCTTTGAGGGGATTCGATTCGGACTTCTCTCCTACGATATCTCCGAGGGGTACAAACTCGAATCTCTGCAGCGCTATTGGGACTATTTCGGGCTGGATGTACAGATTGTTGAAAATGTTCAAGATACGTGCGATTTATTGATCTTTTTGGAAAGTTCGATGGACGATACGGCGCGTGAAACCATTATCTGCCATAAAATTCCCTCGGTTGCTATTCTCGATTTTCTGGATGATCGGTATGATGCCATTACAACGATTGTACCGCTGACCTTTCCCATCTACTGTACGAAGCTTCAAAGTGCTTTGAATGAAGTTCTGGGGGTCAATACCCCTCATACCGTCACAATGGAAAGGACTCAGGGGCGACGGGGATTCAAGGGTAAAGTGCTTGTAGCGGAAGACAACCTCGCGAATCAGGAACTGATCAAAATTATCTTGGAACGGTACGGATTGGAGTACACGATGGCCTCTAACGGGCAAGAAGCGTTGGATTGCTATCAGGCTGACGTATTCGACATGGTACTGATGGATGAACAGATGCCGCACATGAACGGAAATGAGGCCACAGAGCGTATTCTGGCTTTTGAGCAAGTAAGAGGGATGGAGCATACACCGATCGCTGCCGTGACGGCAAACGTCATGAAAGGGTCTCGTGAACGTTCCATTCAGAACGGCTATGACGCGTTTTTAGGCAAACCGATTGTCCTCAAAGAGATTGAACAGCTGTTTGAACGTTATTTGACACCGGTAGTGCTCCCCTTCGGCGAACCGACCAAAGAGATAGCTTCCAAGTGGGGGAATATCGATATGCACCATCTCAAAAGTGCTTTGATGCTGGAAGAAGAACAGATCGAGTATCTTTTGGATATTTATCTGGAAAGAATGGGGCAATCCCTCCAAGAACTCTCCGCTGCGATTGAGCAACAAGACTATGAACAGATCGCTTTTATTGCCCATGCGATCAAAGGGTCCAGTGCCAATTTCCGTTTCGATGAGCTCTCACGACTCTCCTACGTCATCGAAGAATCGGCCGTAGAAGAGGATGCAGATTTTGATTTTACCGAAGCCTATGAGGTGCTTCGATCCGGTTTTAGAAAGCAGTTTGAATAACTGACCTTACGCACTTTTTTGGAAGGGGGAAAGGTCAGTTTTCTCCCGTATTCGAAAGATACGGGTAGCGTTTCAGGAAACATCCCTACGGGAGCGCTTCGCTTGTTTTGGGGGTTGTAGGGACATTTGTCCCTGCCACTTTGCGGGCTTTGCCGGAAAAGTGCGTAACATCAGTGAATAGCCGTTATTCTTCCAGGTAATAGCCCACGCCCGAAGCATTTTTGATGACATCGGTAGGGAGTTTGCTTCGCAGCCTCCAGACGAGGGTCCGGACACTGTTGTCGGTTGCCCCTTTGGTCTCCCAGACGTAATTGATCGCCTGGTCAAAATCGACCACACTTCCCAGCTGCGCGACTAATAATCGAATAAAAGCGTTCTCTTTCTTGGTAAGTTTGATTTTCTGGTTTTGGTAAAAAGTCTCTCCCAACCCCGTATCATGGCGATATCCGTCACCGAATTCGACGATCGGTTTGTCGGAAAGTTTTTTAGCGTAGACCAGTTTTTCAAGCTCTTCACGATCGGATTTCAGTTCATCGATATTGGAATTTCGCTTTTTCTCCTCTTTGAAGCGATAGAGCGCCATTTGGATCGTAGTGTGGAGATTGATAGGATCGAACGGCTTGACGATATAGCCGTAAGGTTCGGTTTTTTTGGCTTTGGAGAGCATATCATTATCCGAATGGGCCGTGAGATAGATAAAGGGAAGGGGGTGTTTATCCCGAATGTACTGCGCCAATTCGATACCGTCCATCGTTTTTTGCAATCCGATGTCAATCAAAGCGATATCCGGGTTGTAAATTTTGATTTTGTTGCGTGCACTTACCCCATTGTCCGCAAGAGAGACAACATCATACCCCTGTTTTTCCAGAGACATTTTTAAATTCATAGCGGTAACGACATCGTCTTCTACAACCAGTACTTTGATGGCACTCATAAACCCTCTTGTATTATCATATTTTGTGATGATTTTATCACATTAAAATTTAAAAGCAAGAGCATGACGAAGAATAGGGATAATTTTATCGCCTCTATTTCTCTTCGTAACATAGGATTTTTAGGGGATATTCAATCCAAAAGAGTATAATCGCGGATACTATACCTGTTGGGGATGCGCACTATGCTTGACTTTGATAAATTTACCAAATATTCTAAACCGGGACCGCGCTATACCAGTTATCCGACTGCATTAGAGTTCAGTGACACTTTTGATTATGATGGCTATCTCGCAAAGCTCCATGCCCAAGATCCGAGCCGGGCGTTATCGCTCTATTTTCACCTTCCGTTTTGTAAAAATGCCTGTTATTTTTGCGGCTGTAACGTCGTATTTACCTCCAAAGAGGATAAAAAAGAGCGTTATATCGATTATCTGACACGTGAACTGCAGATCCTTTCACAGCATATCGATGTAAACCGCTCGGTGATTCAGCTCCATTTCGGCGGAGGGACACCGACTTTTTTCGACGCCTCTCAGCTGAGCCGTATCATTACGGCGATTAAAAGCCATTTTAAAAACTTTGCGCAAGGGGCTGAGATCAGCTGCGAAATCGATCCCCGTCATATTAACGAGGAGCAGATGAAGGTTCTCAGTGACGCCGGATTTAACCGTGTCAGTTTCGGGATTCAGGATTTTGATGACAAAGTGCAAGTGGCCGTACATCGCGTACAGCCTTATGACATTACCAAAGCGGCGATGGATTTGGCCCGAAAATACAACATGGTAAGCGTCAACGTCGATCTGATCTACGGTCTGCCGTATCAGAGTTTGGAGACGTTTAAAAAGACCCTGGATCTTACCCTCTCTCTGGATCCTGACCGGTTTGCCGTCTTTAACTATGCCCACGTACCGTGGCTCAAAAAGACGATGCGTAAAATTGATGAGACAACCCTCCCCCATCCGGCCGAAAAACTTGCCATTATGCGCTATACGATCGATCATATGGAATCCAACGGCTATAAAATGATCGGGATGGACCATTTTGCCAAACCCGAAGATGAACTTTTCAAAGCGATTGAAAAAGGGGAACTCCACCGCAATTTTCAAGGCTATACGACCAAAGGGGGTGCAGACCTGATCGGTATCGGCCTCACCTCTATCGGAGAGGGGGCCGATTACTACGCCCAGAATTTTAAAGAGATGGAATCTTATGAAGCGGCCATCGATGCCGGTAAACTCCCGTATGAACGGGGGGTTGCACTCAACGAGGATGACCGCATCCGTCAGTACGTTATTATGGAACTGATGTCTAATTTCAAACTCGATATTGTTCGATTCGAGCGGCTTTACGGCGTGAAGTTTGCAGAATATTTTGCCGATGCGATTGAGGCACTGAAGCCGTTTGAAGCGGATGGATTAGTGACCATGAACCCCACCTCAATAGAGTGTTCCGTGACCGGGACTTTGCTCATCCGTAACATAGCAATGGCGTTTGACGCCTATATGAAACGTCACGCTACCAGCGATAAAGCATTTAGTAAAACGGTGTAATGCATGGAAAAACGCGAACTCTTTCATTTTACCGAAACCTCCGATGCCTGTATCAAATGCGGGAAATGTATCCCCGTCTGTACCATCCACAACGTTAATGCCGACGAGGTCACGAGTCCGCGCGGATTTATCGATCTTCTCGGGGCGTATGAACGGGGGCAGCTGGAACTAGACAAAAATGCCAAAGCGATTTTTGAGAGCTGTTTTCTCTGTACCAACTGTGTCGATGTGTGTCCGAAACAATTGCCGACCGATATGATCATCGAACAGGTACGTGCGGATATCGCCGATAAATTCGGGATTGCATGGTTCAAACGGGCATTTTTCTATCTTCTCCGCCATCGTACCACCATGGATATCTTGTTCAAGCTCGGGTATGTTTTCCAGACATGCGGATTTAAAATCAAAGCTGAGATCAATTCGATGGAGCCGAGATTTAATCTTCCCGTCATCAAAAAAGATCGTCTCCTCCCGGCGATGGGGAAAACGTCGTTTCTCAACAGCTATCCCGAAAATATCCCCAATGGCGGAAAACGGCGGGTTGCGATTTTTATCGGGTGTTTGGCGAACTACAACTACACGGAGATCGGGAAGGGACTTTTGGAGATTTTAGAAGCGCTTAATGTCGATGCCTTTATCCCGAAAAAACAGCTTTGCTGCGGAGCGCCCGCCTATTTTACAGGTGATTTCGCGACGGTAGATCATAATGCCAAAAAAAATATTCTTTATTTCGAGAGCTTTATCGACGATGTCGAGGCAATCATTATCCCTGAAGCGACCTGCAGTGCGATGATCAAAGTCGATTATGAACACTTTTTTCATGATCAGCCCGAGTGGTTGGAACGTGCCAAAAAATTGAAAAGCAAAATTTTTATGGCAACCGAGTGGCTGGAACAGAAAACCGAGCTGAAGGATCTGTTGGCTTCGAAAGGGCGCAGTGATCTGAGTGTGACCTATCATGACCCTTGCCATGCCCGTAAAATGCAGGGAATCTATCAGGAGCCGCGCCGACTCGTGAGCCAGAACTATACGATAACAGAGATGAGCGATCCGAATGCCTGCTGCGGATTCGGCGGAGTGACGATGCAGACGGAGAATTTCCACTTCGCCCAGGCGGCGGGGAAACCCAAAGCGGCGATGATCGCTAAAACAGGGGCACAAATCGTCACCGCTGAGTGCAGTGCGTGCCGTATGCAGATTAACAACTCGATGAATGAAGCAGATGTGAACGTCGTCTTTAAAAATCCGATCGAACTGATCGCCGAGGCACTGAAACAATGACAACCCAAGAAGTAGAACTTTTTTTAGAGACCTTTCAAACCCTTATTATGGCCTCATTAACCCCTGAGGGGGAACCGTATGCCAGCACGGCTCCTTATATTCGGATAGGAGATGATTTTTACATCCTTATCAGCACGGTTGCTCAGCATGGACGCAATCTTTTGGTACATCCTAACGTCTCCTTGCTTTTTGTCGAAGATGAATCCCAATGTGTACAGCCCTTTGCCCGTAAACGGGTAACGATTGAAGCGGAGGCCTCTGAAATTAGACGTGACGAAGAACTATTTTTGCACGCGATAGAGCGTTTCAAGGCCCATTTTGACTCTGAACTGGTGACATCGCTTTCTCAGATGGGAGATTTCCACCTCTTTAAGCTCTCCCCTTTGCGAGGCAATGTTGTGATGGGGTTTGGTAAAGCGTATCATTTGGATGAAAATTTGGAAGTGACGGCACACATTATGGGAAACCATCAGCGAGGTCACGGCCATGGATAAACTTCTGATCGTATGGAGCAGCGGAGAGATTGAAGTTGCTAAAAAATTGGTATTGCTCTATGGCAGCGTTATTTTGCCTCGCGGGTATTGGGATGAAGCCCATCTGATGGTGTGGGGCCCTTCGGCGAAATTGTTGGCGGAAAACAGTGAGATGCAGGCCATGTTGGCACGGGTGATTGAGAGCGGGGTAAAAGCCTCGGTGTGTGTTGTCTGCAGTGAGGATTACGGAGTGACCGATCAGCTCAGAGCCTTGGGCGTGGAACCGATCCATACGGGAGAGTTTTTAACACAGGCGCTGAAAAGTGACTGGAAAGTGGTAACTTTCTAATGGAATTTTGGAACCACATTTATGAGCATTTTAACCCTGTAGCGTTTAACCTCTTTTCGATTCCCGTCCACTGGTACGGGCTCATGTATGTTCTCGCACTTCTAAGCGCGCTCATGATCGCAAAATGGATTGTCGAAAAAGACAATATCGCCATTTCCAAAGAGCAGCTGGATGATTATTTCATTTATGCCGAAATCGGAGTCATTCTGGGGGCGCGTTTAGGGTATATCCTTTTTTACGATACCCATACGATGTACTATCTCACCAATCCGTGGCAGATTTTTAACCCGTTTATTGACGGGCAGTTTGTCGGGATACGGGGAATGAGTTTTCACGGGGCGATACTCGGATTTTTAATCGGCTCCTATCTGTATCATCGCCGTCATGGGATACCGTTTGGGCGTTTGATGGATCTCGTTGCCGTATCGGTCCCTTTGGGTTACGTATTCGGTCGGATCGGCAATTTTCTCAATCAGGAACTCGTAGGGTGCGCTACGGATGTGCCGTGGGGAATTTATGTGTACGATGTCCTTCGTCACCCTTCACAGCTCTATGAAGCGTTTGTCGAGGGGATTGTCGTATTTGTGATTATCTACGCGTATCGCAAACGAAAAGCCTTCGAAGGGGAGCTCATTTTGCTTTATGGATTTTTATACGGAATCGGGCGTGCTTTGGTCGAGTTTTACCGTGCCCCCGATCCGCAAATCGGTTATATCATCGGTCAATGGATGACGCTGGGAATGGCTCTGAGTTTGGCAATGGCGGGAGTCTCAGCATTGATGTGGGTTTATTTTCGTTCACGGAACCAAATACAAAAATTGTGAATCCCCTCTTCGTAACCGTATTGCAAATCAAATCGGTGCAAATCGCACACCGACTGGGCAATATAGAGCCCCAATCCTAATCCTCCGTCTCCCCGCTCGGTGACAAATGCCTGCAACGCCTCTTCCACAGGCCGTTTAAGAGGTTCACCGCTGTTTCGAATACAGATTTTTTCTTTGTCGCAATCGATATGGATCGGATACGAAGTAGCGTGACGCACTCCATTGTCGATCAGATTTTGGAGTGCACTGGTAAAGAGATCGCTATCGACCATGATCTTTTGATCACATCCGCTCATCTGAATACTCTTTTCCTCTATCATCAGATTCTCCATTGCCGTTTGAATCATCGATTCGAGACGTTTTGGACTTTTACTTAGTGAGAAAGCGTGCATTTTTTCGATGGCGGCCATTTGATGGATCAGATGTTCGAGTCGATGAAAGAGTTTGGCGAGTAAGTTACGGTTGGCACTCGGCTCTTCGAGCTCAACAATGAGTTTCCCTTTGGTGATGGGGGTTTTTAATTCGTGCATGATATTGCGCAAAAAAAGTTCGCGGGATTTTTTGAGTTTGTTTTGCTTTTCCAGTGCGTCATGAAGCGCATTGGAGATGAGAGTGATTTCATCTTTTCCGGGGTTGGGAGTGTTTACGATCTCTTCTCCCTCTCCATAACGTTGTATCTGCTCATACAGATGTTTGAGGGGTTTGAGATTACTCCACAGCAGCAGATACATGCTGACTAATCCGCCTAAAAGGGCAAAAAATAAAAACCAGACGAAATAATAGGTTTTGCTTTCGGCCGTATCGCGATAGAGCATCGTGCAGTGCTCCCCGGCGAGTTCGTAGATGAATCCGCTATCGTCTTTATAAATGGTTACTTTGACATTACGGGAACGGAGTTTCGACTGCATCGGAGCGGGGAGTTTGATCGCTTCGCATTTGGGTGTTTTGGCTTCGATGACCTGAAATCCCGCTTCGGAGAGTTCATGGTTTTTTTCCATACAGGTGCGAGCTTTCGTTTCATCGATAATGCGGGAAAGTTCCATGGAACGGTGAGCAAGGAGGTGAAATTTTTGTTGTTCCTGTTCATGAAGTGCGGACATAAAGAGTAAAATCAACACGATGAGTGCCAAGAAAAAGAAAAAATGGAGCTTGAAAAAAACGGAATGGCGGCGCGAAATCATAGGGTAAACTGATACCCCATACCGCGAATCGAGCGGATGAGGGTAGGGTGTTTTGGATTGGCTTCGACTTTTTGACGGATACGGCTGATCAGGACATCGATGCTCCGCTCTGAACTCTCCCATCCGATCGATTCAACGTTATTGGCGATAAAATCACGTGAGATGATTTGACGGCGATGTTTGATTAGGAGGCTCAAGAGTTCGAATTCCGCCCGTGTCAGCGGAAGAAGCTCCCCCTCTTTGTAGATTCCGTTTTCATCTACCCGGAACATATCGCTGCTGGCTTGGATCGTTTTTCCATTGATACGGCGCAGCAGACTTTGGATACGGGCGACCAGCTCACGCGGCTCATAGGGTTTGGGGAGATAGTCGTCGGCACCCAGCTCCAGTGCGATCACTTTGTCTCCCAAATCACTCCGAGCCGAGGAGATAATGATGGGGATATCGCTGCGCTCTCGGAGCGCTTTGCAGACATCCAATCCATCCATTTCAGGCAGGGTGAGATCGAGCAGTACCACATCATACGATTCAATACCCAGCGATGCGAGAGCACTTTTTGGATGGGCATATGAAATGACCTCCATCTGATAACGACTCAGATACTGCGTGAGGAGATCCGATATTTCGAGGTCGTCTTCAATCAGGAGGATTTTAATCATCCTTACTCCATATTACAGTTTTTACAACCCAATACCCCTTGAGGCATTTTCGGTGCATTCATCCCGTTTTGCGGGCATCCCATCCCACCTTGCATCTTTCCGCCGCGAAGTTCTCTGAGTTTTCTCATGTAGTCGAGTTTGCCACGTTGCTCAGGGGTGAGAACCGCTCTCATTTTTTCGTGCTGTTTGTTATGGAACGCCTGTCCCTCTTCACGCAGCTTTATGATCTGTTCTTTTTGCTTGTCGCTTAATTCGAGTGCTTCCATGGGCATTGGCAGCTGTTTCGGATCACATTGGCATTTTTCCATCAATCCGCTTTTACACATCGGACCGTTGCCCCCTTGCATCATCCCCTGTCCCATCGGACACGCCATTAATGCCGTAGCTCCGAGAATAAGTGCGATACTTAGAACCTTTTTCATTTGTTTTCCCCCTGTCGTTGTATTTAACTCTAGCATCATACGTCCTTCCCGCCAACGTACTATCAACCGACTGTTAACAGCATTAATGGAAGTGCTCTTCCGTTTGCGCTTCGGTAATTTTCATCAGGGTCAAAAAAAGTACGGTTATGGCCGGACCGATAATCATCCCCCAAAATCCGAAGGTTGCGAGTCCGGCGATAATGGCGAAAAAGATGATGAGTTCGTTGATCTTTTCTTGGGGTTTGATCAATTTTTGGTTGATGATTTTGATAATGACCGGTTTGACAAAGGTATCGGCAATCACGGAGATGACAATGATCGTATAGAGGGCGATGAAGATCGCATTTTCGGCATTTCCCAAAGCGAGTTCAAAAAGACTGAAGGGGAGCCACATAATCACTCCACCGATGACAGGGATGAGGGAAGCAAATCCGTACATGATCCCAAAGAGCAGACCGTTGTACCCCATGTATTCGATGGCAATGCCAAACAAAGCCCCCTCAAACACCGCTGTGGCGAGAATCGAATAGAAGACAACGCTCATGGAAGAGCGCATTTCGAACATGATGAGGGTGCTTTCCTGCTGCGGAAAGTGGGCGGAGCGTTTAAAAAATTCAAAGATATCCCTGCCATAGTAATGGGCGATAAAATAAAAGATCAAAATAAAAAGGGTCCCCGAGAGAAAGGACATCGCAAAACTACCGATTTGAGAAGCGTATGCGATGATATGCTGAGAGAACGCCGCAGGGTCAAATCCGGCCAAAGAGGCTTCGATTTTTGTTTCAATACGCGAAAGGGAAGGGGGCAGATGGGTGAGGAACTCACGGAATTTATGTTCCATCGTACTCATCAAAACCGGATCAAGATTTTGCATCATCACGGAGAGATGAAACAAAAAATAGCCCAGTGGGGCGAAAAAGAGGATACCCAGGGAAAGGGTCGATAAGGTTGACGCCCAAAAACGGCTGCGGGTAAGGTGAAAAAACCCCATTTGAATGTGATGTGTGGAGATCGCTAAGAGCGAAGCGACGACAATACTCATCCAAAATGGTTGATAAAGCTGGTAGATGCCATACGAGACCAGGAGCAACAATATCAGGGTAAAGTACTCTTTTTTCATCTAAATTCCTTAGGCAAACAGTCCGGTTTGCGGGGTTCCGAACTTGAGAAGTTCGTAGGTTTTCGGGGTTGCCAAACGTCCGCGTGCAGTCCGCTCCAGATAACCGTTTGCGAGGAGATACGGTTCCAGAACGTCTTCAATCGTCCCCTCATCTTCGCTCAGTGCTGCGGCAATGGTGCTGAGCCCCATCGCCCGTCCTTTGGCCTCCATCAGCAGTTTGAGGAGGCGGATATCCATCTCGTCAAAACCGTTCGCGTTGATCCCGAGCTGATCGAGGGCGTAGCGGGAACGTTCATGAAAAATCGTATCCTCGTTGGCAACATCGGCAAAATCGCGTACCCGTTTCAAGAGGCGTAGCGCAATACGGGGCGTTCCCCGAGAGCGTTTGGCAATCTCATGGGCGGCCTCTTTATCGATCTTTTTACCGAGTTTCATGGAGGCTTGGATAATGATCGTCGAGAGTTCATCGGGAGTATAGAACTGCATCCGAAAATTCATCCCGAAACGATCGCGCAAAGGATTTGAGAGCATCCCTGCCCGTGTCGTCGCGCCGATGAGGGTAAACCGGGGGAGGTCGATCTTGACGGTTTGTGCTGCAGGACCGCTTCCGATGATAATATCGAGGCGGAAATCTTCCATCGACGGGTAGAGAATCTCTTCGACGGCAGGGGAGAGGCGGTGAATTTCGTCGATAAAAAGGATATCTCCCTCTTCGAGATTGGTGAGGATCGCGGCGAGATCACCGCTCTTTTCGATCATCGGGGCGGCAGTGACTTTGATGTTGCTCCCCATTTCGTTGGCAATGATGAGGGCAAGCGTTGTTTTTCCCAACCCCGGAGGGCCGTAAAAGAGGACATGATCGAGCGCTTCGCGGCGTTTGGAACTCGCTTCGATAAAGACTCCCAGATTTTTTTTGATCTGCTCTTGTCCGATATAATCATCCCATGCACTGGGGCGCAGTGATGTTTCGGTTGTCTCTTCCGCGTCAAATTTTTCAATCTCTACAATCCGTTCCACGTCAGAAATTCCTAATAAACATAATTTTCATCGGGAAACGAGCGGCTTTGAACTTCATCGGCATACTGTTTCACCGCTTCTTTGACCGATGCTGCCCCGTTCATGTACTGTTTGACAAATTTGGGGACAAACGGCTCGTACAGTCCCAGCATATCGGAAAACACCAGCACTTGCCCATCGACACCGTTCCCCGCGCCGATCCCGATGACGGGGATAGAGACGCTTTGTGCGACACGCGAGGCAACGTCGGCTTTGACCCCCTCGATTACGAGGATAAAAGCTCCCGCTTTCTCAATTTCCTGAGCATCTTCGATCAAGGAGAGGGCTTCTGCTTCGCTTTTCCCTTTGACTTTATAGCCCCCTTCGGCACGAACCGCTTGGGGCAGCAATCCGATATGGCCGCATACGGCAATCCCATTGTTCACCAGATGGGCCACCAGCGGTGCTTTATCGGCTCCCCCTTCGATTTTGACGGCATCGGCAGAGGTTTCACGGTAAACGCGGATCGCATTTTCCAAAGCAGTTTTCTCATCGGTGTAGGTACCAAATGGCATATCGGTGATAACGAAAGTAGCTGGAGCCCCTTTGCAGACGGCATTGGTATGGTAAATCATTTGATCCATCGTTGCGCTGAGGGTATCGGGATTGCCGCCGAAGCTCATGTTGAGGCTGTCTCCGACAAGGAGGATGTCGGCGCTTTCGTTAAAGAGTCGTGCAAAAAGCGCATCATATGCTGTAATCATGACGAGAGGCTGAGTACCTTTGCGTTTTTGAATAGAGCCGATAGAGAGTTTTTTCATTGTAAGTATGTCTCTTAAGTGGTATAAATAAGATAGTTTACCCAAAATTTGGTTTGCATACCCATTCGATAGCAATTAAGAGGGGAGATTAAACAAAACATTGCTATAATTTTTTACCACAGGAGAACATTCGCATGGGCATAAGAAGCGGTTTAGAAGCTAATTTCGACTTTGAAATTATTGACGAATTTTTAGACCATTATGCAATGATGTGCGAAAATATGGAACCTTTGATTATTGATTTGGGTAATCTTGAGCGCGTCCATCGCAGCATTGAAGAACTTTTTCGGATTTTTCATAATATCAAATCGGCTTCGGGCTATCTGCAGATTCAGCCGATGGTGCGTCTTGCAACCTTTGTGGAGGATGCCCTTGAGCAGTTACGGCTGCGTGAAAATGTCGTGAACGAGGAGACAATCAGTTGGTTGATCAATGTTTCGGATATGTTTATGCAGTGGCAAGAAGATCTCAAAATGGATAACGAACTGTCTAAAATCCATTTTTCCCTTTTAATTTTACCCGATATGGAGAAAGCGTGAAACAACTTGTAGCGTACATCACCGCAGGATACCCTGACAAAAACTTTACCGTTGATTTGGGATTGGCACTCGGTGAAAACGGTGTGGATATACTTGAACTCGGTGTTCCCTTTTCGGATCCCGTAGCCGACGGTCCCGTAATCGAAGCCGCAAATGAACGGGCGCTGCGGGCAGGATTTCGGTTTGCCGATATTTTGAGTATTTCGGAGGCAATCGCCCCAAAGGTAGATACCCTCTGGATGGGATATTTCAACCCTTTTTATCAGTATGGGATGGAAAAACTGCTGGACCGTGCTGCGTCAATCGGCGTAAACGGCCTTATCATTCCTGATGTTCCGTATGAGGAAGCCAAAGCGTATCACAACCTTTTCGAGGATCGCGGACTTGCGAATATCACCTTTGTTGCTCCGACTGATGGAGAAGAGCGTATTGCAATGATTACCGCCGAAGCGCGTAAGTTTATCTATCTTGTTGCCTATGCGGGGATCACCGGAAGCGGTAAAAGCGAAGATCTCGCACCCGTACTTGAAATGATTAAACGCCATACGGCTACCCCGGTTTACGTCGGGTTCGGGGTCAACGAACAAACGGCACGCGAAAAAGTGCAGGGGGCGGACGGTGTCATCGTCGGTTCGGCAATCGTCAACGTTCTTCTTGATGATACCTTGAACAACACCCAAAAAATTGCCAAATGCTGTGAAATTACCCGCACGATTAAATCGCTTATCAATGAGTAAAGAGGGCTGAGCGTCATTAGTGGGCAGATGATGCGATACTGGATTCTCTTTTTATACGTAATTCCCATAGCCCTCAGGGCAGAGGGAACGTTCTATGATCATCTGAAAACACACTCCGATTTACAGAAGCAGCCGGTTCCCTTTGATTTCTCTTCAGAATCGGTATCCGTTGAGGATACGTTGTCGCGCCACCTGCAGCAAGAGTGGATCGATACACGGTTAAAAGAACCATTTCAGCGACTCGATACGGGAAAAGAGTACCTCCCAACCTCTATCAATGTTAATGAACAACTCCCTTCACGCTACAAGCAGGTTATTGAAGATTCAATCTATCTGCAACTTCTGATGCTCTCATCGATCGGGGTTTTGTCTGCCATGCCTGAGAGTATTACGAACTGGAATGCGGAAAAACTTCAGGAACAGTCGCTTTATGAGCGCTGGGACGAGCATATCTCTACGACGCCCGTTTGGGACAATGATGATTGGATCATCAACTATATCGGGCACCCGGTATCGGGAGCATTTTACTATACCATGGCACGCAATGACGGAATGTCGATGGGTGAATCGGCAGCTTTTTCCGCCTTGATGTCCACCTTTTTTTGGGAATACGGGTATGAAGCGTTTGCTGAGGTCCCTTCGATTCAAGATCTCATTGTTACCCCTTTATTCGGTTCGATTTTCGGGGAAGGGATGTTTATTCTTGAAAAAAAACTGGATCAAAGGGGAGGGGTGGTTTTCGGCTCCACGACCTTGGGAAATATAAGCTATTTTCTCCTGGACCCGCTGGGCCGTATCGCCGATTGGATGAGAAATACCCTTATCTTGTTGAATTTAGAACCCGAGGTAACGATGACATTTCGAACCTATCCCCAAGGCGGTGCGATGCAACCCTTTCCTTTCACCCCCTTTCCTGAAGATTCGACAGCTGTTCGAGAACGTGAATATGGGGTTATCATCACTTTTCAGTGAGCTGGTTTGGCTGTAAAGTCTCCCGCACTCGTAAACCGTTGATTAACGGATAATAGTGCTATAATTGCATTCTGACTTCGGTCATCCACCGTGGGGGCGACATGGCTTCGACTGGATCAAGAAGGTTTAGGTTGCATCGCCGGACTGAGCAGCTCCGTTATACGGCTCACACTTGCTTAAACGCAAACAACACTAATTACCGTCCTGCTTACGCTGTAGCGTAAGTTTAACTTAATTTAGGACTGCGCTACCTTCCTATGCTATAACGGGAAGGGCTTGGCGTATAACCCCTGTGATAGCTATATTCTTGGAATGTCTCGGACTTGAATGAATTTAGAGAATTGGATGACGTAGCTTTGCACGTTGTGTGATAGTCATCTGAAAAACAAACAACGTTACTAAGCATGTAGACGCCTTTATTTCCTTGGTTTAGGACTCCGGTTCAATCCCGGACGCCTCCACCATCTTTCTAAATTTAATTTCGTTGTAACTATAGTGTAGAACACATCTTTTCATTCACTCCCTACCCATTTTTTTCCTTATTTATATTCTTGTAATACCGAAGGTCTATTCGTGCAAATTTTCGAAGTGTAGCGATTTTAAAGTCTTTAGATTTAGTGTTTTTTAGGCAAAATTGGGCAACTGTATAAGACGAAAAGTATAAAATAATTTCATGAAGGTTTTTTTTGGCGAAGTTGTATCTGGGTAAACAAAAAATTTTCAATAGTGATGGCACGGTTTTCGGGTATGAGCTGTTGTTTCGGGATTATGAGTGGGGGATTAAAGAATTTCCCTCTAATCTGAAAGCAACCTCCCATGTCATCATCAATACTCTGACCAATTTAAACATCGATGATGTTTTAGGCAAAAAAGAGAAAGCGTTTATTAACATTGATGAGAAAGTGCTTACCTCAGGAATTGTGGATGTATTGGACAAAACAAGATTTATTCTGGAGATTTTGGAAACCGTTGATTTGACCGACAATGTTGTTGAAAGAATCAAGCTATATCACAAACGCGGTTATACAATCGCGATAGATGATTTTGACTGCAGTGCAGATATGATCAAAAAATTTGCTCCATTGCTCAAATACGTGGACATCATTAAAATCGATGTTCTTTCTGCGGCAGTCGAGAATATTGATGCTGTGATGAAAAAACTAAAAAACATCAACATGAAATTTTTAGCGGAAAAAGTTGAAACCAAAGAAATGCACGACGATTGCAAAAAAATGGGATTCGATTTTTTTCAGGGATATTTTTTGCATCATCCCCAAACGGTTGAAATCGAGGGATACAAAGAAGTAACCCACATGATTATCTTACAGTTGATTAAATTGATAAAAGATGATGATGAAACGGCGAAAATAGAGATGTTCATCCGCCAAAAAGCCGATCTTTCTTATAAATTGATCAAGTTTTTAAATAATCAAGAAAATTTCACGACGCCGGTTGATTCAGTTGGACAGGTGATTACACTGTTGGGCAGAGATAAACTGCTAAGATGGCTGTTGATCTATCTGTATTCCGAAATTTCTACTAATCCTGCTTCCAAAACGATTTTGCAATTTGCATTGAAACGTGCTGAACGGATGGAAAAAGATGCAGAACCAAGAGATAAGGATAAAGCGTATTTGGCCGGGATGTTTTCATTGCTGGGGGCCGTTTTTGATACCAATGTCAAAGAACTGATGAAATATGTGCAGATGGATAAAGAGATAACCCGGCTTGTGATCGACAAAAAAGGGAAATTTGCCCACAGTTTGATCAAAGCGGAAAAAATTGAAAAAGAGTATTTGAAAAAACTGGTTTTTGACAATTTTGATAAATTGGATACGGTCGAATTGATTTATACCCTTGAATTTAGCGGTATTGAGGTTACCAAAAACGAATTCTAATATTTTTCTGTTACAACCTTCTTTTCACATCCCACAAACCCATCCTCCAAAATTTCCCTTCTCTGGAAGGACTTATTGAATAGTTCTTTACTGTATAAAACTTGACATTAGCTTATTATTATAGGTAAAATACTGTAATTAACAGTTATTTACATTAAGGAAATAGATGAATATTACGATCGTAAATTTTAAAGGTGGGGTGGGCAAATCGATGATTGCCCATCAGCTTATCACCGGATTCGGATTTTACGGATGTGAGATTGATCCGTACGGTTCGCTTTCGGATCGGCTGCCGGAACGGGTTGAACGTATTGACATTCAGCAAAAATCGATTCGCCAGCCGGACAAAGAGACGATTTTCGATTTCGGAGGGTTTGATGATATCAAACTCGATCAGGCGATCAGCTATTCGGATTTGATCATAATACCGTTTATCCCCACACTGGAGACGATTCAGGGGACAGTCGATACATTAGTCCGAGTCGCATCGGCGAACAAACCGATCTTGATGGTGCCAAATATGAGCCAAAAAGAGAACGATATCAATGACGCGAAATTTGTATTTGAAGAGACGCTAGGGTTCGAGATCGAGATGTTTCCGATCCCGGTGAGTGTCGCACTGCAAACGGCGATCAATGAAAACCGCTCGATCATCGAGCTATCACAGCAAGGGGGGATCAAAGCGTACGCCTATAGAAAGAGTTCTAATTTGATCCGTAGTCTGCATGAGAAAATTCGCGAATACGAAAACGTTTAAAAAGGCGGGTAAATGGAAGAGCCAATCAAAGAAAATAAATTTGCTGCGAGGGTGACGCAACGGGAACTCTCAACCCACAAAGAGATTCAAACCGCGAAACATCCGGGCGGACGACCTAAAAAGAGAGATGAAATCAAACAAAGTGAAAAGGTATTTTTGACGCTAACAAAGGCTGAAAAAGAGAAACTTGACGAGCATACGGCGCGTACAGGGGAATCAATAGCCGGTGCGATACGCCGAGCGCTCAAAGAGATGGGGATGATATGAAAAAAATTATGATACAACGAGCGATTCTTCTCGGATCGGTACTCTTGATGTTGGGCGGGTGTACTCAGCAGCCGATTGTACCGCCTCAAAAACCGTGTATGAGGGCGACTCAGCTCAATGCATACGGGTATGATCACCTCGAAAAAGTGGCGAAATTGCTCCGTGAAGATAAAAAAAATATTGAGTCGTTCGAAGGGTTTATCAATGCAATGAAAGGGACGGTTGACAGCTATTCCGAGATGATTAAATCGAGTCTCTATATCAGCAATGTGGTCCGATTTTTACCGATTCCCTATGCGGGAGAGGTATCAAGTACGACAAAGCTAATCTCGAAAACCGTGTTAAATCTCGGGGGTGCAGCCAGTGCATTGAATAAGTATAAGAATAGCACCGAGTATTTTCTAGCCGGTTTTGATAAACTCAATCCGTCGAATGCAAGTGCGGCAGAGATATCCAAGCTAGCGGTATATGCGGATACAAAACTGCTCAATGATGCAAAAATGCTTGAAAATTCTCTAAAAGATATTTCAGAATCGACTGCGGCGATGGCGGCAACGACACAGAGTATTTCCGATGCACTCGATACGACGGGAAATTATATGAATCAGGCGAAAAATCTTGTAGGGTTGTCACAGCCTAGTGGGGATGAGAAGTCTACAGTGGTTCAAAATCGTAATTCGATTAATAGCCGTATGGCACAGCTTAATCAAAAAATCGTAGCACTCGAAAAAAGCGCTCAATCGCATCGATACAATGTTTCTAAAGCACGGATTTATTCGGAACTAGCGGTACAGTTAGAGAAATAAAAGGGGAATGGTGCGCCCGAAGGGATTTGAACCCCTGACCCTTGGTACCGGAAACCAATGCTCTATCCAGCTGAGCTACGGACGCGTATAAAAGAGGGTGAAAGTGTAGTGGAAAAAGGCTTAAGCCTTTTTCATAAATGCAGCGACGAGAACGATGGTACTGCCGTTGATTTTTCCCTCGATGTATCGAGAATCATCGGTCAGACGGATATTTTTAACGATGGTTCCCCGTTTTGCGGTGAATCCTGCCCCTTTAACTTCCAAATCTTTGATGAGCGTGACGGTGTCTCCTTCGGCGAGGATCGTTCCGTTGCTGTCGCGCTGAACGACCGCTCCGCCATCATCATTTGAAGCAGTGACGAGCATTCCCGCTTGCGCCCAAGATTTGACATCGTCTTCGAGATACATCATATCGAGCTGGTCTTGATCTCCGAGTGCGCTGAGGAGACGGTACGCCATAACCTGTACGGCAGGAACCTGACTCCACATACTGTCGCTGAGACAACGCCAATGATCGGTATCTAGATTTTGAGGATTTTCGATTTGGCTTTTGCAGGTTTCGCAGATATAGACCGATTGCTCCGCAGAACCGTCGCTTGGAGTCACTTCAAAAGCGCTCAGCCCCTCTGTTGCTCCGCACAATTCGCAAATATTTCCGCTACGCTCTTGTAATGTTTGTTCAATACTCATAATAACACCTTTATTAAATTAACTGCAAAGGGGATTTCTCTCCTTGCCATTCAAATGGGCTCTGCTCATGTAAATGCTAACATCAGAATTAATGTAAGAAGCGCATTATAGCGTATCAGCGGGTCTAGTAATGTATCTGATCCCCATCGACGAGTACTTTCCCTCCGTTGCGGAGCAACTCCAGTACTTCGAGCTCTTCGAGAATACTCCCCATAAACAGTGCTTTGAGGTGCATGATGTAGAGGGAGAAATTATCTCTATTGCATTTTTTCAGTTCATCTGCGAGGAGTGCAGGGGTGAGGTGTTTACTGTCGGATGCCAGTTTTGCAAAGGCTGAGGGAAAAGAGACTTCGGTAATCAGTGTATGGAGGTAAGGACGCTCATCCAGCAACTCCCAAATCCGATCGCACCGATAGGTATCGGCGGTAAATAAAACCCCTGAACCGTTTTTTTCGATGATATACCCGCAGCTTCCTTCCGTATGATCGGTTTTAAAAGGGGTGAGGGTAACACCGTCGACATGATAGGGCAATTCAAGTTCCAGTTCGATCAGCTCGATCGTTTTATCGGTATGTCCGATAAGGGTGATCTCCTCGAAATTCGGCCAAATGCGATCATTAAAAATACATTGGCGAAGATCATCGAGAGTAGCTTTCAATCCATAGATTTTTAAAGAAACTTTTTTTTGGGTAACGAAGAGGTCGGCGAGGAAAGGGATATCGATAATATGGTCGAGGTGCGAATGGGTCAGAAAGATATGCTCAATGGCAAAAATTGTTTCACCAAACGTATTGATAAGGTTACCGGCATCGATGACGCAGTGGTCACTCACATGCAGACATGTTGTCCCCTGTGTCGGTGTGCGGGTTCCGCCGGTTCCTAAAAATTTGATCGTATCCATAATCTCCTGCCGCATTATCAAAGATGGTTAATTATAGTAGGATTCATGTTAATTGAGGTTTTAAGCGGCTGTAAATAGAATGTGATTATTTTTTAATCACATTCGTAGTGATATCGTAATAGTTTTGATTTATGATTATGGCATGATACATCCATCCAAAACGATCTCTTCTTTCATCATGGTACTTATAGCTTTATGGTGCTTTATCTCCATAGAGGCTGCGGGGAAAGATCTTTCTACCAAAAAAATGGTTACACTCCTCCAGCCGATAGAACACCATGCAATGCAGTACGGAGAGGGTGACATTAAAGTTTATGTTTTTATTGACCCAAAATGTCCCCATTCCCGAGATTTTATGTCAATGCTTTTTGAAAGTCCGAAAATGCGGACGATATACCGATATTACATCTTTTTTTATGAGCTGAAACGGTTTAATTCGCATGCTTTGATAGGGACGATTTATACGGCTCCCTCGCCGTTACAGAGTATGTTGGAAGTGATGGTCGGAAAAAAAGTTATTGATACTCTTCCTGGTGTTGAACCGAGAATCGAAGAAAAAATCCATGATATTGAACGTGTGGCCGAACAAATCGGCGTATCCAAACGTCCATATCTTATTATTGCAAAAGAGTGGGATTGATTATGTATTACCATACGCCAAATACTTCTAAGTTTGTTCTGTTCATCCGGCGGATTCGGGCATTGATCATTGCGTTGTTTATTGTGTTTTCCATCGGTGCTTTTGCATTGATTAAGCCCGAATTGATTTCTTCAGATACTTTTTTTTGGCTGAGCGAGTCTAAACAGTTTGAAAAAACAACGCAGCGCGAATACGCTACAACCTATATCGGGCGGCTGAGTGTCAAAACAGCTGCTTTTGGCGAGGCGACAAAATTTCAATTGCAATCGCTTCAAGCCGAGCTTGAAAATCAACCGGATGTTGAGCAAGTGGAATCACTGTTTGCTGCACATATGGTGTATAACGATCAAACATCAGAAGAATCTGCAATTGTCAAAGCATTGCCTATCGGGCAGTTGACAGCACCGAAGATGATGGCCTTTGTGAAATCATTTCCGGAACCGTATACGCAGTTTGTGAATGATAATTTCACGGAATTTCATTTTATTATCCACTCGCAAAGTCCTATCCATTTTGATCAAATGACCATTCCGTTTGAATACCATTACTCCGAACCGATTGTTGAAGCGGAGTTGGGACATTACCTTTGGTATGTCGGTGTGATTGTATTGGTTATTATGCTGATGTCTCGGATTTTATTTCGCAACTATATTGCGGCACTTGGGGCTATCATCGTAACCTTATTGACATTGATATGGACGTTCTCTATTATGTATCTGTTGACCGGAAGCAAACAAATCCATATTGCCATGAGCTTGATGGTTGTCAGTATTTCGATCGGGCACTATCTTTATTTTTATTATCGATGGCACGTCTCTCAATTTAAAAGTGATCCGAATCGTGCGCTTGAAAAAAGTATCAATCGAAATCTCCATCCAGCCGTTTGGACATTACCGGTTCTGATACTGAGTTTAGGCTCCTTGCTTTTTGCCGATTCGAAGATTGTGACGATGCTGAGTCTGAGTCTGATGGTTTCATCGGCGGTAGCTTATATTATCAATATTGTCTTTCTCCCTGCATTGTTGAGCTATTTTTCGGTCAGCTACCCAAGAATAGGATTCGCGCGTATATGTTATTGGTTTGCAAATCGTGAAATTCATTACAGCCCTAAAGTGTTAAAAGGGTTTATGGGTTTAACTGTGATCATATTATTGACCATTGTTATCCGTCTTACAATGGCCCCTGACGGATTTTTCGATAAGCATGTTGCCCAAAATACCATTACTCTAAAAGTCCCGTTCGAAGAGATCGATCTGGATACACTGCATAAAATCGAAATATTTGAGCGCGAACTGCGTACCCATAATGATGGAATAGAGCAAGTCGATTCGATTGTAACTATTTTAAAACGGTTGGATATGGCGAATAAACCGCAAACGTCTTTTGATGAACAGCGATTATTGCAGGCGCTGTTTTTTCTTGAACTCTACGATCTTCAACAAGCCTACATCGATAAGAATGCCTTGAATATCTCGATTACCCTTCATAACACGGATCAGTCAGCGGTTATCCGATGGCTGGAAGGGTATAAGGGGATGACGATTTACTTTACCGATATCGAAAGTCTGTCGGAGAGTTCAAAAATGGACAAAACGCTTCTTTTGGCATTATCTTCGCTTTCCGCTCTTTTGATGATAGGATTAATTATGGGGATTATTTTTCGCTCGGCTAAAATCGGTTTTGTCGGTTTTGTTGCGAATGCGGTGCCTATCATATGGTTCACTCTTTTTATGATGATATTTGATTTCGAGCTGAGTATTGAAGCGCTGATCGCCATGACGATATCTGTCGGATTGACATCCGATACGATTATTCATTTCGGTTACAAATATTTTAGAAGCCGATATTTCGGTAGAACCCAAAAACATGCATTGGAAATAATGTTCTTTTATTCGGGTGTTCCCGCGATTACCAGCGCCATTGTATTAATGACAGTTTTTGCACTTTTAACGTTGACACAGTTACAATCGCTGCAATTGATCGGCGCGTATGGCGCGATTTTGATGTTTATATCCTTAATGAGCGATTTATTTATCCTTCCCGTACTGTTACTCGTAGTGGATAATAAATCAATTGGGCAAACACAACGGCATTGAAACAGAAAATCAACCGAGTAAAAGGGGAAAAAAGAGGATTTGTCTATATATAATGTAAAACGTTATTACTAAAAATAATAGTAAATAAAGATTTTGCACTTTCTTTCGAAAACCTCTTGACAACTTAGATTATTTCCCCTATAATTCCCGTCCACAAACGATGAGACGCTTCGAAAGAAGGGTTAAGTT
>Ga0208863_1000033_pt1 | contig 178991 bp, 179 predicted proteins | sample RifOxyD3_FD_184040 | JGI IMG/M metagenome (GOLD analysis project Ga0208863, IMG submission 184040) | Soil microbial communities from Rifle, Colorado - Rifle Oxygen_injection D3 (SPAdes) | ecosystem: Environmental > Terrestrial > Deep subsurface > Rock core/Sediment | place: Rifle, Colorado...
AAAAGTGATAAATCAATATTTAAATTATTACAATAACGAAAGGCTGCATCTCGGAATTAATTTTAAAACACCCGTCGAGTGCGTCCAAGCTATTGGTTAGAAAGCGCAACCCCGCCCTAAAGGGCGGGGCTTGCGGCAAAGCGTAGTCAACCGACAAAAAATCTACCCAAAGGGCGAAAACGCCTTAAAATATCTCGTAAACAAAACAAACAACGGCCCCGCCTTGGCGAGGCCGATTTTTTTGTCCTTAAACCGGTATTTTTTCGGCCGCAATTTCAAACGGCTCACACAAGAAAAGCCCCAGTATGAGCCGTTTGGGTTTGGCAGCGGGTTGGTTTTATTTTTATAAAATACTTTGCGATTTCAATTATGGCCACTAAAAGGATTGCTTTCAAAATAAGCAATATCCAGTGAAGGGGTTGTAACGGGACAATATTCAACATTTTTTGTGTAAACGGCAGATAAGTTATTGCCACAGCTAAAAACAAACTGGAAAAAACAACCACAAACAGCCATTTGTTTGACCAAAAATTTTCGTATCGCCAAAACGGCTTTCTCAAAGTTCTGCATGAAAAGATATAAACCACAGAGCTGAAAGCCAAAGACATAAAAGACATTGTTTGACCGAGCATTAAATTGCCTTGACGCAATCCAAAATACCAAAAAAATCCCAAAGATAAAATTCCTGAAAGCAGAGAAATCGTAATTATCAAAAAAATGCCGAGCTTGTCTAAAATCGGCTCGCCCATTTTTTTCGGGCCTTCAAGCATTGTCTCTTTTTCTTTCGGCTCAAATCCCAATATAAAATCTTCTGGCCCGTCGCACAAAAAATGAAGCCAGAGAATCTGCGCAGCTGAAAGCGGAAACGGCCAGTTCATTAAAAGAGCTCCCAAAATTACAACCACTTCAGCAAAAGAATTGGAGAGTATAAATAAAATTATTTTTTTGATATTTTCAAAAACTAATCTGCCGACTTCAACCGCAGAAACAATTGTTTTAAAATTGTTGTCTAAAAGAATAATGTCGGCTGTTTCTTTTGCCACCTCCGAAGCGTCTCCCATAACAATTCCTATGTTTGATTTTTTAAGAGCAGGAGCGTCGTTCACTCCGTCTCCCGTCATTGCCACAATCTCCCCTTTTTGTTGTAAAACGTTAACTATTCTCAATTTCTGCTGAGGCGAAACACGGGCAAATAATAATACTTTGCTAACCTCGTTATTAAACTGCTCATCTGACATTTTATCCATTTGAAACCCTTCTAAAATTTCATCTGGCGCAACCTCTATTCCTAAATGCGCCATAACTTTTTGCGCTGTTTTATAATAATCTCCTGTTACAACTTTTATCTGAAGCCCGGATTTTTTTGCGATTAAAAACGTTTCTTTTACTTCTTTTCTCGGCGGATCCCAAAGCCCCACTAGTCCGTCCCATTTGAGGCTCGAAATATTGCCTACTGAAATTTTATCAACTTCTGCCTTAGATATTTTTTTTGAGGCCAGCCCAAGCACCTTTAATCCTTTTTCTGCCCATTTATTTATTTGGTCTTCTGCTAATTTTCTTTTGCCTGCCGGAAGATTGCACATAGAAACAACAACTTCGGGAGCTCCTTTTACAAAAAGCGTGTATTGGCTTTTCCCTTTTTCTTCAAACACGTTTACAACAGCCATAAACTTGTGCTCTGACCCAAAAGAAATCTCAAATATCCGCTCGTGCGCATCATAAATTTCCTGCGCATCAAAATCTTTTATTTTTTTCAAATATTCCCAAAGCGCGATTTCAACAGTGTCATTCATATCGTTGCAAAGGCACATCGCCAACAAGCTATTTTTTTCATTTGTAAAATGCGTCTCTGCAATTTTCATCATTCCCTCCGTAAGCGTGCCTGTTTTATCTATGCAAATTGTTGTAACAGACCCCAATGTTTCAACAGCTAAAATTTTTCTGATAAGAGCTTTTTTCTTTAAGCTGTCCCGCATAGCCAGCACCAATATCAATGTAAGAACTATTAATAACGCCTCGGGGATTATGGCAACCAAAAGCACAGCCGAAAGCTCTGCCATTTGCCAAAAATTTCTGCCGATGAAAGACCCGAAAGCAAAAACCAAAAGAGATAAAAAAACTGATATTAAAATTAAAGTATGGGTCATTTTTTTCAATCTCAACTGCAAAGTGGTAATCGGCTGAACAGTTTCTTTAAGGGTTTTAGCAATTTCTCCAATTTTTGTTGCCAACCCTATTTTTGTAACTTCAAAAACAGCTCTGCCCGAAACAACGATTGTTCCCATAAAAACATCATCATCCTTTTTCTTAGCCACTGCCTCGCTTTCACCCGTTAAAATAGCCTCGTTCACAAAAAATGAAGCTACTTCTAAAATTTTACCGTCAGCTGGAACCCTGTCGCCTGACCCCAAAAAAACAATGTCGCCCGAAACAAGCTCAAAAGCTGATATTTTTTGCTTTTTATCGTCTCTAAAAACTTTGGCTTCCGGTTTTACCAGTCTTTTTAAAGCAGTAAACGTTTTTTGCGTTTTGTATTCCTGGAAAAAACCCATTAAAGCGTTGATAACAACCACAGAGAGTATAAGAAGAATATCAAAATATTTTTGCAAAAATACAGAAACCAGCCCCGCAAACAAAAGTATATAAACTAAAGGATTGGCAAACTGCAAAACAAAAATCTTCAGCTCCGAGGCTGTTTTTTCTTCCGGCAATAAGTTTTTCCCGTATTTTTCCTGCCTTTCTTTCACCTCCTTTAAAGTAAGATTTTTGTATTTCATCTCAAAGTTAAAATAAAGATTATTAAATTATAACAAAAAATCACTGAAAACTAAACGGCTCACAATATATTTTTACAATAAAAAAAGCCCCGCGCGAAACATGAGTTGCAATCGCGGGGTTTATAGGCAAATGCCTGCCTAATCAGGTATTTCGGCTTCATTGAGCAAGTCCGATGACAAGTATTGGTCATCGTCAAAAGGGTCGGCCAATTCGGGCCAATCACCTCCTTTTTCCTGCTTCGGGGGATGGAGCTCTGCTTCGCGCTGGCATTGAATGCACTTGGTTGCATAGGGCAATGCCATTAGCCGAGCCATCGGAATACTAACTTCGCAATCTTCGCAAACGCCGTATTGGCCTTCGCGCATGCGCTGTAAAGCATTCTCCACGCGAGCCAATTCTTTACTTTCAACTTCGGCCAATTGCGAACTTATTTCGCCATGGACGGCATCTAAGGCCGCATCAACCACATCTCCATTCGCCTGGGTCCCATACCCATTCATAGAGCTCAAATTTTCTGCAAGCACCTTTCTCAGCGCGTCTCGCCTTTTGATAAGGACTTCGCGCAAACTTAAAATCGCTTCTTTGCGGCTCATAATATACGCCCTCCGTTGGTTTGATGTAAACGAGCCAACCTGATAATTATGATATCATAACAATAAAACTATGTCAACGCACGCAACAAAAACCAGCGTCAAACAAAACCACCTTAATTAAAAGGTGGCTTCTCAAAACTTTTTTCTTTTTTCCACAATGCAAGCCGTTATAGCCAATTGGATTGCAGGAGTAAGTCCAATCTTGATAATTGGAATAATCGGCATCAGCGAATTATATTCCCACCTGCCAGTTTTCAACCCCCAAATTTCAATTCCTATCGCTACAACAAAACCTCCCGCCAAAACAAATAATGTTTTATATTTTCCAAATTTTTGGCTTATAAACACCAAAGCCAAAACTATAAATGCGTCAACAAGCGCCGCTCTAAATAGTATAAAACTGGTTATCAATCCGCCTTTGTAATTCAGGTATAATGCGCTGTGCAGGATTTCCCATATCCAGTTTGCAATAAATGCCAGCGCATATACCAACATTAATTTTTTCATAAAAAATCAACCGAACATTAAAATTTTATCGCTCTCTTCTACAATTTTAAGCAAATCATCCATTGTGGAAATTGGGCATACTCCAATTTCTTTTTTCCCGCGAATTTCTAAGCAAGTTCTGCAGGCGAATATTGTTCCTTTTAATTTTTTATATTCAGCAATCTTCTTTGAAATATCAAATTCTTTAGTGTCCGCAATTGTATCAAGTTCAGCCCCTTCATTCATTAAAAAAATTACTGCCCTATGCTTTGCTTCCAAAGCAGTAATGGCAAAACGAAATGCGTTCCAAATATGTTCTGGTTTATTAGATTGTAAAATTATGCCAATTTTCATATTTAACGTATTATGATTAATTGATTATTAAACTTTAATCATCATTCTGGCGTGAAACAACAATAGCCGATTTTGTCACAATCATCTTTCATTCTTTTCCAGGTTTTATTTTCTTTAATGACTTCTAAAGCAGTAGGATACAAAATATTGTTCTCTTTTAAAATATGGTCTCTTAAAATCATAATAATAAATTTAGCCACTGTATCCAATCTTTTTTTAAAATCATCAAAATCTATTTTTGAAATTTCGCCCGTTAACTTTTCAAGTTCTTTTTTATATCTTCTCAAGTCCTCATGTTCCATTACCATCACTTGCGTCGGACCAGAAACTCCTCTCTTCTCTATCTCAGGGAAAAGAACCTTCTCCTCTCTTTGATGATGCGGCTCAGCAGCCGCTAAATGCTCTGCAATATTTTTTAATAACTCAAATTCCTCTTGGTTATCCTTATGACTTCTCATTTTTTGAATTTTTTGATTGGTTTTCTCTAATTTATCTAAAAAATCTAAAATTATCTCATGCTCCTTGATTAAAGTATCAATAACATGCCCCGGCTTGAGAGTTAATTTCATCTGTCCCAAATTATCATCTAAAAGCTCTAAATGAGCAGAACATAAGCGCCTTAAATCTTCCGGCGCTAAACCGGCGTCAATCAATTTCTGCTCCGCCGCTGATAATTCAGCCGGATCAATAGTCTGTAAAAAGTCTTTAGTTGCTTGTTTAATTTCAGCTGAATTCTCGCCGGAATTTAACCGTTTTAAAATGTCTGTTAATTGTTTAATTTTATTTTCATCCATATTTGTATTTTTTATAATAATTTTAACTTTCACCAAAAAAAATCTTCAATAATTATATCTCGTTTTTTGACCCCCAAATCAAGCAATGTTTTTTTAACGTGTTTCTCCATTGCTGTCGGTCCGCAGACATAGAATAAAGAATTATTTATATTCTCAACATACTTCTCAGCCAAGGCCTTATCAATATAACCATTCTCATATCCTTCCTGAGAAACGGCCTCATTGCTTAACACATATATTTTCCTAAAATGTTGCTCTTTAATGCTGTCTAATTCTTCTTTGGATATTATTTCCTCCTTTGTCTTTGCGCCATAAAGCAAAAGAATATCTTTATCTTTTTTATCAAATAAATTGTCTCTTATCATGCTCAAAAATGGGGCAACCCCGACTCCTCCGGCAATGAAAACAACATCTTTGTCGCTGTCTTTTAAGGTAAAAATGCCGAAGGGCCCGTCTATGATAACTTCTTCCCCTTTTTCCAGTTCAAATGCTGTCTTCGTGAATCTTCCCGTATTTTTAATAGTAAAACGCAAATCTTGTTCGTAAGGAGAGCTTGATATGGTAAATGGATGCCTGGAGTGTAATTTATTTTTGTTCAATCTTAGAAAACAGAATTGCCCAGCCTTGAATGTAAATTTTTTATCCGGATTTAGCGCTAATGTAAAAACGTCTTTCGTTTCTATTTTTATCTCTTTAACATAGAACTTGCCCGCATGTCTTTTTCTTATTTTATACTGCGTTCTGTAAATTATCCCAACGCTTACAGCAAGCAGTAAAATTCCGTATATTATTTTATAAAAAATAATATTACTGCTAGAGCCCCAATTTACAACGTGATATAAACTGAAAAAGAATAACGTATAAATGAGAATATGGATGTACTGCCAAACTACATAAGAGATTTTTTTATATATTTTAGAAGCAATCATAACAACTATAAAAATATAAAAAGATATGGCTCCTGCTGCAAAGGGGAATGCTGTAAAGTCGGGAATGATCAAATATCTTATAAATGAACTGTCCGAAAGAACAAAAAATAATGGATGCAAAAAAACAAAAACCGCGATAAAAAGCGAAAACTTTCTTTGAAATATAATAATTCTGTTTAAGCCAAAATATCTATCAAAAAACTTAGCAGTATCACCAGAGAAGATAAGAAGGGACAAGCATATAAAACCAGTAAATCCTGCCCATCTGCCTAAACTATAAAATAATTCGGGTGATTGAAACCATAAAGTCATTATTTATTCGGTTACTATCAGGGTTCCCCAATGTCCGTTTGCCCGATGTCCTGGTTTAGTGCAATAATAAATAAACTCCCCAGCTTTATCGGCTACAAATTCAACCACATATTCTTTGTTGAGTTCTTTGGTGTCCGCAAATACATTAAACTCGTCAATTTTAAAATCATGCATACCTTTGGTTACAGTGATTTTAATCCTTACTAAATCTCCTTTATTAACATTAATTTCTTTGAGAGAGTATTGCGGTTTTGGCTGGTCGTCGACAATTTCATAAAAAGAGGTCATGGTAAATTCCTTCACCGTTGATTCTTTGTTTTCTGCCACAACTGGATTTTCAGCGGTCTGGTCGGTTTTATTAAACGCAATTACAGCTGCTACCGCAAAGATACCAATAATAATTGCTGGAATAATAATTTTTTTGTTCACGATATTTTAATTATTTAATTAGTTTTACTTAACGACATATTCTTTTCTCTCTGAATACTCTGTTTTTTTACCTCTGTTCCATTGTTCAACCGGCCTCAGGTAGCCGACTACTCTTGAATAAACCTCGCACTCTTGAAAATTTCTCAAAGCAGAATCTTTCGCGTAGCAATCATTGCATTTTAAAATACCTATTTTCTCGCTGACGTTCTCATAAATTAAACACACACCGTTCTCTATTTCCTCCCCGTTGATTTTTATGTTTGCGCCACAGTCGTGGCAGATATTATTTGTTTCTTGCATGGTTTTATTTTGGTTATCCACATTTTTTGCAGATACCGTAGAAATTAATTTGATATTGATTTATTTTCCCGACCTTTGTTCTTTTATGCTTTAGGATTTTACAATTCCGGCAGTCTTCAAAAATATCAAATATCCTGCCGCACTTTTGACAGATATAATGAGCGTGCGAGGAAATGTTGCCGTCATAACGCGATTCGCCTATAGAAATCTCCTGAATTTCTCCATTCTCTTTTAGGGTCTTCAAGTTTCTGTAAACTGTCCCTTTGCTTATTCTCGGCAATATCTTCCTGACTTCAAGATAAATTTTCTCGGCCGAAGGATGAGAAGCAACATTTTTTAGATAATCCGAGATAATTTTTCTCTGTGATGTAATCATCTATAAGTTTAGTAGTGATTCCTATTTGAGTTTAATTATTATTTTAATAATATTCCTAATCCAGAAGTCTGTCAAGTGAATAACCAAAAACGGGAGAAAAATTCTCAGTCGGGAAATCAGGTCTCTCGTATTGAAAGCTTCATGCGCGGGCGAGGGGATTTGAACCCCTGATCTCCTCCGTGACAGGGAGGCGTCTTAAACCAGGCTGGACTACGCCCGCATTGTGCCGAGGGGGAGATTCGAACTCCCGACCTTTGCGTTATGAGTGCAACGCTCTTACCAACTGAGCTACCCCGGCCGATTTAAAAATGTTGCGCCTCCTGGAATTGCACCAGGGCCTACAGCTTCTTTTTTTACCTTTTATCGCTAAAAGGAATGGACTATACCACTTACCAATTCCTGCCTACCGGCAGGCACACGAATTGGTAATTCCTATTATAGTCTCTGAACCTCTCCACTTTCGTGGATTTGGCTGCTGATTGTCTGCATCGCCTAAAAATTATCACTACCATGCTACTACGCATAGTAGTATTTTAGGATGCTTGCAGGGTTTCCAGCAATTTAAGGAATTTTTCCGCCGAGCGTTACCGCTCGGGGTCACATTTTGCCTCGAATCGCACGAGGCTACAATATGAGACTGTCGAGGTACTACTCCTCCAAGGCGCGATGATATATCGATTTAAACGATATACTCTACATTTTAACATAAAAATCATTATAATCAAGCCAGCCAATCAAAGCAGCCCCTCCATGGCGAGGCTGCTTGATATGTTTTGCGCAAAAATTTAATAAATTTTTATTGAGGATTCAATAAATTATAAATTACACTCGCAATAGATGCCAGCTGATTTTGGATATCGTCAAGAGTTGGAGTCAGGGTCCGGATCGGTGTTGGAGTTGGAGTAGAATTAAGAGGTGTTAGAGACGACCCCGAACTGCCGCCAGATGGCTTAGGAGCGGTGGCAAGATTACTCAAACAGACAGCTTTTTTACAATAAGTGCCATCTTGAAGTGTACATTTAGCTCCGCTTGATACATATCCGCAATTTACCCTTGAATGTGGTGACACATTACCCCCCTCATTGACGGCCCATAGTCTTCCATTATTATCTTGTTTACACTCTGAACTGCAATGAGGCTTTGTGTCTGGATAATGTATTTGTTCTCCTCCACTAAAATAACAATTATAACCACATGTACCGCCTATCACTCCGTTTTTAACAACACACTGAGCTCCTTGATCTTTGTAGCCGATCAGCCAAGTATCTCCTAACGTACCATTCCAATTATTAACAGCGCACACTTCCTTACTCTTGCTATTATTTTGGGGATCTTTTGAACCTTCATAGCAATATGTTTTCGTTCCTACTTTATAACCGCATTGAGCTTCTTGCATTGTCTCGCTGAGGCTTTCAGTTGTTCCATCAGGACAATATTGAACGACATAATTTGTTTTATATTTCTCGCCACAAACGCAACTACTCCAACCTATAGTAGGTTGAGCAGACATGGTACATCCTGGTGTAGGAGCTATCCCTATTGGCGTTGGAGTCGGGGTCGGGGTCGGCGTTGGTTCAATCGGAGTCGGGGTCGGGGTTGGAGTTGGTGTTGGCGTAGGCGTCGGGGTTGGAGTTGGTGTTGGAACCTCTACTTCCACGGTGCAAGACTGGCTTGTTGCGGGATTGCCACCATAACAATTATTACCTGATTTTCTACTACAGGTGCGGGTTTGAGTGCCAGTCAAAGTCTGGGTGCTGCTCAAAGGAACAGCGCCGGAAACAGAACAATCTGACCAGTCTGTGCAAGACCAATCGGCTGATGTGCATTCAGGAACTGGAGCAGGAGCTCCAGTAGAACAAACTTGCGTTGTTAAAGGTTTATTTGCGGTTGTTCCGCAATTGCCCTCATCTACACAATTTCTATATTTTATACCGCTCGTTAAACCAGTAGGAATACAATTACTCCAATCTGTGCAAGACCAATTTGGCTCACAAGTATACGCGCAGGATTGTCTTATCTCGGGTCTGTTTGTGTTATCACCGCAATTATTTTTATCGTGACATGCGCGGGCTCTCTCGCCATTCCAACAGGGGCTCCATTGGATACATTCCCAATCCGGAGTACAAGGGCAAAACCTAGCTGTTTCTGGTTGAGTTGTTCCGCAATTATTAGAATCAGTACAGGCTCGGGTCTGCCGGCCGCCTGTAACGCACGCGCTCCAATCTGAACATTGCCAGTTTGGAGTGCAAGTTGAAGAACACGACTGAGTTGTTATGGGTTTGTTTGCCGTTGTTCCGCAATTATTAGAATCTGCGCAGGTTCGGGTCTGCTGATTGTTTGAACACATATTCCAATCTGCGCATTGCCAACTCGGAGTACAGGTGGAAATTGTTGAACATCCATAGAGTTGATTTAATTTTTCTCTTGTTTTAAAGCTCACCACGCCATTCCCGCGAGTTAATCCCCAAGGAGCTAAAATTTCAGAAGCATATTTTTCCTGAAAAGCAACAACAGCGTCAAATGTAGCATTCCAAAAAAAGCCAGTGGGCTGGGGAATAAATAAAAGTCCTTCTTTCATCAAAGCTCTTTGTAGTTCAGAAACTTCCTGGCTTTGGTCGCCTTTTCTTAAACCAACCTTAAAGGTGTGACACCACTCTTGCGCCAAAATTACTCCGGGAATTATCAGCAAAGATAAAAACAAAACTGCTATTAAAAATATTTTTATTTTCATAAAATTAAAATCTATTAATACTTTTAAAAATTATAATTTTGAACGGAATAATTTTAAAATGCGCAGATTCTAAATTCAGACTGGCTAAAGCACGCATTTAAATCATAGCAGTAGCTCTGTATCTGGCTGTTTTTGCAGGCGGGCTGTTGGCTGCATACATAATTTGGACTGCAAGTTGAGGTGCATGACTGCTTAGTATAGGGTTTGTTTGTTGTAGTTCCGCAGTGATTTGCATCATAGCAAAAGCGCGTCTGCTGACTATTGTAGCAAGCACTAAAAGCTCCGCATTGCCATTTTTCAACGCAGGCGCAAGATCGCGTTGTTTCTGGCTTGCCTTCTGGAGTTCCGCAACTATTTGAATCGGCGCAGGTTCTTGTTTGCTGGCCATAAGCTGAACAAACTCCCCAGAGACTGCAAAACCAATTGGGCTCGCAACAATATTGCGAGGTTGCGGGCTTATTTAAAGTTGTGCCGCAATTATTTAAATCTACGCAGGTTTTTGTCTGTTGTTCATTGTTGCAGCTACTCCAGTCACCGCAGTCCCAATTTTCAACACAACAATACTGGCTTTCAGTTTTAGTTGCAATTCCGCAACTATTTAAATCTGCGCAGGTACGCGTTTGTTGGTTGTTAGCGCAAGCTGACCAATTACCGCACTCCCAATCTTCGGTACAACAACTCCGGCTTGTTGCAGGTTTGTTATATGTTGTGCCGCAGAAGTTGTAATCTGTGCAAGTTTGTGTTTGATAACCGTTATAGCATGCGCCCCAACCAGCGCACTGCCAATTTGGCGTGCAACTTGTATTATTTGTGTTGCTGCTACTGCTGTATGCGCAGTGGGCCCCTGTTAAAGTTTGTATAGTCTGCACATACCCGCTTGAATAGTTATAGCTTGTGTCAAAAGTTTTTTCGCAAATTTGAGTTGAACTGCACTTTGTCGGATTTCCATAGCAGTCAATGGCATAAACTCCATCTGTCTGAGTTATGCAGGTCGCCTGGCAAGTGTTTGTATTGTTTGTGTTATTTGTATTAGTAGAAGAACAAAACTGCGTTGTTGCCGGCTTGCCAGAAGTTGTGCCGCAGAAGTTATAATCTGTGCAAGTTTTAGTTTGCTGGCCGCCAGAACATGCGCTCCAACCCGTGCACTGCCAACTTGGAGCGCAGGTTGAAGAAGCGCAGGATTGGGTTTCAACTGGCTTGCCAGAAGTTGTGCCGCAGAAATTGTAGTCAGTGCAAACTCTTATTTGCTGGTTGCTGTAGCAATTGCCCCAATTTGTGCACTGCCAGTTTACAGCGCAAGTGGGTGTCCCTGAATTGCCCGAAGAGCTTGAACATCCATAAAGCTGGTTTAGTTTTGCCCTTGTTGTTGTGCCAACATATCCTGTGCCTTTTGTGAGGCCCCATGGAGCTAAAATTTCAGAAGCATATTTTTCCTGAAATACGATTACGCCGGCAATCGTTCCATCTGAATAAGCAATAAGACCGTCATTTCCATATGAAATGCCCTCTGATAAAAGAGCGACATGAAGATATGCCACATCAATTGAGCCAGAATCTGCAACGCCTAAATTTTTATTAAAAGTATGGCACCAAGTCTGCGCATAACTGGCACCTGGAATTATTAATAAAACTAAAAATAATGCTGATATTATTGCAAATGATTTAATTTTCATATGATAAATTTTTATATTATATAATTATATACTAACGGCTATAGTAAAGCCTGTGGATAAGTATGGGCTAAGCCCTGAATACTTCTAAAAATGCTTTTGTTGGCACATTTATCTGGCCTTTTTGCTTCATAAGCTTTTTGCCCTTTTTTTGTTTTTCGCGCAATTTATTTTTTCTAGTTATATCTCCCCCGTAAAGATATCCCGCAACATCTTTCATATAAGCCCTAATTGTTTCTCTGGCAATAATTTTTCCTCCGACAGCCGCCTGCAAGGCAACAGAAAACATTTGCTTTGGCAAAACATCTTTTAATTTTTCAACAACTTTTTTACCCTCAAAATAAGCTTCTTCTTCTGCCACAATTTTTGAAAGCGCCTCTTCTTTATGCCCTGCAATTAAAATTTCCATTTTTACTAATTTTGCCGGCCTATATCCTAAAATTTTATAATTCATTGAAGCATACCCCTGGCTGGCTGTTTTTATTTTGTCGTATAGATTGGCAATAATTCCCCGCAAAGGAGTTTCAAAAATTATGACAGCTCTTTCGGGGCTCAAATAATTTGTGTCCACATAATTGCCTTTCAAACTTTTTAGAATTTCCATCAGCTTTCCTATTTGGCTAGACGGAGCTATAACTTCTAATGACACCCATGGCTCTTCGGAGCTTTTTATTTTTGACTGGTCGGGCCAATCAGAAGCTGAATAAATCAAAATTTCTTTGTCTTTATTGTCTATTATTTTATAGACAACAGACGGCGTTGAAATTACCAGGTTTAAGCCAAATTCTCTTTGCAATCTTTCTGAAATAATTTCAATATGCAAGGTGCCCAAAAACCCGCAATTAAACCCCCTTCCCAAAGCCTCTTTCATTTCCTGCTCAAAAATCAATGCAGGGTCATTTAATTTTAATTTTGACAAGGCAACTTTTAAATCGCCGAAGTCATCGGGATTTTCGGGGTACAATGAAGCAAACACCATTGGCTTTGGCTCTTGGTATCCTGGTAAAGGTTTAATACTGCCTTTTGTTGCCAAAGATTGCTGTTTGATAATGGTATCACCCGCTGTAACTTTGCCAGGCTCCTTAATTCCTGTTGCAATATATCCTATATCGCCCGCCGTTAATTTTTCTTTTGGAGAAAAATCAGGATTTAAATAACCAAGCTCTTTTATTTCAGCTGGCGCGTCTGTTGCCATTAATTCAATTTTTTCTCCGTTTGAAATTTCACCGTCAATAACGCGCACAAAAGCAATTACGCCTTTGAAAGAATCGTACTCTGAATCAAAAATGAGCGCCCTGAAGGGGCGTTCACCCGCCTCAATGCCCGCAGGGCTTTGGGCGGGTCCAGGTACTTCTCGTATAATAGTTTCTAAAACTTGCGCAACATTTGTGCCGTCTTTTGCAGAAATTTTTATAATTTCATCGGGCAAAATATCCAAAAGATTTGACAGCTCTTCAACTGACTCTTCAACTTTTGCTATGGGCGAATCAATTTTATTTATTACAGGAATAATTTTCAAGTTCTGTTGTTTTGCCAGTTCCAAATTTGCCAAAGTTTGCGCCTGAATTCCCTGCGTTGCGTCAACCAATAAAACAGCTCCTTCAACAGCTTCCATAGACCTTGAAACCTCATAAGAAAAATCAACGTGGCCGGGAGTATCCACCAGATTCAGAACATAGTTCTGAACTGGAATTTTCAATTTTAAATTTTCAATTTTCAATGGGTCTAGTTCCATTCTGATGGCTTTTAGTTTTATGGTAATTCCTTTTTCTCTTTCCAAATCCATTGAATCTAAAAATTGAGGCATCATTTTTTTAGGGTCTATTGTGCCCGTCAACTCCAAAAGCCGGTCAGCCAATGTGGACTTGCCGTGGTCAATGTGAGCAATGATAGAAAAATTCCTGATATTTTCTTGCATAGAATTTAATGTAATCTTACCAAAAAAACCCTCTTTTTTCAATTCCTTCAAGTTCCTCAGGACAAGCAAAAAACCCTAAAATAGGGCTTTTACCGAATAACTCAACGGCTGTTGAGTTATTCATGTTTTTGTATAATAAACTCCCTGCCCAATATCACCCACCTGTTTTAAAACTCCCTGTTTTTCCGCCGCCTGCCTTTGCACCAGCGCTGGCATTGTTTTCTCTTTTTTCTCATCTTTTGAATCTTTCCGCACAGCCCAAACAATCCCGCTAATAACAAAAACTGCAATAACAGCAACGGCTAAAATAATGACTAAACTAACCATATTTTTATTTCTCAATTAATTTTTACATATCAGAAGCCAACTGTTTAAATCCTGCTGTATTTACCCAAAAATTATTATAATTAATGGACAAATATTTTTTAATCTCGTTTTGTTGTTGCTTTAATTTACTTCCTCCATCAGCGCTATTTAAGAGAACATTAGAATAAATGCCATCTAAAAAGGCTATATAATAAATATTTTTATTATTTTCTCTTAAATTAACTATCTCAATTAATTCTGATATCTGCTTATCTTGTCCTCCCCCAGAAGTGTTTAAATGCTTTGCTTCACACATAAAGATTTTGTCCCCGCTTTTGATAATTAAATCTAAATTTTTATTCTGCTTTTTAGTAGATAATTTAATATTCAATTTTCTTCTAATATTTTTAACGCTAAAATTTTTAGAAAATTTAGCGACACATTTTTCTTTTTTGAAAAAATCGTTCCATTTTTTAATTTCCTGAAAACCATTATGTTTTAAGATATATATTAGTTTTTCTTCTCCGCATTTGCTTTTTTTTCTAGACGAATTTGAGTCTAGTATCGCCTGTATCCACTCTTCGGGGATTGATTCATTCAAAATTCTTTTCTCAAAATATTTGTCCGCTATTTTCCCGAGTAAATTTAAATCAGTTTTTGCAAAATCTAAAAAACTATCACAAGCATTTATAAAACAACCGAACTCTGAACAATTAGAAAATTTATTTAGGATATTAGAAAGTTCTATCAAATATTTTTTAGTAGTTGCTTTATCTTCTCCCCGTTCTTTTAATGTCTTTATCGTAATCAAAAGATTTTTAATATCTTTTGTATTAGAAACATACTTTTCCAATTGAGGGTGTTTTTCGTCAAAAACATAAAATTCATCTAAAATGCCTTCTGGATTTTCCATAGATATTTTAAAATAGTGTTGGTTGTTTAGACTTTTTTTCATGATAAATATAATTTAAAAATTTATAAACTAAGTCAAAAGAAATTCTTTTTCTATTATTATCCCTGAAATTTGTTAAAAAATACGAAAAATATTTATCTCTGTTTTCATTCAATTCTTTATTAAATTGCGTCATCAGCCCTACTTGCTCGTTTATCGGGATATCTTTATCAAAAATTAAGTGGGCCATATTTCGCGAAGTATTTTTTCCTGCAAGCCCCGCGATACCATAGTCCCTTATATCTTCTATTTGAATTTTTTTGCCACTCTTGCTGTCTATTGCCCTAAGAAACAAAATATTTTTTTTCAGTTTCTCTTTAATCCCAGAGCTAATATGAAAAATTTTTCTATCTTTTATGTTTTGCAACGCCATTTCCACTTCATACTCACCGGATTTTAAATAATCCTCTGTAAGGCGAAAAATTCCGAGATAATTTTTCGTATTTTTTATTCTATTAATAAAATCCCCTCCTAATTGCCAATTAAATTCTTTTTGAATTGTAAATGTAATATTTTTATTATCTGGAAAAATTGTGGCTGAAATTTTATTTTTAGAGGAATCATCTTTCTTTTCTTTAAAATAAAATGACACTACATTATAGGTTGTATCTTTAAAAATTTGAGAAGAAAAAATATTCAATTTTATAATTTCAAATTTATCAAAAAATAAATCCCTAATTTTTTTTGAATTTTCAGCGCAAAGAAAATTTAAGGGGACAATTAAAATACCTTCTTCGCTATTTAAAACTGAATTAATTGATATTTGATATAAATCCTCAAATTTTGAATTAAATCCATTAAAAAATTTATCTTTAGTTGTTTTGTCTGCCTTGTTCTTATGCAGATATGGCGGATTAGTACAAACAAATCTATATTTCTGCGCCTGATTTATCGAATCGTTCAAAAAAACTTCTTTATTATCAATATAATTTTTATCATAATCAAAACCAACAACCTCTTTGCAATTATTTTTTTTCGCCCAATTTATCAAATCTTTATTGCCGGCAAAGGGGTCAACAACATATTTATTTTTGACAAAATTTTCAAAACCCAAAAGAACGGCATCTGCTTTCGTTGTAAAAAATTGTCCAAGTTGTTTTTTCATACTTATTTATGGGCTTATTAACTAATCATATAATTTTACCATAGAGTAGTCAAAACAAAAACAGCCCTTTTGGGCTGGTTTGAATAACTCAACGGCTGTTGAGTTATTCGTCTATTTGTCAGGGTAAAGGAATTTTTTAAGGAATGAGTCTGATATTGTTTTTAGTTCCTGGGATTTTAAATAGAATGTTGCTGCGGTATAAATTGCAATTCCAGCAATGCCGGATAAAACTAACTGAAAAAATATGCCCCAAAAGGTTTGCAAACTTACAGAAGAGCCAAGCAGCTGCCTTATTAAAAATGTTGAAAGCGCCATAATTACAGATGCAATAATTATTTTTTGCAGAGAATCGGAAATCTCTTTAACTTTTAGATTTGGAAATTTTTTATAAAGCATATATAAAAGCAGAGAAACCTGCAATATCACGCTTACAGAATATGACAAAGCCAGGCAGACAACGTCAAGATTTTTTACACCCTCTAATCTGAAAAACATTTGCACAAAAAGAGAAAATCCAACAGAAAAATTTATAAGCCAGACAAGAATTAAGCTAAAAATAATATTAAAAGCCACTGTTAATCCGCTTATGATAGCAGGAATTTTTGTATTATGGGAAGCATAAAATGTTTTAGAAAGTATAAAAATAAGGCCCTGTGCAAATAAGCTTGCGCTGAATATGCCAAGGCAGGCAATGGTAAGTTTTGTGTCTACCCAGCCGAATTTTCCAGCTCCTAAAATTACCCTTACAATCTGAGCTCGTAAAATTAAAATTAAAATACTTATTGGAATTATTAAAAAAAGAGTCTGCCTGAAAACATTGGAAAATTTTTGCAAAAACTTTTCCTCTTCTGCCTGCAAAAATGCCATAGACATTGAAGGAAAAATTGCAGTTGAAAGAGAAAGAGCAACGGTGTTTACCAAAATGGCTGACAAATTGTTTGCTAAATTAAAAACAGCAATTGAGCCTGCCATTAAGGTTGAGGCAATTGCTGTAATAACAATTGTGTTTAACTGGCCGGCAGCCAAACCCAATGACCTTGGCGCCATCAGCTTTATTGTTTTTATCACGCCCTCGTGCCTGAAATTAAAATTTAACTTATATTTAAACCCAGAAAAAATAAAGGCGGGCACTTGAATTGCCAAATGTAAAACTCCTCCCAAAACTACTCCCCACGCAAGCCCCGATATGCCGAACTTTGGCACAAAAAATAAAATGCCTGTGATAATTCCCAAGTTATACATTACAGGAGCCAAAGCTGTTACCAAAAACCTGTGAAATACCTGCAAAATTCCGCTTATCATGTTTGAGGCGCCTAGAATAATAGGGCTCAAAAACATAATGCGCATTAGTAAAACTGCCATTTCTTTTTTATCTCCTGAAAATCCGGGAGCCACTAAAGAAATTATAAGCGGAGTAAAAATTATTAAAACAATGCAAACTAAAATTAAAAACCCCAAAAAAATGTTAAATAAAGCTGAAACATATTCCCATGCCTGCTCTTTTGATTTTATTATGTATGAACTGAAAATTGGAATTACAGCCGCTGAAATTGCCCCAAAAATTAAAATTAAGGCGATAAAATCTGGCACAGTAAAAGCTGTGTAATAAACATCGAGCTCATTTCCTGCTCCAAAAGTTCCTGCCAAAAGCCTGTCTCTGAACAAACCTAAAAAAGCGCTTGCCAAATAAGAAGCTGCTAAAATTAAAGATGCCGAACTGATTGATTTTGCCTGCGAGTTAAGAAATCTTTGTATCATCTATCAATTAAATTTGTTAAACAATATATTTATATTACTATTTTTTTGCTGTTCTTCCAACTCTTGACAAAGAGCCCATATTTACTATAATAAAAATGTCCTAATAAGACGAGCAATCGCTCTTTATTTAATGAAGAGAGGAAAGTCCGAACACCCTCCCGCCTATGGCGGGATAAAATAATAGCGGCTAACAGCCGTCTCCGCCAACAGCTACGCAGTTGCGGGCGGACGAGGTGCGAACAGAAACGGCTTGGACCGAAAGGTTCAGCATCCCTTCATGGGATAATTTTACAGCAATGTAAAAATGAAACGGCTAAATCCTTATTGGGCGCAAGAACAAACCCTTCGACAAGCTCAGGGTAAAGCCTGGAAAATTCATTTATGAATTTTAAAGCTTGATGAGGGAGCAAAGTAGTTCGCCAGAGCTTAGGAGTAATTCTAAGCCAAGACAGATGGTTGCATAAAACAGAATTCGGCTTACGGTCTTATTAGGACAAATAAAAAACAGTCCCGCCTTGGCGTGACTGTTTTTTATTTTTAATAACTTTTTACTCTGCTGACTGGATAATTTTAATAAATTCTTTTCCGTCAAGCGACGCTCCGCCAACTAACAAACCATTGCTCCCGGCTTCTTTAATATAAACTCCTGAATTTTCGCTTTTTACGCTTCCGCCATAAAGAACTCTAGTGTCTTTTTTTACAAATTTTCTTATAAATTCTATTGATTCTTTTGTCTCCTCAACCGAACAATTATTTCCAGTTCCAATAGCCCATACTGGCTCATAAGCAACGTTTATGTTATCAATATCTAAAACATCTTTTAATCCTTCCTGAATCTGCCTTTGTAAAACTTCTTCTCTTTTGCCGCCTGTTTTTTCTTCTTCTGTTTCCCCTACGCAAAAAATAATTTTTAAGCCGGCATCTAATGCTTTTTTTATTTTTTGGTTTATAATTTCATCTGTTTCTGAAAAATATTTTCTGCGCTCTGAATGGCCGATTATCACATATTCTGCCCCTATGTCTTTTAACATTGCTCCGGAAATTTCTCCGGTGAAAGCGCCCTTTTCTTCCCAAAATAAATTCTGAGCGCCCAAGGCGAACCCTCCTTCGCTGAAGCTACGGAGGGCGAGGTACACAAACGGCGGACAAACAACAACTTCCGCAGTTGCATTTTTTATTCCTGCCTTAATTTCATCAAAAATCTCTTTTGCCTCTTTTTGATTTGTTGGATTTAATTTCCAATTGCCTGCAATTAAATTTTTCATATGCTAAATATTTTAATTAAATTTTTTTATTTTAACATATTTTATAATTCAGTTAAAACAACGGGGCCTTTTTTGGTAATTGCTATTGTATGTTCAAAATGGGCTGAAAGCAAGCCGTCTTTTGTTGAATATCCATATCCGTCTTCTGATTTTTTTAATTGCCAGTTGCCCTGAGACAGCATAGGCTCTATGCAAATTACCATTCCTTCAACTAATTTGTCGCCCTCTCCCCTTTTGCCAAAATTAGGAATTTTGGGGTCTTCGTGTAAATCTTTGCCGATTCCGTGGCCGCATAAATCTCTGATAACTCCGTAGCCCTGGCTTTCAATATATCTTTGTATGGTATTTCCTATGTCGCCTACTGTATTGCCAGCTTTTGCTTTTTTAATTCCGCGCTTTAAAGCTTTTTTTGCAGCTTGAATAAGCCTTTTGGCTTCAAATGAAACTTTACCAACAGGGACAGTCGCGGCCATATCAGAATAATACCCCCTATACAGGACTCCAAGGTCCAGGCTTACTGCATCTCCTTCTTTTAAAATATATTCTGAAGGCAAGCCGTGCACAACATTCTCATTTACAGAAACGCACAAAGAATAGGGAAACCCATCGTATCCTTTAAATCCCGGCTTTGCTTTGCGCAATAAAATAAGGGCTTCAGCCGCCCTGTCTAATTCAATGGTGGCAATTCCCGGCTTTACGAGCCTTTCAATTTCTTTCAAAACATTAGCCAAGATTTTTCCCGCCTCTGCCATTATTTTAATTTCATCCTCGGTTTTTATAATAATCATTCTAAAGATTTAAAAACGTCTTTATGAACATCTGCGACAGATTGTTCGCCGTTTACTTTCTGCAATTTTAAGCCTTGTTTTTCAATAATTTCCAAAACAGGATATGTCTGCTCTTTATAAATTTCTATACGTTTTTTTATTGTTTCTAAATCATCAAGTCCTTTTCTTTTTACAAGGTCTGATCCGTCCAACGGGCATTTTGTCAGTTTTTCTGTTTCCGGAGAAAACAATATTGAATGACGTATCAGCTCGCAAATTCTTCTGTGCGAATTTCTAAAAATTGTAGTTTCAGCGGTTATCTCAAGCATTATAAAATGTATATTTTTTTTTCCGTATAATTCTTTTAAAAGAGGTATTTCCCTTTCTGCTTCATACACGGTTCTGGGAGAACCCGAAAAAATAATTGATTTTCCGTCTTCTGCCAAATCTTTTATTTTTTCAGCCATTAAAAAAACGACGAAAGGCGGACTGTTTAATAATCCTGCCTCCCATCGTTTTCTTTCATCGTCAACTTTATAGGAATTGCCCTCAATTTCAAAAACTTTCTCCGGATTTTCGTTTTCAAAACAAGCCTCAATAACTTTACTTGATTCAAAATGATAATATCCGGTTTTATCCGACAGAATTTCTGCTTGCGTGCCTTTGCCGGCTCCCGGCTGTCCAAATAAAATAATAACTTGTTTTTGCATAGAACATGAAACATAAAACATGAAACAAAACGAAAACGTAGTTGTTATGTGTTCTATGTTATGTATTATGTGATTTAAAAGGTTTCGTATTCTCTCATTTGGAGCTGGGCGTTAACCTGGCGCATTGTGTCTAAAACAACGCTTACAATAATCAGCAAAGAAGTGCCGCCAATCAAAAAGGTAAAGCCGGTAACTCCTGTGGCCCCAGCCACAACTGAAGGCAAAACAGCTATCAAGCCTAAAAATATAGCTCCTGTAAACAAAACCCTGTTTAAAATATGCTTTAAAAATTCTAATGTCGGCCTGCCTGGCCTTACGCCAGGAACGAATCCTCCCATTTTTTGCAGATTGTCAGAAATTGTTTTAGGGTCAAATGTTACCGCTGTATAAAAGTAAGTAAAAAGTATCACCAGCAAAAAATAAAATATTCCGTTCACCCATGGATTATTAAAAAATAACCCGATAGCTGTGGCCGCGCTTCCAACAATTCCTGAAAAAGTTCCAAAATAACTGGCTATTATGCTTGGGAATAAAAGTATGGAAAGCGCAAAAATTATAGGCATAACTCCAGCCGGATTTACGCTTAAAGGAAGGTATGTTGAAGTTCCGCCATACATTTTCATGCCCCTGACCCTCTTTGCGTAAGAAACCGGAATATTTCTGCGAGCTTCTGTAATCAAAACAACTCCAGCTATTATAATTATAGACGAAATTGCAAACACCAAGTAAGAAGGGATTTTTGATGGGTCCCATGCCGCAAACGTCTGAAAAATATTAATTGGAACATGGGCGACTATTCCGGCAAAAATTAAAAGCGAAATACCGTTTCCCAGCCCCTGTTCAGAAATAATTTCTCCAAGCCACATCAAAAACATAGCTCCAGCTGTGATAGTTATAATAGAGCTTATCAAAATAGGCAAAGAAAAAGCTGAAATTACGCCCTGCCTTTGAAACACCATCAGCATTCCATATCCCTCAAAAGCTGCCAAGGGAATTGTGAACAGCCTTGCATATTGGTTGAATTTTTTTCTACCCGCTTCCCCTTCTTCTTTGTATAATCTTTCCAGGGCTGGAAAAATCATTGTAAGCAGCTGCAAAATAATTGTAGCTGTAATATAAGGCCCCAAACCAAGCAATGCTACTGAAAAATTGCTCAAAGCCCCTCCTGTAAATATATTTAAAAGACCGAAAACTTGGTTTTGGTCAAAAAATTTCTTTAAATTTTCAACTCCGATTCCGGGTATAGGTATGTTTGCTGCCACCCTGGAAACTACAAGCAAAAAAAGAACAAATAAAAATTTATTCCTAAGCTCTTTATTTTTGAAGAAAAATAATATTTTATCGTACCACATCAACGGAAATTTTTAATTTTAAATTTAAAATTTTAAATTATCGTATTGTGCCACCCGCCTTTTCTACAGCTTCTTTTGCAGACTTTGAAATATCGCAATTCTCTATAACCACCTTTTTTGTCAATTTTCCGCTGCCAAGTATTTTAACTCTCGGCTTCTTGCCTTTTATAATACGGATAATTCCCTTTTTAATCAAATTCTGGGGGCTGATTATATCCCCGTCTTTTGAAATTTTTTCTAAAGTATCAAGGTTAACGACTGCCTTATAATCTTTTAAAGCAACTCTCCTGTATCCCTTTAGCTTCGGATATTTTTTGATTAATTCCCTTATTATAGGAACCACTTTTCTGCCGGCTCTCGATTTCTGGCCTTTTATGCCTTTGCCAGAATATGTGCCTTTCTTCCCGCCCCTGCCGATTCTTTTTTTGCTCCTATTTTTATGTTTTGGCGCTAATTGGTGTATCTGCATATTATTTTTTTTCTTTAAGTTTTTTGAAAGCCTCCATCGTGACTCTTGCATTATTTAACTTATTTTTTGAACCAGATAAAATTTTTGAAGAAATATTTTTAATGCCGGCTAACTCGCAGATAGTTCTTACAGCTCCCCCTGCAACCAAACCTCTTCCCTTTTTTTGGGGCTTTAAAAGCAATCTTGCAGGTCCTGATTTTGCTTGAACTTCATGGGGAATGGTTTCATTCACAATTACAACTTCTATCAAATTCTTTTTAGCCATTCTTGTGGCTTTTTCTATTGCCTGAGAAACGTCTCTTCCTTTATCTATGCCAATTCCAACTTTCCCTTTTTTGTTGCCAGCTATAACCACTGCCCTGAACCTCAAACGTTTTCCGCCGCCCGTAACCCTTGTCACTCTGGCTAAATCCAAAAGTTTTGATTCAAATTCGTCTCTTGCAGCAGCCCTTCCAACTCCGGCTCTGCCAAAACCAGGCCTTCTCGGACGTCTCTGAAAACCGCCTTCTTTCGCGGGCTCAGCTGATGTGTCTTTTTGTTTTATTTCTTCTGCCATTTTTTTATTATTATTTTAAAATTTTAATCCTCCTTCGCGGGCGCCTTCGGCCAATGCTTTTATCCTGCCGTGAAAAACAAACCCAGCCCTGTCAAAAACAACTTTTTCAATTTTTTTCTCAAGCGCCTTTTTAGCAATTAATTTCCCAACCTCTTTTGCGCTTTCTGACTTAGCTGATTTTTTAGCTGATTTTATTTCCATATCTGACACAGACAATAAAACCTTAGATTCTGCATCATCTATAAGCCGTGCGTAAATATGGTTTTGAGACCTAAAAACACAAAGCCTTGGCCTTTCTTTTGTGCCGTGAATTTTTGACCTTATCTTTTTTTGCCTTCTTGCTCTTTTTTCTTGTTTTACTGACATAAGTTTATTTTGATGCCACAACTTTTTTACCTTCTTTTCTCCTGACCTTTTCGCCTTGATATCTTATTCCCTTGCCTTTATAGGGCTCAACTTTTTTGGCTTTTCTTATTATAGCAGCCATTTCTCCCACTTTTTGCTTGTCTATGCCAGAAACTGTTACTACGTTTTTTTCAACTAAAAAACTAATGTCTTCTGGCTTTTTAATCTTGACCGGATTCACAAATCCAAGGTTTAAAATCAAATTATCTCCTTCAACTGCAGCCTTAAATCCAACCCCCTCTATTTCAAGCTTTTTCTCAAATCCTTTGCTGCATCCCTCTACCATGTTGGCTAAAAGCGCCCTGTATAAGCCCCATAATCCGCGCCCCTTTTTAGTAAATTGATTATTTTTAGGTAAAACAAAAACCTCTCCATCTTTTGTTTCAATTTTTATTTCAGGGTGGATTTTTTGGCTTAACTCTCCTTTAGGGCCTTTAATTTTTACCTCGGATTCTGAAATTTCTATTTTCAGGCCTTCTGGAATTTTAATTGGTTTTTTGCCTATCCTTGACATGAGTTTTTAATTTTGTAATTTTTAATTTTTAAAATTTGTTCTACCAGACTTCGCATATTACTTCTCCTCCTAACTTCTGTTTTCTTGCTTCTATGTTTGTCATAAGCCCCTTTGATGTTGAGATTATTGATATTCCAAATCCTCCATGCACCCTCTTAATCTCAGAAGATTTTTCATAAATCTTTTGGCCTGGCTTTGAAACTCTTTTTAATCCTGATATTTTAGGGCTTCCATTTTCGTATTTCAAGGCTATTTTTATAATTTTATGCTTTCCTTTTACAGATTTTTTGATTTCCCCAATAAAATGCCGTTCAGACAAAATTCTGGCAATTTCATATTTTATATTTGAAAGAGGAATCAAAACTTCCGGCTTTTCAACAGCCTGGGCATTTTTTATTTGATTTAACATATCTGTTATTGGATCTGTCATTTTTTTGGTTTTAGGTTATATTACCAACTTGATTTTTTAATTCCCGGTATTTCTCCTTTGTTTGCCAATTCTCTAAAACATATTCTGCAAAGCCCGAATTTTCTCATAAACCCCCTTCTTCTTCCGCATTTAAAACAGCGCCTCACATTTCTGGTGGAATATTTCGGTTTTCTTTTTGCTTTTACTTCTTGGGATGTTTTTGCCATAACTTATTTAATTGGAAATCCTAATAATTTATATAATTCTAATCCTTGTTCTTTGCTTTTTGCGTTAACAGATATTGTAATCTCAAGCCCAAAAATAGTTTTTTCTTTTTCTGTAAAAATCTCTGGGAAAGAAATGTGCTCTTTGAAGCCTAAGTTCAAATTTCCATGGCTGTCTATTGATTTTTGGTCGATTCCTTTAAAGTCGCGGGACCTTGGCAAAGACAAATATATAAACCTTTCTAAAAAGTCCCACATTCTTTTTTTTCTTAAAGTTGAAACAGCCGCAATTTCTAAGCCCTCTCTTAGCTTAAAGCCTGCTATTGATTTTTTTGACTTCACCAGTTTTGGCTTTTGGCCTGTTATAAGGGCAATGTCTTGCATTATCAAATCTTGTATTTTTGTTCTTTCTCCGCCTGTTTTTCCTGCGATACTTTTTCCAAAAGAGCTGTTTACAACAACTTTTTTAATAGAAGGAACAGCCATCGGATTCTTGTATCCGAATTTCTCCATCATAGCAGGAATTACTTCTTTTTTATATGTTTCTGCTAATTTTTTCATAATTCAATAAGAAGCTTAAATAGCCTGGCCGCATTTTTTACAAATTCTTGATTTAATGTCTTTTTCGACTTTATAGCCTATTCTGACGGGCTTTCCGCATTTTGGACATACTATTTTTATATTAGAAACCTCCAATGGAGCCGGCACCTGCACTACCTGGCCTTTTTCTCCTTCTCTTTTCGGCCTAACGTGCTTTTTCTTTAAATTAACCCCATCAACTAAAACCTTCCGCTCTCTTGGGAGAGATTTTAATATCTTAGCTACCTTGCCCTTGTCTTTGCCTGATATTACTAAAATTGTATCGCCTTTTTTTACTTTCATTTTTTTATAAAAGTTCTGACGCCATCATAGCTATTTTATCAAAACCTTTTTCTTTTACTTCTCTTGCTGTCGGCCCAAAAACTCTTCCGCCTTTTGGCAATTTGCCGTCTCCTAAAATCACAGCTGCATTGTCGTCAAACCTTATGTATGAGCCGTCAGCTCTCTTATATTCTTTTTTCTGCCTTATAATTACAGCCTTTACTTTGTCATGCTTTTTAACAATCTTTCTGGGTTCTGCTTTTTTTACAGCAGCCACCACAATGTCTCCCAGCTGAGCGTATCTTTTGCGGGTTCCTCCGGGCACATTAATCACCTGGATAATTTTAGCTCCAGTATTGTCTGCCACTTTTAACATTGACCTTGTTTGTATCATGGTAATTTATTAAATTTTTTCTATAACTTTCCACCTTTTATCTTTTGAAATGGGTTTTGTTTCTTGTATTACAACCTTGTCTCCAACATGGTATTGGTTGGCTTGGTCGTGCGCCTTATATTTTTTGTGGATTTTATATCTCCTCTTGTATTTGGGGTGTTCTTTTATCCTTTCAACCTGCACTACAACTGTTTTTTCCATCTTATCTGAAACCACAATGCCTTGTAATTTTTTATTTGCCATATTCGCTTAATATTGTTAATATTCTTGCCACTTCTTTTTTTGTATTGCTTATTTCTTTGACATTTTTTAGCTTGTTGGACGAAAATTTAAACCTGAGGTCGCCCAGTCTTTTCCTAAGGTCGCTAACTGTTTTTTCAAGCTCCTTTTTATCTTTTTTTCTTAATTCTTCAGCTTTCATGATATTTATTGTCTTTTTACAAATTTTGTCTTAATAGGCAATTTTTTTGCAGCCCCTTCAAGCGCTTCTTTGGCAATTTCCTCTTTTAATCCGTCTATCTCAAAAATCATTCTGCCTGGCTTTATAGGGTAAACATAATGGTCAACGCCTCCCTTCCCGCCGCCCATGCCGACTTCAGCTCCTTTAAAAGTAACGGGCTTGTCCGGAAAAATTCTTACCCAAAGTTTTCCTCCTTTTTTCATATATCTTATGATATGGCGCCTTGCAGATTCAAGCTGGCGGGCTGTTATCCATTTTGTTCCCAAAGATTTTAACCCAAAGCTGCCGAAGTTCAATTCGGTTGCCCTTGTTTCTATAGAAACCCGGGATCTTCCTCTTCCTTTGTGCCATTTTCTGTGCTTTACTTTTTTGGGCATTAATATAGCCATATTTTATAAATTAATCAAATTTATCTCCTTTATATATCCAGACCTTTATTCCTATTTTTCCATAAGTGCAAAAAGCTTCGTCCTGTGCATAATCAATGTCAGCTCTTAATGTGCTTCTGGGAAGCCTGCCTTGGGCAAGCCACTCTCTTCTTGCAATCTCAATGCCATTAAGCCTTCCTGCAACTTCCATTCTTATTCCCTTGACCTCTCTGTTAGTAATAACTCTATCTATAGACTTTTTCAAAACTTGCCTGAAAGGTATTCTTTTTTCTATTTGCTGGGCAGCCATTTGAGCTACCAAAGAGGCGCTTATCCATGGATTTTTTACTTCCTTAATTTCTATTTTAATTTCCCTTTCGCCCTCAGCTTTGGCTTGTTTTTTTGTATTTTTTTTTCTAACTTTCTTTTCTATTTCCAATTTCAACAATTCAATTCCTTCTCCGCCTCTGCCGATTATAAGTCCTGGCCTTGCAGTATAAATAATTATATTTAATTTGTTGGCTGAATGTTCTATTTCTATATTAGCCACAGAAGCTTCCTTTAATTTTTTTCTTAAAAAATCTTTTATCAAAAAATCTTCCGCAAGATAACGTGGCATTTTTTTACCATAAAAACCCCTGATATTCCAATCTTCTATTCCTTTTATTCTATATGCTTTTGGATGAACCTTGTGTGACATATCTGTGAAATTTCTAATTTTTAGTTTTTAAAACACGACGGCTTTTTTTAAGATTAGTTTTTGGCGATTGGGATTTGTTTTTGATTTTGGATTTAGAATTTAAGATTTTTTTGCCTGCTTTTTTCTCTGTCTTGTTAATTTCTCCAAGAACTAAAGTTATGTTTGAAGTGCGTTTTATTATAGGGTATGCCCTTCCGCGCGACATAGGGTGCCACCTCTTCAATTTCGGGCCTTCATCAACGCAAATCTTGGCAATAGATAAAGTGTTTTCATCAATCTTAAAATCGTTTTTTGCGGAAGCTGCAGCTGAATTTAAAAGCTTTAACAAATTTCTTGCTGATTTATTTGTTGTAAAAGAAAGAATAGTCCTTGCCTCAAATAAAGTTTTTCCCCTTACTAAATCTGCGACAAGCCTTGACTTGCGCGGAGCTACTCTTAAATTGTTTAATTTTACTTTTACTTCCATATTATTAAATCTTTATTGTTTTGGCTTTTCTGCTTCTATTTTTGCAGCTTCTTTTTGTTCAGCCCCCGCTTCCAATTCCCTTTGCATCTTGCCTCCGTGCCTTACGAATTTTGTCGTAGGCGCAAACTCGCCAAGCTTGTGGCCCACCATATCTTCTGAAACATAAACCGGCACGAACTCCTTTCCGTTATGCACTCCAAAGGTGTGGCCCACCATTTCCGGCGCAATTGAAGAACTCCTTGCCCATGTTTTTATAATGGTTTTTTGGCCTGCTCTCAAATTCAAAATCTTTTTCAAAAGCTTTTCATCTATATATGGTCCTTTTTTTAAACTTCTTGACATGATGATTTATTTCTTCCTTCTTTGAATTATTAATTTATTTGACCACTTGTTCCTTTTTCTTGTTTTTACTCCCAAGGCCGGCTTCCCCCAAGGAGTCTTTGGATGCTTTAATCCAATCGGCTGCCTGCCCTCGCCACCTCCGTGAGGATGGTCAACTGGATTCATAGCGGAACCCCTTACTGTGGGCCTTATTCCTCTTTTTCTGTTCCTGCCTGCTTTTCCTGTATTATAAAACCTGTTTTCTGGATTTGAAACCATGCCAATTGATGCAAAGCACTCACCTCTGAATTTTCTTATTTCTCCAGAAGGCATTTTCAAATTTGTGTAATCCCCGTCATGAGCTAAAACTTGGGCCGAACTGCCAGCCGATCTTACTATTTTTCCGCCTTTTTCGGGTTCTAACTCAACATTATAAACCATGGTTCCCACTAAAATATTTTTTAATTTCATTCTGTTGCCTGGATTTAAAAATCCAGCATCTGAAAAAACAACCTCATCATCAATTTTCAACCCTTGAGGAGCTATAATGTATTGCTTTCCGTTATTTTTATATTCAATTAAAGCAATGAATGCTGTTCTATTTGGGTCGTATTCTAAAGCTATCACTTTTGCTGGAATGTCTTTTTTTGTTTGTGAAAATTCAATTATTCTGTAAAGCTTTTTTACTCCTCCTCCCTTGTGCCTTGTTGTTATTCTGCCAGAAGACGCTGACCTGCCTTGCTGCCTTTTCACATATTTCAAAAGGCTCTTTTCTGGCCTTTTATTAGAAAGCTCGGAAAAGTCTATGCCTGTCATGCCTCTGCGAGATGGAGTTGTTGGCTTATATACTTTCATAATATTACAAAACCTCTATTTTTTGACCTTCCTTTATTTTTACTATTGCTTTCACAAATCCTTTTTTAAACCCCTGCGTAGCGCCTATCCTTCTTTTTTTTGCTGGAATTTTAACTTTGTTGACAGACAGCACATCCACATTGTAAATCCCTTCTACAGAATTTTTAATTTCTTTTTTATTATAGGAAACGGGAACTACAAAAATATATTGATTTTTTTCTGCCAAATATGTGGCTTTTTCTGATATGTGCGGCTTTGTTATGGCCTCATATGAAAATTTAACGTTCTTTTTTGGTCTTGCAACTGGCTTTTGGACAACGGTTTCTGGCTTTTCTTCCCCGCCCAAATTCGCCTTCGGCGAAATTGTGGCGGGCCCGTCAAAATGCCTTCGGCTTTTGTCGGGTTTTTTTGCGGTCTTCCTGACTTCTTTGGACTTTTCTATCTCTTTTTTTCTTTTTAAAAAATCAAATAAAGCCATAGTTATTTTACAAAAGTTTTTTCGATTGTTTTAATGCTTTCTTTTATTATTAATAAATACTTTGAATTCAGCACGTCGAGCACATTTAAATTTCTTGCGTCTTCAATATTTGTTTTTTTAATGTTTCTTGAAGCTAAAAATATTTTCTTGTCGTGATTTGGCAAAGCAAGCAAACAGCTTTGATTTTTGCAAGGAAGAGCTGAAATAATTTTTGCCATTTCTTTTGTTTTTCCTTTTTCTAATTCTATTTTATCTAAAATAATTAATTGGCTGTTTCTGGCTTTTTCTGAAAGCGCCATAAACAAAGCTTTTCTTCTCATTTTTTTGGGCAGATTTTTTGCATACACTTTGTCATTTCTTGGCCCAAAAGTTATTCCGCCCCCTCTCCAGATTGGCGAACGGCTTGAACCGTGCCTTGCTCTTCCTGTTCCTTTCTGGCGCCATGGCTTTCTGCCTCCGCCCCTTACTTCCGCCCTGGTTTTTGCGTGAGCTGAAATCTGCCTTTTATTTGCCATTTGAGAAACAGCAACTTGATGCACCAAATCAGCGTTAAAAGCAACCTCAAATATCTTTTTGGGTAAATTTGTGCTTTCAATTTCTTTCCCATCAATATTATAAACAGGATATTTCATTTCTTTTAGTTGCTTGCCCGTCAAAATGTTTTAGCTTTTGTCGGGTACAAATCAATTTTCATATTTATGCTCTAATTTCCAGCAATGCTCCCTTTACTCCCGGAACCGCCCCTCTTATTACTAATAAATTATTTTCTTTATCAACCTTGATTATTTCTAAATTTTTTACGTTTACTTTTTCGTATCCCATGCGGCCTGGCATTTTTCTTCCTTTTTGCACATGTTGGGGAAACCTTCTGCCCGTAGAACCTAATGTTCTGTGTTCGTGCTTTACTCCGTGAGTGGCGTTCCTGCCTGAAAACCCATGCCTTTTTACTCCGCCCTGAAAACCTTTTCCTTTAGACATGCCAGAAACCTTCACAAAATCTCCTTCTTGAAATTCAGACACATTTACCTCGTCACCAATATTTCGGATTTCGGATTTCGGATTTCGGATTTCGCGAATATATCTGTATTCTTTGCCTTTCATTGTTTTTTTTATTTTCGATTTTTTTTCTATTTTTTCAAAACCAATCTGCAAAGCGTCATATCCATCTTTTTCTTTATTCTTTTGCTGCAGCAAATAACAGGGTCCGGCGGATATTAAGCTGACCGGAACTAAATTTCCGTCTTTATCAAACATTTGAGACATTCCAATTTTTTTACCTAATATAAACTTCATTATTGATATTATTGATAATGAAAAATCGGGCAATTGCCCGATTTTTCTGGCAATGTTGTTATTACGAATATTTTATTGGTTAAAAATATCCATAAAAGTTAACTATCGCTCGTTTTTTTTGTTATTTTATATGTTATTATATTTTAACCGTAATGTCAACACCTGAAGGAAGATTTAAATCTCTCAGGGCTTCTACTATTTCTTGGCTGGGATTCAAAATGTCTATAACCCTTTTGTGCACCCGCATTTCAAACTGCTCTCTTGCGTTTTTATGCACAAAGCTTGACCTGTTTACAGTGAACTTTAGCACCTCTGTTGGCAGAGGAACAGGCCCTATAACCTCAACTCCGTATCTGTTTGCAATGTCAATTATCTGGCGAGCTGAGTTATCAATTATTTTGTGGTCATAGGCGCGCAATTTTATGCGAAGCTTTGGCAAAGCCTGCTCAGCAGGCTTTTGTTCTGTTTTTGCTGCCTTTTTTGCCTGCCTGCCGGCAGGCAGGCTGGCTTTTTTCTTTGTAGCAGTTGATTTTTTAACGGGCATTTGATTACAGACTTTTCCTTAATTACTTGGCTATCTTTGTTACTACTCCAGCGCCAACTGTTTTTCCGCCCTCCCTGATTGCAAACCTTTGGTTTTCCTCTAAAGCTACAGGGGCTATCAATTTAATTTTTAAGTTGGCTGTGTCTCCAGGCATAACCATTTCAGTTCCTTCAGCTAAAGTTACGTCTCCTGTTATGTCAGAGGTTCCAATATAAAGCTGCGGCTTATACCCTGAAAAGAATGGAGTATGCCTTCCGCCTTCCTCTTTTGTCAAAACATAAACTTCTGCCTCAAATTCAGTGTGAGGAGAAATTGAACCTGGCTTGCAGATTACCTGGCCTCTTTCAACATCTTCTTTTTTCAAGCCTCTTAACAAAATTCCAACGTTGTCGCCTGCCTGCCCCTGATCCAAAGATTTTTGGAACATTTCAACAGACACTGCAATTGTTTTTTGTGTAGGCCTTATTCCCACAATTTCAACTTCATCGTTTGCTTTTATTATTCCTCTACTGATTCTGCCTGTGGCTACTGTTCCTCTTCCTTCAATTGAAAATACGTCTTCAATTGCCATTGAAAATGGCTTGTCTAAATCTCTTTCAGGCTCTGGAACATAGTTGTCTACTGCATCAAGCAATTCAACAATTGGCTTGGCGGCCGCATCATCAACAGATGTTGCGTCCAAAGCTTTCAAAGCTGAACCTCTTATAATTGGAGTTTCGTCGCCCGGGTATTTGTTTTTCTTTAACAATTCCCTTACTTCAGATTCAACAAGGTCTAAAATTTCAGGGTCGTCAACCATGTCGCATTTGTTCATAAATACAACCAATGAAGGTAAACCTACCTGCCTTGCCAAAAGAATATGCTCTCTTGTCTGGGGCATAGGCCCGTCTGGAGCTGACACAAGCAAAATTCCGCCGTCCATTTGAGCTGCTCCCGTAATCATGTTTTTAATGTAGTCTGCGTGGCCCGGGCAGTCAATTAAAGCATAGTGTCTTTTTGGAGTTTCGCATTCCAAATGCGTAATAGAAATTGTGACTCCCCTTTTCTTTTCTTCGGGAGAAGCGTCAATCTGGTCAACGTTTTTGTCTGACGCCATAAAACCGCGCAATTTTGAAATTTTCATAATTGCGGCTGACAAAGTGGTTTTTCCATGGTCAACGTGGCCAATGGTGCCAATGTTTACGTGAGGTTTTGACCTCTCAAATTTTTCTGCTGACATTTTTTATTTTTCCGCCGCGCCATTTGCCAGGCGCCAGCGTATTAGATTATTTATTAGTGTTTTTATTGTATTCTATTTTTTTACAATAGTCAAGTTTTATATTAACAAATATCAAAATTTTATGCAATGGCATTGACTTATTGGTTTTTAAATGATATAAAAACAACATCGTTCGTTTTTGCTTTTTGACAATTTACTGTCCCTAAAATAGGAGAAACTGCTATGTCATTTGATGTAATCTTCGTCCTGTTCGTAGGAGCGATAGCTATCTTCTTATTTTTTCAAGGCCAAATTCCGAAGAAGAAGGATAAGGAGAACCGCCTATGAAGTCCGCTGTTAAAGTCATCGGGAACATTGCTATCATCTTGTTTTTGATAGCATTTCTCTTTTTGCTTTTGTGCCTTCAACCAGTAACAAAGGAGAAAAAGTCATGAAAAAGTGGCAAATTACTGTAATTGACATTAAGGGAGATACATCAAACGAAAGTATAACGCTGTCTGTCCTTTCTGAAAGGGGCTGGGAATTGGTAAGCGTTGTCAGCTTACCTTTATGCAGAAGGGCTTATCTGAAACGGGAAATTCCCGAAGAGCCGGCAGAGCAAAAACCAGTTAATCAACTGGACCATGTTGCACTAAGCGCAATCACAAATCCGCACGGCGGAAACGTGGACTCTGCCCATTCCACCGATTACGGCGGCTGGGCATAATACATCATGCGCCTCGGCAAAACTATGTTTTACCGTGGCGCTCTTTTTTTACTGCCTTTTTCCGTCAATAATTTCTTGGGCAATGTTTGAAGGAACTTGTTCGTAGCTGTTAAATTCCATTGTTGAAGATGCCCTGCCTTCTGTTAAAGACCTTAATGCTGTAACATATCCAAACATTTCAGACAAAGGAACCAAAGCATCAATAACTTTCATTTCAAGCCTTTCTGAGGTTTCTTCAATTTTTCCTCTTCTTGAACTTAAATCAGAAATAACCTGCCCGAAAAAATCAGGCGGAGTAACAACTTCTATTTTCATTATCGGCTCTAAAATAACAGGCTTTGCTCTTTTAGCTGCTGCCTGAAAAGCCATAGACCCTGCAATTTTAAAGGCAAATTCAGACGAGTCAACATCGTGATAGCTTCCATCGTAAAGAGTAACTTCAACATCAACCATAGGATAGCCCGCAACAATTCCTTTGTCCATTGCCTCCACAACTCCTTTTTCAACCGGCTTAATAAATTCTTTTGGAATGGCGCCTCCTTTAATTTCATCAATAAATTCAAAGCCAGCTCCCCTTTCTTTCGGCTTAACTCTTAACAGCACGTGTCCGTATTGTCCTTTTCCTCCAGACTGTCTGACATATTTTTCTTCGGCTTCTGCTTCTCCTGTGATTGTTTCTTTATAAGCCACCTGGGGCCTGCCATAATTTGCCTCAACATTAAATTCTCTTCTTAATCTGTCAGCTATAATATCTAAATGCAATTCGCCCATTCCGGAAATAATAGTTTCGCCGGTTTCTAAATCTTCTTTAATTCTGAAGGTCGGGTCTTCATCTGTAAGTTTTCTAATAGACATAATAAGCTTTTCCTGGTCAGCTTTTGTTTTTGGCTCCACGCGAATTGAAATAACAGGCTCCGGAAAAACAATTTTTTCTAAAACAACAGGGCGCTCTTTGTCGCACAAAGTATGTCCCGTGCTTGTGGCTTTCAAACCCACGGTAGCTCCTATTTCTCCTGCATACAAAATATCAAGCTCCTGGCGCGAGTCAGCGTGCATTCTTAAAATTCTGGCAATTCTTTCCTGCTCGCCTGTGTTTGCGTTCAAAACATAAGAGCCCTTTCTCAAAACTCCAGAATATACCCTAAAAAAGGTTAAAGTTCCAACATAAGGATCTGTTGCAACTTTAAAAACCAAAGCTGCAAACGGCTCTTCATCAGATGACTTTTTTTCTATTACAGCTGCTGTTTTAGGGTCAGTTCCCTGCTGAGAAGGAACCTCCAGAGGCGAGGGCAGATATTCAACAACAGCGTCTAAAACGGGCTGAACTCCTTTGTTTTTTAGAGCTGACCCGCACAAAACAGGAATTAATTTGTAATCTAATACGGCTTTTCTTAAAACTTTTTTAAGCTCTTGCGCTGGAATATCCTTGCCTTCTAAAAATTTTTCTGTCAAAGAATCATCTTCTCCTGCAATTTTTTCTACCATTTTGTGGCGCCAGACTTCAGCTTCTTTTTTAAAATCTTCCGGAATTTCTTTTTCTGCAACTTGCATGCCTTTTTCGCTTTCAAAATAAATTGCTTTCATTTTTATTAAATCAATTACTCCTTCCAGCTTTTCTTCAAGGCCTATTGGAATTTGCACAGCTACCGCATTTTTCGTGAGCTTTTTTAAAATTGAATTAAAGCTTTTTTCAAAAGAAGCTCCCATTCTGTCGAGCTTGTTTATAAAGCACATTCTTGGAACTTTGTATTTGTCTGCCTGGCGCCACACGGTTTCAGACTGGGGCTCAACGCCTGCTACTCCGTCAAAAACAACAACAGCTCCGTCTAAAACACGCAAAGACCTCTGCACTTCTGCTGTAAAGTCAATGTGGCCGGGAGTATCAATCAAGTTTATCTGGTGGTCTTTCCAATACATTGTTGTGGCAGCTGAAGTAATTGTAATTCCCCTTTCCCTTTCCTGGACCATCCAGTCCATAACAGCTTCTCCCTCGTGCACTTCTCCTATTTTGTGGGAAACTCCTGTATAAAACAAAAGCCGCTCGGAAAAAGTTGTTTTTCCTGCGTCAATGTGGGCAATAATCCCAATGTTTCTAAGTTTATCTAAAGGATGTTGTCTCATAATTTTCAATTTCTCAAACTCTTCAGGCCTACTTTCCGGCCGGCAGGTTAACACTCATTAACTTGACCAGAAGAAGGACTCGGGGTCTTTTTTTATATTTTTTTTCTGAATTCTTTTTCTTCCACTTTTGCGAGTTTTAAAACTCCTTTTAAGGTACCTTCCAATAATTCCTTTTTAAGCGGCACAACTGTTATTATTTCTCTCCCTTTTTCTTTCCTGGCTAATTTTACATGGCTGCCTTTCTGAGATACAAAATAAAAACCAAACTCCTTGCACAAAACCTTTATAACCAATTTTGCGGAAAGAGGTTTGGCCATTATGTATATTTCAGCTCAAGAGTTGTCACTAATGGGGCCGACGCTCCTCTCAACTCTGATTTGGCCCTAGGATTATCTTCCAAATAAAGTTCAACTGCTTCTTTCAAGTTATTTTGAGCTTCTTCAATTGTTTTTCCTTGGCTAACCACGCCCAAATCAACAGATGTGGCAACATATCCTTTCTTTTCCTTATTTATAACAATAGTTAACTTGTGTGTCATATTTATATTATATATTTACACTTCAATAATACCAAAAAATTGCTTAACAGTCAATTAAACTTATATGTGATTAGCGGGACCTGGCGAAGTGGGCAAAGGCCTTGTTGGCTTCTGCCATTCTGTGGGTGTCGTTTTTCTTTCTTATTGCGTTTCCTTGGTTGTTTGAAACATCAATCAACTCTTCAGCTAATTTTTCTGACATTGGTTTTCCTTTTTTGCTTCTGGCTCCCTCTAAAATCCACCTGATTGCTAGAGCCAGCCTTCTTTCTCCCCTTACTTCCATTGGCACTTGATAAGTGGCTCCCCCAATTCTTTTTGGCTTTACTTCCAAAATTGGAGAAGCATTTTCAATTGCCAGCTTAAAAACCTCAATCGGCTCTTTTTTGGTTTTTTCTTTTATAATATCAAAAGCTGAATACACAATTTTTTGCGCAACTGTTTTTTTTCCCCTTTCCATAACTTTGTTTATAAACTGAGAAACTAAAACATCGTTATAAAGTCTGTCGGGGGCTATTTTGTGTTTTTTATATGCTCTCCTCATCGATAATTTTTAATTTTAAATTCTAAATTTTAAATGAAATCTAAATGTTTAAATTTTAAAATTTATTTCGCGCGTTTAGTTCCGTATTTGCTTCTTGTTTGTTTTCTGTTTTCAACTCCGGCGGTATCTAAAACCCCTCTTACAATATGATACCTTACTCCAGGCAAATCTTTAACCCTTCCGCCCCTTATTAAAACAATAGAGTGCTCTTGCAAATTATGGCCTTCTCCTGGTATGTAGGCTGTAACTTCCATGCCGTTTGAAAGCTTTACTCTGGCCACCTTTCTTACAGCTGAGTTCGGCTTTTTAGGAGTTTGGGTAAAAACTTTTACGCATACTCCCCTTTTGAATGGAGAAGGATAATAAGACGTTCTGTTTTTAAGCACGTTAAAACCAAACTGCAAGGCAACAGTCTTCTTTGCTTTTTTTTTATTCCTTCTTGGTTTTTTGATTAATTGGTGTATTGTAGGCATATCAATTGAAAAAGCGCAAAGCGCTTATGTAAGTACAATGTTAGCAAATAATTTTCTTATTGTCAATAATTTTTTAAATAAACAAAAATGGTGCCCCCACAACCAGGCTGTATAGTATTTGAGAAAGTTGCACCAGCCATGAAAGTCCGCCGAAAAATATAAAAAATATCAAAATAAAAAGCCCGTATTGCTGCAAGAATATCTTCACTTTTTCAGAACCTAATGGCAAAAATCTGAAAAGAATCCATGAGCCGTCAAGCGGAGGTATTGGCACCAAATTAAATATTGCCCACAAAAAATTATATATTGTTATAATTCCAATCAGTTCGATAAAGGGAACTGTGGCAGGCAAATTTATCATTCTTGTTAACAAGCCAAAAAATATTGCAATTGCAAAATTTGCGGCAGGGCCTGAAACTGCAACTTTTAAAGAACCCCATTTCTGGTCTTTGAAATTATACGGGTTTATGGGAACTGGCTTTGCCCAGCCAAAAATCGGGCCCTGACCGGCTGTGGCAAACAACAACAAAAGCGGGACAATAACAGAGCCCAAAGGGTCTAAGTGTTTTAAGGGGTTTAAGGTAAGCCTGCCCGCATATTTTGCTGTAGGGTCGCCCAAAGAGAAAGCCACATAGCCGTGAGCTAATTCATGGATTATCACAGAAAATAATAAAACAATCAGAGAAAAAATTGTGATAACCGTTGCTGTAAACATATATTATCTTTTTTATCTATCATAACACGTCTTGTAAAAAATACAAAGATGTGATAAAATAAAAAATAATTACAGCACATAACATGGAACACATAACAAACTTGTTTTGTGTTTTATGTTTTGTGTTTTATGTTTTATGGAGAAAGTTTGCGCAATCTGCAAGAAAAAATCTTCAATGGGAAGGACTCTTGTTAAATTGAGGGGAAAATACAATCCTACTTCCAAAAAAAGAAAGTACCCGAATTTGCAGTGGGTTAGATTAGCGTCTGGCAAAAGAGTTTTAGCATGCGCCAAGTGTATTAAAAGGCTCTCAAGGGTATAGCGCGATGAAAAGCGAGGCGGGGAATGGTCCAATGGCAGGATTCACGCATGGGGTGCGTGCGGCGGGAGTTCGATTCTCCCTTCCCCGAATCCAACTAAAAAACGCCTTGCTAAGCGTTTTTTAGTTGCTCTGATATTAGGTAAGATTCTAGCAAAATTAAAGTGGGTGCCCTCACGTTGCGGCCACGGCCGCAACAAATAATTGGGCTCCCTATAAAAAGTTCGTGTAGAATCTATTTCAACATCAGAGCTATCTTTATTATAATACCCCAAACAACAAGGTCAAGATTTAAATGTTTAGCGCAGACACTAATTGCCTTATTAAAGAAACAACAACTGGAGGAGGCATCAATGAGTTTGATAAAACTCCCTCGTCGTCTTTTATTTCCCACGGCTTTTCTAAAATTTCAACTTTTCCGCCAGCAGGCGGATTTTCTTTTTCATCAAATTTATAAACATACTCGGGAGTTATTTCATAATCATCTGCAAAATCTTTTGCTTTATTAACCGGGATTGAGTTTCTTAAAAGCACTTTTGGAATCCCCTGTAATTTATAAGCTTCTTTTATCAGCATCTCGTCTTTATCCAGCCTTTCTTTTATGGGGCCAATACCCTGTTCATCTCCCTCTTTTGTAACCATTCTGGCTGGTTTTCCGGTTTTTAGCGACGGGCATGCAGAATTGTCGCAAAGCAAATGGAATTTTTTTTCTTTTTTATCATACTCAACTACCTTTGTTGCCAAAAGCTTTAAATTCCTTGAAGTGTTGCAGGCAGGGCAGACAACCCTATATTTTATGCGCTCGTCAATTACAGAGCTTGGCACGTCTATTAAAACAAACACATCGGGGTCTTCCCTGTAATTTATCAAGTCGCGGAAAAACAAAGAATAAGAAACCTGGTCAACATCGCGCGGAAATCCATCTATAAAAATTGCTTTTCTGCCTAATTTTGCTATTTCTCTTTTTATCAAAGCTAAAATCAATTCTGACGGCAAAAGAGTTTTTGTGCTCCGGTTGTCCCAAGATTCCATTATTTTTTCTAAAGGCATAAAACCCCTGTAATTTTTTCCCAAATATTCTTTAATTCCCTTTCTTTTTTCCGGGTCTTTTATAACTTCGTCAAAAGACCTCACCATGTCCCCAATTGAAAAATGAGCAATTTTGTCCTTGTCTACAACCTCAGCCAACATTTTAGCGTAAGTTCCTTTGCCAGAAGATTTTTTACCCATTAAATATGCAATAAAAGTGTTTTCTTTTAAATACTCCCTTAATTTTTTGATTTCCTCGCCTGCTTTGTACTCAAAATATTCCTGACGTTGTTTTTGGTCAGTTAAATTAAACTTTTTGTATGGCTCTTGCTTTGTTTTAAATAACGGAAAATCTAAATCTTTCATACTATAATTTTTAATTTTAAATTCTAAATTTTAAATGAAATCTAAATGTTTAAATTTTAAAATTTAAAATTAGGTCTTTCAATTAAAATTTAAAATTTGTTATTTAAAATTTTAATGCTATTGCCGTCGCTCTCTATTCTTATTGTCCCGTCTTTGTCTGTTCTCAATATATGTATACCAAAATTTTCCAATTTTTGCAAAACCTCGGGTGTGGGATGTCCGTAAGAATTTTTGCCAACAGAGATTACAGCAATTTTTGGACTAACACTTTGTAAAAATTCTTCAGAAGTTGAATACTTAGATCCGTGGTGGGCAATTTTTAAAACATTTGACCTTAAATTAACATTTTGGACAACTAGCTTTTTTTCTAAACTGCTTGAAATATCTCCTGTAAAAAGAAAAGAGTTTTCTTCAAAAATTAAACGAGATACAACAGAAGTGTTATTGGTAGATTTTGGCTCTTGGTTTTCTAAATTTGTTAGAGGATGCAACGTATCAATTGAAACGTTTCCTGCAACTATCCTTTGGCCCGATTCTGCAATTATTATTTTAGCTCCCATATTTTTTTGTTCTTGCAAAATATCCAGCCAAGCTGAATGCTCTGACGCGTTTTTTTTTATTCCTGTCCATAAAATATAATCTGCTTTATACCTTTGCAAAATGTCTATTAAGCCTTGCATGTGGTCTTTTTCGGGGTGCGTTAAAATAACTAAATCAATTGTCCTGTCAAAAAAAGGCATAAAAGAAGACAATTCTCTTAATGCAGACGAATCCGGACCGCCATCAATTAAAATCTGGTGCATTTGCGGAGTTTCAATAAAAATTGAATCGCCCTGCCTCACATCTAAAAAATAAACAGACAAATTTTGGCTTTGAACTAAAATAAAAACCTCTTGCCAGCAAAAAACGTTCAGCAAAAGCAAAAACCCTGCAAACAACAAAATATATCTATTTTTCATATAAGAAAAAACGCCTGTCTGCAATCAACCGGCGTTTTTAAATAAAAAACTATTTTTTCAGCCCTAATATCTTGTACATTCCTGTTCCGCACACGGGGCACACTCCTTTCATAGCTGACCTCTTTTTTCCGCCCTTGCCGTTCATCTCAACCTCTTTTGCGTCTTTCATTTCTCTTTTTGTTTTGCATTTTACGCAATAACCTTCTGGCATAACTTTTAGAAACTCGAAATTCGAATATCGAAATTCGAAACAATATCTAACTTCCAATTTTCCAATGCTCAAAACATGTTTTGGGGTTTGGGCTTTAGAAATTTGAATTTGTTTCGGATTTAGAATTTCGTGCTTCGGATTTAATTGTTTTCAAGTATTACCCCATTTTAGCCCATCAAAAGGGCTTGTCAATGATTTTTTGATTATCCGGCAACCCAACCTCCGTCTACCACCATAGTGCTTCCTGTCATATAAGAAGATTCATCTGACACTAAAAACAAAACTGCATTGGCAATTTCCTCTGATTTTCCTTTTCTTTTCATTGGAATGGGAGCTAACATCGCCTCCATAGCTTTTGCATCCATTTTTATTGCGCTGGCTCCCGGAGTATCAATAGCTCCCGGGGCAATGCAATTTACTCTTATTCCAAAAGGAGCCAATTCCAAAGCCATAGCTTGCGACATCGCAATAATTCCGCCCTTTGACGCGCAATAATGCGTTAACCCCGCAAACCCAACTCCAACCTGTCCCATTGCAATAGATGATATATTTACAATAACTCCTGATTTTTGTTTTACCATTTCCTTAGCGCAGGCCTGAGCCATTAAAAAATATCCTTTTAAGTTTACATCAATCACTTTCTCAAAATTTTCTTCCGCCATTTCTAAAAACGGCTCAAAGGGAAAAATCCCGGCATTATTTACCAGAATATCAATTTTACCAAAAGCATATAAAGCTTCTTTTACAACATTTTCAACTTCTGATTTTTTACTTACATCGCATTTTACAACAATTGCTTCGCCATTATTTTTTTTAATTTCGTCGGCAACCTTTTCGCAATCATCTTTTGAAATATCAACTAAAACAACTTTAGCTCCGGCATTTGCAAGCTTTATTGAATCTGCCTCGCCCATTCCTTTTCCGGCTCCGGTAACAATTGCCACCTTGCCTCTTAAATCGCAAAATTTTGAATTTGACATATTTTGGTTATTTAATTTTTTATTATTATATTATACCTTGCCCATCATATTATAGCAACCATAGCAACAAAAAAGCCCTTAGGTTTGTACCTGCGGGCCTCTGGACTTCTATTTTTTGTTTTTATGGAAAACATTGACGCACGTGCCTTGAGCAGTTGAAGTTATAGAAAGTTCTATAATTTCATCGCAGGCTCCAAGAAATTTTTCTATTTGCGGATTTTTTGTTGCCGCCAGTATATCTCGGCGAGGAACTTCTTCGCCTAAAATGACAAAGGATGTGCATTTAAGCGGAAGCTCATTTTTTTCCGAGGGCTTTGCTTGGCATATTCCCAAAAGTTCCAAAACATTTTCCCTTATTTTTTCAAGGATAAAACCTGTTTCAGTCGCGCTTTCAAGAATAAAACCCGCATCTACCCCCAAATTTTTCAAAACAGTAGCTGCCACGCTGTCTGTCTCGCGCAAAAGGCCCAAAAGAATATGTTCTGTGCCAATATAATCGTGGCCCAATTTCAGGGCTTCATCCATTGCATATTCAATAACTTTTTTTACTCTCGGTGTTTGGGGAAGCTGGCCCATAGTAACCATATCAGGTCCTTCCGGAACTATTCTTTCTACTTCCATGTGCGCTCTTTCCAAACTAATACCCAAATTTTTCAAAACAATAGCTGCCACGCCCGAACCCTCTTTAATAAGGCCAAGCAAAACATGTTCTGAACCAATAAATTCGTGATTAAACCTCTGCGCCTCTTGGTTGGCAAGCAACATAACTTTCCGCGCCTGGTCAGTAAACCTTTCGTATAACATTTTTCCACTCCTCATTACAGTGGTTAACGAAATAGGGGTTAACGAATTGTCAAAGACTCTAAAATCTTTTTACCACGCATTGCCCAAAAAATCAACACAAACAAAAAAACCCTTTGATAATCTCTGAGTTAATTTGTTTTTAATCGTGCTTATAAATTATTTCTTCCAGTCCTCAATAATGATTTTCTTTCCCGACTGGCGCACAACAACTTTCTGCCGCTCTTTCCAGCCCAGCTTTCCCACTATTTCAACGGGAATTGTAACCGCTAAACTTGTTTGCCCAACGCGAGTCAGTTTGCGTATATTTTTATCTTCTAATTTTCTTGTTGTCATAATTTTTTAATACGTATTGTAATACGTATTTTATTATTATCTAATTTTGGCTCTATTATAAAACAAAGTCAAATAAATAAAAAATTGTAAAAAAAGAGCCCAGCTTTTTCCAAAGTGGAAAAAGCTGGACCTAGCAGAACTGCCGACTGGCGTTCTACTCTATTTCTCGGCTTTCTCGGCCTTCGGAGAAAGATTCCCGAGCCCGTCGATTTCTGTAATCGGCGAGGGATTTTCTTTCAGCTCAGGATGTGGTCCATCCGGCTTTAGCATCTGCACCAAGTTAGCATTGTTGAGCATGCCGCGCACCTGGCCCGAGTCCGTAGAATACGGATACAAGATGAAACAATTGTTCGGCCCCATGGCCGCTTGCCCCATCACCTTGATCTGATGCCACATCAAATACTCGGGCGAACCGGCGAGTTTCTCTTTGATGATACCAATCGACTCGCTTATCGCTTCGGCCTCTTTGAGTTGAACAAGCTTTTCGGCTTCTTTAACTTTGAGGTCGCCCTCGGCTTTCTTCAAATCAGCTTTAACCTGCGCTTCCGCAGAGGCCTCTTTGAGCTGGATCTTCACCAAATCATTCTGGGCCTCCGTAATTGACGGCGGCCAATCATAATTGGTGATTTGAGCGTCCTCAACAACTAAGGGCGTGCCTTGCGCCGCCTCCATAATCTGTTTGCGGACTTCCATAGCCAGTTTCGGGCTGTTGGCAACCGCTGTTTGAATATCTGGCTGAACCTCGTAGATCGCTCTCGGAATTGCTAGAGCCTTCATCTGAATGAAGGTCTCGTACATACTCTTGCTTGAAATCTCGAGCGATCCATCTTCGCCCTTTACTGCCGGCACGCTTTCAAGAGCGGCCTTTAAGGCCTCGTCCTCTGCCGTGTTGGCCTTGCATCTGATAGTGACATCAAGCTTCAGGTTGACCTTTCCGCCAACAAGAATATTCAACGACTCCTTGCTGGTGAGGTTAGTGCCGTCAATGAGATACATCTGATCCCTGCCCCAACAATTGTGCAGGCCGGGCTTGAGAATCTCGTTGGACCACCCGCTCGCTGTCTTGACACGTCCCAGCTTTCCAGCCGGCACATTGGCGTTACAGCCAGCCATGCAGGCAAAGGAAAGCGCAACACACAAAACCATCAGCTTCTTGAACATAGCTACTTTCTCCCTTCGCATCTTGCAGAAAATTGGTAAAACAAACAATCCAAAACGCTACTTTTTTTCCGGCGAGGCTGGCTCGTTCAGCGACCTCTGCCTGATTTTTTCTGCCTCGCGCTTCATTGACTCGTCAAACGAATCAAGAGCTTCCTTGTGAGGCTTAACTTGCTGGGTTTCCTTCTGTTCTGCGCGAGCTTTGTTAAGCTCTTCTGAACTCGGCACTTGCGATTCTTGAACTTTCTTCTGTTCTTGAACCGCTGCCGGATTCTTCTGCTTAACCTCGGTGCTTGCAGTCGTGTTAACCATGGCATTCCACCCCAGCGTTATCGCAAGGGCATAAATGCCAATGGCCACAATGGTCATCACTGCAGGCCCTGTCCAAGAAGGAGGTTCAACCCCTTTCTCAATCGCCTTATCGGCGTTTTGAACATACCTGCGCCACATGTTGACCATTGGCGCTATCAAAAGCACCATAATGATCGCAGCTGCAACAGTAAAAACCACGCTCCACACATTCGTCCCTGGCATGGATTTTCTCTCCCATGCTATAGTTTCTGCAACTCTGAAATTGGCTGCATCTTTGAAAAAACAAAAAATTCCTTCAAAGATACAGCCAAACAATAATTTTTAAAAGTGCGATTATAATATTTCAATTATATCACCTAACACAAACATTGTCAATAGTTTTATACTCAGACAAACTTTTATGCAAAACAAATAAAAAGCCGGGCATATCCCGGCTTTTTTATGTTATAACTGATTACTCTTTGCAGCAATCAATTACATACTGAACCATTTTTCCCAGTTTTGCCATTATACCTTTTTTGTCTTCATCTTTTTTATCAATCTGGTTTTCGTCAATTTTTTTTACGTCGCCCAAGTCAACTAATTTTAAATTTATGCCCCAAAATAATGAGTAAAGCTCGTATGCTTTTTTAAACATTTCTTCTGCGTCTTTATTGTTGCCTTGCCCTAAGGCCTTGGTTCCCACTTCCATTAACCTCATTGAGGCAGACAGCAAGTGTTTTGAAATGCACCAAACCTCGCCCTCATAATCTTTTATAATTCTTTTTAATAATTCTTTTCGCATTTCCCGCGCCTGTTTTAGCAAATCAAAATATTCTGGCTTTCCTGTTTTTGCCCCGGTAAAGAAAAAATGTTCTTCAATGGAAATTAAATTCATTATGGCAATTGACAAATCCTCGTCAGAAGACAAATCAAGCTCCTGCTTTTTGCTTGCCTGGACTTTTTTTATAAAATTATCTATATTATTGTCCATAATATTGTGCTAAAAATTAATAAAATTACAACCGGCAAAACAACTTTCTGATAAGGAAAAAAAGATTTGCCGTTATTTTTTTGCTTTAAATAATTATGAAACCATACGGTTGCCAGAAAAACTGCTGTGCCAAAAATTATGCCGAACGTTATTTTATCAATGCCAAAAATTATATTAAAAGGATGGCCTATTATGCCATAGTACCAAAGAGGCAGAAACGTAAGCAGATAATAGGCGGCAGGAACAATAATTTTTTTATATTTGAATCCCCATCCCTTTTTATCAAGCCAAATTATTGTCCAAATGCTTAAAGAAACCAGCAAGGCGCCAATCCACATAGAAGAAATTGCGTCATCAATTCCAATCCACCTTGAAAAACCAAGTCCTGCTCCCACAGCCACAACGCAAACCGGGCATACGGCATTTGCAATTTTTGCTGCGCTTAATGCCATAGTCGAAAAGCTTAAAAAAATTAAAATTTTATTTGCTTTCTTCATTGCTTGTTATGTATTTTGAAAAAAAGTTTATAATATCCGTATCTCCTATTAAACAATTTTGTCCATCCCATAAAAATGGAACTCCAACTTCCTTTGGATTTAATTTACATTTGCCTACAACTTGAGCCAAAATATTCTGATTATCTGCGCTTTTCAAAACTTCAAGCCGGGTAAATTCAACTTTTTCTTCTATATTATTCTGGGTTACAAAATCTTCAACATTTTTACAATGAGAACAATCCTCTCTATAAAACAAAATTATTCCCTCGGAAATAGGAATTTGCTTAAAAGTGTCTGTAAAAAAACCGGACTGCCATGCCCAAAATCCGGCTGCCGCTAATATCACTATAACTACAATAAGTATTGCTGTTTTATCCATTATTTTCAAATTAAGATATATTTATTAAACACTAAAAATTATATAAAATCAATCCTTGACCAGTGAGTTTTATTTATATCTTTTCATAGACAAAGCGTTCAGCACAACGCTGACTGATGAAAAAGCCATAGCTCCTGCCGCGATAGACGGATTTAAAAGCCAACCAGTGAGAGGATATAAGGCGCCAGCCGCAATTGGAATTCCAACTATATTATAAAAAAACGCCCAAAATAAATTTTGTTTTATTTTATTCAAAGTATATTTGCTCAAATCCATTGATTTTACAACATCTCTTAAGTCGTCTTTTATTAAAACAATTTCTCCGGTTTCCATTGCCACATCAGTTCCAGAGCCCAAAGCAATGCCCAAATCTGCCTGAGCTAAAGCCGGAGCATCATTTATGCCGTCTCCAACCATTGCCACGATATTTCCTTCATTCTGCAATTTTTTTATTTCATCAGATTTTCCTTGCGGTAAAACTTCGGCTAAAACCCTGTCAATCCCTAATTGCTTGGCAATTGCCTCTCCAACTCTTCTGTTGTCTCCTGTAATAATCGCCACTTGTTTTCCCATTTTATGCAAAATATCAACTGCTTCTTTGGAATTTTCTTTCAAAACATCTGCAACAGCAATAATCCCGACAATTTTTTTACCGACAGCCAAAATCATGGCTGTTTTTCCCTGGTCTTCAAGGATTATCATTTTATCTTCAATAAAATCAGCAGAAATTTTGCTATCCTTCATAAGCATTCTTGTCCCCAACAAAATCTTTCTTTGGCTCGCCGAAGCCTTGGCGAAGGTGGCTTCAGCTTTCAGCATTGCTTCCACTCCCTTGCCTGGAACTGCCTGAAACCCTTCGACTTTACTCAGGGCAAGCTTTTCCTCCTTGGCTTTGTTGACAATTGCCTGAGCCAAGGGATGTTCAGAATTTTTTTCCAGAGAAGCTGCAATTTCCAGTATAATTTTTTCATTTATTTTTTTATCAACAGAAATAATTTCCGTAACAACCGGCTCGCCCTTTGTTAGGGTGCCAGTTTTATCAAAAACAACCATATTCACATCTTTGGCGATTTCTAACGCCTTGCTGGATTTAATTAAAATTCCTCTTTCTGCGGCCAAGCCCGCGCCCATCATAACTGCTGTTGGAGTTGCCAATCCCAATGCGCATGGACAAGCAATAATTAAAACCGCCACAAAAATTGTAAGAGCCATAGGAACTTGGCCTAAGGCTAAAAACCAAACTAATCCAGAAATTAAAGCGATTGCTATCACAGCCGGAACAAAATAAAATGAAACTTTATCTGCTAACAGCTGTATCGGCGCTTTAGAGCCCATAGCCTCTTCCACTATTTTTATTATTTGGGCCAGCATGGTATTTTTACCAACTCTTGTTGCTTTAAATTGCAAAACTCCGGTTTTATTTATTGTGGCCCCGATAACTTCGTCTCCCTTTTTCTTTTCAACCGGGATTGATTCTCCTGTAATTGCTTTTTCATCAACACCGGAATAGCCGTCAATCACAATTCCGTCAACAGGAATCTTCTGACCGGGCTTTACCAAAATTATATCTCCTGCCGCCACTTCGGAAATAGGAACTTCCAGCTCCCTGCCGTCTTTTATAATTATCGCAAATTTAGGCTGCAATCCGATTAAACTTTTAATCGCCGCCGAAGTCTTTCCCTTTGTAACTGCTTCTAAATATTTGCCTAAAGAAATAAAAACTAAAATAAAAGCGGCTGATTCAAAATAAAAATTTTCCATGCTTATTTCTCTTCCTGCCAGCAAAAATTCTGCATTTACTAAACTATAAAAATAAGCAGTGGCTGTGCCAATAAGAATTAAAGAGTCCATATTGGGAGCCAATCGCAAAAGTTTTTTAAATCCGGATTGCCAAATATTAAAAGAAGCTAAAATCACGGCTGTTGATAAAATCGCCTGTATTAAAATACCATATTTTTCAAAAACTTCAGGCATTGGAAATCCCAACATGCCGCCCATAACCATATAAATAACCGGCAAACTAAAAACCAATGATAAAACAAAACGAAGTTTTAACTTTTTAATTTCACTGTCCTGCCTGCCGGCAGGCAGGTCTTTTTCTGTTTTATGATGGTCGGAATGGTCATCGGTTTTAACATCAGTTGAAGCATTATCTTCATCTTCATCTAATGCCTTATAACCTAAATCTTTAACAATTTTTTTAAGACCATCTGTATTTGTCTTTTCAGAATCAAATTCTAAATACGCTTTTTCTGTTGCAAAATTAACGGAAGCCGAAACAACTCCTTTTGTTTTTTTTAAACTATGTTCAATAACAGCCGCGCATGAAGCGCAGTCCATTCCCTGAATTTTTAAAGTTATTTTTTGATTCATTTTCTATTCAGCTCTTTTAATATTTTTTCCAAATTTAATCCATACATTTTACAAACTTCGCCAATTTTCAGTTTATCAATTTCAAATGAAGCCATGGGGCAAGACAAACAAGGCACGTTATTTTTCATTAAAATTTCTGCGCCTCTTTTCTTCTCCAATATTTCTTTTAGTATAGTTTTTGATGTAATCTTTGTCATATTTTACTATTTTGCCCCGCAGGCGTTACCGCCACCTCCGCCACAGCCACACCCGCTTGCCCCCGATGGAACAACTTGATCATTAGCTGCGCTGGAGGCGGCAGAAGCCGTCTCTATCCCCGAATTACTGCTCGCATTACTGACATTTACAACCTCTATAATCCCTGAAATCATGCCCATTTGGCAGCTGAATCTAAATTTACCTGTCTTCTGCGGAGTAAATTCTTTTATTGAAATTTGTCCCGGAGTTAAAGGAATCGCTCCCGAAAACAAACTGCCAGAAATAATTGAGCTATTGCATCCTCCGGCCGAACTGTCTGCGGTTATTTCCCATCTTACAGGAACCCCCACCCTTACTTTAAAATAATTTGGAACATCTTTTGAGCTGTAAGCTGTCATTTTTATAACCTGCTTGCCGCCAACAATCGGAGGCAAGTCTTTTTCATCAACAACATTTTGTGTCTGGCTTTGGCCAACAATATTGCTGAATCCGGTAAATCCTAAAACATTTGCTTGGTAGGATATATTGAATAATGCAAAAAATATGACTAAAAATCCTGCAACCTTTGAGAATCTTTCTGCTAAATGAGGTTTTGAAGAAAATTTCACGCTAGACAATCCGATAAATAAAAGCGAAGGAACTGTTCCTAAAGCAAATGCTCCCATTATTAATGCGCCCTGAAAAACATTTCCGGAAAGCAGGGCCAAACTTTGCGCGGTTATTGTAAATCCGCAGGGCAAAAAGAAGGTTAAAGCTCCCATAATAAACGGCATATGCTTTCCCTGAAAATTATTTTCATCGGCAATATATCTTGTTGCTGTTTTTGGAGCTGAAACTTGGAACTTTCTAAATGCTTTTACCCCGAGCATCTGCAAGCCTAAAGCAACCATTAACAGAGAAACAGCAACAATTAAAAATGCCGTGAATTGAGGAGAAATTTGCAGCCGGCTCCCTATCATTCCCAAAACTCCGCCTAAAACGATATAAGAAATAACTCTTCCTGTATTAAACATTATATGAGGCTGAAGCTTTTTTGAAGCTGACTGGTCTTCTGAATAAAGATTATTCCATTGCTTTGACATTGATAAAACAATTCCGCCAACCAGCGCCGCGCAACTGGACATTCCGGCCAAGAACCCAAATCCCAGAAATGCGAATAAAGATGACGTTGAGTCCAGGCTGATAAAATTAGCAATGCCCATTTTCTGCAGCAATAAAAAGGCGATAATTATGAAAATGGCTATGTTAAAGGCGACTAAAGTTGCATTAGTTTTCTTTTCAGAAGAAATTATCTTTGCATCAACAGATTTATCAGAAAAGATATAATTTTCCTCTTTGAAAATTCTGCTCAATCTTTCAGGATTCGGCCTGCCGCCTTCATATTCTATAATAACCTCTCCTTTGGCGGTTGAAGCGTCAACCGATTTGATATTCTGCAAATCCAAAAGCTTTTTTTCAATTAAAATTTCGCATGAAGCGCAGTGCATGCCCTCAACCTTATATATATGTTCTTTATTCATAAGTTTAATATTGGTTATTATTTATTAAATAATTTTGTGACTTTTAATATCTCGTCCGTCATTTCTTTTTTCTTCTTTTCATTTTTTGATGCCATGGCTGTCTTGAAACACGAGTTTAAATGATTTTCCATCAGCATTTCGTGGGCTGACCTCAAAAGCCCTATTGCAGCCAAATTTTGCTGCATAATATCAATGCAGTAATCGTTTTTTTCTGTCATATCTGCAATTTTAGCCAAAAGGCTGTGGGCTTTCTTAAAATTTATCAAAGATTTTTGTTTGTTAATTGTCATATAAGGTAGTTATTAAAAATTATTATTATTGATTTTTTATTTTTTGCTCTGACCTTTTGATATTTATGACAAATCTCTTTTTTTATCTTCAAATTCCTCTTTATTAATTTCGCCTTTAGCATATCTTTCTTTCAAAATATCCAGCGCTGAATTGCGGCTTTCGTCTTTGTGGCTTAAGGCGCTGACAACCCACCTCGCAACAGCAAAAATAATAACCGCAATCAAAACCCAGAAAAAAGCCATCAAAATAAATCCTATCCAGCCGAAGGGCAAAATCCCATATCCCATCATTCCGTAGCCCATTATGCCATAGTCGTCATCGCCATAACCCATTATCCCATGGGCAAAAGCAGAAAACACCGGCAGAAAAATAACAGTAAAAATAATTGAAAATAAAATTATATAAATATGTTTTTTCATAATTGATAAAATTGCGTTAACACCTATACCTATGGTATAGGTCTATTGTAGCAAAATAAAAAACCTTGTCAATAGCTGAAGAAATTTTTATTCTATAATTCCTCCGCCCAGCACATTATTCGCCTTATAAAAAACAGCCGATTGCCCAGGGGCTATAGCCCTCTGGGGTTTTTGAAAAATTAACTCTCTGTTTTTAAAAAGTTTTGCTTTCGCTAATGGCGCGCGATAACGCATTTTGGCTGAAAGCTGAACCGGAAACCCTTTGGGCTTTTCAATCCAGTGAATGTTTTTTATTACTGCCCTTTTTGAAAGCAAATCCTTTTCTTTGCCAACATATATTATGTTTTTTTTAACATCTTTTTTTATAACAAAATAAGGGCCTTTGCCGTTTTTAATATCTAATCCATGCCTCTGGCCTATTGTGTAATAATATACTCCGTCATGTTCAGCGATTGGTTCTCCGCTCAAAGATAATATCTGCCCTTTTTTAGGCTTGATATATGATTTCAAAAAATTTTTCATATCAAGCGGCCCTATAAAGCAAATTCCCTGGCTGTCTTTTTTTCCAGCTATGTGCAGTTTGAATTTTTTAGCCAATTTTCTGACTTCTGGCTTTGTGATGCCGCCCACCGGAAACAAAATTTTTGAAAGCTGATTTTTATTTAGAGTCCATAAAAAATATGTTTGGTCTTTGTTTTTATCTTTTGCTTCTAAAAGTTTGCTATTTTTTATTTTTGCGTAGTGGCCCGTTGCAATAAAATCAGCTCCGGATTTTATGGCTTTGTCGAAGAATAATCCGAATTTTATAATTTTGTTGCACATAACATCGGGGTTTGGGGTAACGCCATTTTTATAAGAGTTAATCATATATTTACCCACCTCTTTTTCATATTCTTTTGAAAAATCCCAAGTCAAAAATTTAATGCCAAGCTTTTGAGCCACTCTCATAGCATCTTGACGCTCTCCTCGCCAAATGCATTCCTGCCCTAAAACTTTAGGGCTCCACTGGCGCATATAAACCCCCGATACATCAAACCCAGCTTGCTTTAACAAGGCAGCTGAAACCGAGCTGTCTACTCCCCCCGACATTGCCACAAAAACCTTTTTAGTTTTCCCACTTCTTGTATCTTTCATTTATTATTTCTTCTGATTTTTTAATAATTTCGTGTCTTTTTTTAAACTCTTCTGAAATAGGCATTTTATTTTTTGTTAAATAGTCAAAAATAGCTTCTGTCAAAGCATCAACAGCCAAAACAGAGCAGTGGTATTTTATTTTAGGCAAACCTCCTAAAGATTTAATAACATTATCTTTTGTAATTTTCAAAGCCCTGTTTATTGTTTTTCCTTTTGCCATATCAGTAATAATGCTGCTGGTTGAAATGGCTGCCACGCAGCCAAAAGTTTCAAACCTTACGTCTTTTATAATGTCCTGATTTTTCTTGTTGCGGCCTACTTTAATATAAAGGTGCATTACGTCACCGCATACAATATTTCCGACTTTTCCTGTGCCGTCTGGATTTTTAATTTTTCCAAAGTTGTGGGGGTTTTTAAAAGTTTCCATAACTTTTGACGTATACAGACCCCCGCAAACATTATTATTTTTTGCCATATGGTGAAATGTCTCTTAATTGTTTTATGATTTTTGGCAGAACTTTCAAAAGATAATCAATGTCTTTTTTGGTTGTCTGCCTGCCTAAAGAAATTCTTAAAGACCCATGGGCTTGCTCAGGCCTCAATCCAATTGCCAACAAAACGTGGCTTGGCTCAAGTGAAGCTGAAGAGCAAGCGGAACCAGTTGAGCAAGCGATGCCTCGCATATCCAACTGTATTATTAAAGCCTCGCCTTCAATAAAATCAAACCTTGCATTAACATTGTTTGCCAGCCTTTGCGCGGAATGGCTTTGCCTCGCTGGAGGCGGACCGTTTAGATAACTGCCTTTAATTTTTAACAAATTTTTAATTAAATAATCCCTTAATTTTTCCTGTCTTTTTTGTTCCCCGCCCAAATTCGTCTTTGGCAAAATTGTGGAGGACCCGTCAAAATGCCTTCGGCTTTTGTCGGGTTTCCTCATTTCCTTCTGGCAAATTTCTGCAGCTTTGGCAAAACCGACTATTGCGGAGACATTGGATGTTGACGACCTTAATCCGTTTTCCTGCCCGCCGCCGTGCAATAATGGCGCAAGTTTTATTCCCTCTCTTATATATAAAAGGCCTGCTCCCTTGGGACCGTAAATTTTATGGGAAGAAGCAGTAAGCAAATCAATATTCATTTTTTTAACATCAATTGGAATTTTGCCGAATGATTGCGAAGCATCAGTATGAAAATATATTTTTTCTTCTCGACAAATTTTTCCGATTTCTTCAATAGGCTCAATCGTGCCTATTTCATTTGAAGCGTGTATTACAGAAACCAAAATAGTTTTGTCGGTAATAGCTTTTCTGACATCTTCCGGGTTTACCATTCCATATTTATCAACCGGAATTTTAGTTATTTCAAACCCATTAGATTTTAACCATTTTGAAGACTCCATTATACAGGGATGCTCAATGGGAGAAATTATAATATGGCCGCCTTCGCCAAGCCTGCCTGCCAGCAAGGCAGGGCTGCGGCGGGCCGAAGCAAAAGCAATTCCTTTTAAAGCCGTGTTGTTGCTTTCTGTGGCAGAGCTGGTAAAAATTATTTCGTTGGGTTTGGCGTTTATTAAATCGGCCAAAACAGCCCTGCTGTTTTCAAGAGCCAATTTTGCTTCCTGGCCAAAAGAGTGCAAAGACATTGTGTTGCCAAATTTTTCCTGCCTTGAGGCAGGCAGGCTGCCAAAATAGGGCATCATGGCTTTTTGAACCCTTTTATCAACAGGAGTTGTGGCCGCATAATCTAAATATATTTTTTTCATTTTATTAAATCTGATAATTTTATTGAATTTAATGTTTTGTTTAAAGAATCATTGAGTTTTGACCATACGTTTTTTGCAGAACATTTTTTAATTCTTGCGCATAGCGCGCAATTAACCGGTTTTTTGTTTTCTTCCAAAACAGACACCACATCATTAACGCTAATTTTTTTAGGGGGCATTGAAAGAATATATCCGCCCTGAACTCCTTTTTTTCCTTTGACCAGCTTGGCTCTTTCTAATTGCGAAATTATTTTTTCTAAAAAATCAAAAGGAATCCCTTCAATTTCAGAGATTAATTTTGTCGAGCACACTTCTTTTTTTCTATAATGTTTTGCCAAACAAACCATTGCCCTTAATCCGTATTGTGATTTTTTAGAAATTTTTATCATTTTAGAGAATTAAAAAACCGACTAATCTTGTCGGGCTTATCTTACCAAAATCAAAAAGTCGTGTCAACCCCGTTCTTCTAATAAACTTTTTTTCTTGCTGAAATAAAAAATATAGATTATTTCCAAAATGCCAAGGGTGTTTACAATTAAAAGCGCCACAAACCACGGCTTGCTTCCATTTTCAGCGGCCTTCCACAAAGCAATTCCCTTCCAGACAAGAGCCCATATGGTTAAAGCAATAAACAGTGATATTATCCATGGGTTTTCCATCCATTGTAAAAATTGCGTAATTTCTTGTAAATCTTTTTCTGTCATTTTTTTAAACTTTAAATTAAAAATTAATAATGTGGTAGCCTGCGACCCCAAAGGCCACTGAAACATTTAACGACTCTTTTTTTCCTGCCATAGGCAGTTCTATAACCTTATCGCACTTTTTCAATATAGCTTTTGAAATTCCTTTTACTTCGTTTCCCAATATTAAGGCTAAAGGAAACCTTGGCTTGAATTTCAGGCAAGAAATTGCATCTTTTGACTGCTCTAATGCTATTATACTTATTTTATCTTTTTTAAGCTTGTCTATCAAGCGTCCTATCTGTTTGTAATATTCAAAAGCAATTGTTTTTTCGGCTCCCAAAGCTGTTTTAGAAATTTTATGATGAGGCGGCTTTCCCGAAATCCCGCACAGAAAAATCTTTAAAACACCCAAAGCATCGGCAGTTCTAAAAATTGACCCGATATTCTCCAAACTCCTTATATTATCGCATATAACGTAAAACTCTTTCATTCAAATAATCTTATACTTTTTATCATAAAAATCAAATTAATTTAAAGTAGACAAACAAACGCCCCAGACACTGTCTGGGGCGTTTACTAGTTGATGATTGTTGATTACGTACTTTTAAAACGGCTCTCTACTTCTTCCCAATTAACTATGTTCCACCAGTTTTCAATAAATTTTGCTCTGTCGTTTTTATAATCCAAATAATATGCGTGCTCCCAGACATCCAGGCATAAAATAATTTTTTGTTCCGGATAAAAGTTAACATTGTGCTTTTCAATCTGTATTATATTAAGATTCCCGTGTTCTTTGTGGAGGGCTAAAACAGCCCAGCCCGAACCCTCAACTGATTTTGCGGTTTCTGAAAATTCTGTTTTAAACCGTTCAAAACTTCCGAATTCTTTTTCTATCATTTTTGCTAATTCGCCATTAGGCTTGCCTGCCGAAGCTTCAGCAGGGGCCATAATTTTCCAAAATATCTCATGCAAAATGTGGCCGGCTACATTAAAAGAAAAAGATTTTAAAACTGACTTAAAATCCAATTCTGAATTTTTATCTCTAGCATCCTTAATTTTATCCAATAAAGCATTGGCTGATTCAACATATGCTTTATGGTGTTTCGTATGGTGTAAAGTTAAAACTTCTTCTGACATATACGGCTCTAAATCTTTATAGCCATACGGCAAGTTTGGCAATTTATATTTTTCCATATATTTAATATTCTCGCATTACAAAAAATGCGAGAATATTATTAAAATTAATTTTGATTGTCTTCTCTGGCGCAAGCCGGGCAATAACTTAAAAGATGTCCGCGCAGTTTTTCTTCTCTTTCTGAACCGGGTTTTAGGTTATCAAGCCATACTTCAAAGTTTGCATGGCAAAGAACGCACTGAATATTCTTTTTTTCTGTATTTTTCCTAGTTTTTATGTTTTTCATATATTACTTTTCAACAGCAGAAAGAATTGCTCTCGGGCATTATATACTCCTGCCTTTCGCCAAACTCCTGCTTTTTGCCTTTGTGCCACTGCTCAACAGGCCTTATGTAGCCTACAACCCTTGAATAAACCTCGCATTTTCTAAAATTATTCAAAGCCTTATTTTCAGTAAAACACTCATTACATTTTAAAATATTTATTTTTTCTCCGTTATCGTCATATACAAGCAAAACTCCATTTTTTATATCATCTCCCTCAAGCTCTATTTCTTTTTGGCAGTCATGGCAAAAATTATTATTTTTTGCACTTTTTGCAGATTCCATAAAAGTAAATTCTATAATTGTTAATTTTTCCGACCTTTAATTTTTTGTTTTTTATAATATTGCATTTTGAGCATTCGTCAAAAATATCAAAAACAGTTCCGCATGCCTGACATATAAAGTGGCTGTGGCTTGATAAATCCCCATCAAAAAAAGTGATATTTTTTGTGGCTATTTCTTGAATTTCTCCCTTATCTTTAAAATTATTCAGAATTCTGTAAACAGTGGCTTTGCTTATGCGCGGGAGCAATCTTTTTGTTTCTGTATAAACTTTTTGGGCAGAAGGGTGGCATTTTGTATTTTTTACATAGTCTAAAACTATTTCTTTCTGAGATGTCATGCGCTCTTCCTCTGCAATATTTTTTCCGTTCATGTTTATTTTATTGATAATAATTATTCCTAATTAAATAGTATTACTAATAAGAATCCGCGTCAACCCTTCACCCTGTGGATAACTTAAAACAAAAACAGCAGAGCATCGGGCTCCCTGCTATAATTTATATTACACTAAAATTTTATACCTCTTTATTTTCTTTTCTGACAAAAATAATCGTTGCAATAACAACGATAACCGTTACTAAAATAGCATAAACAAATTTTATAACAAGCCCGTTTTTATCTAAAGGAAAAAATGTATCTATTAAGCCTTTTATCGCCTCGTTCCAGGCAAGGCCTGCCACCAAGCCAAAGGCGGCCAAAATATAGCCTATTGTTTTTTCTATCGCCTCTTTCCTGATTCTCTCTTGTTCCTCTTTTATTTTGCTTGTTATTGCTCCCATATATTTACATTTTACCATTTTTAATTTTCGTTCTCAACTCTTCAACGAAAGTATTAAAATACCAAAGGTTATGAAATGTAATAAGCTTTAATGCCGTTATCTCCCCTGCCCTTAACAGGTGAGATATATAATCTTTTTTATAATTTAAACAAATTTTACAAACGCACCCCTTATCTAATGCCTCATTTTTTTTAAAAAACTTTTTATCTTTTAAATCTAACTTTCCTTGGCTGGTAAAAGCAATTCCTCTTCTCGCATAATGCGTGGGAACCGTGCAGTCAAACAAATCAACTCCTGATTTTATTATCATTTCCATGTCTTCTAAATACCCGATGCCCAAAAGATGCCTTGGTTTTTTTTCATTTAAGTTAGGCATTGTCCAGTCTAAAATTTTTTTTGTTGTTTGTTTATTAGTTCCTAAATCCCCGCCTATGCCATAACCCTCAAACCCTAAAGAATCAATAAATTTTGAGCTTTCTTCTCTTAAAGCTTTAAATCTTGAGCCCTGAACAATGCCAAACATAGCCTGCTTGGTCCGTTTTGAACGCGCCTTTAAACAAATTTTTGCCCAGTTATGAGTTCTTTCCAAAGATTTCTTAACATATTTTAAATCAGCTAATGGGGCTGTGCATTCGTCAAAAGCAAAAATAATATCAGCTCCCAGCTTTTCTTGTATTTTAATTGATTCTTTAGGCCCCAAAAATAATTCGTCTCCATTTATTGGAGAACGAAATATTACGCCATCAAGCCCTATTTTAATATGCTGTGGCTGCTGGCCTTCTTTAATTGCTTCGCCCTTCTTTCCCGGGAAAAATTTTAAAACTTTCCCCACTTCATAATCTCTGCCAAAACCTAAAGAAAAAACTTGATATCCGCCAGAGTCTGTCATTAATGGTTTTCTCCAGTTCATAAACTTATGTAGCCCTCCGGCTTTTTCAACAATTTTTTCGCCAGGCTTTAAATGCAAATGAAATGTATTGGCAATTAAAATCTGCGACTTTGTTTCATGGGCCTCCTCTGAATCTAAAGTTTTTACAACAGCCTGCGTTGCCACAGGAACCAAACACGGAGTTTCAACAACTCCGTGGCTTGTTTCCAAAAAACCCAATCTCGCGCGGCTCAATTTTGACTTTTTTAATATCTTAAAATCCATTATATTTATTGTTATGGCTGCAATATGTCTTCTGTTCTGCCGTCTATTGAAATAACAACATTTTTTATTGTTGAAAACTGTTTTAATGTCTGCTCTATCTGCGCCCTTATAGCTGACACCCTGCAAGAACCTCCAACCTGATATTCTAATTGCTCATTAAAATCAGCCCATGCCGTGCCGCTTTCCATTCCAATCATTAAGCTTTGAAGCAGCACTCCGTCGTTTATGCTGGTAAAAAACCCTTGATTTTTTTCGTCCTCCGTAGGCCCTTTGAAAAGCTCTGCCAAGGCAGCAGAACCAGTTGACTCTGTTTTTAGTATTTCTCTTTCAACTGGAAAAACTTTATTGCATGAAAATTCCGGATCCATTTTATTGTTATTAAAATAAACTTTTATTTTCATTGTTTCTGCGGTCTTTGGAATTTCTACGGGTATTTTAATTTCCTTGTCATTTTCAGGCAATCCCGACGGATTATCTTTTGACAAAACTAAATATCCTTTTTGGGCAATTGGCGATACAAAGGATATTTCTCCCCTAAAGGGAACAAAATTCTCTGTCATCCAATCTGACTGAGCCTGAACAAAAGATGCGCCTAAAACATTTCCCTGTTCGTCTGTAATTTTAATAGGAAAACTTGCTTCAAAAAACCATGTTCCTTTGGCTTCCCCCTCTGCTATAAATGGATTTGAAATTTTTTCCCCGGCAGTTAAAGAAAAAACTTTAACATCAGAGCTTTGCTGTAGCTGCGAACGATTGAGTTCAACTGGCCATAATAAAACAGCGCCTAAAATAACAATTATTGCGGCAAGTATTATTACTATAGAAATTAAAATATTTTTATTCATATTATTTTTTATTTATTAATTAATTTAGCATACCATAAGCGCTGTGCCTATCAACCTTGACATAGCTTAAATAAGGAGTATAATAGAATTAACTAATAAGTCGAGGTATCTTAATTAAATAAGTAGGGCGACTATTAGAAAGGTCGCTTTATTTAGTAAATAGTTTAAAAAAAATGTTTGACAGAAATCAAAACAGGGGCTTTGCTCCAAGAGAGATGATCAAAGGAAACTGGAAATGCTCCGAATGCGGAGTAGAAATTTCAGAGCTTCCTTTTGAACCAGCTCCTGACAGGCCAATTTACTGCCGCGAATGCTGGCAGAAGAAAAGGCCTCCAAGATTCAGCAGATAATTACTGAGTCTTAAAAACAACCCCGCCTAGGCGGGGTTGTTTTTTTATACATTAATTTATAAGACGTCCGTTCATATAAACATCCATGTCTTTATCCCTCAAAGCCTTAAAAAACTCTTCATGCGGAACTACGGCTTCTGGCGCAAAAGAGCCCCATGCTTTTATCCTCTTTTTAATTATCATTTGGGCTATAATTGATGCCGGGATGCCTGTATCAACATTGCAGCCTGCAAATTCCCATCCTGGCAAAGTGCCTGCAATACACTCCATAAATATCTCTTTTCTTTCATTTGCTTTCTTGCCTATTACGTCAACCCACAAAACTTCTTTTTCTTCGTAGCCTTCTGGCATCTTCGCTCCTCGCCTTAATGTTTCCGCTAAAAAATTCATAGGCTGGATTTCACATCCATTTATCTTAATTTTTTCTTTTGAAGCCAAACCCAGCTTTATAAAATTATGAATTGTTGAAAAAGAATGGCTTGGAAATCCAGCATAAAATTTGATATTTTTTAACCCTTTGTCTTTATAATAATAGTGAAAAGTAAAAGGCTCTGGATGCCTTACCAAAAAACACTTGTTTCTGCCAATTTCCTGGTAGCGCTTGCCCTTAACTGTATCTAATGGTAATTTTTTCAACCACTTATTATTTTTTAAGTAAGTGACATTGTCTGTAAATTCTTCTGCAATGCTCGGCATTGAAAAAGGAACAACGAATTCTTTTATGTTTGAATTCCACGCAAAACCCGCCTCAACAGTATGAACAGAATCTAAAAGCCCGACAGCATAATCTAGCATTATATTGTTTACGCCGGGCGTGGACCCGCAGCCAGTAATAGCTATTAGTTTTTTCTTCCTGAAATCAGCATCCATTTTCAGCTGGGTTTCTGTCATAACGCCGTCATCAGACCCAAGGTCAATCACATGCGAACCATTTTTTAAGCAAGCTTTATAAACATCCACGTTCCAATCTGCCTCTGCGCAGTTAATCACGCAAAAAGGATCCGCCTTTTTTATTAAAGAATAAATTTTTCTTTTTTTTCTTAAATCTAATATCTCGTGGTCAGGAAGGTCAAACTCTTCTTGAAGCGCGTCTATGTGGTTTTGATAAATATCTGAAATAAAAAGCCTGTATTTTTTTTTCAGCAAATCTTTAATGACTATTTTTCCTTGCATGCCTCCTGCCCCGAAAATTAAAAAGTCGTATTTTCTTTTTGTTTTTGCCATGCGTGGTTAATTTAAAATTATATTTTTTAATAATATAATTTTAAAAAAATATTGCAAGACACACAAAAAATAGTCTATATTTTAAATTCTTTTTTTAATTTTCTTTGCTTCCTGCGGTTTTTGTCGATTTTTTTAAACTTATATTTATTAATCTCTTTTTTTATTTGTTCTTTTACATCAACGATGGCGCCTTCTAAATTGTCGCCTCTCGCTTCTGCCATTAATTTCTTGCCGGGCAAAGTTATTTCTATTCTGCTTTTGAAAACTTTTCCTTTTTTATGATGCATTGTTTCTTTTTCTGCTTCTACCAAAACTTCTGCCAATGTTTTTTTGCCTTCGGGAATATCTTGTTTTAAAATGTTAATAAACTTCTTCAAAACTCCTATTTTTCTTTCAATAAAAAGTGAAAGTTCATTAGATAAGATTATATTTTTAGTTTTAATTGTAATCCTCATATATCAAAAACCTACAAATTGGATTTCTGTTTCCAAATGTATGCCAAAATTATTTTTTACTTTTTTTTGAGCTAATTTTATTAGCGAAATAACATCTTTTGCATTAGCTCTGCCCAAATTAACTATAAAATTGCAATGCAGTTCTGAAATTTTGGCATCTCCTATTTTTTTTCCAGCCAAGCCCGATTTCTGTATTAAAAATCCAGCTGGTATAATTCCTGCCTCATTAAACTTTAAAAACTCGGGGTATTTTTCCAAAAGTTTTTTATCTTTTATTTCTAACTCTGGATTAATAAATACAGACCCTGCCGAAAAAAATTTTAGCGGATGCCCTTTTTTTCTATAAGATAAAAACTGCTCAATTGTTTTTTTAATTTCTTTTTTATCTTTTTTTGTAAATTCTAAAATAACAGAAATAACCACAAGGTTTTTCTTCTTTTTAAAAATGCTGTTTTTCAAAGAAAACTGGCATTGCTTTTTTGAAAAAGTTTTCATTTTCAGGGTTTTAAGATTTAAGGCCTCAACGTTTTTAACTGTATCTGACATTTTAACGTCAAAAGCCTGAGCGTTCCCATATATAGCTCCGCCAACGGTCGCGCTGGGAATACCAGCGGACCACTCTAGTCCGGAAAGCCCTTTGTCAGCTGCCAAATAGGCCAATTTTGACAAACCTGCGCCAGCGCCAGCTTTTGCCATATTGCCGTTAAAAATTGTATCATCAATATTCATTTTTACAACCAAGCCCTTATATCCTTTATCGGAAAATAAAATATTGCTCCCCCCGCCTATCGCATATACGGGAATATTCAAATCTTTTGCAACTTCTAATGCAGAGATTAGACCCTCCTTGTCTCTTGCAATAAAAAAATATTTGGCTGGCCCGCCAATTTTATAGCTAGTGTGTTCCTTCATCAAAACATTTCTCTGCGCCTCCGGCAACATCTCTTTTAATTTTAAATAGTAATCTGAAATCACAAGCTCAAAATTTGGTTTATTTTTGCCCTGGTTGAGGGCCCCGCAAATCCTGTGCCAGAAGAAAGGCCCAAAGGAGCTAAAATTTCTGAAGCATACTTTTCCTGAAATCTTATTACAGCTAATCTCGTCATGGCCAAAAAATTTCCTGTTACATATCCTGCAGAATAAATATCTGGCCCCTGTGACTTTAAAAATGATTGAAGGCATTTTACCTGCTCATTGTTTAACAGGCCATAATAAAGGTTATTGTTCAGTTCAGAACAAAAATTTTGGCCATTTGCATTCCCCTGCTGGAGCCTTTCGATTTCAGACTTTAAGTAAGCTATTTTATCTAACAACTGCTGGATTAAATCCTGGTCTTCTGTTTCAGCCGACCCCTTAATAGAAACTTTATAGGTAAAGGGATAAGTAAATTCGGCTCCATCAAAGCCTGATAATTTGCTCTGCAGAGAGGGCAAAATTATAAGCGATTTATAATCTGCGCCGAACTTCTCTATGCTAATCCCGCCTTTTTGGTTTTCATCTAGTTGTAAAAACTTTAACGCCTGGCTTGAAGCTGAATCCTCTATTATATAAGGCACTGAAAATTCAAGCCCCTTTATGCTGGAAAAATCCAGCTGCAAATCTCCGTTGCCGCCTATAAATTTTAGCCAATTTCCCTGCCAATTTTTTGTCACATTGCTTACAGACAAAGAAACGTTTCCGGTGAGCGGAAGAAAATTAAGCGCCGGAGATATTCTGAAATTTTTAAGCTTTTCATTTAAATAGCAATATTTTGAATTGAACGAACAATTATTAAGAACAGAGGCTACGGTCCAATCTGTAAAAATTTCAGAAAAACTTTCTTTATATCCTGTTTTTCTTAGGGCGTAATTTATGCTTTCTATTCCTGCATATTTTGATTGCAAAGAGTCAGACAAAATAGTTATGCCGTAATGGTCTAAAACATAATGCATAAACAAGCTTACGTTGGCATAATCATATTTTGTGCCCGTCCATTCGGTTATAGAATCTGAAGGGTTTTCTATAAAATCTTTTACTCTTTGCTGCAAGTTAGACCCTGAATAAACGTCATCATAGCCTAAAATAGTGGAAGAATAGTCTGCTCTTGCCTCGTTTAGCCACACTTCCTCATCTGCCCCAAAAATTTTATTTTTTTGGTTAAACGTAATTAAGTGCATAAACTCGTGGGCCAAAAAAACTTTCAGCCTCGGGTCGTCTATCCTGTCTAATGCCAAATAAACCATTTCTCTTTCATTTGAAGCTGGAATTTGCAGTTTTATATATTCGTCAGCTGTGCGAAAATAACCGCCCTCATTGCTGTTCATAGCTTCAAACAAAACTGTTATTCTGCTGTCTCCGTCAACCCCTGGTTTCCATTCAGAGCCGAAAACCGAAGTTAAAACAGGGTAAATTTTATTATCAAATTCTTGGGATAAATTATTTAAATTAGACAAAATCTGATCCTGTTTCGCATGGGGTTGCGAATCCCACCATGACTTTTCTACATAAAAATAAAGCTTGTTTGTTGTTTTAACCAAAGTCGCTTCAACGCGCTCTCTGCCTGAAGCGTCAAAACTTTCTTCAACATTAAAGTTAACCACATCTGAAAAATTGGCGGCAAAAGCTCCTTGAACTGAAAAAAGAAAAAAAACCGCGCACAGAAAAATATTTTTTTTAAATAAAGTTGCGTTCATAACGGTATTTATTTTATCCTATCACAAAAAAATACCCCTTAAAAGGGGGGGGCATTCAAAAAAACAAGTTTAAACTGTTTTTAACACTTCTTTCAGATTTTTGACAACAAAATCAATTTCCTTCTCTGACAAGTCGCTGAAAAAAGGAAGGGCAAGTGTTCTTTTACTGATGTTTTCAGCAATCGGAAAATCTCCTTTTTTATAGCCGAATAATTCTTTGTAAAACGGCTGCAAATGTATTGGCTGAAAATAATCTCTGCATCCTATGCCTCTTTTTAAAAGTTTTCTCATAATTATATCTCTCTTGTCGCCGAGCCCGCCTATTAATTTAATAACATATACCCACCAGTTTATCCTAACATCTTTAGCCACATAAGGAACTTCTATATTATCAATCTCTTTTAGTTTTTTATTATATAAATTAGCGATACTGCTTCTTTTTTTGATTATAGTTTCTATTCTCTTAACTTGAGACAAACCAACAGCGCAACTCATTTCATTTAATCTGTAATTATACCCCAATCTTACATGTTCTAGCCATTTTCCGCCCTTAATCTTTCTGCCATGGCTAGCCATGCTGCGGCATAAGCCGGCAAAATTTTTATCATCTGTCAAAATCATTCCCCCTTCCCCAGTAGTAATTTGTTTATTGGGAGAAAAAGCAAAAATGGAAACGTCTCCGAAACTGCCGCATTTTTTTCCTTTATACAAAGTGCCCAAAGATTCTGCTGAATCTTCAATTAAAAAAAGTTCGTGCTTTTTAGCAATTTTCTGCAATTCTCCCCAATTAGCAGGATGAGCAAACATATCCGGCGCTAAAATAGCTTTGGTTTTGGAAGTAACGGCTTTATCAACAAGCTTAGGATTGATATTAAGAGTATCTGGTTTAATATCAACAAAAACCGGCTTAGCTCCCTCAAATAAAATACAGTTAGCAGAAGCAATAAAAGAAAACGGGCTGGTGATTACTTCATCTCCTTCTTTGACTCCTATGGCTCTTATTATTAAATGCAAAGCGCTGGTTCCAGAATTTACCGCAACCGCATATTTTACGCCAACATACTTGGCAACTGCCTCTTCAAACTCTGTTAATTTTGGCCCAATAGAAAGCTGGTTTGATTTTAAAACCTTTAAAACTCCATTTATTTCAGCTTTTGTGATATCAGCTTTTGAAAGCGGAATCATAAAAATTAATTAAGTTTTTTAATTATTTTTGCCGGAACCCCAAAAGCCAAAACATTGTTGGGCATGCTTTTGTCCACAAAACTGTGCGCTCCAATAATAGAATTCTCGCCCACAGTAACTCCCGGCATAACCGTGGAATGCGCGCCTATTTTGCAATTCTTTTTTAAAACAACTTTTCCGTTTTTTTCTCCTATGGAGGAAAAAGAATAAATTGAGCAATGAGAGCCTATTTGCGCATAATCTTCAATCACAACCTTGTTCTTTGCGTTTATATAGGTAAAGGCGCCAATATCTGTTTTGTAGCCTAAATCAAGGTTTTTGACATGCTGAACCAGCCAGCTGTATTTTGTGAGCTTCATTTCTTTAATAACTGGTTTTTTCCAATTTTTAAATCTGCCTGCCATATAATTATTAGAACTTAATTTCTCTTATCAGCATGAAAGCTTCTGCTGCCTTAACTCCGGATTCTGAACCCCGCTTTTTAGCTAAAACATCAATTCCCTTTAAAGACCTTGGGTGCTCGCGCTCTTTTAACTCTGATTTATAACACTCCATTGCCTTTAGCTTATCATCTAAATAATCTGAAATATCTTCAAAATAATTTGGCAAAAAAACATCTGATTTTTGGCCTGATATTCCGCCCTGTTCTGTTGTGGGAGAAATTTCATAAGCTAAAATTTTATTTACCATAACGTCAGGTCTTATTCTTGAGGCTACCAAACAAGCCTCAAAAACTATTCTGTGGTCATGATTAATGTCTCCAAAAAACGGCGCATATAAAACATCTGGCTTTACTTTTTCAATAACATTTGAAATTTTATCATTTAAATCTTTTTTGGGAACTGTGTCTAACCGCAAAGCAGGCAAGTCTAAAAAAAATACTTGCTTAAAGCCCATAAAATCGTTTGAGGCTTTTATTTCCTTATCTTTATTCTCAACATATTCTGCTGTCCAATCGTTTTCTCCAACCAAAGGCTTTGTCACCAAACACAAATACGCCTCGTCGCCAAATTTTATATGTTTTTTAATTGTCCCTCCGCACCCCAAAACTTCGTCATCTGGATGCGGAGCTATAATTAAAATTTTATTCATTGCTTATTAATATTTTTGGGCTATTTGGGCCTTCGTTAAATAATAAATCAATTATTGACATATAAGGCAGAAATCCCTGCTCTGAAAATTGCTGTTTATATTTTGGATTTGAAAACTCTTTTATTTTTATCTTTATGCCATGCTTCTCAAACTCCTGTTTTTCTACGCCGTGCCCTTTTTCTGTTCCGGGGCCGGACAAATATTGGCTGGCTTTTAATTCTTTGCATATATTAATTAATCTTTCTGTGCCCTTTCCCTCAACTTTTAAATCAGAAGACTTTATCATTTTAAATTTAAACCCCAAATCCTTGCTTATGTTTTCTATTAAATAAATATCCAAATCACATATTTTGTCCCACTTCTTGTCCAGCGCGTTTTCTAAAAAAGGATAATAATCCCCAAAATATGGCGATTTTTTATAGTTGAATTTTATTTTATCTAGAATGCTTTCCTGCCAACTCTGGCTGTTATCTATTAAAACCTCGTTTATTTTTAAATTGGGAGACCTGCCGACAACAGGAACTGTAATCCATTTTTGGCCTTTTTCTGCCTTAATTTTATTTCTATTTATAAAACCGTTTTTTTGGTAACCAACATCGTCTAAAATAACAAAAATATCAGTTTCAGCCAACCTTTCAAAAAATCCAATATAAGGCAGGTATTCGGGTTGATGTATTGTAACTATCATTTTATTATATTACCAGATTTTTAGTCAAAATCAATATCACGATCAGTTACGCCCCATAACCCCCAACGTTACCTCCTGCATAAAAAAACCGCTCATGTCGCCCACAAGCGGTTGCGCCGATTGTTCGGAGATTTTTTTGCCTTTACTCGGCAAAAATGGCGAGGCCGGCAGCTTCGGGCCTCTTAACTCTTTGATTGGTCAGGCCGTGATTCTGCTGTTCACGGATCCAAGGCAAGGCGCTATCCCAACCGCCACCATTCTTTAGCAACTGCACGAAATATTTCGCCTTCACGGGGTTCTTGCCCCAGTCTTCCATGGGAATCCATGCGCCGTCAGACACGACCACAATAAAGTCAATTGGCTCCTTAACAACCTCCCTGTGCCAGTGTGTTGCAACATCTAGAGAACCGTTAAGAATAGAATATTCAACGTTGTCATGTTTCCTTTTCAGACGGGGAAATTCTTCAAGCCAGTAGCGCTTTTGGGCTGCTTTCTCCTTTTCGTGATCGCTATGGGCATCAGCCACAAGCTCGACGTAACGGCGCTCTCTCTCCATTTCAGCATCTCTGTTGTCGCCGCCAACAATGTTCACCTTGCCTGACCTAGTTACCCAAATGGTAAAAACGTCTGCCCCCCAAATAACCTCCATTATTCTTGCTTTCCTGTCAAACTTAAGGCAGGAAAAGCTGGCATTGGCAAGAGTTGCAGGGTCATCGCGATGGACTTCATTGCCCCTATGCTTTTGCTGGATGTTCCAAATTTCTTCGTTGGCTCTGATAACAACATCTCCCAAGTCATCCTCTGGATTGGCAGAAGAAAAAGCCTGCCTTATGGTTCGCACAACCTTTTGGCCACCCGTAAGGCCGCCAGGATACATAAACTGCTTGCCAAAGTAAGGTTCTGAGCATCCGTCTGCAACAAGGGCAAACACGCCCTGCTCGGAAACAAACCATGCATTATCGTCTTCTGGATGAAGACAATCGTCTGCAAAATCATGCATTGCAAGAATTCTCATGTCATAACCTCCATTCATCGGACCATTTTTGATTGTAAAACACGCTGTCCTCATAATACGCTAAAAAAAATATATGTCAATTGTTTGGCTTGTTCATCCCCTCTTCCCCGTAAACTCCTTTGCGAGAAAGCACAGAAAAAAATCCTAAAACTAAAATTTTCAAGTCCAGCCAAAAAGACTGGTTATCTATATACCAAAGGTCATACTCAAACCTTTTTTCCCAAGGCACCAAATTTCTGCCTTTCATATCAACCAAACTAACCAATCCTGGTTTTACTGAAATTCTTTTCTGCCACATTGTTTTCATTTCGGGCGTGTTTCCTGAATTATAAGCTGACAAGGGCCTTGGGCCCACCAAGCTCATATCTCCCTTTAAAACATTTATAAATTGGGGCGCCTCATCAATTGTCCATTCTCTTAAAAATTTACCGATTCTTGTTATGCGAGGGTCATTCTCATGAGCTGATTCTTTTAGTCCCATTGATTCTGCATTTTCAACCATTGTCCTGAATTTTATAAATTTAAACGGCTTCCCGTTTTTCCCCACCCTTTCTTGGATAAAAAACACTGGTCCTTTTGAATCTATTTTAATTGCAACAACAATAATCAAAAACAGAGGACTTGTTATAATTAAGGCTATTAATGAAATAAAAAAATCGAATAATCTTTTGATTTTTGAACTCATTTTTTTATTGCTTCAATATAAAAACTGGATGAAAAAATCCTGAAAAAAGGAAAAAATAAATTTAAAAAGTTAAAAATTTTATGCTTTAAAATAAGGTCTGTTAGAAAATCAAAGCGGCTTGGAAAAGAATAAATGCCCCTTAACTTAAAATCTGAAAATCCTTGTTGTTCCATTAAAGATTTAAACCTGTAGGGGTTTCTTAAAAATGGGTCATTTCTTTTAAACCAAAAATTAATGGCAGACTTGTTAAGGGTTGTGATAATAATCAAGCCCTTCTTTTTTAACACTCTTTTAAGCTCTTTTAAGGCTTTTTCTGAATACAAAATGCTTTGAAAGGTGCTCATACAAATCACTATATCAAAGAAACTATCTTTGAATGGAAGGTTGCAAACATTGGCTATCCTAAAATCTATGTTTTTTGATTTTGGGTTTTTCTTTACCAAAGCTATCATTTCCTCAGAAAAATCCACACCAAACACCTCAATTCCTTTTTGCTCTAAAAGAAAGGCAAAACTTCCAATTCCGCAACCGGCATCCAAACCTTTGGCGCTTTCTGAAAAATTTATTTTTCTTAAATACTCTGAAAAATACCTTTGGTGGTTTTTTGGGCCAGATTCTGAAAGTAATAAAACTTCATGTTCTTTTTTTCCTGTTTTAGCAGCTTGGTTAAATGTTTCCCTCCACCACTCTTCAAGACCCTCTTTATTCTCTTTTGAAATAAATCTTTTGTAATCTTTTTTTGTTTTATCAATAAATGCTTCTCTGTCTAAATTCATAGCTTCTTTGCTTTAATATAAAACACTAACCCTTGCTCTTTTATTAAGGGAATTTTAGATAAAATTTTCTCTGTGGTTTCCATAAATTTTTTAGCGCTTCCAAATTTTATAAACTTTTCTAAGAAAGAGGGTGCCATTAAAGGAAAATAGTTTGTATAGCCATATTTTTCTACCAAAAGATAATCTTTTAATAACTTTGACAATTCCGGACGTGAAAATTCTTTAATGTGGTCGCCGTCATGGGGCTCGTTTCTTAGCAATATTTTTATGTGACAAATAACATTGAAATAAGAAAGTTTATTCGGAGTGGAAATTACCATGATTCCGCCCGGCTTTAAAACCCGGCGAATTTCCTTCGCGCCTTCTCTCCAATCCAAAAGATGTTCAATGACTTCCGACATCAAGACTTTGTCAAAAGAATTGTCGGGAAACGGAAGATTCTCAGCCGGACAGCAGACATAACCTTCTGCCATATTGCCGGTGTTTCTTTTTGCTTTCCGCAAAAATCTCTCTGAAATATCCGTGGCGATAACATTTTTTGATATTTGCAATACTTTTTTTGTGTAATATCCTTCTCCACAGCCAATTTCAAGAACGCGGTCCGATGCCTCCAGCTCAAGCATAGCCATCATCTTCTCAACCCGCAAGGAATACATAATTTTTTTATAGAGGCGGGGCGATTCAAATGTTTCTTTAATAATATCATATTCGTCTGCCTTTTTTTCATAATATTCTTTCAACCCCTTTATATCTTGGCTGGAGATTTCGTTTAGTATTTTGCCAACCGAAGTAAATAAATGGGAAAAACGGCCATATAATATAGTAATATCTGAAAAACGGATAAAAATAATTTCTTTTATGGAAGTTTTTGTCATGCGCCAGAAAAGCGCAACAGCCAATATCGCTGAGAAAAAATAAGAAATAGAAGCAGCTAAAGCAGCTCCGGCAACCCCTATTTTTGGGATAAGAATAATATCAAATAAAATATTTAAAAATAAAGACGCTATAAGAATCAAGCTCGTAACGTGCGGCTTTCCTTTGGCAAAAAAGTTATTAAAAAAAATTCCAGCATATGCCGCGCACACGCCACCTGGAAGAATGAAGTAAAACGGCGTAATCGACGGCAAAAAATCTCTACCGTAGAAAAATAATATAAACAATCTGCCGATAAAGGCTAAAAAAACAGCTGATAAAAGGCTGAAAAGGAAAGCTTGCCTGGCAACCCTTGGAGTTTTCTGATCAACCTCTTCTTCTGAAACAGAGCTCCATGCAGGATACAAAACTTGCTGCAAAGAATAAGGAATGACAAAGATTAAAGCGGCTATATTATAAGAAACAGAGTAATATCCGACGTTTAAAACTCCAAGAAAGATATTAACCACAAAAACGTTAAGTTTGAAATTGATGGTGCTGAATATGTCGCCCAAATAAGTGCTGATGCCGAACTTCAACTGATTTAAAAATAACGGGAAATCAAAACGTTGAATAAGCTTGTAGGATTTTAGCAGGTGAAAAAATATCAAAATAAAGTTTATTAAAACTGTCATTAAAACAGCGTAAATAGCTCCCTCAATTCCCCAGCCGAAAAACAAAACGAAAACAATGCTCAATGATAAAATAAAAATTGAATACAGAACAGAGAATGCTGACCATGTTATTATTTTAAATTTGGCTAACAATAATGGCAGGCAATAGTTATAAAGAATAACAAATGGTATTGTTGCCAAGGCGATAACAACGTATTTATACGATAATCCGTTGAACGCGGCTGGAAAAAGAATTGAGAGCAAGAACGTTATAAAAGACAATGATAAACCCCAGGCAAAGCCAAAAATTATTGAGTTGGAAAAAAGCTGGGAAAAGTTCTTCTTCTCTTTGTTCAAAAGATAAATGGAAGCTGTGCCAAATCCAAGACTGCCCAATAAAAGAGCCATCCCGTTAATCGCCAAAAACAGATTATAGGCTCCAAGGCCTTCGGGACCCAAGACTCTGGCCAAAATAATTTGCGATAAAAACAAAAAGGCGCCGATTAGTATTTTAGAAAAGAAAACTACAAGGCTGTTGCCGATTACATTCATATTATATTAGTTTTTTGCTGATTATTTCCTGATAATCTTTTGCGAGCCTTTCAAAAACTATTTCTTTTTTAAACTGTTTTAGAACTTTTTTCCTGCCCGCTTTTCCTATCGCCTCTGCCGCGGTTTTGTTTTCCAGCAAAAAAATAATTGCTTCTTCTATTTTTTTTACGTCCCTTACGGGCACTAAAAATCCTGTTTTTTTATCGTCCACGGTCTCAGGACACCCTCCTATATTTGAAACAACGACCGGCTTTTCCATTGATGAAGCTTCAAGGGTGGCAGCGCCCAATCCTTCTCTATGGGTAGGCAAAACAAAAATATCCATAATAGCGTAAAATTCTTCAATTTTTTTTTGGTCTCCGACAAAAAAAACGCTTTTTTCAATTCCAAAACCTTTGACAAATTCTGGCTTTATTGAATCGTTTTTTTCAGGCTCTAACGGACCGACTACCAAGAGAACTGTATCGGGAAATTTTAAAATAATATTTTTAAACGCCTCAAACAGCTCTACATATCCTTTTTCTTTAACTAATCTGGCCACAATGCCTATAATCTTTGCGCTCTCTTTTATGCCCAGTTCTAATTTTTTTCTTGCAATAAAATTTTTATCAAATCTGCCAGGATTAAATCTTTCAGTATCAATGTCCCTGCCTAAATATCTGATTTTGTTTTCGTCTGTTATTTTTTCTTTTTTTATTCCGTCAATAATATGCTGTGCTATAACAAAAATAACATCTGAACAATAAGCCGCAATTTTTTGCAATAAAATGATTATTTTCTTCTTTAAAAAGCTGTCTTCTTCTGTAAAATCAAAGCCGTGCAAAGTATTTATAATTATTGGGACACCCGCTAATTTTGCCGCTATCTGGCCGTAAAATTCAGGCTTTAAAGTATGCGTATGCACGATATGGAATTTTTCTTTTTTAAAATAAAAAAACAATCTTGAAAAAGAAACTAAGTCAGAAACCGGACTAAATGGCTTTCTTTTAAAGCCGACCGTTTTTACTTTTATGCCATCTCCTTCTATGTCTTTTACCCATTTTCCCGGAGAGCAGGTGGCGTAAACATCATATCCTTGGCTCAAAAGAAATTTGAGCCTGTCTAAAAGAAGGAATTTTATTGTCATGTCTACGCTGGCCGAATGGCAAACTTTAATTTTTTTATTTAAATTTCTCATTGGAATTTTGCTTTTCTAAACCAGTTCGCCGTCAGTTCCAAGCCCTGGTCTAAATTGTATTTCGATTCCCAGCCAAACTCTTTGCGGATTTTTTCAAAACTAAGACAGCTCCTTTTTTGCTCTCCTTTTTTTTCTGGACCATATTTTTTTTCACTTTTTGAACCGAGCAATTTCTGCAGCTTCTGAAAAATAGCATCAATGTCGGTCTCCTTTGCTGTTCCGACATTAAACGTTCCGCTTATATTTTTTTCTATTCCTAAAATATTAGCTTTAACCACATCTTCAACAAAAACAAAGTCTCTTGTTTGTTTTCCGTCCCCGTTTATAATCGGTTGTTCACCGGCCAAAATTTTATCGCAAAAAATCGCAATTACACCCGCTTCGCCTTTTGAGTTCTGCCTAGGACCATAAACATTGGCAAGCCTTAGAATTAAATAATCTAAATTATATTCTCTTTTATAAAAATCTAAATATTTTTCAACGGCCAATTTTTCTATTCCATAGGGGGAAACTGGCTCTTCTTTATAGGTTTCTGGGGTGGGAATAATATCTGCATCTCCGTAAATTGCCCCGCCAGTTGAAGCAAAAACAATTTTTTTTACTCCAAATTTTCTGCAATTTTCTAAAATGTTTAAACTGCCTAAAATATTTGTTTTGGCTGATTCTACAGGACTTTCAACTGATTTTCTTACATCAATTTGGGCTGCATAATGAAAAACAATTTCAGGTTTTTCTTTCTTAAAAATTTCTGAAATCTGCGGACTTTGAATGTCAGCATTATAAAAAATCGCCTTAGCATTTAAGTTTTCCTTTTTGCCGGTAGAAAGATTATCAATGATAACCACTTCATTACCTCTTTCTACCAGCTCGTCTGCTAAGCGTGAACCGATGAATCCGGCGCCGCCTGTTATTAAGTATTTCATTCTGCAAAAAATTTATTTAATAGTGGAATTTTTATTTTTTCAATCTTTCTAAAACCAAGGGGAACTAAGCATAAGAGAGCGACGATGGCAGGCATTCTGATTCTTGTCACTAACCCAAAGTTGGTCATATATAGAGATATCATCGCAACGACAATGATTCCAAACAACAATAAAGGCAGAATGGCCTTATATTGGTTTTTTATTGACCCTATGATTCCCCTTGCTATAAAAAACAGGCAAACCCACCATAACAAAATTTCAGGCAATACAAAAATGTGTTTTAAAGACCTTAATTGCCACGGAAATGGGCCAAAAAAAGCGTTGGCAAAAGAAATAAGGTTATTTTTTATGAATTTAATCGGGTTGTCTGCCCCTGTTTCTATGTTTACTGAAGAATCCTGCCCCCAATCTTTATCGGTAACAATATCTGGAACCGGAACCCCTTCTGGAACTTGAGCCAATATTTCACTCACTTTTATTACCTCAGGATTAGAATAGTTAGCATCGGGGGAAACATTATCATCAGGAGAAACATTATCATCAGGGGGATTGTTTACTTCTTTCTCATAAGTATCATCTATTATTTTAATATTCTCAAAACGAGGATCTACCCTAAAATTATACGCCACCTCGCGATAATAAATAATTGTTTTCATGTTAAGCTGCAACAATATTGCATTTATGCCAAAATAGCCTTTCTCAAAGCCACTTACCGTTGATATCATGGGTAAAAATCCCATCAAAAAAATCATAATTCCTCCAAAAATTATTCTTCTCTTTAGTTTAAAACCTGAAAACAGCAGCCAGCATACAATAAAAACAAAAATTAAAGGAATGCCTATATAAAAACGAAAATGAGTCAGGCCTATTAAAGCAAAATAAAATAAAGCAAAGGTTAGCCACGAAAATCTTTTAATCAATATCAAAGATAACAAAATCGCGGCAGTAGAAAAGAAAACCACAAATGCTTCTTTTAGCATCAAGCTGCCAAAAAAAGCCAGGCTGGGATATATATTCACTATCAATCCCGTAATAAAAGCTTCTTTGTCTGTCCTGCCTAATTCTTTTGCTATTAAATAAACAAATATAATCGTAAGGGCTACCAGCCATGCGTTTAATAATTCCCCAACAATCATTTTAGGAAGAGTAAAATAATATATATAGCCAACAATTACCGGATAATAATGACTGAGAGGCAATTCTTCCAGGGAAAAATTTTTTTGGGCAATTCTGTTTGCCACTTCAATCGCAGTAAGATTATATTCTAAATAGTCGCCTCTGCCGTCTGAAAACGGCTGGAAGTTTCCGTAAAAAACAAACAGAACTGCTATTATGTGCAAAAAAAACGAAATTAAAAATAATATTGATATATTTTTTTTTTGTTTTTCGTTTTTTATTTTATTGATAAAAAACAGCGCTAAAAAAACGAGAAAAAAAACCAAAATTGCGCCGGCTAATAGCTTTTTATCAAAAAAAGATAGAACAGCTAAAACAATTCCGCTAAAAACTACGGGCTTATTATATTTCTCAAAAAAATTGAAAACTTTTATCATATGCAAAAATATTTAATTAATTATCTTTTTTATGGTATTCACCCATTCTTGATCGAATCTTTCTGAAGTAAAATCTTTTACAAAATTATATCCTCTCTCTCCCATTTTTGCCATTTCTTCTGGATTTTCTAATAAAATCTTAACTTCTTCTTTAAGCCCATTAAAATCTTTGCAAATTATTTGTTTTCCGCCCTCTAACAATTCCTGCATGCCGCCTGTCCCTGAACCTATGACGGGGGTTTTTAAAAGCATTGCCTCATGAGCTGTTCTACACCATCCTTCTTTAAACTTAGACATCGTTACAACCACAGATGAGGCTTTCAGTAATTTTAAATAGTCCCCATAATTTAAATCAAAATGAAGGGCGGGGATTTCAACGTCTTTTTGGCCGGTGGTCACTAAATAAGCATCTAAATCCTTTAGGACATCGTATGTTTGGACAACTCCCTTTGCCTTCTGGCAGTTTCCTATATATATTATTGGTTTTCCTTCAAGACCGTTCTGTTTTTTAAAATCTTCAACGTCTTGTTCTAAGATTTCAAACTTAGCCAAATCAAAACCGCCGTAAATTTTGTAAACATTTTTATAGCCCTTGTCTTTAAAATATCTTCTCCATATTTCTGATCTGATTATAACAGCGTCAGCTTTTTTTAAATTACGATAAAGAATCTTTGTGAGAATGTAAAAACAAGGGCGCGAGAGGAAAGGAAGCCCGGAAACATCAATGTGGTGGATCATTACAATGTTCTTGCCTTTTGTCTTTTTGGTTCGCATCATTAAAGCTGGAAAATAATCTCTTATCCAAATATCGCTCTCGCCCTTCAACTTAAAAACATAAAAAAAGGCTTCCAGCATTTTAAGGTATTTAAACCGTTTTAGATGTTTTGGCTCACAAGATACCAACTCTACATCAAACTCTTTTGACAGGGCTTGCCTTGCTTGTTGGCGATATATAAATCCTCCGTATTTTTTAGATGATATTTCTATCCACTTAATTTTTGGCCTTTTTAAATCCGATTGATTCATAGTTTATATTTTTGCCTTTTATTTTATCGGAAAATATTTGCCACCCATCAAACAAAAAAGCGCTGTCCTTCATATTTTCTACCAGGCCAGATATATTAATATCGTTATATTTTTTGTGGTTATTCATGAATATTAATACATCGGCCGTTTTAAAGCCTTTCTCAATAGAACAAAATTTTACGCCCGAGCTTTCAACATTTTCCGGGCTTACAACAAAATCGTGTCCAAACATGTCTTTAATTCCTAATTTTTTAAAAAATTTAACAAGGTTTACGGCAGGAGAACCCCTCATATCGTCTGTTTCAGGATGACCCTTAAACGCGAAGCCGGAAATGAAGATTTTGGCATGGCTTATCGGTATGTTTTTTTCTTTCAAATGTTTCCTTGCCCTGTCAAAAACATGGCTTATTAAACCTTCGTTTAATTCCCTTGCCGCTTTTATTAATGCAACATTTATATCAGAAGAGCTGGCTAAAATATGGGGGTCTTTTTCAAGGCAGACTCCGCCGACAAATCCAGCTTTCCCGCCGACAACAAAACCGGAGTGCAAAACACCGCTTCTTTCATAGCCATAATTGGCCGCCTCAACAATCTCCTTGGCGTCTAAGCCAAGACTCTTGCATATTAAAGCTGTTTGATTTGCAAATGCAAAGTTAAAATCTCTATAACTATTGTTTATCAATTTTATTATTTCAGCTGCCTCCAAAGAACTGGTTCTGACAATGGCTGGTGTTATTTGAGAAAAAATCTTTGCAGATAAATCTCCTGAATGGTTATCCAGTTCCCCTATAATTTGGGGGAGGGTTTTTAGTTCCTCCAAGGCTTTCCCCTCTACTGTTCTTTCCGGGCAAAAACTCAAATAAATATTTTTGCCTTTTTCTTCAAGCATCGGAAAAACAAAATTTCTTGTCGTTCCAACTGGGACTGTGCTCCTTAGCATAACGAGCTGGCCTTCCTTCAAATGCGGCAACAAATCTTCTACTGCAGATTTTATGTAGCTTAAGTCTGGTTTTTTTGTCGCTTCGTCTACTGGCGTGGCAACAGAAATAATAAAAGCATCAATTTTTTTACCATCGGGTATTTTATCAAAAACAAAAAGGTTTTTATTCAACTGCTTAGATAATAATTCTGGCAGCCCTTTTTCGTGAAAATGAGGCTTTGCCTGTTTTAATAATTCTAACTTTTCTTTATCTTTTTCTATTCCAAAAACGCAAAAACCAGCTTCCGCTAAAACAGCTGCCAAAGTCGTACCAATAAACCCCATTCCTATAATACAAACGTTTTTTATCTCCATTCTCTAAGATTTTTTAAAAAATACGCCCGTGCAATCTATTTTAATCATTTTAGATTTTATCCCCTCCTTTATAAAAAATTCATCGAGGGCCTTTCTCGCCCCTTCCCAATGTCCATAATCGTCTATCACTATATATCCTCCTATAATAACATTTTTATACAAATTCTCAAGACAGCATCTTGTTGACTCGTACCAGTCGCCGTCTAATCTTAAAATAGAAATTTTCCCAATTTTTTCTTTTTCGACGGGGAGAGTATCCTGAAACCATCCTTTTTTTATAACAACATTTTCTGGTTTTATTTTTAATATCTCAAAAAATATTTTTCTAACATCTTCCATCGGACCCACGCATTTTTTTATTGTATTTAATCTGCCTCCGGACTTGTCGCCACTGTATTCTATGGCAACTTTTCCGTCTTCTTTGGTCGGCTCTGGCAATCCTTCAAAAGAGTCGAAAAGCCACGTTTTACGCCCGCCTCTCTCTTTTTCGGCAACAAAACCCATTACCGCCGAACATCCTCCTTTCCATACGCCACACTCTACGAAATCCCCCTCTATTTTATCTTTTCTTATTTTTTTAACCAGCTCATAAACGTTGGATAACCTTTTATATCCAACCATTGTGTACGGAAAAACTTTTATAAACAAATTTATTTTTTCAAAATTAAAAATATCTCTTAAAAACAGTTCCAAAAAAAACTTTATTTTTTTAAGGGTTTCACTCATATAAAAAATTCCACTCTTTAATAATATTTTTAATATCAAAAGACATTGTTCTTTTTTTAGATTTCTCTTTTAGCTTTTCAGATAAATCGCTGTCTAAAAAAAACTCTAATGCAGCTTCGCTTAACGATTCCTTATTTTCTGGTTCAATTAAAATTCCGTATTCAGCATACTCAATGCCTTTTGTTTGAAAACTTGAATCAGTTTTTGGCGCTAAAATTTCCCTGGGGCCAGACCGGCAGTCATAAGAAACAACCGGAAGGCCTGAAGCCATAGCTTCCAGCAAAACATAAGGTAGGCCTTCCCATAAAGAAGACAAAACAAAAATTTTTGACCTTGCTAAAAATTTAAAAGGGTTTTTCTGCCAGCCTAAAAAATAGACATCATTTTCTATGCCCAGGGACATTGAAAGGCCTTTTAATTCCGGCTCTAAATTCCCCTGCCCCAAAATAACAAGCTTTGCATTTTTTATCCCTTCTTTTATTTTCTTGAAAGCTTTTATTAAATCTTTTTGATTTTTTTGCTTTCCCATTTGGCCCATATTTATTATTACAGGATTCTTAAAAATATCTTCGTATTCTTTATCTAAAGGCTCTTTTGCTAATCTTTCTATCTCTTTTATATTCAATGGGTTGTAAATTACTTTTATTTTTTCTCTTTTAATTTTAAAATTTCTAACTAAGTCATTTGCTGATTCTTTTGAAACCGGCATTATTATATCTGCCTTATTGAATAAGAGTCTAACCAAAATTCTATAAATTTTTCCTCCAAAACCTTGGCAGGAAGAAGAATAAAAATTATCTATCCTCACCACTGACTTGGCTCCCATGCCTGCCGGCAAGCAGGTAGAAAAAATATTGATAAGATTTGGCAAATGCCCAAAACTTATTACATAATTTGGTTTTTCTTTTTTCACTAATTTCCTGAATCTTAACAATCCTAAAAAACAACAGATTGCTTTTTGAAGAATGCCAGAAGGTTTTAAAATATCTAAAGAAATAATTCTCCCTTTATAAGGATAAGAAATTTCTTTTTTGAAAAGAACTATGATTTTTTCAATGCTATTTGGCAGACCCAAAGACAGCTCAGAGGCTACTCTTTCTCCTCCTCCCGCACTTAAGGTCGGCAGTAAAAAGATAATTTTCATTTTAAACTTAATTCAACGTAGATAATTCCGTTGTTCCTTTTAATTATTTTCCCAAAAAACCATAGGATTACAGCCGGAATTCCAGCTAAAATCCATTGCTTTGCTTTAGCTGAAAGATATAAAATCTTAGAAAAAAATATCCTTTTTTTGCCGAGATTCCCGGCATTCAGTGTTTTTTGGACTAGCCCGGACCTCAGCTTGCCGTCAACCGCTCCCATTATAATTTTAAAAACTTCAACATAATCAACAAAATCCACTTTAAAACCGTATTTTGAAAATATATTTTCAATTGACTCTTTGTCCCACCTAGTCAGGTGGTGAGGAGGAAAATCCCACTTATTTGCGTTAACAAAAAATCTTTCCCTGCTGGGGGTGCTAAAAACAATTTTACCCCCAGGCTTTAAAAATTTTTTGATTTTATTCATAAAATCTGCGGGGGCCTCAAGGTGTTCTAAAACCTCAAAAAAAGTTATTATATCAAACTTTCCAACGTCTGTTCTATTGAAAAAATCGTCAAAACTCATAGAAAAGACATTTTTTAGGCCAAAATTATTCTTGGCTATCTTTATTGCCCCTTCGTCAAAATCTATTCCAAACGCCTCGCACCCTATTTTTTCGAGTTTTAATATAAACTCCCCTGCGCCGCATCCCAAATCCAAAACCTTTGTATATTTTAAAAATGATTTGTTTCTTTTTAAAAAAAGCTGATGATATTCCCTGTTCATTTCAGAATTTAACAACCGCCTTACTTTGTTTTGATCAACATCTTCCTGCCATTCCTTAATAATAGACTCTAATGGAAGCCAAAATTGAACCTGGCACTCAAGGCATTGGTATAAAGAATATCTGGTTTGCTCTTTGCTAAAATCCTTAATAAATTTAAAGCGCTTCCCTTGTCTGCAAATTGGACAAGCCTCCGGAGCTTTTTGAATTTTTGCCACCATCCAAATAGAGGAAAAATAATTTCTGCCGGTGATTTTTTTAAAAATCATGCAGCACAAATATAATATATCGTAAAAAATTCTTTTGTATTTTTTAAGAAGATACCCCGGGTCTAACGTGTCTTTAATGACAATAAATCCTTGCTTTATAAGAAGGGTTTTAAGAACTGCGGAAGTAAAATGAGAAATATGGATTTCAGACATCGCGCCGTCCAAGGTTATTCTGGGGAAACCGAATATCCCCCGGTTTTTCCATCTGCTGACCTTAAAAATTGATAATAGAATTCTTGCCCACGCCTTGAAAGATTGTATGTCGTTTGGAACAGCTATAATTAACACTCCATCTTCTTTCAACAAAGTCCGGCATTTTTTAACAATAAAAGAGGGGCTGGGCACGTGCTCTAATGTATGAATAATGGTTATTGCATCAAATTTAGAATCTTTAAAGTCAATTTTTTCAAACTCGCCCTCAATTAAATCTATGTTATATTTTTCTTTTGCCAGCCTAACCGCCGTTTTTGATATTTCTGTTCCATCCACATCAAAAAAAACTTTAGCTTGATTTAGAAATTGACCGGGGCCCGCTCCAATATCCAACAACTTGCCATGTTTTTTATGTTTTTGAATCATTTTCAAGCGCCTTTGGCACAATAAGTCCCGCGCCTCCTCAAACCAAAATCCGTACTGGCTTGGCTGAGAATAAAACTTTATAATTTCTTCAGTGGCAGGCCTAGGATTATCAAAAATATATCCGCAAGCACCGCACCTGCATATATTATTTTTAGAATCAAGACGTATTATCTTATCGCTTTCGCAAATATCGCATTTTTTTAATGTTTCTAATTGCATAATCTTTAATGTTTGATGAAATTTTTCAAATCAATCAGAATCTGCTTATAATTATTGGTGTCTTCGCCGATTGCCGCCAAAGGTATTGTGCCCTGGATTGTATTTCTGAAGTGAGCGACAATAAAACGATTATTGATATTTTCTAAACCGCTTAAATCAACGTCATTTCTGTTTTCTGCATCTTCTTCTATTTTTTCTTTCAGCTCTTCAAAACTGCTAACCTTTCTGCAAAACGGATGGTGGGAATAATACACTTTGCCAAAAACATACACTGGCTTGCCGACTAAAGCCGCCTCCATCCCTACGGTGCTGGTTAAAACAATAACGCCGTCTGATCTCCTAATAAGTTCCTGCACGCTTTCTCCAGGCTCGATTAAAACTACGTTCGGGAGCTTTTTTAGTTCATTGTAGAAGCTTTCTGACCTTAAGCCAACGGACGCTGGATGCTCTTTCACAAAAAGTCTATAGGGAAAAGGCAGGGCGAATGCTATATTTTTAACTGTATTCAGCTGGTCGTAGTAATAAGTGGCGCAAACAGAAGTAGATGATTCTGGCTGAAGTTGAAGGGGGTAAAAGAAAAATTTCTCGTCCTCGGCTCCAAGTTTAGAAAAGACATTCTTCTGCAATAAGATTTTAAGCTGCCTTTTTTCCATTCTAAAGGGAGCTGAAAGGGCTGTTTTTACCACGCTTTCACTTTCGCAATCAAAATCTTTAAAAGCTTTTCTTTTGATTAAATATTTTAACAAGATCCCTGACATATCCTTTAGTCTTTTTATATAATGAATGACAATTCCGAACTGACTGAAGTAAACTTTATTAAGCTGGATATCATCTGCTAATACCGACGTTTTATGTGATATAAATTCTTTTATAAATTTCTGAACGTACTTTTTTTCCTCGCTTGATATATCATTATCAGACAGCTGATTAAAAGTTTTTCCATATTTTGAGCAAGTTAGGTATTTTGTATCATAAATATCCATCCGGTCATTAAATTTAGAGCTTTCCATTCCTAAATACGGTGTGTTATTCCTCTTACAAAAGTGATAAGCAATTTCATGAAACAATCCGCCGGGCGATTCTGAAATTATTATATCTGGTTTTTCTTTCTCAAGAATAAACTTAAAAAATTGAATGTGTTGTAAAGTTATTCTGATTGATTTGTTATAATCAACATTCCCCCACCTGTTCCTGTAAAAAAGCGGGAAAAATTCTTTCCAAGAAAGTCCATAAAATTCTCTTTCTTTCTCTCTGTGATTATTGACAATCCAATCTATCGCAGAAATAAATTTTATCTCATTGGGAAAAAATCTCTTTTTGTCATATTCGGCATATTTGCTGCTTAAAATAACAAGGCAATCATCGCCTGTCTTAACTATTTCTTTGGCTAATTTTCCGAAAAAAATTGGCAACAACGAGGCGCTATTTACTAAAAAACACCACTTCATAATTTTACTTAACCCTTGACAGAAGGAATTATTAAATTTTCTAAAAAAATAATTTCTTTTCTGCCAAGACCTTTAAAAAAGAATATCAATATAAAGTAAATTACAGCTCCTAATAATACTGAAAGGCAAACGTGAAAAAATCCCTGGGGATTAAAAAATAATATTAATATGGCCATTGGGACTGAGGCCAATATGGTTTTTATCATAAAAATAAAATCAATATTAAATTTGAGCTCTTTTTTCGAGAAATACGCCATTAATATGAGGCATAATGAATAAGAGGCGAGAGTGGTGATGGCGGCGGCTAAAATCCCGAAAGACGGGATAAAAATTATATTCAATATAAAATTGAGAAGAGCTCCGACCGTCCATACCAAAGCTATAGTTTTTGTTTTTTTAGCTAAAATAAGCACTTCGCTGAAAAAGTAAGAAATGCCGTAAAAGATGATACTAACCGAAATAAAGGGAACTATAGAATGGGCGCTATCTGCTATTTCTTTTGTTGATAATATCAAAAGCAGCTGTTTTGAGAGAACGGACATACCAAATCCCGCAGGAACCGCTATCAACAAAAAATATTTTAGAGAGTAGCTCAAATAATTTTTTACTTCCTCTATTTTGTCCTCGTCAAATGCTTTGGGCAAAACAACAGACAGCATAAAAGCAACGGGGAAAAGAAAAGCGGTTAAAAGGGTTCCCAAAGAATAAGCTGGCGCATAATATCCTACAAAAAGTATGCCCCAAAAAAACCCTATAAAATAGCGGTCAACGGAAGTTATTACCCAATAAGAAATTCCGTCCACCGCCGTGGGGAGGCCGAAAGATAAATAATCTTTTGCCAAAGAAAAAATAGGCATCTTAATGCCGGTTTTCGCCAAAACATAGATAGACAAAACAAAGAAAAGGATTACCCTAATAAGCAGTAAAGAGATAACTGCTCCATATAAACCATAACCCAAGAATACAGCCAGTACCACCAAACCAATTTCCCCGAACAATTTTAAAAACGCAAACCAAAAATATTTCCATATGTCTCGAAACGCCCTTGTCACCGTTAAAAGAATCGTATTCAGGGCTTCAAAAATAACTATCAAAGATAAAAATTTTATGAATGCTGAATTAAACTTTAAAAAATAAACAAGCTGGTCTGAAAGGGCAAAAATTAAGATAACAATTAATAAATTTGCCAAAAATACTAAAACTAAAGAAGAATAAATTCCTTCTTGAATTTTTTCTCTATTCTTTTCACCCGGCAAAAATCTTACCAAGGCCTCATGCAAACCTAAAAAGGTAAAGGGAACAAGCAGGCTTACTGTAATCTTTATTTGAGTCCATATGCCATAATCCTCTACCCCCAAAAGCTTGGTAATAACAGGTAAAAAAATTATAGTCTGCAAAATGCCCAACAGCTCAATAAATCCAATTAGCAAAATTTGTTTTATAAATTTCAAATATGAGTACATTAATTTAACTTTACAATTTTACCGTTATCTTTCGCGCTTTTTCTTAAAGCAGAAACAATTTTTATAGCCGCTAAACCATCTTCTCCCGTGTCTAATGGCTCTTCCTCGCCGTCAAGACAAGCTACTATATGGTTTGCCATGGGCATCATAAAACTCCTTAGCCTCCCTTTTTGTATAATCGGCTCAGACAGCTGGTAATAATTTTTGTAATTTTTATTCTCTATTAATTTTCGCAGCTCTATTTTATATCCGGCGTTCTTTATCAAAAATCTTCCTTTTGTCCCATAAAAATAATAACTTGAAAATCCATAGTTTTTGGGCAGGGTTTGCAAAAAAGCCCTAGTCCCGTTTTCAAAGCCGACCACTCCGTCAATATTTTGGTCTCTTTTTGAAACTGTGGTTTCCTTATTTATTATTCCCCTAACCCACTTTATTTCTCCTAAAAAAAATCTTAAGAGGTCGATTGTGTGGGTGCCGTTGTTCAAAAGCCCGTTATAATAATAGCAAGTGGACTGTACAATATCTCCTATTAAGCCGTTTTTTATTTCTTTCTGCCATTCTCTAATTAAAGGGTCAAATCTGCGCATATGATTTATAAGCAAGACGACTTTGCCACCCCTGCAAATTTTTATTATCTCTTTTGCGTCTTTCAGGGTGTCAGCCATCGGCTTCTCGCAAACAATCCCTTTTACTTTGTTTTTTATCGCTAATTTAATCAACCCTAAATGGGAATTAGGATAAGTGGCGATGGAAACAATGTCCGGCCTTGTTTCTTTTAACATCCTTTCTGTTGAAAGAAAAACAGGAATGCCGGGAAAATATTTTTGAGTCTTGTACAATCTTTCTTTATATATATCTGAAAATCCGACTATTTCTGTCCTCGGGTGCAGCTGGAACGCGCCGGCGTGGGTGGCCGGCTGAGTTATTTTAGAATAATTATCAACTTCTATCGCTATTTTTCCAGAGCCGATAATCGCTACTTTATATTTTTTATTTTTTTTCATTTCTTTATGATGGAAAATTTTTTTGAATATATTTTATGAAATTTTTTATAATAATCTTTTCTCAAAATAGCCATCTTTATTGAATCATAATATCTGCTGTTTCTATAAATGTCCTCTTTTAAAGTTCCCTCATAAACATACCCTGCCTTCTCATAGGCCTTTCCGGCTCCCTTATTGTCGGCCGTACAGCCTAAATAGATTCTATTAAGATTTAATCTATCAAAGCCGTAATAAGTTAATAATTCTGTAATTTCTGTTCCGTATCCCTTTCCCCAGAATTCTTTTTCGCCTATTAAAACTCTAAACTCTGCTTTTCTGGCAGTAAGATTAATATCATAAAGACCGGCATATCCAATGCTTTTTTCTGTTGCCGAGTCGGCAACAAGAAAAATAACATTATTTTCTGATTCCTGATGCCTTTTTAAATCTTCTATGATTTGTTTTTTGTTTTTAGGCCTTTGACCCGTAAAAAGATAATAGGTCACGACTTCGTCGTTAACCCATTTCTCAATAAAAGCCGCTGTTTTTGACAGATCTTTTGTTTCAATCGGCTTCAAGATTACATTTATGCCTTTTAAAAAATATGTTTTATTCACCCCGTTAGAAGTTTGTCTTTATATAATTTATGCATAATTAATTTCAGACGAACTCTTTAGTGTTTACTTGCCCCGTTTTTTATTTGACTTCTAACGGGGTTCATGCTTTTGTTTTTTTATTTTTTTAATTTCTTCGTGATAAACGCCGCTTCTTATGTTGCGAATGATAACTTTATCTACTCTTCCTTCGTTTATCTTTGAAATTCCCGGGTTTTTCTTTATAAGCTTCAAGATGTCTGCCATGAAAAATCCTTCTTCTTTTTTGAAATAACCGAATATCTTCTTAATAACATTTAGGTCTTCCGGATAATCTAACGTCCATCTTAGATAAGACATATCTTTAGAATTCCTGAAATTATATATCCTGAATTTCCCGGGATTTTCCATAATGTAAGTTACAAAATATTCTCTGTATAAGGGATTTTTAATTTCTTTATCCAGTTTTTCTAAAACGCGCGTCGGCACTATGTTAATATCCAAGCCATCAGGATATGTCGGAGGAAAACAGTTTGTTATAAAGTCAAATTTTTTATAATTTTTCCTATAAAACGCGGAGATTCTATCAACAAGCTTTGAATCTGCTAATGGGCAATCTGCTGTTATTTTCAAAATAGCGTCGGCTTTCATTTTTTGTACAGCACCCAGATGCCTTGATATTAAATCGCTTTCGCTTCCCCTATAGCATTTCAAGCCGATGCTTTTGGCGTGTTCTGCTAAAATATCATTTTCTTTAGTATCGCAAGTGCAAAGGATAATATCATCAACCTCTTTGCTCTTTTTCAGCCTGTCAATAATAATTTGAATTATGGTTTTATTCCTGATTTTAAGCAGGGCTTTTTTCTTAAGCCTTTTTGAGCCCATTCTTGCCTGAATGCAAGCAACAATTTTCAGCTTTTTAGAAGTGTGGGTTCTTTTGTTCAACATATTGGTTTATTTTAGTAAGCTTTGGCTCTTTTTCAAAAAGATTAATAATGTCTTTCATTCTAAAATCCGGATTGTGTGGATAAATTTTCTGGTATATTTTTTTAATCAGCCTATAATCGTCTTTTTCGTCTAATGTTATTCTGTAAGAAGAATAATCTTTTTTGTTTATGATTGTTTTACATTTAAATAAGCTGGGGTTCCTTCTTGTAAAAAGAATAACGTGTTCTCTATCAAGATTCCATATTACGTTTTCCTGCAGTTCTTTTAGCAAGCCGAAAGAAAAAGCATCTACATCTAATCCCCTGGGATATGTTCTTTTATTAAGCGTATTGGAGACATAATCTGCTTTAAGCTTTATTGCGGCTTCTGTAACTTTGTCTATGATTTCGGGGTCTATTAAAGGGCAATCAGCTGTAATTCTCACAATTATTCTAGGCTTATATTTTTCAACTGCTTTATAATACCTATCCAAAAGGTCCATTTCTGGCCCCCTAAAAATGCTTACGTTGGGATGATAGCCTTTTATTAGTTTTACAATCGCGTCGTCTCTTTTTTTTGTTGTGGTGGCCACTATGATATGATCGAGTTTTTTAGCGTCTAAAACCCTGTCAACAACGTGCAGCAAAACCGGCTTCCCAAGCAAATCAAACATTACTTTGCCCGGCAAGCGGGATGAACCCATTCTTGCCTGTATAACGCACACAATCTTTTTCTCTCTTAAAATCTTTTCCATAAAATTTATCACTTTATCTGTTGATTTTCTGTTAAGATATTCTTTAAAATTTTGCGGACGCAAAGCGCTTTTTGTATAAATCTTTTCTAATTTTTGGGAAAATTCTGATTTATCGCGCGCAAAATTTTCCTTCCCTAAAAAATCTTTAATTGAATTTTCTTGCTTGCGCCCGCCAGGGCAATAGCTTAATACCCTTTTTCCCATCAGCGCTGCGTCAAATAAAACAACAGAATTCATGCCGATTATTAATTCTGCTTTTTTGCTTAGTATGTCCGGGTCTAATTTTTTTTCTATTATTATATTTAGTTTTGTGTTTTTTATCGTCTTATTGAATTTTTTATATTTTTTTTCCGCAGGGTGCAACTTAACAATAATTTTTTTATCGGGATATTTTTTTTCAATAACTTCCACCACATCTTCAAATATCTCTATTTCATTTAGCCTATTGTATCTTATTTCAGAAAAAGGCTGAGAATAAAATACTATTAAGTTTTTGCTTTCTTTTGATTTTTTGATATTTAAAAACTTATCAAACCTTGGATTGCCCGCAACTATAATCCTGCTTTTAAGCGCTCCCTGCTTTTCTATATCTTCTTTCATGTTTTGGTCTAAGGCCAAAACATAGTCTGGCAGAAATTCTAATTTTTTACCGAATCTTTCCTGATAGTTTCCCATGCAATCAACAACAGACAGACTGATTTTACTAAGTTTTTTAGCTATGTTAATTATTTTTTTTTCAATAGAAAAACCGCGGCTGGTTCCGGTTAAAATAATGTCTGGGTCTATTTTTTTTATCAGACTCTCAATCTCCCGAGAGGGTTTATTTCCGGCAAAAAAAGGCTTTATTTTTTCTTTTTTGGCAAACAAATAGGCCGGATTATCTAACAATATAAATAATTTAAACTTGCTGTTTATTTTTAGTTTTCTAATCACGGGCAAAATGGCGTCAAATCCTCCCTTGTCTTTTGCCGCAAAAATAATTTTATATTTTTTCTTGGCGCTCATGTCTCTTTAAATTATTAATATTTTTTTCAACTTTTTCTATCGCCATCACAAATAAATCAATCTCTTTTTTCGTCTGTGGCGGTTGGCAGATATTAGTGCACAAAAACTCTTTCTCGTACATCTTTTCAGCCACAGGACAGATTCCTTTATTGTAATTTATATCGTGCGGATATTCTTCTGAGACAAAGGGGAATTTAGAATTAGGATAAATTTCTTTCTTCTGATAAATGGGGAATAAGTAAAGAGGCTCTTGATACCCTTCGTTAAAGCCGAATCCCTCTAATTCCATGGCTTTCACAAAAGTAGACCTTTTTATTTTTATTTTTTCTGGCAAGAACCTGACCGGATAAACATAATAAACGTGAATGCTATTTTTATTAATTTGCGGAGGCATTAGCCAAGGAAATTTTTTAAGCTTTTTTGACAAATAGTCAGCTAATGCTATCCTTTGTTTATTTAATTTATCCAGCTTTTTAAGCTGCTCTATGGCGACAGCTGCCTGAAGTTCTGTCATGCGATAATTATTGCCTAAAATCGGCTCATATATTTTTTCTTTTTTATATAAATCATTTATTATAGCCTCGCCGTGGTTCCTAATCAATCGGCTGCGGAAAGCGTATTTTTTATTATTAGTTACCAGCACTCCGCCCTCTCCCGATTGGATGACTTTATGGACATTAAAACTGAAAATCCCAACGTCTCCGATGGTGCCTGCAAATTTTCCGCCATATTTAGCTCCCGGAGACTGAGCGTTGTCTTCAATAACCCTAATATTGTATTTTCTGGCAATTCTTAAAATTTCCTTATAATCGGCAGACCCCCCGAATAAATTTACAGACAATATCGCTTTGGTTTTTTTATTAATTAATTTTTCTACAGATTTCGGGTCAAGACAAAAATTGTCTTCTTTGATATCAGCAAAAACCGGTACAGCATTGTTAGAAAGAATAGCTGAAGCTGTGGCTGACATTGTATATGGCGAAGTTATCACTTCATCTCCGGGGCCTATTCCTAAAGCCCCTACGGCTGCCTGCAAAGCCGTTGAAGCCGAATTAAAGCTTACAGCGTATTTTACCACAAAATAATTACAGAATCTTTTTTCCAATTCTTTTACATATTTCCCTCCTAAAAAATACTTTCCGGCATGGCCGATAAAATCAGAAAGAATCTTTCTGTCCATTACCTTTAGAACGGCTGTTTTTTCTTCCTTTCCTATTGAATTGTATGGCGGCAAAACTTTTTTCATTTTTAATTTTTAATTTTTATCTGACCAGCCCCTGCCTATTAAAACATATTTATCTTCTTTTGATTTTAGGCCTCTGGCAGACGTTATAATAAATTTACAATTTTCTTTTTTCTTAAGGCCTTTGTCAACTCCTTGGTCATTAACATGGTCTATTATTGAATCTAAAAGTTTCCATTTTCCCTTTTCTTTTTTCCATATTCTTGGGTCTCTTTTTTCATCAATATATTTGAAAAAATCTTTTTCAGCCATTCCCAGCCAATCTAAAAAAAGTTTTAGGCTCTTTTCTGACGGTAAAATGTTTTGATATTTTTTTACTAATTCTACGCCCTCTTGCCTGGTTAATTTTTTTAACCGTATTTCTCTTGAGGCTTGGTCTGTAACTTTTCCATACCCCCACTTTAAAAATTTTATGTAGTCATGCAGGTCTGAATAATTAAAGCAGTCAACGTCGTTATAAGCATCAAATGTTCTGCGCTGCTCTGCCGTCTCGTAACCATATAATTTAATCATCAGCTCGTGCTGTTTTTTTGAATCCCAGCGGATATAATTGCCCAGATAAATGCCTCTGACTCCCACTTTCTCAATTTCTTTGTCGTGCGGATACTTAAAGGCCTGAACATCATTCTCTGTTATGCCTTCTTTTCCATCTATTAAGTCTTCCGCCTCAAAACCCATAAGGTCGTGGTTTTTTCTGTATTTTCTTGTCATCTCTACTTCGTCTAAATGAGAAAACATTCCTACTTGGTCGCACCCCTGATGAACGCCCCAGATAATCAAAGGGATTTTAAGCCGCACCGCTATTTGGACAGGAAATACTGTCTGGCCGGCCAAACAATGCCAATAAATGCTCGCCAGCTTTTTAACGGTATAGCGGGTTATTTTTTTAACTGTGATAGGAGAAACCGTAAGCATATTGAAATCGCAACCGAAAATCGTCCTTAAATATGCCAAATTTCTTATTCCTCTTTTGGTGTTATATTGCTTATTATATGAAACGAGCAAGGGGTGCATCTTATAAACATTTTTTATAATGTGGACTATAAAATATGAATCCCTGGCCCCGCTGACCGGAATTATGCAGTCATAATTTTTATTGTCTTTATTCCTGAATTTATTAAGTATTTCTCTCAATTTTTTACCTCTTTCTTTCCAATCAATAATATCTTTTTCATCGTGGATTCTGCATCCAGAACAAACTCCCTGGTCATCAAAAACTATGCCAAGAGGATGATTTTCAGGATATAAACATCTTTTACAATATCGCATAATAAATTTATTTTCTATATAATCTCATCTAATATATATTCAAATCTAATCCTGTCTAAATAATTGTCCTGTCTTTTTGATATTCTGCCGGATTCTTCAATAAAATTTATTCCTTTATAATCAGCGTAAGTATCCAGCCTTGCGTCTGCTCCATTTTTCAAAAGATAAGATTTAACAACTATCGGACTGTGTTCTGTAAAATGGAAAAAATTTCCGGCGGCGGCTGCCATTGCCTTTGTTTTCATAAAGACTTTTAAAAAATGTTTCGGATGCCCCGCGCCTCCAGCGCAGATAACGGGAATAGAAACGGAATTAGCTACTCTCTTGATTATGCTTAAATCATAACCAAGCTTTAACCCATCTCTGTCTATCGAATTTAAAAGTATTTCTCCTGCTCCTAATTTTTCTGCTTCTTTCGCCCATTTCACAGGATTCAACCCGGTGGGATTTTTACCGTTGTCTGAATAAACCTCATAACGATTTTTATTTTTTCTAACATCAATTGAAACAACTATGCACTGGTTTCCAAAAACCTCTGAAGCCTCTTTTATAATTTTGGGGCTGGTTAAAGCAACTTTATTTATTGAAATTTTGTCTGCTCCAAAATGAATAAGCTTTCTAATGTCTTCTAAATTTTTAATTCCGCCGCCCACAGTTAGCGGAACGAAACTTTTTTTGGAAGCTTCAGTAACCATGTTAAAATTAGGATTTCTGTTCTGATTTGTCGCATCAATGTCAAGCAGAACAATTTCATCTATTCCCCACTTGTTTAGAAACTCAACAGAAATATCAACTCTGCCGATGGGCAAATACTTATTAAATCCGATGCTTTGGACAACCATCCCGTTTTTAACTGTTAAAGACGCCACAATCCTTTTTTTAAGCATGCTTAACGTTTAAATAATTAAAAAATGACCTGAATAATTTTAGTCCGTTATTCTGGCTTTTTTCAGGATGAAACTGGACGCCGAATATATTATCTTTTTGCACGGCTACCGCTATGTCTCTTCCGTAAAAACATTCTGCTGAAATATAAGAATTATCGCATCTTAAATGATAGCTATGGTCAAAATAAAAACTCGGCTCTTTGTCTATGTTTGAGAATAAAGGGTCTTTTTTTATAATCTTTAGTGTATTCCAACCAACATGAGGAACCCTTAAACCCCTTTTTGCCTCTAATTTGACAACCCCGCCCTTAATGAAACCCAACCCTTCATGAAATCCGTTTTCTTCTGAATAATCAGCCAGCACCTGAAAGCCAAGGCAGATTCCGAATATGGGTTTTTTATTTGACAAAACCTGTTTTTTTAATAATTCTGTAATTCCAAGACTGTTAAGGTTTTTCATTGCTTCATTGAAAGCTCCTACGCCGGGGAGAATGTAGGCTGATGATTTTAAAATATCTTCTTTTTTGTTGGAAACCAAAAAATCATAACCTAAAAAATCAATTACGTTTATAACCGACTGATCGTTTCCCACTCCGTAATCAATAATAAGAATTTTGTTTTTCATAACTTCTATTCAATAGGAATTTTAATTTTAAAATTTCCTTTAGCATCTTTCTTAAAAATATCTTTGTTGCGGTAAAATTCAGCAACCCTCCAAAAATTTTTTTTATTAATGCCGAGGTATCTGCAAAAACCTTCTATAAACCTGTCTGCGCATCTACCGTCATATTTTTTAACAAGTTCTATGGCTTTTTTTCTTGTCATCATCCCAAGCCGTATGGCTTCGCATGTTTGATCTGTAACTTGGCCAAATCCAAACTTCAAATATTTTAACATTTGGTTTACTATTACGTGGTCGTCGTCTAAGGCTGAGAATCCGTAGAAATCCCCGATGTCTTCGGGCGAGTCGTTGCGGATTTCAAGTCCTCGCTTTATGGCAAACTCCGCATTTTTAAATCTTGTAAAATCTTTTATATAATAACCCAAAAAAACAACTTTTAATTTGCCCCAAGCCATTTCTTCGTCTGAAGGATAGCGGTACCAAAAAAGGTCTTGATCTTTTATTTCTTTTGTAATAAGTTTGTTCGTCTTTGGGTCGCCTCCTTGTAAGGTATGGCCGTATTTCATTTTGTTAGCGTCTCCCCCGTCGCCAGAATCAGCAACCCCAAAAGCCATCATTTCGCTCTCCCCCAAAAAAACCAGAGGGATGTGGTAAGCAATTGCAATTTTTGGAGCTGAAGCATAAAGAGCCATTTCTGTTGATTTGCACCAATTTCCATATTTTAAAAACCCTTGAAGCATTAATTTTTTCCAAACTTTTGGATCCGGAGCAATCTGGATGCAGTCAAAACCCAAAGATACAAGATTTGATAAATTGTGAGCTCCCCTTTCTGTCAACTGTTCCGGCGGATAATTGCAGGAAACAAGCAATGGCTTTAAGCCAAGCTCGTCTCTTACATAAATCGACTGGCGGGTGCTATCTTTTCCTCCGCTCACTCCAACTATGCAATCATACCCCGAAACATTGTTTTTCCTGCCAAAATCAGCGATTTCTTCAAGCTCTTTTCTCCTTTTTGGCCAATCAATTCTGTTATGCTGTTCAGCTAAACGGCAGGCCATACAAACTCCTTTTTTATCAAAAACAATTCCTGGCCTGGTATTTGGCTGAACGCATTTTTTACAATATTTCATAACTTAAAATTAAACATTTTTTTGTTGTAATTTTTTATCAACGTCCCACATTATCTTAGCTGGATTTCCGAAAGCAACTTTATTCTCTGGCACATTTCTCAATACCACTGCGCCCAAAGCAACCATTGCATTCCTGCCTATTGTTACTCCTGGGCCGATAGAAGCATTGCTGCCTATCATCGCTCCTTTTTCTATAATCACTTTTTTATCTGCATTTTTTATTCTACCGAACGATGTATCAGTGCAAATAGAAACATCTGCGCCGACAAAACACCCTTTTTTAAGCTCTGTTAAAGCAGCTATCTGGGAACAGGCAGCTATTTTTGCCCTGTCTTCCATAATGACTTTTGGCTCTAATGAGGTACATTTGCCGACAGAACAATAGCTGCCGATATGGCAACTTTCTCTTATATGAACGATATCGGCTATATACGAATAATCGCCTATCTTTGTCCCGCGATAAACAACAGCAGAAGTGCCAATAATAACATTAGAACCCAAAACTAAGGGGCATAACGACGAATCAACAGAAGAAAGGCTGGCTGGGCCAAGCATGGGAATCCTTCCCAAAACAGCATTGTCAAAAACAACTGCATTATCGCCAATAACAGTGTCGGGGTAGATAATAACGTTGTTGCCTAAAAATACGTTATCTCCTATTCTGACGTTTTCGTATATAACCACATTGTATTCGTGCTGAAAATTTTCTCCGCAAATAGCTGACGAATGTTTTTGAATATTTTTTTCCATGAAATTAAACTATTAAATATCTTTGTGCGTGGTCACCCAGCGAATCAATCTGTCCAGAACAAACATCCCATCCCAGGGTGATTCATAAAATGTCATGTATCCAAGATTCGGACACCTATCAATTCCTTTCTGAGTGATTGAATCAAGATATTTTAATTTGTTCTCTTGCGTCAATCCCGTTCCCAGTGTCTGTTTCTGGCGATTATTATAATCTCTAATACTTTTTAAATCTTTAATAGGTTTTACAAAAATAACCCGAGAGCCGCAGCCCTTAGCCAGACCCGACTCCTTTGTATAAATTACAGTCCATTCAGTGCCAGGAGAATTGAAAACCTTTCCCTTTAATTCATATTCTGCTCTCATGCTAATTATCTCTGCGGATTTTGCCGGGTCTTTTTCAATTTTAGGAAGCAAAACCCTATTTACCAGCTCTAATTGCGAAGCTAACTCTTTAGCAAAATTTTCAGCCTGTCCCGGCTCGGCTTCCTGAATGAAAACTGTGTGGGGAGAAGAACAGGCGTACTGGTCAAAAACAGAAACATCTACTGCTAATCTTTGAACTAAATTTTTTTGATTTTTTTCTAACGATTCCTTATCAATTAAAACATAGGAATATTTTGGCCCAAAAATAATATCCTCGCAAAATAGATTTTTTTTCAAGCCAATAATTGCGTTTACGGCATCAAGACCTCCCCAAGCTATTCTTACATCAGCTATAGCAGAAAGCTTCTCATGGCTCTCCTTATCATTGTTTTCAATTAATAAAACAGCTATAGATTTAGAAAAGTCCCTGCCGTCTATTTTTTCTGTTTTCACTTCGTTAAGAGTTTCAAGCAAACCAGTTAATTCTTCAAAACCCCTGAGAGGAGCTTTAACTAAGCAAACATTTTTTGTTGCCAGGCAAAAGAAAATTGAAAACAAGCCGAGAACCGGAACATTGCCAGCTAACCAATGGCAAGTCAAACCCCTCGGCTGAGCATGAAAAAGCAGGCCTTTATCTCCTAAATCAACAAATCCATCTAGGGCTTTATAGTTATTATGCAAAGCAATATTTAATTTTTCTGAAAAATTGCCTTTATCAAAAAACTCTGAAAGATTCTTTAAATAACTATGTTTCTTTAACAGGCCCGATTCTTGCCAATAATCAACCAGCTTGTCAAAAAAATCAATTATATCGTCTTCTGACAAGTCGTGCATATAATCTAACCTTGACTTCAAGTTTTTTATAATTACATCAAAATCAAAATTAGATTCTTTTGTCTTTTGTCCATTAAAAATAATTGTTTTTTCCATACCGGTCTATTTTTTAAATATTTAATGCATCTCCGCACCCTTTCATTTCTGCCTTTTCTGACCTTTTTTCGAAAACAAAATACTTGCCCATGCGGCCACATTTACAATCATCAATCCCAATAATTTTTCCCAGGTCGTCGGAAAGCACAGATATGCCGGGATAACTATGGGGCAAGGGGCTTAAAAATTGGATAAAACCTACTTGCCTCGGCGGCAAAGGCTTTAAAGTGTTCGTATCTCTTATAATTATCTCTGAGTATAAGGGCATGTGTTTGTAACCATATTCGCAATCAGGATAAACAGTCCCAAGCTGTTCTGTCATGCCATAAACATCGGTAATTTTTCCTTTATCTATAAAAAACATTTCTTCTAAATTATTGTTGAAATCTTCTTTAGAAACGTTTATATCTCTAAGTTTTTTCCAGCCGCCAATATGTAAAATAATATTGTCTCTGCTTGATGTTTTCTTAAAAAAATTAAAAACCTCTTTATTTTCTTTGTTTTTTAAATAAACATTATAAAACAGCCAGCTGAAACCGAAGAAACAGACTTTTTCATTTTCTTCTTTGCCAAAAAGGGCAACTTTTAATTTTTCGGCATTCAAATTCAAATCTTTATCAAGAACGAAAGATATCTTTCTTGCAAGTGAGAGCATGCCCCTGATTGCTGTGCCTCTTGAAGATAGTTCTCCCTGGCTGCTTTCTATCGTTTCTTCTGTATCAAAAATAATGAAATGCCTTCTCTGTTTTCCTAAAAAATTCATCATTATTTTATTGAGGGCCAATATCTGGTTATCTGAAGTAATTTTGTCAATCATTATTTTGCTTGGTTGCCCTGAAGTAGAGCTTGAATAAAGGGTTTTTATAATTTGGCCTTTTGGAACAGAAAGCAAGTCAAATTTTTTAAAAATTGAAGCTGGAAAATATGGAAAATCCTCTAAGTTAAAATCTTTTTGGACATTAAAATCTCTATTATCTAAAAGCGCCTTAAATTCAGGGCAGTTTTTGTAGTGATGCAAAACTGACTTTTTAATTTCTGTTAAAAGAAGTTTTCCCTTTTTTGATTGGACTGCAGAAAAAGGCTCTTTTTCTAAAATGGACGAATAAGCTGTCATTGGTGTTTTTTAATGATTTCAATAATCTCTTCCAAGCTCGGAGAATAAGGGTTTGTAAGGCTGCAAATATCTTTTTTAATCTCCTCAGCTGCTTTTATTATATCTTCTGACAAAACATTAATTTTTTCTAATTTTATTTCTAATTTACTAAATAATTCCTGAATATTTTTAATAAAATTATCTGAAGACAAACTTTTTAACCGCCCTATTTTCCTGTATTTGTCTGTATGTTTATAATTCAAATCCAAGACATCTGTCAAGAAAACAGCAACTGCTTTTGAGTGGCTTATATTATTCTTTACCCCAAAATAATGCGCGAGAGCGTGACACAAACCGGTGGCAGCGCTGCTCTGGGCCAATCCGGATAAAATGCTGGCTATTTGCAATTCTTCCAAAATTTCTTCTTTATTTCCTTTTTCATTCAATTTATTTAAGTTCCTATAAATAATTTCTATTGAATCTAATGCCAATATGTCTGAAAAGTGATTTGACGCTTTAGAAGCCAAGCTTTCTAATCCATGAGACAAGGCATCAATTGATTGAAAAATAATCTGTTCTTTTGTTAATGAATTTAAAAAAGAAGTATTTAGTATAATTATTTCTGGCAAGAATTCCGGAGAAGAAAAAACTTTTTTTACTCCGTTGTCTATTAAAAGGACGTACTGGCTGACTTCGGCTCCAGAACCCACGGCAGTTGGAAACGCAACCATTTTTATATTTAATTCTTTTTTAACCATTTTGACTGAGTCTATAACTGATCCGCCGCCTACAGCTATCAGATAGTCGTAATTATTTTTTTGGCAGTGTTCTTTTAATTTATTAAAATCCTCAATTTGAGGCTCTCTATCCTGGAAAAAATACTCAAATTCATCTCCAAATAAACTAATTAACAACTCTTTATTATCATCTTTTAAAGACTTTGGGATAATAATCAATTTTCTTTCATGCTGAATGGCTTTTAAAAACATAAAACTCTGCTTACCCAAAAAAATGCTTGCTGGAAAATATATTTTTTGTAAAAACGGTAGAATTTTACTGTCCATATTAAAAACTACTTTAATATATTGCGGCGCACCTTGCCATTTTCGGTACGCGGAATTTTTTCAATAACTTCTATTAATTTAGGAACTTTATAGCTTTCCAGTTTCTTTTTACATTCTTGGACTACGCTCTGGACGTCAAAATCTGAAGCATCCGGAACAATAAATAACTTCACCGCCTCCCCCAATAATCTGTCCTTCGCGCCAACAGCTGCAACATCTTTGACTCCTGGCATTTTTCTGACAACTTCTTCAATTTCTTCCGGAGATACTTTTTCTCCAGACACATTTATAACATCATCTTTTCTGGATTTGAAATATAAATATCCATCCTTATCAATAAAACCAACGTCTCCGGTTTTTAGCCAGCCATCTTTTATATTTTTTGATGCTTCAGGACATCTCCAATACTCTTTGATAACATGTCCCCCTTTAATGCATATCTCTCCTGCTTTGCCCGCTGGCAAATCCTTGCCATATTCATCGACGACTTTTATTTCTACATTAAACAAAGCTTTTCCAATGCTGTTTATTTTATCTAAGTGCTTATTTATTGAAAAAAAGGTTGACCTGGAAGCTTCCGTTAAACCGTAATAATAATTAAAATCAGTATTGGGCAAGGCCGATAAAACTTTTTCAATTAATTCTTTATCCATTAAAGAAGTGTCTGTTTGGACAAATCTTAAAAATTCGCCGCACTTTTTAAATTCTTCAAAATAATTATCAACAACAAAACGTAGGATAGCGGGGACAGCAGCAAATGTTGTGGCTTTCTTTTCAATAATGGTCTGAATAATCTTTTTGATATTTATCGCGTCGCGAAAAAGTATAACCGTGGCTCCTGCCGCGAGAACACAATGGATATTTCCTAATCCGAATGAATGCGAAAGAGATAAAATATTAACATCGATGTCATATTTACTCCATTTTAAAAACTCTGTTATATTTTTGGTCGCTGAAATAACGTTGCAATGCCTCAAAACTACTCCTTTGGGCTCGGCCATCGTGCCTGAAGTAAAAATGATAGTAGAAACATCGTTCCCTGAAACATCTTCTCCTGCAAAAAAACTGCTCTGCGGGATTTCGTCTATGTCAGTATAAAAATATTCTTTTAAAATACCTGTTCTTTTGAGCTTCTGTTCAAATTTTTTTTGGGATATTATCAGTTTTGGGTTTGTTTTTTTAATTTGAAACAAGAAGTTATCGTCTGAAATATTGGCTGGAATTAACAAAACAATTCGGCCGGCAGACAATATCCCGAAATAGCTAAAAATTATCTCCGGCCTATTTTCTAAAAATAGGGCAACTATATCTCCTTTTTTAGTTTTTTTAACAATATAACTAGCTATACTGTTTGCTTTTTCTTTTATTTTCTTATAGCTGTATTCCCTTTCTTCAAAAACCAAGCCGATTTTATCAGGAAAATTACGGACAGAATTATTTAAAAAATCTGGTATTATTTTAAATGAATAGTTATTAGGCATTTTTCTTTTTCTCAATTAAAACTGCCAAATCCTCGGGCTTATTAATATCAACTATTTCATCCATCTCAAAGCTAATTTTAAAAAAACTTTCCAGCTCTGAAACTAGCTGCATATGGGTTAAAGAATCCCAGTTCTCAAAATCAATTCTAGGTTTCTGAAAATCAAAATCATTCTCTTTCAAATTCTGGAATGTCTTTAAAAATATTTTTTGGAGGTCTTCTCTAATTTGGTTATTCATATTATTCATGTTTTTTTATATGTTATGCATATTGCCTGGGCAATTGATTTTAAATGGGAAATACTGATTATTGATTTATATTTTTCACTCATTTTTTTGTTTAAAAAATTCACTCGGGGAACGCCGTTCTTATTATTGATTATTTCTATTTCATTAAATTTAATGCTTTCCTCAACAGTTTTTTTCACTGCCTCTTTGCCCGCAAAGCGGCCCGCTAAGCTTTCTTCAAAACTGTTTTTCCCCCTGCAGTCATTAATTTCCCTTTTGCTAAAAATATTATCGATAAACTTTTTTTGTTTTTCGATGTCCTTAAAACGGTCAACTTCAACTAAATCAATTCCAACAAATAACTTATTGATATCAAAATTCATAAAATATCTTCTGGAGCAATCTTTTGATCGACTTTAATATCTCTCTTAGTTTTCTTGCCGATAATTTTATACATATCAGTTGGCAAAACAGCTCCTTTCCCTGTTCTTTTTGTCGTAATGCCGATTAAAGAAATTTTATCTCCTTTGCTTATTTTCCGAATCGCCACCACTCCTCTTCTGATTAGTTTTTCTTTCTCTATTTCTCTTTCTGCTGGTTTTTTTATGCCAATACCCAAGCTTTTTTCAACATCCCTTATATTTTTAACCATCTTTTTCAATTCTTCTGGTTCTGAGGCAAAAGCATGGTCTGGCCCTTTCATTTTCTTGTTCAAAGTAAAATGCTTTTCTATTATTTTAGCCCCCATGGCCGCAGCGGCGGCAGACACCACCGCGCTTTGCGTATGATCTGAAAACCCAACCGGCAAATTAAATAATTTTTTCATTTCTACCATAGCTTTTAAATTTACTTCTTCGAGCTCGGTCGGATACAGTCCTGTGCATTGAAGCAGAACAACTTGGCTGTTTTTATTTTTTTTAATCCATTTCAAAGCGTTTTTTACCTCTTTTGCCCCGTAAAAACCAGTGGAAATTATCATTGGCTTTCTTTTTTTGGCGGCATATTCTAAAAGAGGCTTATCTATCAGTTCAGGAGAAGCCCATTTAAAAGCCGGCACAAACTCATTAAGTTCATCTACAGCTTGCTTGTCAAAGGGCGTTGAAAGAAAAAACAATCCCTTTTTAGCAGCATATTCAGACAATGTTTTTTGCCACTTCCGTGGCAGTTCTATTTTTTTAATAATATCAAAAGGTTTTTCTTTGTCTCCTATTTCTTTTAGGGGCTTTTTCTGTTTTTGGTAAAGGGCCTCGGCTGAATAAGTTTGGAATTTAACAGCATCGGCTCCGGCTTCTTTAGCCGTATCAATCATTTTTTTCGCCAGCTTAAAGTTTCTGTTATGATTTGACCCGACTTCAGCAATAATAAAGCAGGGGTCATTTTCTCCGCCAATCCATCTGTTTTTAATTTTTATCCTTTTTTTGAAAGCCATGATTAATCTTTTTCCAATCTTTTAAAAATAGAGATTGGATAATTGAGTCGTAATATATTCCTTTTTTAAAATAGTGTTTTTTTAATATAGCTTCTTTTTTAAAGCCGAGTTTTTCAAGTATTCTTATATTTTCTTTTCTAAAATCAATAGTGTCTGTATAAATTTTATTAAGTTTTAAGTTTTCAAAAGCATAGCGACAAAGCATCTTAAAAGCAGATATAAAATCTTCCCCGTAAGTCTCTTTATTTTTTGCCCTTTTTGTCTCTGTTAATAAAGAAATTTCTGCTCTTTTGTGGCGAAAATCAATATAAACCAATCCGCAATACCCTATAAATTTTTTGCCTTCATAAACAGCAAAAAGTTTTTGATTTTTGTCCCTTTTAATCTTTTTAAACCACTCTGCCTGATCTTTATCTGTGAGCAACTTTGTCTGCCTTAAAATATCCTTTTGTTCATTTCTCCATTTTTTTAAAAAAGGCAAATGCTCTTTTTTAATATTGCCGAAAGTTATCATGTTAATCTTTGAAATCCCGACTGGGCAACAGGACCTCTCAATAATTTTTTAATTTTATTTTCTTCAATTGCCTTTCTCAAAATTGAAAAGACTTCGTCAACCGCTTTTAAGTATTTATTAATATGCTCTCTTTTAAAAGCGTATGAAACATAAATTCCAGAAGAAGCAATAACGCCGCGCATTAACATCTCCTGGGTAAAAAGGGTTTCAATGGCGCGATTTTTAGCGCCATACTGAAAAGAAAAATGCATTAAAGCTGGTTTTCCAATTATTTCCATTTTTATGCTATTTCTTTCTGCAATCTGTTTTAAATTTTTTATTAAATATTTTCCTGTGCTTTCAAGTTTTCCAGGGATTTTATTTTTTATCATTTTTTTTATCGTAGCCAAAGCTGCCATAGGTCCCGTTCTCTCTGTCCAATAAGTGCTTGAAATAAAAGTGTCTTGAGCTGATTCCATCACATTTTTTTTGCCGATTATAGCTGCCATGGGGAATCCGTTGCTCATACCTTTAGCAAAAACGGCTATATCCGGATAAACCTTGTATTTTAAATGAACTCCTCCGATATTAAACCTGAATCCAGAGCTTACTTCGTCAAAAATCAAAACAGCATTTATATCATCTGCAATTTTTCTAACTTTTTGTAAAAAATTATCTTTTGGCTCCTGGTGCCTTAAAGGCTCTAAAACAATAACTCCGATATCTTTATTATCCTTAACGATTCTCTCTAGCTCTTGTATCTTGTTGTAATAAAATGGTATAGCTGTGCCTTTTAACCCTCTTGGCACTCCTCTTGGCTCTAATCCCTTAATTAAATGGCCGTCTAAATTTTTATCATCGGCCAGATTAGAAGATAGATACCAGTCGTGCCAACCGTGATAACCGCAAAGTGCCACTTTATCTTTTTGGCTTTTAGCCCTTGCAATTCTTACGGCCTGGGCCATTGCCTCTCCGCCTGTCCTGGCATATCTCACTTCCTTTGCCCAGGGATGAATTTTTAAAAGTAACTCTGCTAATTCAACTTCTTCAGGGGAATTTAATGTGCACATTGACCCCTCATCAATTACTTTTTTTACTGCTTTATTCACATCAGGGTCAGCATATCCTAAAATACAACTGCCAATTCCCATAGAATACATATCAATATATTTATTTCCGTCTAAATCCCAGACTTCGCAGCCTTTAGCTTTTTTAAAGTACGAAGGCCACTGTTCAGGCAAATATAATTCTGACCTTTTTGATAAAAGCTGGGTTCCGCCCGGAATTATCTTTTTTGCTTTTTTCCACAAAGCAATCCCTTTTTTGCTTTTTTTCATGGTTATTCTTGAATTGAATTTTTATAGTTTTTTACAAAATCTTTTATGTCTTTTTCAAAAACATCCTTTAAAAAATATTTAATGCCTCTTAAATCCTCTGCGTATTCTCCGCAAAATCCCCTTTTAAACAAGGCTATCTTTAATTGCTTTTCGTCTGGATAATAAAAAAATTGGTTTGAGGGACTGGATGGCTGTCCGACATCTATAAAATCTATGCCTCTTTCCTGAAAATATTTCATTGCATAATATATTAACAAATGATAAAGAGGCAGTTTATCGTATTCGGGGTCATCGGCTCCAGAAGAATAAACAGCTTTATTCGCGTTATAAGAAAAATAACAGAAAGCAACCTCTTTATTTCTATATCTTAAACCGAATAATACAGCATGACCTTGCCTTAGTTCCTCAAATTGGTTGTCAAAAGTCCACTGGGGCCTAGTTACACGGCCGGCGCACTTATGATGCAACTTTTCATATAATTTATGTATATTATAATCTGAATTTTCTTTATCTATGTAAAAAATTGAAAAATCGTTGTTTTTTAAAAGGGGCCTTATCAGTTTTCTGCAGCCCTCCCTACACAAGGCCAACAGGTCTTTCCCTTTTCTAGTATCAATGAAATAAACTAGAATTGAACTGGCCAAATAATTATATTTTTGCAGATAATTAAAGGAGCGCTTTTCTCTTTCTAATGGGTCTATATGAAACATTATTTTCGAGACAACGTTTTTTTTAGCAATATCGTCTATCAGATTAAAAACTTTTTTTTCAATATTTTTGTTTTTGCACAAAGGGGCTAAAATAAAATCCCCGTCACATTCTATTTTTATGCTTTTTATATCACTGTCTTTATTTTCTTTCTCAACGGGCAAAAAAACACAAGCTGCAACTTTATTATTTTCTAAATAGACAAAGCTTTCATCTGATTTCAATAAAGAATTATTTTTTGAAACTGCAATAAGCGGTTCTATATATGTCTTAAGGTATTTTGGGCTTATTTTATTTTCTAAAACATAGTTCTGCCAATAGCCCCAAAATTCTTTTCCGTTTTCTTTTTTAAAAATAATTTTATCGGTCATTTCCAACTGCTTTCTTTACTGATTTTATTACATAATCTACTTCCCTGTTTGTCATTTTGGGAAAAAGAGGTATAGTTATTGCTCTTTCATAATATTCTTCAGCTATAGGAAAATCTCCTTTTTTATATTCAAATCTTTTTTTATAAAAAGGATGCAGATGCAAGGGCATATAATGGATCTGAATACCGATTCCTTGTTCTTGTAAATTACTAAATACTTTTTTTCTGTTTTGTTTTTTTACCTGAATTGGATATATATACCGGGCAGTTTTTAGATAATTCTTTTCTGTTGGCAATATAATTTCTTTTACGTCCTTAAAGGCCTTATTATATTTAGCTATAATTTCTCTTCTTCTTTTCAAAAATCTGTCTATTTTTTTTAGCTGGCTAATTCCTAAGGCGCACTGAATGTCTGTAATTCTAAAATTGAAAGAGGGTTCTTTTACCTCATAGTACCATCCCCCTTTTTCTGGTTTTTTTATAATACCGTGGTTTCTAACAATTTTAAGTTTTTCGTAAAAATTTTTATTATTAGTTAAAGCCACTCCGCCCTCTCCTGTCGTAATATGTTTTACCGGATGGAAAGTAACAATTGCAATATCTGCAAAACTGCCCAGTTTTCTGCCTTTATATTCGGTCCCCAAAGCATGACAAGCATCTTCTATCAGCAATAATTTGTTTTTTTTGGCAATTTTTAAAATTTTATCGTAATCACAAGAAACTCCGGCGAAATCAACTGTAGCTATTGCTTTTGTGCGGGAAGTAATTAACCTCTCGATAAGTTCGGGATTGATATTAAGAGTATCTTGTTCAACATCAACAAAAACCGGCTTAGCGCCCAAAACAGATATCATGTTGCTGGTAGCAACAAATGTAAGGGGTGTCGTAACAACCTCGTCTCCTTCTTTAATTCCAGCTGTTTTATAAGCTGCATAAAGAGCCGAAGTGCCAGAAGAAAACGCCACTCCATATTTTGCATTACAATATTTTGCAATCGCTTTTTCAAATTCTTCAACTTTTGGGCCTTGAGTCAGCCAGTCAGATTTTAAAACTTTAACCACTTCTTTAATATCTTTATTATCTATCCATTGATGGCTGTAAGGAATTTTTTTCATCGTTTATGTTTTTAAATTTCTTTAATTTGGCCTTTGGCCAACCATTGGGTATTTTTATCTGAAGAATAAATAAAATCAGTTGAAACCGGCTTCCCGTCTTTATGGTTTTCTGAATCCCAAAAAGAAAACTCCGGTTCAATTATAAAATAATCATCAAATTCTTTAGCGTGCATAGCCTCTTCTTGGGTTAATAAAACTTCGCTTATTTTTTCGCCGGGCCTTATTCCCACAATAATTCTTTTTGCTTCGGGAGCTATTGCCTCTGCGACATCTGTAATTTTCATACTGGGAATTTTGGGCACAAAAATTTCTCCGCCTTTCATTTTTTCAATACATTTTATGACAAATCTAACTCCTTCGTCTAGGGTTATCCAAAATCTGGTCATTCTTTCATCTGTGATTGTAATCTCTCCTTTTTGTCCCTGTTCTTTAAATAAAGGAATAACAGATCCAGAACTGCCAACAACATTTCCGTACCTTGAACAGCTAAAAATTGTTTTTTTATCACCAGAATAGCTATTGCCCTGCACAAAAAGCTTTTCTGCAACCATTTTTGTGGCTCCGTAAAGGTTCACAGGCTGAACAGCTTTATCTGTGCTTATGGCAATAACTTTTTGCACAGAACAATCAATAGCAGCATCAATGACATTTACAGCCCCATCTATATTTGTTCTTATAGCTTCTATAGGGTTGTACTCGCAAACGGGCACGTGTTTTAAGGCAGCAGCATGCACAACAATATCTGCCCCTTGCATGGCGCGTTTAAGCCGATCTTTATCGCGCACATCTCCCAAAAAAAATCTTACGCGTCCATCATTTAACTTTCTGCCAACTTCAACTTGAGCCAATTCCCTGTTGTCGTAAATTCTGACAGCTTTTGGGTTGTGCTCCTTTAAAATAATTTCTGTAAATTTCTGGCCGAACGATCCAAGTCCGCCCGTAATTAAAATTGTTTTATTTTCTAAACCCATATTCTGAATTATAAACAAAACAAAGCTACCATTTTTTAATGGTTTCCTTAGTTTTATTTTTTATCTTTTTATAGACCTTGTAGAAACTTTTATCAAAACTCGGCGAAATCAGACGTAAAATTTCATTTCCCCAAATCCTGTATTGCCCGCTTACTTTATAAGCTTTTATAATGCCGTTTTTGATCATCCTCTTCATGGTGCTTTCTGAAACCTTTAAAAAATCTCTAGTTTCTTTGGGAGTATATATTTTATCAGGTTTTATATCTTCTGTCATATTTTTGGTTTTATTTAATACTAAACCCCTACAGACTTGGTGTCAATAGGGGTCATCAAGTATCATTTCATTCTTATTTTACGTTTTTCAAAAGCCATGAAGAACTTTGCACTTTATCTCCCCCCACATTTGCAACCACTTTTATATTAAACTCTTTGCAAACTGCTTTTTCCCTTTCCGGCAGATTGTCAAAATTCCTATCGCCCCCCTTAGCAAAAATAATCTCGCAATCGGCATATTTTTTAGCTATTTTACGCAAAGATTCTGATATTGGCACCTTATCTTCTGGATAATTGTCAATGGATAGAAAAACTTCATCAACAGGTTTTAATTCCTTAATTATTTCAACTCTTTCGTTTTCTGCCATAAATGGCGCAGAACCCTTAAATTTTACTTGCTTATCATTATTTACTATTACAATTAAAAAATCACCAAGCTTTTTAGCTCCCCTAAACAGGTTTATGTGGCCTGAATGCAAAGGATTAAAGTAGCCAGATGTTATAACTACTTTTTTCATCTTTTTTTATATTGAGAATTCTTTTTTAAAATAAACTTTGATATTTCGCTTTTCAAAATGTGGCAATTTGGAATTATACAGTGCCCGCCTACTTTGCCTGGCATATACTTTAGATAGGGCCTAACAACGTCGGGCCTGCCTAATTTTTTATAACCTTGCGCATATGTTTTATTTGCTTCTGAATAAACAGCCTCAAAATCAACCTTATTATTATTGCACCATTCTTTAATTTCTTTATTTAAAACAATCATCCATCCATATTGAGTGGTGTCCCAGAGCTTAATGGCTTCTGTGATGCGTGAAGAATTAAAAAGTTTAGTCTTAATGCCCAAACTCTCCAAATGCCTTTTTGCCAAATTCCCTGCCTTCTTATTGTCAGCTCCAATATATTTAACAAAAGTTTTTATGCCTTTGTACAAATTGGGGTGCACCCCTCTTACCGGACTATGAACAATCCTGCCTGAAAATTTATCAGCTAATTTTTTTGTGGCGCCAAAAGCGACCGTAGAATGAATAATGGTTAATTTGGGGTTTATCTGCTTTATTTCTTTTGCGGCTGTGGCAATAAATTTATTGTTATATGGTATGCAAACATGCAAAATATCAACTCCAATTAAACCATCATCTCTTTTCAGGTCTTTTATTTTGGTCCGCCAGCTGGCGGATTTATAAAATTTTGCAATTGCCTGGCCTATTTGGCCATAACCTAATATGCCAATTTTCATAATCAAATTTTTTTTATTGAATTAAATTAGCTTGTGTGCCATGTATCAAAGATACAGTCTGCTTCTATTACTTTTCTGATGCCTTGTTCTAAAGAAAACTGGGGCTTATATTTTAAAAGCTGCCTTGCCTGGTAAATTGTGGGAATTCTCCTATGTATCTCCCGAGATTCCTCTCTGTCAGAGTCGCGCATGCTTGCAAATTGCGGTTTTAAATCTTTACCTGATATTTTTATTACTTTCTCAGCCAAATCTTTCATAGAAATTGATTCCTCGTCGTTGCCAATATTAAAAATTTGGTTTTTACCGTTGCCTTCTGTCAAAACCTGGCTTACGCCTTCAGCCGCATCTTCCACGAAACAAAATGCTCTTATTTGGTTCCCTGAACCATAAACAACCGGCGGCTCGTTATTTAAAACATTTTTTATAAAGCGCGGCATAACAAATTCTGCAACCTGCCCGGGACCATAGACATTAAAAAATCTTACGATTGAAAATTCCAAGCCATATTTTTTTTGATAGGCCTTCATATATTCTTCTCCGGCAAGCTTGCTTACCCCATAAAGCGAAACCGGGCTGGTGGAATTAGTTTCTTTAATGGGGCATTCAACGGGTTCGCCATAAACTTCTGAAGACGAGGTAAAAATAATTCTCTTAACTCCCTCTTTTACGCAAGCCTCTAAGATATTGATTGCGCCCAATATATTAACGTTTAAGCATTCTAAACTTTTTTGCTCTGTATTTTTGACTCCCAGCATAGCGGCCGCATGAACCACATAATCGCAGCCCTCAACAGCCGAAGCCAGACTAATGGTATCTAAAATGTTTCCGACGACTTTTTCTGCTTTTGAACAATACCCTAGCTTTTTGCAAAGAGTATCAAGGTTATCAAAATTTAAATCAAAAAGCCGGATTTTAAATCCTTTTTTCTCTAAATTTGCGGCTATATGACTTCCTATAAATCCGCCTCCGCCCGTAATTAAAACTCTTTTATCGTTAAAATCCATAAAAAGGGTTGTTTTTTTGATTTTTTCTTTATATCATAAAATCATATGAAAAACAATACTATGTCTTTCAAAGAAAAAACGCCCAATATAGTGTTTTGGGCTATTTGTTTTATTTTGTTTTTGCCGATAATAATTTTCCCTCCGTCTTTTGGCCCTTCTGAATGGAGCCGGACGCTTTTATTCAGAACCGCATTAACTATTTTAACGTCTTTTTTACTCTTTAAATATTTTTATAAAAACGATATTTCAATATCTCTGCCAAGGTGGAAGGTTCTTGATTATCTGCCTCTCCTGCTGCTTTTAGGATTTGTTTTGTTTGTGATTATATCTGCTATATTTTCACAAGACCCGAGATTCAGCTTTTTTTCGAGCCCCGCAAGAGCCGGAGGTTCCTTAAATTTGTTATTTTATTTTGTTTTTTCTATAATTTTAGCTCTTTTCATCAAGGATAAAAATTGGGAGAAATTATGGAATATAAACTTTTTTGTGGCATCTTTGGCCTCTTTGCTTGCTATAGTGCAATCTTTTAATCTCTTGAAAAATGTTTTTATATCATACGAGGGCGGCGCCACGCCTTCTTTTCTGGGAAACTCCACTTTTCTGGCAATTTATATGCTCTTTATGGTAATTTGGTCCTTTGTTTTGTTTTTGCAAAAAAGGGAGAAAAAACAGAAACTGATTTATGGAGGCTTCTTTCTTCTTTTTGTGCTGACTATTTTCCTTACAGGATCCCGGGCCACTTATCTTGCCCTGCTCGTTTCGTTTTTCTTTTTCTTGTTTCTATACCCAATCAGGATAAAACAAATAAAAACATTGAAAATTATAGCTGGGTCCTTGCTATTGATTGCTATAATTTCAATAATTGTCTTTAACTCTTTTCCCAAGTTATCAGAAAAAGGCGACTTTTTTTCCAGATTGGCTAACAGGCTATCCATTGAAAGGGTGGCCGAAGATTTGTTCGGAACCCGTTTTGCTGTCTGGCAAATAACTTTAAAGGCGATAAAAGACAGGCCTCTACTCGGCTGGGGCCCGGAAAATTTTTATATCGGGTTTGAAAAATATTATGAACCAACTGCCCCGAATCTGCAAAAACTATGGTGGGACAGGCCCCATAATATCTTTTTAGACATTGCTGCAAGTTCGGGCCTAATAGCATTGTTCTTTTATATTGCTTTCTGGCTCGTTCTTTTATGGTCCCTGCAAAGATTTAAATACGTTAAACAACGCGAAGCGGAACACGAAAATACACAAATAAAGGCGCACGGACTCCAAACCATGTTTATTGGATACTTAACGGCGCTGATTTTTAACTTTGACAGCTTTTCTACTTACTTAATTTCTTTCTTTTTTATAGGGTATTCTTTTTATTTGTTGTCTTTAGAAAAAGAAAAGGCAGAGATACAAAATCAGCAAAAAATCATAAACCACAAAAATAGAAAAGCTTTTGCAGGATTTTTCCTGGTAATTTTATTATTATTTCTTTTCTTCTGGAATATAAAACCGCTTTATATAAACGAATCAGTAGTTTATGCAAAAAACCTGTCTAACATAAAAAAGTGCAACAAAGCGTTGATGATAATAGAAGAGGCGAATAAAAATCCGGGCATTCTTAAGGCCTATAATGCTTTGATATATGCTGACATTATTAAAAGATGCGTGAGTCCGGAACAAGAAGTTGAATATGTAAAAAGGGGCTTGGACTCCCTAAAAAAAGCTTCTGCTGTCCAGCCGACTTGGTCAAGAACTTGGATTTTTATGGGCGCGCTTAATAATGTTTTGGCTGCTAAAGAAGAAAATCCAGAGAACAAAAATAAATTGTTAGAAGAATCAAAAAATTATTTAAATAAAGCTCTTGAGTTGAGCCCCAAACGTCAGGAAATACTTATAGAAATGGAAAAAAATTATCTTGTAGCAGAAGATTACCAAGCAATGAAAAAAACAGCCTATGACTGTATAAACATAGACTCAAGCCAGGGAATATGTTATTGGTATTTGGGCATACCAGAAATCTTTTTAGGAGACCAAAAAAGCGGCAAAAAACATATACAAAAATCCCTGGAAATAGGCGGGTTCCCCATACCTTATATTCAATTAGGAGCGGCTTACATAAGACAGAATAATTACAGAGATGCGGCTGACGCTTATCATATGCTTACTACATACTATCCTGAAAACGCAAACTATCACGCTGTTATGGCTTTCCTTTCAAGGGAAATCGGCGACTATGCAAGGGCCGGCGTAGAAGCAGAAAAAGTAATCAGCTTAGAGCCAAACAATCCAGAAGTAGAACAATTTGTAGCAGAACTTCTCCGATTAGACCCTCAAAATCCAACGGTTCACGCCTCAATGGCTTATATTTACCAGCAAGTAGGGCAAAAAGAGAAAGCAAAAAAGGAATTGCAGGCAATTGTTTCTATATTTTTAAATTTAATATCTGAAAATCCAGACGACCCCGATTACCGAATTGCCATAGCCAATGTTTATAAAGAATTGGGCGAATATGAAAAAGTATACGAAGAAGCTTTAGCTGCGCTAAAATTAGAATTTGAATATAAAGATGATGCAGAAACTCTTTTGCAAACTCTGCCAGATGAATTTATGGCAAGATACTATGTTTTTATCCGAGAGTACGAAAAAAGCATACATTGAGTATTAATCTGTAAAACAAAGCCCCGACGAAAAGTCGGGGTCTTTGTTTTTATCCCTTTCAGCCAGTCCACAAGAAAGGCAAAGGGTTTTATTTAAGAATTATCTAGAGAATGCCTGGCTGTGCAACGGTTCAAGCAACAGATAGCTGTTTGTCCAATCATTGGTTGCCGTAGCGCCACTTGTCGCGGCTGTGTGAGCAACAGCTGACTGGTCAGACCAGATAAAGTTGTGGTTGGAAGCTGAAGCATCGGCTGTGGCTGAAGAATACAACTTCACTATACTGGTCGTTGTTGTGCCTAAGTTCAGGTAGTCGTGAGTAGCTGTTTTAACAGAGTCTGTAGTGATTGACAAAGCAACTGCGTCTTGAGCGTTTGCTGCGGTATCAGCAACTCCAAATCCTGCAAAGGTTCCTCTTAAAGTGTAAGTTGTAGATGTTCCAAATGGAATATCATCTTCAGTTGAACCATCCCATGTCACAATTATTGTATCGTCAGGAGTATCTGTTACGCCAGAAGTTCCTTCAGCTGTATAGCCGTCTTCGTTCTGAATTGTTACAGAAGAAGTAATATCTACTCCGTCTTTCAAAAGTTTTAAGGTGTGCAGTTTCAGGGTGTCGGCGTTGTCAGTGTCTGTCCAAGTTACGCCAACTTTGAACTGCTTAACGCTTACATCTCCTGAATTAGAAGCTGTTACCTTAAACTTATACAAATCCTGCGTTCCTCCATTGGCAATTGTTGAGCCAGTGAAAGAAAGCGGAGTAAGAGTAGGAGCAGACCTGTAAACATAAGTGCTGTTAGCTGCGTATGTTAATGGGTCATCCTCAGTTACTGTTCCGTTTGGATCTTGCCTCTTAACGTATGTCAATGTAGGCACCACGTCAACATCTGAAGTTCCGGCTGTAGCTGAAGGAATTGACAAGTTGTAAGCTAATGTTATGGTCTTTACCGTAGAAGCTGGAACCACTATATTCAAGCCAGTAAAATTAAAGTAATCATTGGCTGAATCATAAGGCTTTGTTGCTAATACTGTTGAACCGTCTTTCAACACAGCTGATACAATAGCGCCTGCTACTGCGTCTGAGGTAACCGAAAATCTCATTTCAGTTACAGTGTATTGCTGATATGAAGATGTTAGCTTATACCTTGCCGCTTCAACTAGCTGATTGCCAGCAACTAACTGATCTTGAGGCGTGCCGGCAAATGCTTCAGTAAACGAGCCCGAGCTAAAGACAATATTTTGTCCTGCAACCTCTGAAGAATCGGATGTTACAGCAGAACCAACTGTTGTGCCGTCTAAGTCAACTGTGGCAATTGCTGTTCCGGCCGTTGCTGAAGAAGAAATATCCGCGTAAACCATTACGTCAATAGTTTTGCCAGCTGGCAATGTGTAGTTGATTGACCAAGCATTGGTGGCTGCAACTGTTGGTTTTACAGTTGTTGTCTCATTTTCGTATTTTACATATAGATTGCTGGAATACGAAGAAGCAACTGCATTCAAAGCTACGTTAATAGCTGTTACATTAACATCTTCTGTTGTAGAAGCTGTTAAAGTAAAGTGAGCTAACTTGTAAGCAGTTAATGGGGCAACAGCTGTCTGAGCTGTGTAAGCTGTGTATTGCGACAATGTCAAAGTGCCCTGAGCAACAGTCAGTGTGTTGCCGTCTACATCAGCTGATGGAGCATCAATTGTAGTGGCTGAAACCTGTCCAATAGCATTATTTTCTGAAGAAGAGCCTTCAATTCTAGCGATAATTGTTGTGCCAGAAGTGACGTCGTTTGTACCATCGTTATCATAGATATCAGCTCTTACTTCCAATGTTACGGGGCTGCCTGGTTGAACGATTAAAGATGAACCTAAGCTGAATGATGTGTAGTAAGGTGAAGTGTTTGTAGTGTCATACAAGTTAGAAGTGCTTCCAATTTGTACTCCATTTGCATACAAAGCACCGTTTCTTAAGTAGCCAACAGCAGTAGTGCTTACAACAACTGAAACTTTCAAAGTTTCAATTTTAACAGCTTCTCCAGCTGCCTTTACTTCGTATTTTGCCAAGGTAACATTTGTTCCACCATCAACAACATCTCCTGATGGAGAATCTGTTTTCTTGGTGATTGTAAGAGTTCCGGAGTTAACTGTTTGTTCTCCGGTTGACCTCTTTGAGAAGGTTGTGCTGTTTGCCTGAATCAATACATTTGCGTTGTATTGCGAGTCAACGAATGTGGCGTCGGCAATATTCCACACATGCATTGTGAAATTCAAGCTGGAACCTCCGATAATATCAGCCAACACTTTGATAACCCTTGTTCCTGCCTCTAATCTCTTTGGAGATGAAGTCAAGTCAAAGGTTACATAACCATTGCTGTCTAACTGCATCGTTGAACCGACTTGCACGCCGTCAATATATAATTTTAAGTTCTGCAAGTCATCATTGTCAACGCTTCCTGTTTTTCTAAAGCTGACTCTTTCTAAATCAACAGCTCTTGTCCCCACAGTTACGCTGTTTTGGAAAACAGTGTATCCATCCTGCGGGTCAATTGAAGCTGCTGCAGGGGTTGTTGTTGTGTTAAAGCTTACTGAGGCTAATGTTCCAGTGGCTATTGTGTGCAAATTTCCGGACATCGGGAATGTTCCGTTTACGGAACTGGCATTTGTTGTAACGTCAGTGGCTGCAACAACTTGCACTCCCATTGTTTCACCTGCTGTTCCATCAACGTCAGCTGTAACGGTAATTATTACTGTGCCGCCTGCAGGAACTTTAAATAATCCTGTTGAATCGTTGAAACTGATTATTGTAGATGAAACCGAAGCGCCGTCAGTCAACCTTGTGGCTCCATTAAACAAATAAACTGCGTCTAAAGAAGCATCAGCTGAAACGCCGATTCTCTTTAATTTCAATCCTGTAACCGATACTTCGGCGTTGTCGCCGTTAGTAAAGGTTAATCTTGCCAATGGGAACTGCGCCTGGCCGTCAACAATTGTTCCGGTTGCTGGATTTGTTGAAGCCAAAGCTACTGTTAATCCTGCGCCTGTCGGAATTATTGGGCCAGGTCCAGGCGGTACTACGCCTCCTGCCAAGTATGCATTTAATGCCTGCCTTGTTAATGGACCTACCTGGTTTGCAGGTGTCCATCCGTGCTCTGCCTGATATACTTTAACAGCTGCTAAGGTCAAAGGACCAAAATAGCTGGTTTCATTACCAGGTGAGCCTGCTCCTGTTGTTGCAACTCTTGTGGTGGCTGACAAATTCAAAACTGCTTGTAAGCATTTTACATCTGAACCTGTTGAACCAACAACTAAATTGCGGGAAAATGTAACTCCAACGCAGGCTGAAGGAACTGTGCCGGTTGTACCGCCGGTTGTTCCGCCTTGCAATACTAACAATTGCTGTTGCAAAATGGCAATCTGCGCCAAAAGCTCTTCAATTGTTACGCCTTGAGCTACGCCAGGAGCAATCATTGCAACCAAAGCCAAAGCGACGATGGTTGTGATAATTGTTCTTTTTATACTCATTTTTGTGTGTTTTTTTATTTTTAATTATATTATCCGATTTTATTTACCATCGGTCGACCTTCATAACTCGTGATTTTACGTACTAATCACGAATTTTACCCAATTAAATAACTGGGCGAACGACTTATCCAATATTAAATTTAATTATTTATTAGCAATATTTTCTCTAATGCCTCTGAATACTTTTCTTGGCTATACAAATCTTTAATATCTGAAAGTTCTTCCTGCTGTTTGTCTGTTAATGTTGCCTCATCTAAAGACTCTATTTGGTCTTGAACCAATAAGGCTAAAACATTGTCTAAATCTTTTGCCTCTCCTATATTTATGCCCAAGGTTTCCAACTGCTTTTGGTTGTCTTGTATTTTTTTAACTTCAGCTATGGCTAATTTTATTGAATCATTGTCGCTGTTTTTTGCTAAGTCCTGTGTTAATTTTTTTGCCGCATCAACCATGCTGGATTTAAATTCAGATATTGCGGAATCTAAATTCTGCGTCTTATTTTCTTTTACAATTTGCACCAAATCTTCTGACCTATTATATGCCACCTGCAAAGCATCTTGCTGAGTCTGTTCTGCAATTTTTTTAATAGGAAACAGAAGGTCTCCGGGCATAGTATATTGCGCAAAACCAAATGTGCCCGCTATCAAAAGGGCAAGGGTTGCAAAAGCATAAGCCAGCCTTTTTTGAATTTTTAATTCAAAAAAGGAATTTTCAATTTTAAATTTTAAATTTTCAATTAATTTTCCAATTTTCCAATTTTCCAATTTCCTTGCCATGCTTAAACTCTCGGCGGAGGCGGGCTGTGCCCCTTCAAAAATCTGGGATTTAAGCAAAAGAGCCCATTCTTTTCTGGGCTTAATTTCTTTGAGTCCTTTTAGCTGGTTGATGAGTTCTTTTTCAGTCATATCCCTGTATAATTATGACGTAAAACCTAAAAATTTGTTACAAGCTTTTGCCCTTGAAGCGAGGCAATAAACTTTTTCGAGGAGAGGGTGCCCCGCAGAGAGGCTCTCCCCGCAGAAAAAGTTTGTTGCCGAGCGAAGTGCCTATGCTTCTTTTATAAGACTTTTCAGCTCTTTTAGTCCCCTGTGAAGCATTACCCTGACAGCCCCTTCTTTTTTGCCTGTAATTTTGGCTATTTCCCCAATAGGCATATCATCTAAATAATGCCATATTAATATGTCCTGATAGTCTTTTTTAAGCTTATATATAGATTCTTTGACTGCGCTTACATCGGCGCTTAATATGGCCTTGTCATGGGCGCTTGTCCCAGAATCTGCTATTTGCGGAATGCTGTCAGTAGATATAGTGTTTGTCCTACCTTTTTGCCTATAATAATCCACAACTGAATTCCTGGCTATTTGGTACAAAAAAGCCCCTATGTTTCGAATTTCGATATTCGAATTTCGGATTTGATTCTGATATGCCTCCCAGCCCTTCATAAATACATTAGAAGTTATATCCTCGGCTATTTCCTGCGAATTTACCTTCAAATAAACAAACCTGTATATTTTGTCAATATATTGGTCGTAAATCTGGCTAAATTGTTCTTTAGGGCTATCCATTAGTGTTAATCTATATATTATAACAAATAATCGTAAAAGTCAATATTTTGACCTATTTTAGATAGGACATAATAATTCTTAAAAATATGTCCTATCAAACTAAATCTGTCCTATCTATTTATCTTATAAAAAACCTGGTTAAATTCCCCCATTCTGACTATCCTGCCCGACTCCAAAAGCTCGTCTAAATCCCTTCTTATAGTTCTCTTTGTTATATTGGGTAAAACCTTTTGCAAATCCATAACTTGGGCTGTTTCGTTTCCTTCTAAAAATTTAAGTATCTTATTCTGCCTGCGCGAAACTTTTGGCGGACGGGATTCTATCGGGGTTTGTATGCCTTCTGGCGCTATTTTCTGCTTTTGCTGAAAACTGGCTGACAAGGCTATGTCTTTTTCTATTTTTTCATATTCATTTGAAACTATCAAATAATTAGTATTGCTTATCCAGCCTTGAGACTTGGCAACTTTAAAATAGTTCAGCAATACAGCAATATCTTCTAAAATCTGGCTTTGAATATCTTGTTTTTCTTTGCTAATTTGCGACCTTGCAAACAAGGTCAATCCTTCCATTATTGATAAAGCCTTGTCTTTAGCTTTGTTTTTTATGGGATCTGATTCTGGAAAAAAAGCCAGCAAGCTGTAGACTGTATTAGTTAATTTTACCCCGTTAGAAAGCCTGTTCTTAGACTGCGTTTCTTTCTCATTATTTTTGAAAACACTATCTTGATTAGAAAGCTCGAGCTTTCTAACGGGGTTTAAGAATTTCTCTTCCATTATTTTTTGTTAATTTATCTTAAGTTCAACAAAAAAATAGCCAAAAGTCAATTCTGGAAACTTCAATTATTTTAACACAATTATTTTAAAATTTCACCTGTGAATAAACCCCAAACAACTCAACGAGAGAACCCCGTTGAGGCGTTAAAATTTCTGCAACAAAAAACCCTTTGAAACAATCTCGGGGTTTAGAAATGAATTGTTAAGAAAGAGAGTCAAACTCTTTCCCTATCTTTTCATCAAGATTATCAAGAGCTTCCTGAAGCAGATGGATTCCTTTCACGGGTTTTCCATGTTGGTGGCGAAGGTTGTCTAAAATTAATGCAAGAAATAGTGTTTCTGAAAATCTTGTTAAAAAGCTTAATAACCCCTGTCTCGAACTCATGGGCATTTCTAATTCTAAACTACCGAGTTCTAATTCAATAGAAGGAGGTATTGCTCCTGAATCAGTGCCTGTTTTCCCCATCGTCAATTTAAATAATTTTTTCGAAGATGGGTCTTTAAATAATTCCCTTTTTAGTCTCATCGCTATTCTCCTGTAAAGGTGCGCCACAGCGAAGTTGCTGTGGTAAACACAGAATACAACAAAAAATAATTAAAGTCAACAAAAAAACCGCCTTTGGGTGGTTTTTAATTTTTATTAAAACTAAACAGGCGTCTCTTCCAATAATGAATTTATGTCAATTTTCTCCGGATTAAAATCTGGTTTCTCGTTTTTAGGATAAGCCCGATTTGCAGCTACGATACGCAACATTTCTAAAACATCTTTATTAGCGTTTATAAAAGACATATCTGTTTTATGCCAAAATTTGTTTTTTAGTTTGTCTTTCAATAAAAGCAAAGCATGAGCCGCAGAACGAGAAATAAATTTAACATTGTCAAAATCCAAAACCACTGATTTACTATCAGCTTTTTTAATTTCTGTCTCCAAAACATCTGCAACATCACGGGAGCTTATAATTGTAGCCAATAATTCAGCCGCATTTATTATAGTTGAATCTTGGTCTTTATAAATTTTCATATTATTAACAAACTATATTACTAATTGATTGATTATACCATAACGAGTATAACAATGTATATTACAACAACAAAAATTAATTTCCTGAAGGGGTTGGCGTGGGCGTTTCACAAACCTCAAAATCTTGGCTGTTGTCATCTGTGTCGTGGCCTTTTCTTGCAATGCTTTGGCCTTCTTCCGGGTTTAAAACTGGAGCTGATTCAAAATCTTGGCTAGATCCCCAGCCCAGTTTATCAATAATCTCTCTATTAGAATTTTTTAATGCCAAAGAATTATCATTTTTTAATGCTATATCCGATAAAATGTCTGAATTTTCGATTTCACGGGAAATAAGAAAATAGCCATTGGCTAAAATTATTTTATTTTCAAAATTAGACGACGAAACAAAACTATTCCAAGAATCTTCGAGCGCATCATTAGCTGTTTTTCTTTGCAAATACCAGCCGGTTAGCTCAATATCAAAATCATTGGGATTAAAAAGTTCCACAAATCTTTGTTCAATCGGACTAATTTGCGCCTCATTTATTAAAACTTTTTTGGGAATGCTGATTTTAGTTAAAACAGGGGTTTCGGGCAGCCATAAAGATTCGTTTTGCTCTGCATCCTTTACTTTTATCTGAAAATAATATGTTGTTCCATCTTCTCCCATAAAATCCCACGTTCCTTCAAAATGCAATGGGGCTGACTCAACTTGCGCTTCATCTCCCATCTGCCATCCGTTTTCCGGCGCATACTCGTTTTTCTGCCATCTAAAAATATAGCTGTCTATTCCAGAAGGAGTAACAGCTCCCAAGGGGTCTTCAATTTCAAAATCTATTGAAAAATCAAGGCTGTTATATTCTGGTAAAAGAGTGAAATCAGCCAAAGGAGGGATTGTGTCTTTTTCAGGTTCTGGTTCAGGCTCGGGCTCGGGCTCTGGTTCCACCCAAGTTATATTTTCAGCCCCAGGGGTTGCCTGCTGTGTTTCAAAATCCAAAGAATTATCATCTGTGTCCTGCTCTATGCCCTCTAAAACTTTTCTTCCAATGCTTTTGTTTTCTTCTGGATTTTCTGTTGGGCTTAATTCAAAATCCTGGGCCTCGCCAAAACCAAGCTTGTCTTTAATATCTCCATTAGGGTCTTTTAAAGCTAAAGAATTATCAGCTGAAAACGTGATATCAAACAAAATATCTGAATTTTCGATTTCACGGGAAATTAAAAAATAACTTTTAGCTGAAATTGTTTTTCTCTCAAATTTTGTTGAAGAAACAAAAGAAGACCACGAATTAGCTGTTTTTGTTTTTCTTTGCAAATACCAGCCGGTTAGCTCAACATCTGTGTTATTTGGATTATAAATCTCAACAAACCTCTGCTCAATTGGAGCTATCTGCGCCTCTGAAATTAAAATTTTAGGATAAATAACTGGAGCCGAACTGCCGCCGCCCGAGATGGCAGTCGCAACAGGAGTTATTGGCTGAACATAAGTAATATTTTCTGCTTTTGGAGTCGGCTCTTGAATTTCAAAATCAGCTGAATTATTGTCTGTGTCCTTCTCTACTCTGTAAGATATGGCTTTTCTGCCTATGGTTTTTCCGTTTTCAGAATTTTGGGCAGGTGATAATTCATAATCTAAAGCCTCGCCAAAGCCCAGTTTGTCAGAAATTTCTTTATTGGGATTTTTAAAAGCCAAAGACGTGTCATCTGAAAGCGCATTTTCTGTAAAAATATTGCACAAACCATTAAAATAATAACTTTCTCTGCAAATTAAAAAATATCCTTTAGCAGGTATTATTTTGCCAAAAAACAAAGACGAGCTGGCAAAAGTTGAATAATCGGCGCCTGTTTTTGTTTTTCTTTGCAAATACCAGCCGGTTAGCTCAATTTCAAAATCATTAGGATTAAAAAGTTCCACAAATTCTTGTTTTGCGTCGCCTTGAGCCTCTATCTGAACTTCTGAAATTAAAATTTTAGGATAAAAAATCTCGTTCTTAATTTCTATCTCATTATTTTCCTCTAACTCTTTCTCAAGCTCTTCTTTTAAACTAATCTCCTCGTCTATTTTTTGTTCATCATCTGGATCTCGGTTTTCTTTTGTGAGCTCTTGAACCTGCTGCTGTATAATGTCTAATTTTTCAGCAATATCATCTAACAAATCCTGCTCTGACATCAAAGAAGGGTCGGGACCTCCAATCCCTGTATACTCTTCAATATTTTCATTTTCTTCAATTATGTCGTTATCATTTTGCTCTATATTTTGCTTATTTTGATTTTCTTTGCTTTCAATAAGGCCTAATTCTTCAAATTCCAAGCTGCCGGAAACAGAGGCTCTAAAAAATATTGAGCGGACTTGCCATGCAATGTTGCCAAAAATATTGTCTGGATATAAAAATGCGCTCCAGACACAAAGCCCGAACAAAAAAGTTATAAAAAAACTGGCTAAAAAAGAAAAAATCCGGCTTGCAGGCATTTATTTTAAAATATTATTTATTTTATCAGAAATTAAAAATTTCAATAGTGGATAAATATAAAAAAGAGGCCGAAGCCTCTGGCATTAAAAATGCTTATTGGCGCTGCAGCCTCCTCACCTCATAAGGAAGGGGCTCTGTTTTCAAAACGTAAGGCGGCCATTCAGCCATTTTATTTGAAACGCATTCAAAACAGCACGCCATTCTTTTTCCTTGCCTTGTCACAATAATGTGCATAGATATTCCGCCGCAAAAAGTGCAGCAGCAAAGCTCGGCAGGTTTTTCTTCTCTTCTCTGATTTTCTGGGCTGATGTTCAGGGTTTTGCTCATTTTACACCTCCTCATTTATTCTGGAAAATAAAGTTGTAAAGGACTACACAGATATTATTTATTTATATTCTTTTAAAAACCCTTGTCAAACTCTGCAACCAAAAAAAGGCAGATTTTTTGCGGTCGCAAAAAATCTGCCTTTTTTTAAATTCACTATAAATAGATTTTATCTTTTGGCTTTTGCCAGTTTGGGCCTGTCAGGCATTTTAGGAAAAATTTTAGGAAGTTCAAAAACTATTTTTCCTGCTTTTTCATCAATTATAACCTGATTGCCCTCAACAACTTCGTTCGTTACTATTTTAACAGACAAGGGGTCTAAAATCAGCCTTTGTATCACTCTTTTTAAAGGCCTTGCTCCCAAATTCGGGTCAAAACCCTCTTTTACAAGCAAATCTTTGGCTTTTTCTGAAATTTTAATTTTAATTTCTTTTTGAACCAGTCTCTTTTCAACTTTTGACAGCTCCATGTCAACAATGCTTTTAATCTGAGGTTCTTTGAGGTAGTTGAATATCACAACCTCGTCAATTCTATTTAAAAATTCAGGCCTGAAAGATTCTTTCAAGGAATCAAATATCTTTTCTTTCATTGATTTTATTTCAGCTTGCTCTTCTTTTGTGTCAAAACCCATAGAAGACATTTTATTAATGTAATCAGAACCCAAATTTGAAGTCATTATAATAATAGTATTTTTAAACGAAACTACTCTTCCTTTAGAATCTGTTAATCTGCCATCTTCAAAAATCTGCAATAAGATATTAAAAATATCAGGATGCGCTTTTTCAACCTCATCTAACAAAACCACCGAATAGGGCCTGCGCCTTACCTTCTCTGTTAATTGGCCTGCTTCTTCATACCCAACATATCCTGGAGGAGAGCCGATAATTTTAGAAACCGTATGGCGCTCCATATATTCTGACATATCAAGCCGTATCATTGCCTTTTCATCGTCAAACAAAAATTCTGCCAAAGCCCTTACTGTCTCTGTTTTGCCTACGCCCGTGGGCCCTAAAAACATAAATGAGCCTAATGGCTTATTCTCTTCTGAAATACCCGCCCTTGCCCTTCTAATCGCTCTGGATATGGCTGAAATTGCCTCTTGCTGGCCGATTACCCGCCTATTTAAAGCAACTTCCATTGTCTCTAATTTTTTAGCTTCTTCTGTAATTAAACGCATGACCGGAATTCCTGTCCAGCGGGAAACAACCTGCGCCACATCTTCTTCTGTCACCTCTTCTTTCAAAAAATGGTGCTCTTTCTGTATTTTTATTAATTTTTGCTCTGTGGTTTTCTGCTCTTTTAATAATTCAGGAATTTTTCCATATTTTATTTCAGCCACTTTTTCCAAATCTGCATCTCTCTGGGCCACATCTATCTGGTGGGAAAGGCCGTCTAATTTTTGTTTTATTTCTTTTATTTTATTAATCAATTCTTTTTCTGCTGACCATTTTGCCCTTAGCCCCTTTGTTTTTTCTTTTAAATCAGCTATCTCTCTTGCTATCGCCTTTAATCTTCTTTCAGAACCTTTTTCTTTTTTCAAGGCCTGCTTTTCAATTTCAAGCTTGGTAAGCTCTTTGTTATATTTTTCAATTTCATGAGGCTCAGATTCAATTTCCAATCTTAAGGCCGAAGCCGCTTCATCCATTAAATCAACTGCCTTGTCAGGCAAAAATCTGTCAGAAATATAACGGTTGGACAAATCAACGGTTGCTTTAATTGCAGAATCTTTAATTTTTACCCCATGATGGACTTCGTATTTTTCTTTGATTCCTCTTAATATGGCTACAGCGTCGTCAGATGAGGGCTCTTGCACATAAATAGGCTGGAATCTTCTTTCAAAAGCAGGGTCTCTTTCAATATATTTTTGGTATTCTTTTAAAGTTGTAGCTCCGATAGCCCGTAATTCTCCTCGGGATAAAGCCGGCTTCAATAAATTTGAAGCGTCAATAGCTCCCTCCGCGGCTCCCGCTCCCACTAGAGTGTGAAGCTCGTCAATAAACAAAATATATTTTCCGCTGGCTCTGTTTAATTCTTTTAGCAGAGCTTTAATTCTTGTTTCAAATTCTCCCCTGTATTTGGTTCCTGCAATTATAGCTCCCAAATCTAAAGAAATTATTTCTTTATTTCTTAAAAATTCCGGCACGTCTCCTCTGGCAATTTTTCTGGCAAATCCTTCAACAATTGCGGTTTTTCCAACGCCCGCCTCGCCTATTAATACAGGATTATTTTTTGTCCTGCGCGAAATTATCTGCATTAACCTTCTTATTTCATTTTCTCTGCCTATAATCGGGTCGATTTTTCCAGCTGAAGCCAAAGATGTTAAATTTCTTGTGTACTTTTCAATAACCTGGTATTTTGATTCGGGTTCTGGGTCTGTAATTCTTTGACCTCCCCTTATTTGCGACAAAACTTTCAAAACCGACTCGTAGTCTAATTTTGAAGTTTTAAATTTTCCGTCCTCCTGCTCGCCAAAGAAAAATGAAATTTTTTCTAAAACTTCTTTTGCGTTTGACCTTACGTCTAAAAGCGCCAGAAATAAGTGTTCTACAGAAATAAACTCGTCTTGCATGTTCATTGCCTCCTGCCTGGCTCTGTCTAAGACTTTTGCCATGTCTTGCGTAAGGTAAAACTGACCAAATGCTGTTGGCGTTGAAATTACAGGAATTTTTATTATTTGCGCTTCAGCTTTTTTCTTTAAATTGTCGACATCAACTCCCAGTTTTTGTAAAATTGTTATCATAATACTGCCCTCTTGAGAAAGCAAAGAAAACAAAAGATGCAGGGCATCTATTTGCTGTTGTCCCTTTTCCTGAGCCAATTGCTGGGCCTGCATTATTGCGTCTTGCGCTTTGTTGGTAAAATTAGATCCGTTCATACTTTGATTTTAACTCAAAAGCAGCAAAAAATCAACATCCGCGGGCCTGATTGTATTAAAAAAGGCGAAGAATGTCCTCGCCCTGTTCCGCTTCCGCCAGCTGACAGATAGCGGACTATCTTTTGGAGTTGGCTATGCACATTTTTGTGTGCTGTTCTATGGCTTCTGCCATTCTTCTCAGGACCTTTGCCCATGCAATATTTCTAGCAACATCACGGACATTTTCCAATGACCCCAATATTCCAATAATTTCTGCAAACTTATCGGAATCTTGGCCAATTTTCAAAAAAATGTCCCCGCGTTTTTTGGCTTTTGCTATAGATGCTTCCAGATCTGCAGTCAGGCGGCACAAAATTGCTTTTTGGGCGGCTTGGTCTTTTCCAAACGTATCAAAAGAAATTCCGTTCTTTATCATAAATCCTATAAGAGATTTCAAAGAAATCCGTCTATGGCTTCTTCGCTTATATTTGCTTTCCTGAATGTGGCCATTGATTTCGCCGTTATCAAACAATTTTGCCACCTCGCGGGGTTTTAACCCGCAAATTTTTGAAACTTGTCCTGTAGTATAGGTTTTCATAAAACCCTCCAAAAAAAGTTTACTTTGAGTGTGCTGATATAATTATAACAAAAAAATATAAATAGTCAAGTATTAACCGCCTGGGTTAATCCCATTTTTTCAAAAATTCGTGCGCTTCCACAAATCCTTTCCCCTCGGTTGAAACAAATAAATCGTTCTTTTCGTGTATTGTTTTAACTCCTGATAATCTTTCTACGGCAACAGAATTGATATTACCCGAACCAATAGCAGCTATTACAACTTTTCCATCTCCGTTTTTCACAAGAACGTCAAAACCTCCTTTCTGAAAAGATCTTATAACGTGTTCAACCATCAAAATGTTCGCCTGCGGTTTCATAACAATAATCATCTTCCGTGCCTCCGTGTAAAAGTTGTGAAAGAACAGAAAAAAAGCTCCTTTTTGTAAAAGGGGCTCGTTTGAATTTTCTATTTTTATTTTCTTTAATTTAGAACGCTCAAACCAACCCCTTTTGCAAAGAAGCTGAAATAAAAAAAATAATTTTGGCTGGTTATTGTTTTCATGTATATTTTAATATTAGCAAAATAAAAAAATAAGTCAAATTTTATTTTCTTTCGGCTAAAATAGCTTCAATATTTTGCTCTTGGCCATCTCTTAAAATTTTCAAATTCACTTTGTCTCCAACATTGTATTTTGTGATTATCTGCGATAATAAATTATTTACAGTTATTTTTTCTCCATTCAATTCCAGTATTACATCATTTTCTTTTATGCCAGCTGCCTCGGCAGGAGAACTCTTAGTTACAGCAGATTCGCCATTGGCGCCTTTTAACACCAAAACTCCGTAATCAACAGGCAAATTATATTTCTGTTGAACCGTGCTGTCAACTGAGACATATCTGACTCCTAAAAATGGGTAAACTATTTTATTAGTTTTTTTAACCTGTTCAATGTCATTTTTTGCAGTGTTTATTGGTATTGCAAAACCAATGCTCTGGGCGTTTTCTGCCATGGCTGTGTTTATGCCAATAACTTCACCTTTTAAATTTAACAGAGGCCCGCCCGAGTTGCCGGAATTAATTGCCGCATCAGTTTGTATAATGCCCTGAAGCGTTTCTGAAAAACTGCCTCCTCTGTCGGATGCTGAAATTGTTCTTTGAAGCCCGGACACCACGCCCACCGAAACAGTGTTGGTAAATTCTCCCAAGGCGTTTCCAATAGCAATAGCTGTTTGGCCAATTTGAATTTGTGAAGAATCGCCAAGTTTTATAGGCTGAAAAGTTTCTTCTGATTCTATTTTTATTACAGCTAAATCCTGCGCTGGGTCTAATGCCAGCACTTTGGCGGAATATTTTTTGCCTTCATTTGTAAAAACAGTGTATTCAGCTGCGCTTTCTAAAACAACATGCTTATTGGTTAAAACCATGCCGTCAGCTGAAACTATAAAACCGGAGCCAGAGCCAACTTCCTGCAATTGAGTCCCTTTTTGCACATATTGGGGAATTAAAAATTCAAAACCAGGCCCCAAATCTCCAAAAGGATTCACATATTGCTGTTCATAAATGGGCAAATTTTTTGAAATTACAATACTCACCACAGAAGGAACAGCTGATTTTACGGCTGAAATTACTGCCTGCTCGTAAGAAATGGCTGACTCATAGAGATTTTGTGAAACAGTTCCGTTATTTTCAGGGGCATTTAACTGCATATACTGGACTAACTGCTGAACATGGGCTGGAAAATAATCTAAAAATGCTATCCATGAATAAAAAACTAAAATGCCTGCCAATAAAATCAAAATTATATACGGCATTACATTCGGCCAAACTACTTTTTTGCCCAAGGCTTTTAAAATTTTACTCTTGGCTTCTGAAATATCAAATTTTGGAAGCTCGTACATTGTCATAACAAAATTAATTTTACTTATTTTTTATATTTTTTTCTTCTTTGTAATGGTTAAACCTGTATTTGAATATATCAGATTTTACAGGCCCTAAAAAGATTAAGTGCAGTTCGCATAGCATATATTTTAAGCCTATTGTAATCCAGCCGTCTGTCCTAAATCTTCTGTCGGAAACAAAAATTTCTGTAGATTTTATAATTCCCAATTTAGCTCCAAACACTTTTTGCGCCCTCCTGGCTAAATAATGGTCTTCTGCCAGTTTTACATCTTCATCAAATCCTCCGATTTTTTCAAAAAGATCTTTCTTTATTAAAATGCCTGTGGCGGCGTGCGGTAAAGCGTTTTCCAACAAAATAATGGGCTGGTTGTAAAATATATTCATAAAAAAAGAGGATACTTTATTTTCAGGCAGAGGCACAAGGCAAAAACTGGCAAGTTCAAGGTCGCGTTTTTTAAACTCAGCTATAGCATCTTTAAAAAAACCATCCGGTAAAATAACGTCGGCATCCAAAAAAAGAAGCAAGTCTCCTTTAGCTTTTTTAGCTCCTTGGTTTCTGCCCTTAGACGGCAATCCTCCTGGCACAATTTTACAATTATATTTTTTAGCTATTTGCAAAGTTTTGTCTTTTGAACCGGCATCAGCTAAAATTATTTCATAATCCAAAAACTTCTGTTTTTTTACAGACTCTAAAAGCAACGGCAGATATTCTTCTTCATTTAAACACGGAATTATTATACTCAACATATTTTATTCTTTTGAAAGAAACCTTTCACAGGCATCTATTATCTTTTTTTTCATCGTGCCCTCAAAATCTTTTTTAGATCCCAATCGCGCTTTATTATGTTGAGAAAAGATACCTCTTGCTTTTTTAGTTAGTGTGTTCGGCAAATGTAAAAACTCTGTATCGCCCTGCAATGTTAGTCTTCCTCTTTTTACAAAAGATTCTACCAATGAAATTATATCTTTATCTCCATAATTTTCAACGACTGTGTCTAAAGCCCTATCAACATCTTCTAATTTTTGAGACCTTCTATATTCCTCTACTAAAACGCTCGACAAAAAATCTAAAATATCTGTTGTTTTTTTATCTTTCTCGCTTGTAATTTTTTCTTTGTTAAAAACAATATCTGGTAAATTCAAAACCGGCTTTTCCAATTTTCCGTCTTTATCTTCTTGAAAAATAATATCTGAAACTAATATTTCTCCAATGCCCCCATGTTCGTCATGTACTCCTCTTATATATTTTGATGCTTCAACTAAGGCCTGAAATCTGTCAGTTTCTTTTAATTTATCGGATTCAATCAAATCAGATCTATAAATATCTTGAAGAGCCAAACCCTGTTTATAAACTTCCGGCTTTTTTATTTCTATCCCATTTTCATGAGGACCATAATATTCTGAAAGGCCGAGCCTTTCAATGTTTTCTGCTACTTCTTCATTGCTTCCTCTATATCTTTTTGTGCCGGGAGCGAAAAACTTTTTAGCGGCAATTCTTGGATGTTTTCTCAATAATTTACCTGGCTCTTTTACCAAATGTTCATCATAGGTTCTGAGTATCGCATCCCCCGCTTTATCAACTTTTGAAATAATGCCCCTTCTATCCCAAACCATTCTGCCCTCTTGGTCAAAATTCATTTTCCCGCCGTAAACTCCAACAGTGCTTTCGTATTCTTCATTTGGTAATCTTGATTCATTCATCACGCCCTGGACTCTTTTACCCAATGACTCTCTAATAAGCCCGTCTTTATTTTCTGTTTGTTGCGGAATTTCTTCTTCGGGCTCTCTCGGACCCGTTTCTAGATTGAACATATTTTTCATTTTTTTTACTAATAATTAAAACAGGTTTCGGGCCTCGTTCCATATTTCGGGCTGGTTTTGCGTAGTTTTTAGCCAATACCACCATTCAACTCCCCAGAAATAGAATGTGTCCAAGCCTGTTTCTTTTGCATATTGTATATTTTTTTTGAATGATGTCAAGTCCATTGTTTTTTCCTGTTCTGACAAAGGAACATTATAGAATGGCTCTGATGTCCATGGCTCTGCCTGCAGTTCAATGCATATTACTTTTTTGCCAAATATATTTTTGATGAGCTGGGCTTTTCTCCAATAAGTTATGGGAGACAAAAATGAATCAAAATTAAATCCAAAATTATTAGTCACGTGCGCCCAGACCACCCTGTACATTGTAATGCCAACAACATCTGCTATATTAGCTGTTCTAAACCAGTTTGACTGCTCTCCTGAATCTGAAATAATAATCTGCCTTGAAGGGTCCAATGATTTTACCAAAGCCACTTCTTGTCTTAAAAAATCTTCGTTATCATAGTACCACTCGGGGCATTTTCCGAACTTAAAAAGCGGTTCGTTTTCCACCTGCCAGTATTCAATAGTGTCGCTGTCTTTGTACCTTAAAACAACTTCTTTTACATACTCAAGCACTTCCAATTTTTGCTGCTCTTCGGGCATTGAAGAAATCCAGCTTGGCATATGGCATTCAGGCCATCTGCCGCTTTTGAGTCCTAAAACAAAAATTATTTTTGCCCCATGGCTTTCTGCCTGGTCAATTTGCCAGTCTGTATTTTTAAAATAATAAACGTCTTTTTTTCCCTCCACCCAGTCCCATTGAGTGTGTATTTTTATATTTTTAACTCCCAAATCTTCAAGTATGGCCAAATAAGAGTTTCGCCAGTTCAGTTTTAAAGCTTCGGCCTGCATTTGAGAAAAATCAACGCCCCATGTTATGTTTTCAGCTTCTTTTGTTTTGCCCACAAAGAAAAAACAAAAAACAAAAACACCCGCCCCAAGGGCTATCACAGCAAGTATAATGAGTATTTTAAAAATTATATTCATTAAAATTCATAGAAAGAATTATTGGTTTCCAATAATTCTTTCTATATTGTATGTTCCCATTTTTTCTATTTCCATAAAGCCCTGCATTGCCATTTCAGCAAAATCTCCGCCGTTTAATAAATCAAAAAACCACTGGTCAGCATACTTTGGATTTTCCTGAGACATGGCAGCCCCAATATGCAAAAGCCATCTTTTATTGAAATCTTCTTGAGAGCCTATTGTGGGAGCTATTATAATGGGTACGCCCAGGCCCGCGTAAAAAGACAATTCAGAGGGCTTTGTCCACAAAACATCTGTTTCTCTTAGCATTTCATTGAATTTTTCAAAGTAATCATCTATTGTTCTCCCGCTCAAAACATGGAGCCAGCCGTCAAGCTTTAAATCTTTAACTTTTTCTATAAAATACTTTTTAAGTTCAGGCCTCACCCCCAAAGAAATAATAAATCTTATCTTTTGGTTTTTTATTTCTTTTTTCAGGCTGTTTACAGCTTTCATGCATATTTCTTTTTGAGCGCCGGCCCCTCCTATAGAAAACATTATTGTCAAAGGATGGTCTGATTTTTCAGGCAGCTGGCCCAAAGCTCCCTTTATCAAAGGGGCATAAATTTTTCTGTAGCGCTTATTCGGGTCAAGGTTTAAAAGCCGGTGCTTCAAATCATGTTTTAAAATCTCTTTATCCAACCCGCCAATGTTTTCTTTTGGCAAAGGATATCCTGTTAAAAATATATTCTCTGGCCTTACGTTATAAAGCTTGAGCCTGTCTCTTACCCAAGTGCATGGCGCAAAATATTTTATTTTGCTTTTTTTAGGCTCAATATCAGCCCATGTCCTGTTAATATCGGCGTCGCACACCACGCAATAAATTTCATTTGGATAATTCAATTTTTCAGCCATAAAAGCTGGGGTAAAAAAGGTTGTAATTATGGGCATAGGGTTTTTTTCCAGTCTTTTTATCAAGTCTCTGCCCCATCCTCCTCTTATAAAATAATGTATATTTTTTAAAGTAACATTGGGCCTTGATAAATCTCTTTTTGGGTAGTAGGTAAGAATTTTCTGGAATCTGTCTAAAAAATAAAAGAGCGAGTCTCCTAAAACAGGAACTCTTTTGAATCTTGAAATAAATTCATACAAATAGCGCGTTGACTGCCAAAAGCTTCTGTCTTTTTTAGGAATGCCCTCATAGCTGTTAGCATTGATAATTTTATTGGCAAAAGCAATATCTTCTAAAGGATATGCTGTTCTCTGGTGGCCATATCCCATGTCAACTGCAACCACCCACGCCCTTCGATTTTGCTCAGGGCCTTCGGCTCTTTGTTTAGGATTATTCTCCATATTTTCTAATTATATATCAAAATATAATTTATTAAAACCTTGAAAAAATTTTAAAATTATGCAATGATATTCTTGTGTTATTTTGTGAACACCAGCTAGAACCTTTACAAGGAGAAACCCCATGGGTATCACGTGGCCCGCAGGAAAAGCCAATCCGGAAGTTTTGATTATTGATTGTTTTGACCCGCGCTTCAAACTTGCTTTTAACTGGCTGCCCACAATGCTTGAGGCAGAAGAAAGCAAGGTCTTGAGAATAAGGGTTCCCGGAGGCCCGGCCCCCTTAGCCCATGAAGAAAAACCCAGAGACTTCACTGCCCGCAGAGATGAAATCATTCTTGCGCTAAGCCATTTTCCGTCTCTTCAAACAGTTGTAGCAGTCGGCCACGAAGACTGCGCGTGGTACGGAAAAAATCCTGACAAGCATACAGAAAAAGAAGACCTCCCCAAAATTGTCCAGACAATAAGGGAAATTTCAAGAGACAAGGAGATTCTGGTTTTTTACTTTCGCTTTAACAACCAAAATCGCACCGAAATAGCGCTAGAAAGAATAAAACAAGGCTGAAACAGCCGCTCGCCTGTCCCCATTAACCTTTCGGTTTGGGGACTTTTTTTATACAAATTTCTGGATATATTTTTTATTCAAAAATCTGGTTAAAAGCGCGATTATAAAATAAGAAACAACAAGCCAAATCCATGAAACGTTTTCAATAGTTTTATACATCCACGGCTTTGAAAACAAATCAACCACCCACATAAAATAACTCAGCAACGCAAAACAAACAACAGACAAAAGCCAGCCTAAAACATTTGAAAAAATTCCCATTAAGGATGTAAAAAATCCAAAAAACATTAAATACGGCACAACTGGAAGAATTAAAATGTTTGTTATTGGAGATGCCAAAGACACAGTTCCAAAATTAAAAATTATTACAGGAAAAGTAAAGAGCTGGGCTGAAAATGTAACAGAAAACAAACTAATCCAATTTTCATATTTTGGCTCTAATTCATTGCTAAAAACTTTTTTAAATAAAAACTTTAAGAATTTCCGCAAAATAGGCTCTAAATAAATTATTCCCAAAACAGCCAAAAAAGAAAGCTGGAAGCCAATATCATAAAATAAAAGCAGAGGATTTATCAAAAGCATAACAGCGCAAGCCGAAGCTATAACGCGGGAGCCCATGCTTTGCCGGCCAATCTTTTGGGCTAAAAGATAGAGCCCTCCCATAATTCCTGCCCTCACTCCGGAAGCCGGCAAGCCGGTTAAAATAATATAAAAACAAACAAAAATAATAGCAATATAAAACGCCTGTCCCCGCCTAAATCCCAAAACTATCAATAAATACATTATAATTGAGCTTAAAATGACAACATGGGTGCCGGAAACTGCTATAATATGCCTTAATCCTGTAATATTCAGTTTATCTTTCAAATCTTGGCTCATCGCTCCGTTATCGCCTAAAATTGTCCCCTCTAAAATAGAGCTTTGGGGCGGAGAAAAATTATTTCTTATGCTTTCTCTTAATTTTTGTTTTAAAAACAAAATCCCCGAGTAAATTACGAAGGACGGGCCTTCGTTTTTTTCTTTTTTTAATAATTCAACTTTTGGAAAATTCATCACAGAATAAATGCCGTCTTTCATCAAATAATTTTTATAATTAAAATCCTCGTATTCAGCCGGCGCTTGCAAGTTTCCTGTAATTTTTACCTTATCTAAATACTTATATTCAGGATATCTGCTTGTGGTCACCAAAACTATGCCCTCGGTAACGTTAGGGGTAACGTTACTTGTTACGTTACTAACCCTTACTTTTAATTTCTGAGAATTATTTCTGATATCTGGCTCTCTAAAAATTTTGCCGGTTAAAGTTATTTGTCCTTTATCATTAAATTTGCTTAATTTGTCATTGGCGATATTAAATTCAGAAATCTGCAAACGGACAGCTCCTAATAATAAAAAGAGAAAACAAAAACCGATTATTACCAAATAATCTTTTTTAAAAAATAAAGAGGCGATAATCACAGAAAATCCCAAAAACAAAAAACCCCACAAAAAAATCAGGGGAATTTTTACTATTGAACTTATGAATATTCCTATAATAAACGAAACACTGAGATAAAAAAGTATTTTAGAGCTCGTCATAATGATTTTTATATTTTATTTTAACAGATAATTTAAAACTGATAAAATACTTGACATATAGATTGTAAGGTGATATAATATCTTTATAAGCTAGTACCTTGAAATTATGGTTCAGAAACATGAGGCCAGCGTTTTGTCCCGCTAAAAACGAGGTAAACCGCTCGTCTCATGTGAGACAGACGTATATTCGGAATCGTAAGTCCGAACACAGGTCGCTCCGAGATAACTTCAAAGAGCCAACAGTGAAAGGGTATGATCATGAAATGGACAGAAATTCAAACCGGTAAGACACACAGTGCGTTCCAGCACTTCATGGTAGCACTCGGCGATCAAGCCGAGGTTGCCGTGGATCGCATCAACGCCGAACCCGTATTCGCGGAGCGCCTTGCGGCCTACGCGCAAAATGGAGGCATTGAAGCGACGGTCAGCCAGAAACGCGCCCGCGAAATCATGGGCAAGAACTTCTTCGGTATCGAGGAAGCCATCAAACACTTCGGCGTCAACCCGTCCCGCCGACAGTTCGCCGCTCTTTCGGAGATTCCGTTCTCCGAGGCAGTGCTCGAGCAGTCCAAAGACACGCACGTCCTCGTGGCTGTGTTCCCGCTCTCGATTCTCGAGATCCGGGGCAAGGACTCCAAGCCGTTTTACAAGCAGGACTGGTATGACAAAGAGTCCTTCGCTAAGGAGCACGGTGAAGTCACCTGGCAGTTGGTCCGCAAGACCCCGGTTGACAACTCGCTCTCCAAGGACTGGCCCGAACAGCAAGCACTCATCAGCAAGGACGACGAAGTGCCCACGGCTCAAGTGATGGTCTACACCATCATCGGCCATTTCCTGGCAACGTGCGAACGGCTGTTCGAAAAAGTCTACGTTCGTACATCGAGCGTTGACTCGGACGGCTACCACGTCTGCGTCGGTTACTTCGCCTCCGCTGGTCTCTTCGTCAGCTACCTCTGGGTTGGCCGCCGTGACGGCTACTTGGGCGTTTCGTCCGCCAGGAAGTTCAACTGAACCTTGAAGACTTGAGAACTTGACACTCTTGAGCCCTTGAGCCTTCCGCGATATTTTTTCGCTGGGGGCTCTTTTATTTTCCTCAATTTTCCTATAAAATATAACTGTCTGCTAATGCAGGTGCGGTTACGGCTTCGCCTCGCAGACGTCTCATCTTTGAGGCTTCACCAGAATATCGTTGTTCACGGATAACGGTAGCGTGTGAAAAAGATAGAGATAGAGCTTCTTGTTTATCCTTGGCGGAGATGGCAACAGAAATTGTCTGCTCCCAAATAAAATACAGGAAAGAGAGGATATAAACTCTTACGAGTAGTAAACCTCAATTTCCAGTGACTCAGATGAGGATAAGCAAATAACGTTAACTCGGACGGCAACCACGTCAACGTCGGTAACTTCGACTCCAATGGTCTCAACGTCAACAACAACTGGGATGACAACCGTAACGACAACTTGGGCGTTTCGTCCGCCAGGAACTTCTACCTCATCAACGAAAAAGCTCCCCTTTTTTGGAGAGCTTTTTTCTTAACGTTCTTTAGTTGATTTAATCCAACCGCCGAGCATTCTACCTACCTCATCAACGTCTTCTTGAAGTGATACATATTTTTTGTTATCAAGAGTCTTAACTTCCTTCATGAGCCGTATAAACACCCTCAAAAAATTCAACTTCAGACTTACCCTCTCTAAAATAGGTAATTTTTCACATTTAGGTAATTGGCTTGCTGACAAAATACCCTCTAAAACATCCAGCATCATATTTTCACAACGTTGCCAAAGCGTATAGCGATCTTGTCTGGATACAGTGTTGCGAAAACCATAAAACTTTTTATACAGCTCATAGGTTTTCTTGAAAATTGGTATATCAAATTCATCCATAAAAATGAAAATTTATAAAAATTGTTTCAATAAAATTATTTCTTCAGAGAATCTCTTTTCGGCTTGGGACAAATTCAAAAGCGATAAGCAGAATAAACAAGACGTGCAACAGTTTGAATGGAATCTTGAGAAAAACATATTTCAGCTTCACAGAGATTTAGAACAAAAGGTATATAAGCACGGTGCCTATGTTTCATTTTATATCCACGACCCGAAGCAGAGGCAGATTCACAAAGCTGTCGTCCGAGATCGCATATTACATCACGCTGTTTTTAACGTGCTTAATCCGATATTCGAGCCAACATTTATATCTAACTCATTTTCATGCCGTGTTTCTAAGGGCACGCATAAAGGAGTTGATATTTTGTATAAGAAATTAAGACAAGTTAGCCACAATGGATTTGAGCCTTGCTTTGCCCTTAAGTGCGATATTAAAAAATTCTTTGAAACAGTCGACCATTCAAAATTGTTAAGTATTATCCGTAAAAGAATAAAGGACAAAGATGCAATATGGCTGTTGGAAGAAATTATTGAGAGTTTTTCCTCTCGATACGCTACTATATTTAGACAAAAAGGTTTACCCATAGGTAATCTAACGTCTCAATTATTCGCCAATATATACCTAAACGAATTTGACCAGTTTGTTAAAAATGAGTTGAAAATAAAAAATTATATCCGTTACACCGATGATTTTATAATTGTGGCGAAAGATAGAGTAATTCTTGAAAACCTTATTGCTACAATCCGTAATTTTATTTCTGACGAACTTCACATTGAATTGCATCCTAAAAAAGTTTCTATCCGTAAATTTAATCAAGGCATAGATTTTCTTGGATACATAGTTTTACCGCATAATCGTCTTCTGCGGACAAAAACAAAACGACGTATTTTTAGAAAATTAATGAAAAGAGTCGACGAGTATAAAATGGGAGCAATAAGCAAACAAACGCTTGAGCAATCATTACAATCATATCTTGGTGTTCTCTCCCATGCAGACGCCCACAAGATTAGCAACGAATTAAAAAATCAATTTTGGTTTTGTTTAACGCAATAAAAATTATTTTTGCCACATCAACCCTACCTTACTTGGCAAAATTTAAAATATGGAGAAATTTGTTCAGCCACCTCTTTTAGCCATTGGTCTTTGTAGGGCTCTAATTTTTCAAATTCAGGGTCAATTGTTTTTTCCGGCCTGAAATTTTGCAGATAATATTTTACATTTTTTCCGCCTATCCATTTTGCAATTTCAACAAAATCCTCTTTTGAATGAACGCCAGGAACAACAGTTGTCCTAAATTCAAAATCTATTTTGCCTGTTTTTAAAAACTCAACGCTCTCTTCTATATTTTTTATATCTAAGGATTCTGCAAAAAGCCTTGGGTATTTTTGTTTTGTTGTTTTAATGTCCATTGCAACATAATCTAACAAATCTAAATTTACCAAATCTTTTAGCATTTTAAGATTAGATCCATTGGTGTCTAATTTTACTGCGAATCCGATAGTTGGCGGACCCAAATTTTTTATTTTTTTTATAAATTGCGGCAAGTCTTTGTTTATTGTGGGCTCTCCTCCGCAGATAACAACACCCTCCAGCAAACCTTGCCTTTCTCTTAAAAAATCAAAAAATTCTTTTTCAGAAATTCTTGGCTGTTTTGCAATTTCAACAGGCAAAACAAGCTCCTTTGAATAGCACCAAGGGCACCTGAAATTGCACCCTGCTAAAAAAACCGTGCAAGCCAATTTTCCCGGAAAATCAATTAAAGTTGTCTTTTGAAGCCCCGCTATAATCATGGTACTTTATTCTATCAAAAAACTCCTTTTTTAAAAAGGAGTTTTTTTGATATTTAGGCTGCAATTGCTTTTACTTCCTTGTCCGCCATAGCTTCAGCGCCGGCGGGAACTTTTTCTAAAACTCCGTTTACTTGTTCTGACGGCACAAATTCTTTTCTTTCTTTATACTCTTGCTGTTTTCCCTTATGCCACTGCTGTACAGGCCTTATGTAGCCTACCACCCTTGAATAAACCTCGCATGGCTGTTTCACGGTGCACTGGGGGCATTCAAAATGCTCTCCTGCCAAATATCCGTGCGTGGGGCAGATTGAAAAAGTTGGGGTCAAAGTAATGTACGGCAGGCTGTATTTTTCAAAAATTTTCTTTACCAGATTCTTTGCCATATTGGGGTCAGAAATTTTCTCGCCCAGAAACAAGTGTAAAACTGTTCCGCCTGTATATTTTATTTGCAAATCGTTTTGCAAATCAAGCGCCTGAAAAATGTCATCTGTAAATCCAACAGGCAGCTGGCTTGAATTTGTGTAATAAGGCACTTCAGAGGTTCCAGCTGTAATAATGTCTGGATATTTTTCTTTGTCTGTTTTGGCCTGCCGGTAGCTTGTGCCCTCCCCAGGAGTGGCTTCCAAGTTATATAAATTTCCGGTTTCTTCCTGAAACTTAATCATTTTTTCTCTCATAAAATCTAAAATTTCTATGGCAAACTTTCTGCCGGTCTCGGTTGTTATGTCTTCATTCAAAAAATTTAACAAAGCCTCGTTCATGCCCATAATTCCAATAGTTGAAAAATGGTTTCCAAAATATGAATTTCTTAATTTTTTGACATCCTGTAAATAATGCCTTGAATATGGATAAAGCCCCTTATCCATAAAGTCATCTAATGCTTTTCTTTTTATTTCCAAACTTTCTTTTGCTAAATTCATTAAATGCCCCAAGCGGGCAAAAAAGTCTGTTTTTGTTTTTGAATTAAATCCTATGCGAGGCAAGTCAATTGTTACAACTCCAATTGACCCTGTTTTAGGCGATGAGCCAAACAACCCTCCCCCTCTTTTGTACAATTCTTTATTTGATAATCTAAGGCGACAACACATTGAACGAACGTCTTCAGGGCTCATGTCTGAATGTATGAAATTTGAAAAATAATTTATTCCGTATTTTGCTGTTGCCTCCCACATTGCAGCTAAATTTGGATTATCCCAGTCAAAATCTTTGGTTATTGAAACTGTTGGAATAGGAAAAGTAAAGGGTCGGCCCGAAGCATCGCCCTCCATTAAACCCTCATAAAAAGCTTTAATAAACATATCTATTTCCGGCTGAAAATCTCCGTAAGTTTCATTTTGCGGCTCGCCTCCTATAATTACAGGCTGTTTTGCCAAGAAAGACGGGGGATTAATGTCTAATGAAACATTTAAAAACGGCGTTTGAAATCCAACGCGCGTTGGCACCATGCAGTTATATAAAAATTCCTGCATTGCCTGCTTTACTTGTTTATAATTTAAATTGTCGTACCTTATAAATGGAGCCAGCAAGGTATCAAAGTTTGAAACAGCATTGGCCCCTGCTGTTTCACCCTGCAAGGTAAACAAAACATTTACCAGCTGGCCCAAAGCCGTTCTAAAATGCTTTGGCGGCCTGCATTCAATTTTTCCTGAAACTCCTCCAAATCCCTTAACAAGAAAATCATACAAATCCCAGCCCGCGCAATTATGGACTAAAAGACCATTACATAAAAAAGTGCCGGACGATGTTGTTATGTCAAAAATTTCTTCATCAGCAATGGCAGTAAATTTATTATTCAAAACTTTGTTCCAGCCATATTCCTCCGCCATCCAATGTTTTGAGGTGGCAACTGCTTTTTTATACTTAAACGAAGGGAGGTCAACACCCTCTTTTTTAGAAAAAGAAATTCCATATATGGGATAATTCTGAACAATTGCTTTTCCTTTAAAAATATTTACCTTTCCGATGTCTTCGCTACTAATTCTGTCTCTTGCGATAATTCCAAAAAATTGAAGAAGAATTGATAATTGTTCTAATAATGTTCGCGAAGAAACCCTAATCAATACTTGCGCTAAAGAATCATCGTGTTTACTTTTATGCAAACGAACACTGCCATCTCCATCAATAATGCCAGCTATAATGCCTTTTATAAAATTAACATCATAAGTTAAAATATCTGGCGGCAGATTTTTATTTTTGCTTAAATCTTTTATCTGAAAAACTTTTTCAAAAATCATCTTCAATGTACTGCAATTAAAAGTAACTGCTTTACTGCTTTCTTTTTCGCTAACATATGACCTAACTCCGATAGAAGCGCCTATTCTCTGAATCTTTTTAATAATCTCCTCGTCGCTGTTGGTAATTTGCAATTTCCAGCTGTGATAATTTCCCTCTGCTATAAAAATGCCGACTAAATATCCGACATCCTCTGTTAATTCAAAATAATTATCTAAACTATTTGCTCCGTTAGAAACGCTTAAAGTCCCTTTGGCGCGCAAAGACCCCCCCCAGTTGTTAACAAAATCCTGCCAAGCAAATCCTTCAAGGAAAAATTCATTATGCCGTTTTGAAAGTAATTCTTCAGCCAAATAAATATACTTTTTAAAAAATAAGGTTTCATTTTTTAAAAGTTTTGGAATATGCGCAGAAAAAATTAAATCATCATTATTTTTAACATCCTTCGCATCGACTTCTTCCTGTTTGCCGTTCTTTTGTATTATAAAAGGGTGATTATCGGTAACAATAACGCTTCTTCCTTGTTCAGATTTTATAAACCTCATCTCTCTATTTTTTTTCTTTCTGATCAGCCGAGAAACTTTTACCCATCCGTTTTTGTCTAAAACATAGAGATTTCCAGGATATTTTGCGAAGACGTTATCTTTCTTATTAAACAATTTTTCTGAATCAATAATTTCTGCATAAAGGTCTTTAAAAGAAATTAGTTTGATGTTCTTATCTAATTTCACAACAACAACTTCTCGACCAAAAAAAGTATAAGGAGCCAGCAACTCTAAATTATGAATATGAAAATCTTCGTTGATTGCCGCATCTCTAATTTCTTTGGGATAAATTTTATTAATCCAATATTTTTTGGAAATATAAGAACCAACGTATTGGTTCAGGCCCTGCAAAGAAAATGTCATATTGGCATTTTCTTTTACCTGCCAGTCTATTTCTTTTAAATAGCTGTCTATTTTTTCTGAAGACTCGTCAACCGCTTTTGCGGCCTCCCTAATGCTTCTTCTTTGGTCTCTGTATAAAATGTAAGCTTTAGCTGTATCTACAAAATCTTCTAAAATTAAAGTTTCTTCAACAATATCTTGTATTTGTTCTATTGTTGGAATTTCGCCCGCTTTAAACCTGTGGTTTAAAAGTTGCACAGCTCTGTCTGCAACTTTTTGCGATTCTTTGCCGTCTCCCTGGTTTGCGGCAACAATTGCTTTGTGAACAGCTATTGCAATTTTTTCTTGGTTAAAATCAACAACCCGTCCGTCTCTTTTCTGGACTTTTTTAATGCGGTTTTCTATTTTTGTTGTTTCTTCTTGCATGTTTAAATAATTTAGAGACAAAAAAAGGGCTTGTGCCTTAATAAAACTTTTCGGCTCATCGCATTACTACATTTTATCTCTTTAAAAAAGCGTGTCAAATGCTTCAAAGGGTCCATTTCTGTGGAAAACTTATTCTATCAACCCACTTTTACTGATTTATAATAAAAAAATGCCTTCAATCAGGTATTTTTTCATTACCTGCCTACCGGCAGGCAGGTTTGTTAAAAATTTGTGGCAATAACTGAAATTTTTATTTCGCCTTTCCTTAAATTATTGTCTTTTACGGCCCCGAATATTATCTGCGCATTAGGGTCAACATTTTCTGTTATAACTTTAGCTGATTCTGAAATTTCATTCAAAGTTATATCGTTTCCTGAAACTGAAAACAAAATACTTTTTGCTCCTTTTATTGAAAAATCCAGCAATGGAGAATTAATGGCTTTTTCTGCCGCCTCAACAGCGCGATTTTCACCTGCAGCTCTGCCGACTCCAAAAAGCGCTCTCCCTGAATTTTTTAAAATTGAAACTATTGAGGCAAAATCAATGTTTATAATGCCTGGCGCCAGAATTAAGTCTGTTATGCCGCCCACTGCCTGATGTAAAATTTCGTCGCACAAAAGAAAAGCGTTTGATACTGTTGTTTTTTCGTCAATTACTTTTAAAAGCTTATCGTTAGATATAACCAAAATAGAATCAACTTTATTTTTTAAATTATCAAAAGCTGACTCGGCTATTTTTTTTCTCTGCTCGCCTTCAAAAGAAAAAGGCATTGTTGTAACCCCCACTGTTAGACACCCCATACTCTTTGAAATTTCAGCTATTACAGGAGAAGCCCCAGAACCTGTTCCGCCTCCCAGCCCGCAGGTAACAAAAACCATGTCTGCCCCCTTAATCTGTTCTGCTATCTCGTTTTTGCTTTCTTCTGCCGCCTGCCGCCCCAAATTTACATCCATGCCGGTTCCCAATCCTTGAGTTATGTTTTTGCCTATTAAAATTTTCTTTTCGCATTTACAAAAATGCAAAGACTGCGCATCGGTGTTAACAGCAATGAGTTCAGCTCCTTTGCCATCGAATCTTGCCATACGTGAAATAGTATTTGAACCAGAGCCCCCTGCTCCGATTACTTTAATTTGCGGGTTCATAGGTTTTTGGCTTTTTGGCTAGGGGAGAAGGGCCTTTAACATTTTTCTGATTTTTTTAAGCAAATTCCCCAGTAAACCCAGTATACCTTCTTTATCTGACCCGTCAATATCTTCTAAACCGCCTAAAACTAAACCCGCAACTGTGGCAAGTGAAGGATCGTCTTCAATGCCCACAATTCCTTTTGGAGTTCCTATTTCGCAAGAAAGCTTTAAAGTTTGCTTCGCAAGCTCTCTTATTTTTGGGAGCTTTGCTCCTCCGCCGGTCAAAACAATTCCGCCGGGAAGCTGCTCTTGTTTATTTATTTTTTTTAATTCTTTTTGAACCAAGTCTAAAATTTCTGAAACTCTGGGCTCTATAATATCCACTATGTTTTTCTTTGTAAAAGAAAGCGAAGATGATTTTTCAAAAATTTCTATTTTCTTGACTCCGTGCTCTTTTTTTACTTTTTCTCTTGAAACCATTATGCATGTGCCGTGCTGTTTTTTTATGGATTCTGCCATTGCCACATCTGTTTTTAACCCAATTGCAATGTCATTAGTTATATTGCCGGACCCTATCGGTATTACAGCTAAATGTATTAAATCTCCTTCTTCAAAAACTGCCATGCTTGTGGCGCTGGCTCCAATATCAATTAAAACAACCCCCAATTCTTTTTGCTGGGGGGTTAATACGGAATTGGCTGCTGCCAGCGGAGAAGGAACAATATCGTCTATTTGAATCTTTGAATTTAAAACAGACTGGGTAAGCTTTAAAAAATCTGGAGAAAAAACGCAAAGCAAAAGCACTTTTGCCTCCAGTCTTATGCCAGTTAAATCAACTGGCTGTTTTATGCCTCTTTGGTCGTCAATAATAAATTCTTTGGGCACAACGTCTAAAATTTCGTCGTTGCGTGGCATATTAATTGCTCTTGTGGCCTGTAAAACCCTGTCCACATCTTCTTTTGAAATTCTTTGGTCTGCCCTTGAAACTGAAATAATGCCGTCTGAGGGCATTACATAAAGCCGGCTTCCGCCGACATTCACAAAAACAGAATTTATTTTTCTGCCGCAGTCTTTTTCAATGCCAGAAATTATCATCTGCACATTTTTTGAAACCTCCTCTGCATTTATCACGGCCCCCTTTCTTAATCCAAAAGAAGGAATTTCAGCAAACGATAAAACCTCCCAATCTTTTTTGGTTCTTTGGACAACCAAAGCTTTTATACTGCTTGTGCCTATGTCTAAACCTGTAATAATATTACCCTTCATCAAAAATTTTTAATTTTAAATTTCAAATTTTAAATGAATGCTTAAATTTTTAAATGTTTAAAACATTTTGGCATTTGAATTTGATTTAAAATTTAAAATTTGTTATTTAAAATTCCATCCAAATAAAAACTTTCTTTCTCTTCCATTATTTCTGCCTGCTTCTGCGATTTCTCGTGCTTATATCCGCACAAATGCAGAATCCCATGCACAAAAACTTTCATAAGTTCTTTTTCAAAATCAGTTCTATATTTTTTGGCATTTTTTTTTACAACTTCAGGGCAAATCAAAATTTCTCCCAAAAAATTTTTTTCGCTTAATTTAAAAGATAGAACATCCGTGGGGTTATTCTTTTTACGGAATTTATTATTCAGCTTTTTTATCTCTTCTTTTGAAACAAAGGCAAGAGAAACAGTTTTTGTTCCTCTATTTTCGCCTTTTAGCGCTTTTTTTGCAAGCCCTGTGAATAACTCCTTATCTAAACGAAAATTAGTAAGATTGTTTATTTCAATCATTTTTTCATTTTACACCATTTTCACCCAAAAACAAAAAATCCGAAAGAGAGCTTTTACCTAAACGCCCCAGACATTGTCTGGGGCGTTCGTTTCAGCTCTATTTTACTATACTTTAGTGTAAAAAACCGACTGCCCGGTCTTTCCCACCTGCTTTATTTTGTTTTCAGCTTCAAGCTCGTCTAAATACCTTATAACTGTATTTTTGCTGATATTCAGCGCTTTGACAACTTCTTTATGGCTAATTTTTTCCTTGTCCTTAAAAAGCTCCATAATTTTTTCTTTTGCATGCTCTTTCTTATCCTGCATTTTTTTATTGTACTCCTCTAAACCTCCTCCCAAATCAGCTGTTTCTTTTACCTCTTTCTCTAAAGCCGAAATCTCCTTTTCATTCTCCTTATTTCTTTTTTGCAAATACCAAATCCATATCCCCATCACAACAATAATTAAAACTAAAATAACATAATAAACCATAAAAATTTATCATTTAATCTTCGGGAGCTAAACGATTTTTTATTTTTTTGACACATATTCAATAATTTTATCCCAATCCAAATTATCTTTTATGTAAAACAAATCAACAACGTCTTTAGTCATTTCGTTTATCTTTTCTATGTATAATTTTTTAAATGTTTCGTCTCTCTTCTTTGCTTCTTTGTCGAGTGGCTGAATCAATTTTTTGTATAGCTCATCATCGCCAGATACTAATTCCCAAAATGCCTGCCCGCATATTTTATAATAACTAAGACCCGTATCTTTATTCACTTTATGAGGAACATTATCTTTACCATAAATACAACCATTTACTGCAATTAAATTTTTTTTACCGGATTCAGATTTTATTATGCTTTTTGCCATTTTAAAATTTCTTCGCATAATATTAACCTGGTCACTATTGCCCCAATTCGGCCCCGATTTAATTCCGACAATATAAGTTTTTCCATCTCTTTCAAAAATTAAATCGACACTACGATATTTACCTTGTTGAGCCTTATTCCCATTGAATACTTGGTGACAAACGTGTATCACTAAATTTTCCATCAAATCTCCAAAAATAGTTTCTTCTTGCGATGATAAGAATGCATCAAGAAGCCCTTTTGCTAAATCGCCGGCGGTTTCAATATTTTTTGCCTTAAAAAGATAGGGATTTTTTCTTTTTGATATATTAGCTAATTTCGCAAATTCCAGTCGTTCTAGCCTAATTTTATAAAATGGCTGAATAACGTCAGATGCTATAAATGCATTTAATTTATCGTAATTTAATTTTTTCATATTGTTTTATTCATTTCTTGATTGACATTTTTGACTGCCAGATTGTAATAATCCTCTTTTAACTCTATACCAATTGAATTGCGATCAAGGGATATAGCCACTATAGATGTTGTGCCAGAACCGAGAAATGGATCTAATACAACGTCACCTTCTTTGGTAAAAAGTTTTATGAACCATGACGGTAATTCTTTTGGAAATACAGCACTATGTTGCTTATTTGATGTTTCGGTTGCCATTGCTAAAACATTCGTCGGGTAAGCCATTTCCCTACCAAGCCATTTTGATACATTTTTACCAAACCCACTGCCTACCCTTGAATTATCTCTTTTCATATCTGTATCGCTTAAATTTTTCAAACGAGTTTTTGCCCAATCGCCCATTGGCACCATAACTGCTTCTTGATACATATTAAACTGCTTTTGTTTGTTAAACTGCAATAAACGTTCCCAAGAATCACGAAAACGATTTGGCCATTTGCCTGGAAAACAATTTTTTTTATGCCAAATAAATTCTTCTGTCCAAAGCCACCCTTGTTCTCTCATACTTTTTATTAAATCAATCACATAAGTATGTCTTTCCCCATCCATAGTTTTTTCTTTTATGTTCAAAATGAATGTTCCAGTTGGTTTAAGCACTTTAAACAGTTCGTTGGTAATCGGTAAAAACCACTCCGCATATTTGTCCGGATGAATACCACCATAAGTATCTTTTCTTTGATCAGCGTACGGAGGAGAAGTAACTATCAAATCAACACTATTTTCTTCCATTTTTTTAAGTACATCAAAACAATCGCCGAGTATAATATCAGATTTTATTTTATTTTTTTGACTAAAAAGATTAATCTTTTCTATTGTTTGAACTATCATACTTTATGTTATTCTACCCCTTATCTATTTTTTTCTCAATATATATATGGAGCTAAACGCCCCAGACGCTGTCTGGGGCGTTCGTCTAAAACAAAACTGCCCATTAAGGGCAGTTTTTCAAAAACTATTTTTAACGTCCGCATGGATCCGTAGTGTCATCAAGCTGGGCTTGGCACCATTCTTGGTTTGTCTCGTTTTCTCCGTAAAGGCCCATGTCAAGCAGGTCAATGGTTCCATCGTTGTTTACATCAGCATATATATTGTAGCCTTCATCTCCACAGCTTTTATTGTAACCTGGCGCCAGTTTTTCATATAGATAGAAACAGGGGGTTTCTAAAATTGATACATACTCAACAACAGGTTCCTCAATAATCACTTCTTGGACTTGTCCTGGGCTTCCTGCAACGTTGACTGGTTCGCAAGAGCTTTGGGTTTCTGCAAGCCTTGCTTGGCACCATTCTTGGTTTGTCTCGTTTTCTCCGTAAAGGCCCATGTCAAGCAGGTTAATTGTTCCATCTTTGTTTATGTCAGCTGCAGGGTCATACTCTTCGTCTCCACAGCTTCTGCCGTAGCCGAGTGATATTTTTTCATACAGGTAAAAGCAGTCTGTTGCTAAGATTGATTCGGGCTCAGAAACAATCTGCGCTTCTTGGACCATTCCTGCTTCTCCTGCGCTAAAAGAAACGTCCGCGCTGTCAGAGTTTGAACCAGAAAGCTGGGCCTGAAGGATTTTCATCTGCTCTACAATCTGGTTAATCTGCTCTTGAATCTGCAAAAGCAATGTTTGCATATCTGCGGTTTGAGCCGATACTGATGGCCCAAAGCATAAAATTGCTGTTGCTAAAACGACCGCTGCTATATAATATTTTATTTTCATATTTTTTTGCCAGAAAAAAGTTTTAATTGGGCAATTATGCCAAACTAAAAAGATTAATCAGGCTACTATGTTATTTTATTACTATTTTATTACTATTTTGAAGTATGTTAGATACTACTCCTAATCAATCTATATGTCAAGTATTTGCACGAGACGGCCACATAGGTAACACTTTTAATGTTTTCTCGGTAAATTGTATTGGTGTGGAATATCCGAGAGTTTGGCGCGGTCTGACAAAGTTGTATTCAATTAGCCATTCGGTAAGCGTTCGGTTGAATTCAGCGCAGTCTGGTGTGAAATTCCCAAGGTCGATAAATTCCTGCTGAAGCGTCTGATTAAACTTCTCGCAGACAGGATTGTCTTTTGGAGTATGCGGTCTGGAAAAGTATTGTGGGATATTTAGCTCAGCGCATATCTGGGCAAACAGTTTATGGAATTCAGATCCGTTATCGTGTCCGGCGTTGAGCATTTTTCCTTCAAGCAGGTAATGCATTCTCAACAGAAAGTCTCGGGCGTTGTAAGAAGATTTGGTTGTGTACATCCTGGCAAAAGCAACTTTGGAGACGGAATCAATGCCGGTGAATATATATCTCTTTATCCCATTCCAGTATATCACAATGGTGTCAAAACAAATAAGGAAACCCGGATATTGTTTTTTTGAGAGTTCGGTGATGCGTTTCTTCTTTTGATTGCGTTTCCGTTTTGCCTGCATTTTCTCGTTTTTTATCGGGTGGTAATACAGCTTGTATTTTTTGATTGTGTATTGGATTTTCCAGGAAGATATTTCTTCTTGGAATTCGTCCTTGTATATTTTTTGCAGTTTCATTTTGCCCCACCTAATGTGCTTCTTCCTCAATCCAATTATCCTTGTTTCCTCCTCTGGTGTGATTTCTTTTTGCCTTGTGTGTTTTGGAGTTCTGTCTCCGTCTTCAAGCAATCTCAGATTTTTACCGTCAAATATATTTTTCCATTTATGAAATGTTTTAGATGAAATGCCAAAATGCCTAGCAGTGAAGGAAGCATTTGATTCCGCTTTTGTTTCGTAAAAAATAAACCACTCTAATCTTTGGACGGCTGCACGAGACAGCTTAAGCAGGTCTGCCTGCTTGTGCCACCGCTCATGTATGTTCAGTAGCTTAAATGGGTGGCGGGGCACAAAGAAAGAGTGACCACGCCATAGGCTGGGGATATAGTATTGGTGCATATATAAGATGTTTAGGTTTTTAGCCCCATTCTACCAGTTTTTGGCAGTTTTGGGGTGTTACCTATGTATCTCATCTTGTGCAGTTTTGCAAAAAATCCATCATGCGCAAAAAACCAGCATGCTCTCTTTCTAACATACTGGTTTTTTGATTATTTAGATAATAATTCTTTTACAATTTTTGAAACTTCTCCTGAATCAGCTTTCCCCTTAATTTTTGGATTTAAGTCTGCCATGACCTTTCCCATATCGCGCATTTCTTTGGCTCCTGTTTTGGCAATTGACTCTTCAATTAATTTTTTTATTTCTTCTTCTGACAGCTGTTCTGGAAGATATTTTTGCAAAACTTCAATTTCTTTTTTTTCTTTGTCAGCCAGCTCCTGCCTGCCGCCTTTTTCATACAAAACAATGGCATCTCTTCTCTTTTTGATTTCAGAAGATATCACATCAACTATCTCTTCATCGGTCAGCTGAGATGCGTCTACCAGGCTTTCTTCGCTCGCAGAAGCTTCAGCGGAGGCTGGGTCTTTTGATAACTTAAATCTTTTCTCCTTTTCTTTTGTGACAATTGCAGCCAAAAGCATGCGTAATACGCTAAGCATTAACTGCTCGCCTGATTTTAACGCCTCGGTAGAATCTTGTTGAATCTGTTGTTTGAGCATGAAAAATTTTAAATTTGTTATTTAAAATTTATTTGGGTTTTGCCAACTTGTCTGCTTTTATTCTTTCTTTTCTCAATTCATCCCTTCTCAAAGCTGACCTCTTTTTTGCCAAAGCTGATTTGGCTCTTTTGTGGAATTGATTTTTCCGAATTTCAAGCAAAACTCCGGATTGGCGCACTGTTTTTGTAAAACGATGAGCCAAGCTCTGAGTAGTTTCTTTGTCTTTTCTTTTTACTTCTAATGCCATAAATTATTTTTTATTTTTTAACTTTTGTTTTCATTTCTTGCACGACCTTGTCAAGTTTTATTTCTTTTTGGACGCCTGAATCCATGTCCCTTAAAGTAATAAAATCTTCTAATGCTTCTTTCTGCCCGAAAATTAAAACCCATCTTATTCCCATTTTATCTGCTGTTCTTAACTGGGTTTTTAATGAATCTTTTGAAAAAGATTCAGCCATAGGTATTTTAGCTGCCCTGAATTCTTCAAAAAGCTTCATGCTTTTTCTTTTAGCTAATTGGCCGAGCTGGGCTAAAAATATCTGCGGCTCGTCTTTGCTTTTTTTAGTTTTTATTTCTTTATTTTTCATCAAACTCAAAATTCTTTCTATGCCTCCGGCTGATCCGCAAGAAGGGGTGTCTCTTCCGCCCAATATCTTGGCTAAATTGTCATATCTGCCTCCTCCAATTAAAGAGCCGTTGCTTTGGCCGTCTTCTGCCTGCTCAACAATTTCAAAAACTGTTTTTGTGTAATAATCCAGGCCCCTTACCAAATATGGATTTAATGTATAGGGCAGCTCAAGCTCGTCTAAAAACTCTAACACTTGTTTAAAGTGAGTGTGGCAGTCCTCGCAAAGATGGTCAATTATCTGGGGAGCTCCAGCCTTTACCCTCTGGCATTTTTCTTCTTTGCAGTCTAAAATTCTTAATGGATTTTCTTTTAATCTCCTCTGGCAGTCAGAACATAAAGATGATTTTCTCGACCTTAAATATCCTGTAAGGATTTTTTTGAAATAAGGCCTGCACTCTGAATCTCCAATTGAATTTACTTCAATTGTTATATTTTTAATGCTAAGTTCTTTTAATACGTCATAGCTCATCTGGATAATCTGGCAGTCTATTGAGGGGGTTTTTTCTCCGAGAGCCTCAAAACCGAACTGATGAAACTGTCTAAATCTTCCTGCCTGGGGTTTTTCATACCTGAAAAACGGGCCTAAATACCATAATTTTACGGGCTGTGGAAGATTGTGCATTCCATGTTCTATATAGCTTCTCATAATGCCGGCTGTTCCCTCCGGCCTCAAACAAACAAAATCTGCCCCTTTTGTGCGGAATGTATACATTTCTTTTCCTATAATATCTGTGTCAGCGCCCACTCCTTTTGAAAAAAGTTCTGCCTGCTCCACTATAGGAGTTTCTATTTTTGAAAAACCATAATAGTTTGCCACGCCTTCAACCGCTTTATCAATTTTTTTGATATAAAGCTGGTCATCTGGCAAAACGTCATGCATTCCTGTTAATGTTTGGTATTTGACTTTATTCATAATTTAATACGCGGGTTGCGATATTGCAGACAAAGTAGTTAAAGGGAAAACTCTTAAAAATGCCTTGCCAATAATATTTTTTCTCGGAACAACGCCCCATGCCCTTGAATCATACGAATACTGCCTGTTATCTCCTAAAACAAAATATTCTTCACTGCTTAAGGTTGCGCTCACGTCTCCAATTGTTTTTAAGTCGTCTGGCAAATAATTTTCATCTAAAATTGTTGTTCCTTGGCTGTTAGTTATTGACACTTGGCCGCTTTCTATATCAACAGTTTCTCCTGGAAGGCCAATAATCCTTTTAATAAATCTTTGCGAGGTGTCTTTTGGATATTTAAAAACAACCACATCTCCTCTTTGGGGCTCTGAAAGCCTGTAGCTTAATTCATCTATAATAAGATAATCTCCTGTTTCAAAATTTGGCGACATAGACTCTCCTTTTACTATAAAAGGCTGGAACAAAAAATAACGTATAGGCAAAACTATAACCAAAGCAATAAGGCCTATTTTCAAAATATCCCACGCAAAAGCAAAGTATTTTTTAAATCCTTTTTCGTTATTTAGCATAACTTCGCTGGGCTCTTGATTTTTTTGTTCCATATTTTTTCTAAAAAAATTTATTCAACTGACTGAATTATAGCATATTTTTTAGGGCGATGCAAGCCCCGTTAGAAGTCGTTTTAAAACGACTTCTAACGGGGCAAGGCCCAAAACCAAAAAAAATCGGGAGCTACAAAAGCTGCAGCTCCCCTGAAAAAAAGGTGATCGGTTAGCGGGATAAAGCGCCCGTGACAGAATGGCTATTCCGCCTTTTGCACCTTGGCTTAAAGCCACGGCCGTTTCCGTTGCCACTCAAATGTCCTTGGAGCAGACGATGCACCGCGAGTTCACTGATTTCCGTACCAAACTCTTGGCAAAATAGACGAGGGATTTCTTTGGCGCTAGCGCCATTGGAAAGAATGAATTCCCTTTGAGCAGAACTCAAGTGGCGGTGCGAATTTGTCTTGGACATAACGATTCCTTTCTAACGCGAGGGTTTCGTTTCAGGAACAGAAAAGCGCCTCTTCCCTGTCCGACCCCGCAGTCACCATGAGAGGGTCTCGCTCAAGTCAATCGCATTCACGTCTCCTTTTGTTAGTTCCAAGTATGGCAAAAAACAATAGATTAAGGACCACCTCCTTTCTTAATATTCAAGATAAAATGTGCTGATTTATAAATTATAGTTCTAAAAAAAATCTTGTCAAGTTGTTTTACTAAAAAATGCCCCCAAGTTTGGGGGCGTTTTTTAGTAATTATAATTACTGGCCCAATAAATGTCTTATACTCTCATATATTGAAGCCAAACTATTTGAAATAGAATCTAACTGATATTGATAAGACGTGGCACAAGGACTCGAGGTATCATTAAGTTTTTGCTGACACCATGTTTGATCTGTTTTGTGCGCATTGTAAATAGACATATCATTAGAGTTAACATGCCCATCTTTATTTATATCAGCTGCAGGGCTATATAATGTTGTTTGAGCACAGGTTGTTGAATAATGATTACCTATTTCGGTGTACAGTTTTGAACAATATATATCAGTACACTGGCTCGGACTCGAAGTATCATTTAACCTTTCCTGACACCAGCCATCTTCTGTTGAATGATCTGAATAAAAATAACGATCAGAAAGTTTTACAAATCCATCTTTGTTTACATCAGCTACGGGGTCATATCCTGGTTCTCCGCATTGCGTGCTATAACTGGCTGTTATTTTACTGTCTAAATGAGAGCAAAAAGTATTCGGTTCAACAATAGTAAAATAATTGTTACTGATATCAGTACCGCTAGCTCCGGCAGAAAGATCGCTTATCTTAATCTTATAAGTAGTCCCGGGTTGCAAATTGTCGGGTATATACCAATCGTTAATTACGCCCGCAGAGGCTAGTATGCCAGAAGTTATAACGGTGCCAGAATCAGCAGAATTAGCTAAAAGAGTTATAGTTACCTTATCATTAGCTCCCAAGCCAAATGAAGTCCATGTAATTTTATGATGTGTTCCTACTTCCCACGTTTCTCCGCCGTTTGGAGAAGTAACGGTAATTAATGATTGAGCTGTTGTTGCTCTGCAAACTCCGTTTTCACAACCATTTGGACAATAGTAATGCTCGGTCCGAACAATCCCAGATGAATCGCAATAACCTTCCACTAAGTTGTAAGAAAAACCAGAAACGCAATTATCAGTAAAAGAGCCCCCTTGCGAATTACTTGTTGTGCCTCTAGTGTTGTAATTTTTCCCATTATCTGAATCGACGCAAGTTAAAGGTGCTGAAATGGCAAAATAATTATTGCTAAAATCACTAAGACCGCCTGAAACCCCGCTGTTAATAGCCTCAACGCGCATTTTAAATATTGTTCCCGCTGAAATATACTCGGGTATCGTCCAGTTATAGTTGGTGCCACTTATAGTATTTGCCAATGTCATATAAACTAAATTGTCTTTATACAAAACTAATCGGTAAGTTGTGCCAGCTGCTACGCCAGTGACATTCCATCCTATAGTTTGCTGAGTTCCTTGTTGCCAATTTTCCCCGCCATTGGGCGAGGTAATTGTAATTGATGATTGAGGGTTTTGCGCGCAAGAAGTTCCCATCAAAGAATACCCGGAATTGCATATTATATTTGCGGTTTCAGCTCCCGTTGTAAATGTTCCGTTATTGCAGGTAAAAGTTACAGAATCCTGCCTGGTTCCATTTGAAACAGAGCTTGTTGTGCTGGCTGTAAAGCTTGAGCCGCTCGCTGTTGTAGGAATAAAATATCCATTAATTGTTGTTGCAACACAAGATAAATTGGCTGGCGCGGCAATAGCAAAATAATTATTGCTTAAATCTGTGATTGAAGAATTAGTAGTGTCCCAGATTTTTACTTTATAGTCATATCCAGGGGTAATTGTTACTGGAACTATCCAAGAAAATGAACCAGAAGATGCCGGCACAGAATAAGTTAAATGCCATCCTGTATTGGGATTAGTTTTGTCCAGCTCAATCATGACATTATCAACCCCATTTGATGTCCATGTAATGTTATGCGTTTCACCCTGTTTCCAAGTTTCCCCACCATTGGGCGAAGTAACGGTAATCGACGGCTGAGATGTCGCGCACGGACTCTTGGTTTCAGCAAGCCTTTGCTGACACCAAGACTGGTCTGTTGTGTGAGCTGCGTAGAAAGACTGGTCGCCAGAGTCAACATCTCCATCTTTATCTACATCAACTAAAGGATCGTATGCTATGTCTCCGCATTTTTTGTTGTAGCTGGCAGTTAGCTTGCTGTAAAACTGGGAGCAGTAATTTGTTGTGGTGCAGTTTTGTGTTGTTACCGGCTTGCCAGTATCAACTCCACAATTATTTGAGTCTGTGCAAATTTTTGTTTGTTGACCATTTGCGCACATACCCCACGCAGTACAATTCCAGTTTGGGGTACAAGTTGCTGTGCATGTCTGTGATTCTGCTGGTTTACCGGTTGTAACTCCGCAGTTGTTGGAATCTGTGCAAGTTCTGGTTTGCTGATTGTTCGCGCAAGCGCTCCAGTCATCGCACACCCAATTTGACGTACAGGTTTCCCCGCTTGTTTCACATCCATAAAGCGCGTTTAGCTTTGCTCTAGTGGAAACCCCTACATACCCCGTGCCACGCGTCAAACTATATGGAGCCAAAACATCAGATGCATACTTTTCTTGAAAAGTGACTACAGCCGACGAGGTTCCCTGACCAAAAGTATTACCTGTGTCCGGGGCGTAAGAAATGCCTTCTCTATCTAATGCAGTATGCAAATATCCGATTTCAGCTAATCCCGACTGTCCGTATCCTAAATTCTGATTAAAGGTATGACACAAATTTATTATTGGACACGGGCTTGTTGTCTCGCTCAGTTTTTGCTGGCACCATGTTTCGTCTGTTGTGTGCGCCGCGTAAAAAGACATGTCTCCAAGGTCAACTTTTTTACTTTTATCTATATCTGCTGTAGGGTCATACGCGGCATCACCACAACTTTTTAGATAACTTGCTGTTATCTTAGAATATAGCTGAGAACAAGAAGTTGTTGTTGCTGGTTCATTTGTAATAGTAAAATCATCGCTGGTATCTTCTGCAGGACCGCTAAATCCACTATTAAGCGTGCAATAAGATACGGTAACTTCATAATCGGTATCCTTAGTAATATCGGAGCTTAAAGTATATAAATATGTACCTGTGTCTTGCGCACAACTTGCCAACGCTTTAACTATTTTGCCAGCCTTTCGTAGATATATAGACACAGATTGCACTCCAGTTGAACTCCATGTAATGTTATGCGTTGTTCCAGGCTTCCATGCCTCACCGCCATTGGGGGAAGTAATTACAATCGAGGCCTGAGGTGTCGGAGGCGCTGGGGTGATGGTAAAAGGTTCGCTAAAAGCATACATTTTATCAAAATAATATGAAACACTTGAATAAGACCAGTATTTACCACTACCAAATGATGAAGGCGGAGCCATAACAATTATATACGAGTTGCCAAAACTAACCGTACTTGGAATAGTCCAATTGTAGCTACCTTGTTGAATAGGAATACCGGTATAGCAACTAACACAATAATCCACCTCTCCCGTTGCTTCTGGGCCTATTTCTGAATATATTTGATTAACAGTATCATACAATCCAAGAATCATTGTTTTTGCACCAATTTCTGGCTCCCTATTATCAATAGACCACGAAACATTAATAGTGTCCCCCGTCATAAAAGATTGATTATGCTTAGGATTATTTATTGTAACTGACTGACGAAAAATAACTATTGCATTTCTTGTACTTAATGGAAAAAGATTTGCTGTATATGCGTAACCGACAACAGAGGCGGAGTAATTCGCATATGCTCCGTATGTGGTGCCAAAGTCTTCCCATTTTCCATTTGTGTCCGGCGGCCTCCATTCTCCAACGAAAATGCTATATTTTGGCGTCCCTTGCCGTAAATGGCTTCTCTCAATTTCATCTGGTATATTCCAAACATAATGGCCATCCGAAGCAGACACCTCTGAGGCAATGGTAAAATAATAATGATATGTAAACGATGAACCACCAAAATTAATGCCCGTAGATTGAACGCTTTTTACAAGGTATATGTTTACTTTATCTATTTTTTGGGAAGACCATTTAATATCAATCGTACTAGGGTCATTAAGCACTAAATTATTTTCAGGGCTAATCATGCTAATATATTTTTGCGTTTTACTTGGATCTTCTATTATAAACCGGCCGCTTCTCAATCCTCCCGAACTCAAAGTCAATTTTTCACCTTGCAAATAAGATGTTCCAATGTGAATATAATAATTGTTACCTGGCTTAACAGTAGAAGGAATCTTCCACATATAGATTTTTAACCAATCTTGAGTAAAAATCGGGGTAATATCACTATTATCTCCATTTATAAGAAATATATCGGAAGATCCTATACCGCTACCGTAAAAAGACGTCTCAATCTTCAACGTATCTCCTATTTTTACAACTTGGCCAGGCGTTGGGCTAACAAAAGAATCAGACTTTTTTGTTGTAATTCTTACAGCCGATTCATCAAAAACTCCGTAAGCAGGAGAACTGGTATACATATTTATTGAATCCCAATCTCCAGTTTGGGAAGGTGGCTTGTATTCTCCAATCCAAAGTTTATACTTACAATCTCCATCTCCCATTAAATTAATAAATTCTTCTGATATTTTCCATTGATAATATACTTGTCCTTTGGGTATGCCTGAGCCGATGACCATATATTTACCTATGGATTTTGGTCCAGGCCCTCCAGACATTATAGGATCGAAACAACGATCTTTTACTAAAATTATATTTAGCTTGTCAACAGTTAACGGCAAAGATGGGCCCGATGATTCAAATCCAGTTGACCATCTTATTTCTAATGGATTTTCTGGATCTTTGATGTCACTATCAGAATACTTCGCTGGGCTTATAAGCGATATAAATTTGGTTGAATTTGGTCCCATAGTTGAAGTTGAGGGCTGAGCTGTTGCTGTTTGCTGGCCCCTAAGCGCCTGAACTTGCGCCTGTAAACTAGCAATTTGATCCATCAACTCCTGTATTGTTACTGCTTTTGCTGTTGTTGAAAATCCAAAAACAACTGCCAAAAAGCAAACTGATACTATAAAAAATTTAAATACCTTCATATTTTTTAATTTCTTTATTAATTTCAAATTACTCTATTATACCCCCCCCTATAATCCAAACAAGTGCAATAATAAAAATACTCTGTGGATAAGCCAATATCTTATTTTACTAACTATTGGAAATAAATTTAAAAATGCTAATATATATCAATGAAAACAATAATTATCGGGCTGGGAAACCCCGGCAAAAAATTTGAAAACACCCGCCATAATGTCGGATTTGAAGCCGTCAATAGAATTGCCGGCAATTTTCAATTTCCAATTTTCAATTTTCAATCAAATTTCAATGCAGAAATTTCTAAAGGAGAAATTTCGGGCAACAAAGTTATTTTAGTCAAACCGCAAACTTATATGAATGAAAGCGGCAAGTCGGTAAAAAAAATCTTAATAAAAATTAAAGACCAAATATCAAATATAATAGTAATTCACGATGATGTGGATTTGCCTGTCGGAAAAATAAAAATTGTAAAAGACCGCGGTTCCGCCGGCCACAAAGGAGTTGAGTCAATAATAAAAGCTGTAGGAAATGAAAACTTGATCAGGGTGCGCATCGGCATAGCTCCGCGACACACCTGTGCACTAGTGCACAGGTGTAAGGCAGAAAAGATGGTGCTTAAAAGGTTTTCAAAAGAAGAGCAAAAAATTATAAACCAAGTAATTTATAAAACAGCGGAAGCTATTGATTCTTTATTAAAAAACGGCGCGGAAAAAACTATGAATGAATATAATTCCTAATTTCCGATTTACAACTTAAAAATAGCTCACCATAGAACTTTTAACTTAATTTTAATCACTAAATTGATATTATGCGGGTGTGAATAACTCTTGACTTGACGCTAATTTTCGTGCTATACTAAATTTAAAGAAGAAGAGAGGGACTAGGGCTTTCCTGGGCCCTCTTTTTTTATGGAAAAATTTTTAAACCGCAATTTAAAAATTCCTCGTTTTTAGTGTGAAATTTTGTTTTTATTATATCAAAAGCCCTATTCTCCCTCCTTCCATCAAGAATAAAAACACCAATAGGATAAGCTACTAAATCAGCTATTTGTTGGCCCGCAACGTTTTGAACCTTTTGATTAAAGGACATATCTGCAAATTTAGATTGAATTTCTTCTTTTTTAAACCATTCGTGATCTTTCAATTTAAAATTTTCGTAAACTTCGGCTAATTTTCTATCATTATGTGTTTCCCTTGATTCAATTCTAAAAATTATTTTTTCGTTTGATCTCCCGAGAAACATAATCGCTCTTTCAAGTATAAACATCAAACATAAATTATACGGATTGTCAGGATCTGAATAATGATTTTTAAGGTTTGACTTATTTATCGCCGCTGCAATAATTTTAAAATCCGACAATTTCATTAAATTATCTAAATCATTATAAAATAATTCTCTTTTCTTTTTATCAACCAAACAGGAAAATTCTCCTTTTTGTTTTCTGATATCATAAGACCTGAGTATAATATTAGTTTTGCCAAAGTGTTTTATTTTTAATTCATTGACGCTTGGCTCAACCACATTAGAATAATATTCAAAATCAAAAATACAACCCGCTAAAACAAACATTGGATAAGAGGAGTCTATCTTCTCTAAGCTATGATCGCCCGATTCATCTAAAAACATTATTTTCATTATTGATTTTCCACAATTTTAATTTCTTCTTCTGTGAGACCGTAAAGATTGTAAACCTCTTGGTCTATTTTTTTGTCGGTTTTTTCAATTTCAGATTTTATTAAATTCCATTTATTCGAATTCTCCGTCGCTTTCTGTAAATCCTTATTTAGTTTCAGTATTTTATCAACCAAAACTATAATTTGTTTTTGCTGATTTTTATCGCCAATATAAATCGGCACTGCGACTAGTGGCTCTTTATCTAATTGATAATTATTTCCCTGCATTTTTCCCTTATTTTTTAGCCAAAAAGCAGTAATTTTTGAATTCAAAATTGCTGTTAAATATTTTTGGTTTACACGTTCTGTCTTTATGATATAAAAAGTTGCTGACACATAACTGTCAAAATCTACATAAGAAAATGCTAAATTTAAACACTTTCTCGGAGTGATTATTTTTTCTCCTTTAAAAAATTTCTCCTTTTTAGCTCTATGAAGTCCATATGGCTTATTATCTGAAGTTATAACGGCTTTAAATTTATCTAAATGCTTTTTGATATTCGGATAAGAATCGATTTTATCAGAATCCTTAAAACTTGAATCCGTGTATATAACCCATTCTTTATTATTAGAATCTGTATACCACCTTTTTAATTCTTTCGTAGTATAAGATGGTTTTATTATGTCTAGTTCTTTTTTGTTGAGTTTTATTTGATCTTTTTCTTTTTCACTTATAACGAAAATTCCATCACCAACTGAGAAATTATTGCCTAGAATTTCTCGGCGTTCTCTATTCACAGAATCATGATGGTGATGAATACCATTCGAAATTTCGTCGTCTAAAATTTCAAAGTTTTTCTTTTTTAATATTTTAGACAGAATTGAAGCAACTTTTGTATTCTCAAAAGTTATATTCTTTCCTATCAAACTTTCGGGCTCAATATTAGTTTTAATTTTTGTACCAAAAATATTGACTATCAGTTTATCTTCTGTAATATTTTTATCGATAATTTTCAAATAATCAACTTTGTAATTTTTACCTGGTTTTTTCTTTTCAAAAACAAAAATCATTGTTTGTATTCCAGCTTGCTCAAAAACCTTATAATCGCCGAAATCAATAAAAGTTTTAAGCTCTCCATCTTTCAAAACTTTATCTCTGAATATGCTTGCTCCTGCATTAGTCACCCAACTATTTGGAGCAATAAAACCTAAAAGACCGTACTCTTTAAGTAAGTCAATTGATATACACGCAAACATTGTCCAAATATCCATTTTCCCCTGATAATATGGACTATTGTGCAACTCATCAAACGCACTTTTACTTACAAACTCTTTGATATACGGCGGGTTGCCGATTATTACATCAAAACCACTCTGTTTAAAAACTTCCGAAAAATTTTCTTGCCAATCAAAAGTTAAAGAGTTTCCGTTTCTTATGTTTTTCAACGGTAAAAATTTCTCCCTTTGGGTTAAGGCATTTATCAGCAAATTTAATCTTGTGATTTCAACTGCCTGCGAATCCAAATCAACACCATAAATATTTTCATCAATAATTTGTCGTTTCAACAATTCTTCTTCTCTATATCCGAAACTTTTGTATTTTTCAGCAATGACATCAACGGCTTTTATTAAAAACGAACCCGAACCGCAAGCTGGGTCTAAAACTTTAATCTTTTTTAATTCTTGGACGCTTTTACATTTTTCCAAAATTGGCCCTAAAGCATTTTTTACAATATAATCTACAATATAATTTGGGGTATAATAAATTCCCTGTTCTTTTCTTTTGCTGGCATCTTTTGAAACCGTTGTACCCTTTTTTGATTTTGATAATCTATGGCTTAAATAATTTTCATAAACAGCGCCTAAAACATCAGAAGGCATCGCCTTAAAATCATATTCATAATAACTCTCTTTTCCATAAAGAATACCAATCACATCTTTTGTGGCTCCACTGTATTCTTCCCATTTTTCAAAAGGATGTTCAGAAAATAAATTTGAATTATAATATTTATCCAATTCCCTAAATTTTTCAATCATCATTCCATACAAAGTTCCTTTTTGTTCTTTTCTGCTTAAATATTCTCTTACCATGGGTCGTAAAGTTGGTTGTTCCACACCCCTGTCTTCTGCAACTCTTATAAACAAAAGCCTATCTAAAATCTTTTGTACACCTTCATCCAAATCGTCTGACTTAACATCTCTGTTCCACTGACTTAAATTTTTTATCAAAATTTCTCTACACTTTTGCAAATCTTTATACAAAAGTGAAGTTATGGGTATTTTTTGAAACTTTTTGCCTACTCTCTCGGCTTCCTTATCGAGTAAATCATCTTTAAACGCCTCTTTAGACAAAAGCCATAACTGGTCAAATCTATTCAAATAATCTTGATATGAAATTTCAAAAAATAATTTATCTGCCAGAGACCTGCTTATATCTTGTGCGTTAAAAACTTTGATGCTTTCAAAATCAGTTAAAACCGCCCAAGTAGCACCTTTGTTCCAAGAATAACGAACTGCCTGATCGGCATATTCTATTTTATGCAAATCAGCCCTTAGCGGTTTTGCCTCCAAATAAAATTTGATTCTATCGTTTAAGTAAAATCCATAATCAACTCTTTGAGAAGAAATCGATTCTTCCATAGAAATTTCTTTTTTATCGGAAAAATCCCAGCCCAATGCTTCAAAAAGGGGCTCTATAAAACCTCTCTTTGTTTCTTCTTCGCTGTAAGACTTTATTTTACCAGAGCTTTTCTCTGATTCGTATTTTTCGACAAGTTGTTTTATTTTTTCTCTTGTTTCTTTTTGCATAATTTTCTTTTATTAAACCACTGATTTGGTCTTTTTGCAAGCTGATAAAATGGGGCTTTCAGCCTGTTTTTTTAGCTTTCTAAATGGCTCAAACGTGTCTGGGCCATTTATTTTGAGTTTGAATACATTTGTGAAAACTCTTATTTTATGTTTTAATACTTCTGTGAGCAAAGAAAATTTTAATATGATAAAATTAAAAAATGAATAATGAAGGGTTAAAAAATTTATTAATTGTATCTATCACCCCCTACTTTTTGGATAAGGAGGTTTTTTGGTTTGAAAAAAATTTAAAAAAAATAATGCAGGCTTCAAAAACCCAGTCTTTTTTTGAAGACAATATTATTTTTTTAGAAAAAGGAGAAACCTATAACTTTTCACAGTTTTTAAGAAAACTTGATGAAATGGGATATGAAAGAGTTTTTAAAGTTCAGGAGCCCGGCGAATTTTCACAAAGAGGCGGAACAGTAGACGTTTTTCCTATAAATTTAATGCATGCCGTGCGTTTTGATTTTTTTGGAAACAAAGTGGAAAGCATTACTGTGTTGAGCGCAAACGAAGAAAAGGTTTATCCGCCAGAATTTTTAGAAAAAAAATTCAGGCAGACGAGAGAAATCTTAAAAAAGAGGTTAAAATCTCATAAATTATTTTCTGATTTAAATGGCTTAAAATCTGGCGACTATCTTGTGCATTTAGACCACGGAGTAGGCAAATTTTTAGAAGTTACAGAATTTGAATTTTCGGATTCGGGCAAACAAAAATATTATGTTTTAGAATATGCGAAAGAAGACAAGCTTTATGTGCCTTTGGGATTAGAAAAAAAGCTTTCACGATATGTGGGCTTTACAGACCCGAAGGTTTCAAGATTGGGGTCTTTAGCATGGCAGAAAATAAAAGGAAAAATAAAAGAAGAAGTTGAAAAATTTGCCAAAGAGTTATTGTCTTTATACGCCCAAAAAGAATCTGCCCAAAGGCCTTCCTATTCAGCAGACAATGAGCTGGAATTTCAGTTAAGGGCCGGCTTTGCTTACGAAGAAACTCCCGACCAGTTGCAGGCTGTTGAAGATATAGAAAAAGATTTGGCAAAAACAAAACCAATGGACAGGATTGTTTGCGGAGACGTTGGTTTTGGAAAAACAGAAATTGCAATCAGAGCCGCTCTTTTAGCTTCGGCCAACAGCAGGCAGACAGCTTTAATATGCCCCACAACAATTTTAGCAAACCAGCATTTTAATTCTTTTAAAAAAAGGTTTGAAAAACTTCCTGTAAAAATTGCCATGCTTTCAAGATTACAGACAGAAACAGAACAAAAAAAAATAATTAAAGAAATTAAAGAGGGCAAAATAGATATTGTTATTGGCACACACAGAATTCTTTCAAAAGATATAGAATTTAAAAATTTGCAAATGCTGATTATTGACGACGAACAGAGATTTGGCGTAAAACAAAAAGAAAAATTAAGACAGGCATATCCGTCTTTAGATGTTTTAAGCTTGTCGGCTACGCCAATTCCAAGAACAATTTATTTGGCTCTTTCTTCTTTTAAAAATATAAGCTTAATACAAACTCCTCCTTCAGGCAGGCTAGCTGTAAAAACGTATGTTTTGCCATATAGTGCAAAAATAATTAAAAAAGCAATAAATTTTGAACTAAGAAGAAAAGGCCAAATTTATTATTTACATAACCGAGTGCAAACAATTGAAATGGCAAAAAAGGAAATTGAAGAACTTTGCCCTAAAGCTAAAATTGGAATTATCCACGGCAGAATGCCAGAAAAACAGCTTGTAAAAATAATGGACGACTTCCAAAAAGAGAAAACAAATGTTTTGGTGGCCACAACCATTATTGAAAACGGATTAGATTTGCCAAAAGTAAATACCATTATAATAGAAGACGCAACGCGCCTGGGGCTTTCGCAGGCGCATCAGATACGGGGAAGGGTTGGAAGGTCTCACAGAGAAAGTTTTGCATACTTTATGTTTAAGCCAAAGTCATTAACTTCTCTTGCCAAAGAACGATTGAAAGCGTTAGAAGACGCAAAAGAACTAGGGGCAGGATACAAAATTGCAATAAAAGATTTAGAGCTAAGGGGTGCTGGAAATATTTTAGGAAAAGAGCAATCGGGCGCCATAAATAAAATAGGCCTGAATTTATACAGCCAAATATTATCTGAAGCAATTGAAAAAATGAAAAGTTAGAATTCGCTGTGTTCGTGTTTTTTTATTTTACGGGGGTTTGTGCTATAGTTAAAAAAATAATTAAAAAAAATTTATGAATTTAGTAATAGTTGAAAGTCCCACAAAATCAAAGACAATAAGTCGCTTCCTCGGCAAAAATTATAAAGTTTTAGCTTCTTTTGGGCACATAAGAGACTTGCCCAAAAGAGAACTGGGAGTTGATATTGAAAAAAACTTTGAACCAAAATATGTCATTCCTCCAAATTCAAGAAAAACTATTTCAGAATTGAAAAAAGAAGCTGCAAAAGCAGAAAATACTATTTTAGCAACTGACGAAGACCGCGAAGGAGAATCAATTGCCTGGCATTTAGCCCAAGCCCTCGGGCTTGGGAATTTCCAAATCCGAAATCCGAAACCCGAAACAATCCGCCAGCCGGCGGACAAAATTCAAAATTCAAAACCCTACCAACGGATAGTATTTCATGAAATAACTAAAGAAGCAATTCAGGAAGCATTAAAAAATCCGAGAGACATTGATATGAATTTAGTTGATGCCCAGCAGGCAAGGCGCATTTTAGACAGAATTGTGGGATACAAGCTCTCTCCATTTTTGTGGAAAAAAATTTCAAAAGGCCTGTCTGCCGGAAGAGTGCAGTCTGTAGCTGTAAGATTAGTTGTTGAAAGAGAAAGAGAAATTGAAAAATTTGTGCCAATAGAATATTGGAACGTTGAAGCTCTGCTTAAAAAAGCAGACAAAGAATTTTCAACGTCTTTATCAAAAAAAGACGGGAAATCAATAGATAAGCTTGAAGTAAAAAATAAAACAGAAGCAGATAAAATTCTGTCAGATTTAAACGGCGCAGAGTATATTGTAGAAAATATAGAGAAAAAAGAAACTAAAAAATATCCCGCTCCCCCATTTACAACCAGCACTCTTCAACAAGTCTCATGGCAGAGATTCCGCTTTTCTGCAAAAATGACAATGTCTATTGCCCAGAAGCTTTATGAAGAAGGGCGCATCACCTACCACAGGACAGATTCTTTAAACCTATCTGAATCTTCTTTAACTTCTGCGAAAAAAATTATTTCCGAAAAATTCGGGAACAACCATTGGGCAGGACACTTTGTAAGATATAAAACAAAATCAAAATCAGCTCAAGAAGCGCACGAGGCCATAAGGCCCACAGATGCTGACAAAACTCCCAAATCCTTAAAAAACATAGACCAAAGGCAGTTAAAGCTGTATACTTTGATATGGCAGAGGTTTATTGCCAGCCAGATGGCCCCAGCAATATTTGACTCTGTGGCAGCCGACATAAAGGCTGGCAAATATACTTTTAGGGCAAGCGGCCAGACATTGAAATTCGATGGATTTTTAAAAGCATACCCAATAAAAATACAAGAAAAAGAATTGCCAAAGCTCGAAAGAAATGATCAGTTAGGGCTTGTAAAATTAGACCCTTTGCAGCACTTTACAGAACCGCCGGCAAGATACAATGACGCAAGCTTAATTAAAACTTTGGAAAAATATGGCATAGGAAGGCCGTCTACTTATGCCCCCACTTTAGCTACAATACAAACCAGAAATTATGTTGAAAAAAATGAGCAAAAAAGATTTGCGCCAACAGAAATCGGAACTGTTGTTAACGATGTTTTAGTGCAGAATTTTCCAGAAATTGTTGATATTGACTTTACAGCAAAAATGGAAAAGGAATTAGATGAGGTGGCCGGCGGCAAAGACTCTTGGCAAAAAACCTGCGGCGACTTTTGGAAGCCATTTTCAAAAAATCTTGAAGAAAAATATGAAAAGGTGCAAAAGGCAGACTTAATCCAAAAAACAGACAAAATCTGCCCAAAATGCGGGGCTCCGATAATTGAACGTTTTGGAAGGTTCGGAAAATTTTACGCCTGTTCAAAATTCCCAGAGTGCAAATACACGGAATCAATAGAAAATAAAAACAAAAATTTGGGAATAATCTGCCCCAAATGCAAAGAGGGAGAGCTTGTGATTAGAAAAACAAAAAGGGGTAAAATTTTTTACGGGTGCAACAGGTTCCCAAAATGCAATTTTGCTTTATGGGACAAGCCCGTAAATGAATTCTGCCAGAAGTGCGAATCTATTTTAATTGAAAAAGGCAAAAAAATTGTCTGCAGCAATAAAGAATGCGATTATGAAGAACAAAATACAAAAGCTAATAAGAAAAAGCTCTGACCCAGAGTTAATCGGAGGGGCTTTTGATTTTGCCAGAGAGGCTTACAAAAATAAAAAAATGCCAAATGGCGAAAATTATCTTTTTCATTCAGCAAGAGTGGCCGACAGGTTAGATAAAATGGGCCTCGACCCTATAACAATTGCTTTTGGCATATTGCACGATGCGGCTGACAACAAAAGTGACAATATAAGGGAGGCTGAAATAAAGGCAATTGAAAAAAAATTCGGCAAAGAAATAGGCCAGCTAATAGAAAAAATTTCGAGCCTTAGAAAAATCCGATATTCTTTGGAAATCGACATAAAAAGCAAAAAAAGATTTACAAAAGAAAAAACAGAAAACATAATAAGAATGTTTTTGGCTATTGCAGGAGACTTAAGGGTGGTGCTTGTAGAACTTATTTCAAGACTGGACGGATTAAATTTTTTAGAATATGTTCCAGAAGAAGAAAAAAAGCTACGTTGCACTGAAACTTTGCAAATTTTTGTTCCTCTTTCGCACAGGCTGGGGTTAAATGAAATAAGGAGGCAGCTTGAAGACATTTCGTTTTCTTATTTATTTCCCAAAAGATACGGCTGGCTGAAAAAAAACATAAAAGAAGAATATGAAGAACGAGAAAGATATTTAAAAAAGTTTATTTTGCAACTGAAAAAAATATTTAAAAAGGAAAAAATCAGTCCTGTAGAAATAAGTTATAGGGCAAAATCTTACTGGAGCACATATAAAAAACTGCATGCCCATGATATGGATTTTGACAAAATACATGACTTGCTGGCTTTAAGAATAATTACAAGAAATATAGAATCCTGCTATAAGATTTTAGGAATAATACACAAATATTTTAAACCCATATCTGAAGAAATAAATGACTATATAGCAAAGCCGAAACCAAATGGATATAGGTCTTTGCATACGACTATTTTTTCAAAAGAAGGAAAAATCACCGAAGTCCAGATAAAAACAGAACAGATGCACAAAGAAGCAGAATACGGCATCTGCGCGCACTGGGCATACAAAGAAAAAATTGACCTTGAAAAAGAAGGCGAAAATTTCAAGTGGATGAAAGACATGTCTGAATTCTGGAAAAATTTCAAAATTGATTTTTTTCCAGACAAAATTTTCGCTTTCACGCCAAAAGGAGACGTGATGGCTTTGCCCAAAGGCTCTACTGTGGTTGATTTTGCGTATGCTGTGCATTCAGAAATAGGAAACCATTGCGAACTGGCAAAAATTAAAGGAAAAATCGTGCCTTTAAGCCATGCTTTAGAAAACGGAGACGTTGTGGAAATCGCCACCAACAAAAATAAAAATCCGTCAAAAGACTGGTTGAGGTTTGTAAAAAGCAGCTTAGCCAAGTCCCATATTAAAAAGCTTACCGGCCAAACAGATTCCGGATTTAAATTCCCCATTCCGGGATTTATAAAAAGGAGCATTGCTGAAATCACAGAAAAGGTAAAAAAGAATAAAGAAGAAAAAGAACTAATTAAAAAACAAAAACCGCCCCAGATTTTTTTGGCAGGCCAGAAAGGCATGCTAATTCACGTTGCAAAGTGCTGCAATCCTCAGCCAGGAGACAAGGTAAAGGCATATTTGTCGCAAAAAAGGGCAGCTGTTTTGCACCGAGTTTCTTGTGAAAACTTCAAGAAAATACAGGAAAAATTCCCAGATAAGATAATCGACGCCTCCTGGAAATAATAACCGCTCACACACGTGTGAACGGTTGAAAGTTAGGAGAAAATATGGTAATTTGAACAAAAATGCCGCGGTGGCGGAACTAGGCAGACGCGATGGATTCAAAATCCATTGTTCGCAAGGACGTGTGGGTTCGATTCCCACCCGCGGCACCACGTAGGAAATTGCAAGCAAGTGGGGTTCGCCTCGCTTCGCTCGGCGACTAATTTGTATTGGATTTTCGGGGCAAAAACGAATTGGCGGTTTCGCATTTTGGGGGAAGAAAATTTTTTAATCATAGAGTCGAAAATTATTAACTAATAAAGATATGAATATGAACCAAAAAGGATTTGCAAACATTGCGTTGATTGTTTTGGTTGTTATTTTAGCTGGAGTAGCCGGATATTTTGCTTTGAATAATCGTTCGGCAACACCTCCTATTACTAATGAGCAACCTACGCCTACCCCGTCGCAACCAACAAAAAATAACGAACCTATACCAACCAAGCCAACACAGAATAATAATCCGCCAGTTACCAACGGAACGCCAACAAACTGGCAATTTGTTGATGCAAATTCCTTTACACTTTCTTTGCCACCAAGTTGGAAATTTAATAAATTACAAGGCATAGATTCTTATGTTGGTGAATTTGTTGGTGATGGTGCGAAACTCGGTTTTGATTATGGTTGGTATTCGAACTCGCTTGCAGAGGACAACGATCCGAAGCATATCGTTACCTACGAAACTATTGGTGGTTATAGAGCCAAAATAGTTGTTCCAAAAGTTGCAGGGAATGGAACAACGGGAGTTTATTTTGGCGATCTGGGAGGCGGGGTGCAAAAGACTAGATTTGAAATATCCGGTTACAATCTTACTGCTTCTCAACAGGAAACTGCCGTGAAGATATTTCGCACTCTTAAATTTAAGAAGTAGGGATTTCATATATCTTTAATGCCGCCAAAGAAAAACTTGAAATTGTCAGCGGTGCGGCTCCGCCGCCTTTCCGAATTTTCGCGGGGGGATTTTTTCGGAAAAATGCGTTCGGACTATCTTTAGAATACTGCACAAAAAAAATCCGCGATTTTGTCTTTGTCGCGGATTTTTATTTATGAGATGTGTTTTATAAAAGTCTTGTTTGAAAACTCAGTAATTCTATGCCTATTCGTTCTTTTGCTGATTGGAAATATTTTGTATTTTTTTCAAACCCTATGAATTTTCGTTCGTTTTTTATAGCAGCAATCGCAGTTGTTCCCGATCCCATACAGGGATCAAGAATCGTGTCTCCTTTATTTGTATAAGTTTTAACCAACCATTCAAATAATTCTATAGGCTTTTGCGTTGGGTGATATTTTCCTTCACCCTCTGCAGTTTTAAAATATTGAACTGAGCGCGGATATCGCATACCAGTTTCACTCTTTACATGAATAGCCTTTGTTTGAATACCATATGCTTCTGTATCGCGTATCGCCTTGCCTTTATCATACGGCTCACCATTCCTCATTTGAGGATTATAAAGACATTGGCCAGAATAAAAAACCACTATATCTTCATGCGCGCGCATTGGCTGTTTTTTTGCATTTAGGTAACCCGTTGCCTTTGATTTTTCCCAAACAAGCGTGTATTTAAAATCTTTATAATTTGTAGAAACCAAAACAGCGGTAAACGGCATTTGCGCCGTTGATATTGTAGGTACGTGGCCAATACCAATTCTTTTTGCCTGTCTCCAAAATTCTTCATAATCTATGACTTTATCCCATATATTTCTTTTATTTAATGTTCCATAAGGAAAATCAGTTATTATAGCATTTATGGTTTTATTTCCAATATTTCCTAAACCTAATTCGCCGAACATATCAGTGTTCACGATGATCACACTAGGTTTTTCTACGGGAAGGATAATAACGTTATTTAATTTTTGCAAAATCTCTATCATAAACTAATTATAACAAATAATTTACGATAAAAACAGAGATGTCAAAACTGATGATACCCAACAAGAAAAGACTTTAATTCGTCACGAAATCGCATAAGTTCTGACTTTTTAGGATTGTTATTTACATCTTTTCGCTTCCCGTCACGAGCAATAAAAACTTTGTCAATTCTATATTTCAAATCAGAGTTATTAAATAGATAAGCCCAATTATCAGTCAATTCTAGTACTTCGGCAAAAATCCAAAACTTTATATTTGGAAATTTAAGAATTGAATTACTAACTATATCTTTAATTACTCGAGACTCGCCTATTAATTCTTTCATCCTAATCATATCTATATATTCTTTACATTCAATAATTAAGATGGGCTCATTGGTTTTTTTATCAAAAATAACACAATCTCCGCCTATTGTTAAATCTATCATTTTTCCAGCGACACTTATACTTCTAGATTTTATTCCCGTGTGATTATTCGCAGTTATCTTTTGACAATAAAAATTCTGTTTCAAATTATTTTCGCTGATAATATAATTTATAATCGTTTCAACAAAATACTCGTCTTTAAACCCGATAACTGATGCTTTTTGTCTTTCAGTAAGTCGCCTCATCGGAGGTAAATTATAAAAATAAGAATTACTTGTTTTAGAGAAAATATTTATTGTTTCATCTGAATTTTTCCCTTTTATTAGCGGGGCAATTTTTTTATCAAAAATATTTTTTGCATTCTTCATAAAATTTTTATTAAAAATTAAAATTTACAAACTATATTCATCTAGGGAGTCTGGTATTATTATCTTTAACTTATTGCTTTTAATTTTATCTCTAATTTTAGGCAAATCATTTTTTCTGAAATCTCTGTTGATATGAGTTAAAGCCAAGCACTTTACATTATTATTTTCGGCAAATTTAATGGCAGAGACAATCGAAGAATGGCCTATAATTTCTCTGTCATATAGATATGTTTCTGAAATCAGCAAATCAGCATTCTTATAAAAATCAGTGTCAGGCAAGGGCGAACCATCTCCTGTATATATTAAAATATTTTTACCGTCGCTTATTTTTACAGCCAAATTTTCTCCGGAATGCACGGTCTTTTCAAATGATAATTTCAAATCTTGAAATTCAATATCTTTGCCCTCCTCAACTTCAATTATTTTTACTTCAAATTTAAACTTTTCTTTAAAACCCAAATAAGCCAAATCCATTAATTTTTCAAATTGCTCCTTAAAACCATTTCTCGAGATAACCGTAAAAGGCCTTGTTCTGCCTTTATCCTCGCCTGCCCACATCTTAAGCAAAAGCCCTGGCAATCCAAAATAATGGTCTGCGTGCTGGTGGCTTATATAAACTGCGTCCAAAAAATTAGGGTCATTATTAAATTTCCATAATTGCCATGGAACAGTAAAACCGCAGTCTAACAGCAGGTTTGTTTTTTCAGATATGACTAAACTTGAATTATTGGGCAAATTTTCATCAAATGCCTCGCCCACCCCTAAAAATATTATTTTCATTTTTTTGGAAATAAGTATTTGAATACTTACATAAAAATTAAGACTAAAACTCCTAATATAAAACAATATGGAGCAAAATAATGGAGCTTGCCTCTAATTAAAACCTTCTCAATAATTTTTAAAGATAAAAACCCAAAAACAGCTGAAAATAAAAATCCCGTTAAATTGGTGAGCACGCCTCCGTTAAAAAGATTAAAATTCTGTTCTGTAAATTGCAAAAGAAAAGCGCCGAAGATTACTGGTATAGACATTAAAAAAGAAAATTTAAAAGCATCATCCCTTTTTAAACTTCTAAAAATGCTGGCTGATATTGTGCTCCCTGACCTTGATATTCCAGGCAGAATTGCAAATGCTTGGAACACTCCAATAAACAAAGAGTCAAACCAGCTGATATTTTTTATGTCTTTTTTTTCGTTTTTAAAAAACTTTGTGGCAAAAAGTATAAGAGAGGTAATAACAAATGATATTCCTATAAGATAAACAGAAGAAAATATGCCCTCCATTTTATCTTTTAATAATAATCCTGCTATTACTGCCGGCAAACTTGCGATTATTATTAATAATATAAGTTTTAAAGTTTGCTTTTCTTTTAAGGTTTTAAAAATATAAATAATTTCTTTTCTTAAATAAAAAACAACTGCCAAAAGCGTGCCTAAGTGCGCTATTGTGTCAAAAAATATGGGCGGGGTTTGAAAAGAAAAAAAATGCTGGAATAATGCTAAGTGCCCAGAACTTGAAACCGGCAAAAATTCTGTTAATCCCTGAACAGCTCCCAAGAAAACAGATTGGATTAAAGTCATAATTTTAAATTAAAAAATACATTAAGATTGAAGAGAGGCCTCCAACAACGGCTCCAGCTAAAATATCGCTGGGCCAATGCGCTCCGCAAAATATTCTTGCAAGACCGTTTAAAACAAAAATCGCAATAAATATCCATGCTAAAATCGGATTAAAAAACAGCAAAGCAAAGGACATGCCAAAAAAGAACGATGCATGTCCCGAAGGAAAAGAGGGATGTTTTGGAACGGGTATAATAACTTTAGCCTCCTCTAAACAAACCGGCCTTTTTCTTTTATAAAAAAAATAAATCGGCTCGTTAACAATAAATCTGGAAAACAATCCAATGGTCAGGGGATAAAAAATAATTTCTAAGTTCTGGCTTAAAAAGGAAAAACCAGCCAAAAAAATAATTAAAAAATAAGGAATAAATCTTGCAAAAAAAATCCCGGCTATATCCAGCCATTTATATTTTCTTGCAAAACCATTTATTAAATTAAATAAATATAAATCTATATTCATTTATTTTGGCAGAGGGAATTTTTTACAAAATTTCTTTATTTCTTCTCTAACTTTTTTTACTGATTTGGGATTGCTTATAACTTCATTTATCCAGCCGGCTATTTTTTTCATTTCTTTTTCTTTCATTCCTCTTGTAGTAATTGCCGGAGTTCCCATTCTGATTCCCGATGGCTTAAACGGCGGAGCGGGATCGTAGGGAATGCTGTTTTTATTTATTGTAATGCCGGCTGCCTCCAGCAAATCCTGCGCTTCAGGCCCTGCGATATTTTTATTTCTCAAATCAATTAAAATCAAATGGTTGTCTGTGCCTCCTGAAACCAAATTAAATCCATACTTTTTTAATTCTTCTGCCAAAGCTTTGGCATTTTTTACAACCTGATGGGCATATTTTTTAAAAGCAGGAGTTGAAGCCTCTTTTAAGCAAACAGCAATTCCGGCTATCTGATGCATATGAGGGCCCCCTTGAAACCCTGGAAAAATCGCCTTGTCAATTTTTTTAGCTAAATCCGGGTCTTTGTTTAAACCTTTCTGGGTTACCATTATCATTCCTCCCCTTGGACCTCGCAAGGTTTTATGGGTTGTTGTTGAAATAATATGCACATAAGGCACAGGGCTTGGATGTGCCCCACCTGCAACTAAACCTGCAATATGGGCAATATCAGCTACAAGATAAGCGCCCGCAGAGTCTGCAATCTCTCCTAATTTTTTCCAGTCAAAAATTCTTGGGTAAGCTGTAGCTCCCACAAAAATTAATTTTGGCTTATTTTCTTTTGCCAGTTTTTCTATTTCTTCATAATTTAAAAGACCTGTTTTTTCATAAACCCCGTATTGCACTGAATTAAAAAATTTGGCAGAAAAATTAACTTTCCAGCCATGAGTAAGGTGGCCCCCCATTGGCAAAGCCATTCCCATTATCGTGTCTTTCGGTTCGCAAACAGCCATATAAACAGCTGCATTAGCCGGCGAACCAGAATATGGCTGAACATTGGCATGCGGAACTTTAAATAATTTTTTTGCCCTGTCCCGGCATAAGTCCTCCAAAATATCATAATATTTTAATCCTGCGTAATACCTTTTTCCAGGATACCCTTCTGCATATTTGTCAGTTAAAATTGAACCCAACGCCTCACGGACAGCAACAGAAGAATGGTTTTCAGAAGGAATCATTTCCAAAGATGTTTTTTGCCTCTCTGTTTCCAATTCAATTAACTTTGCGATCTGCGCATCTTGCTTTTTGAGTTTTGGCATATTATTTTCTTAAAAGTATAATTTTGTTCTTTGTTAAATCTATTATGGACGAAGGCTTTCTTTTTGGCAAATTACCTGCATCAATTATTAAATCAACTTTATCGCCAAACTGATTTATAATTTCTTTTATATTATTCAAAGCCGGCTGACCTGAAATATTAACTGATGTCTGGGTCAACGGCTTATTTATTTTTTTTAACAAATCATTCAAAAATTTATATTTTGGGATTCTCAAAGCAATTGTGCCTTTGTTTTTCTTTTTCAGAACAAAGGTTGTCTTTCCCGGCCAATGCTTTTCCAGTATCTTTTCTTGTTTATTATCTATAAAAGCAATGTTTTTTGCCATTTCTATATCCTTAACAAAAACAGGCAAAGGTTTTGACCTTGGCCGTTTTTTTATTTTGTATATTTTTGCAACAGCTTTTTTGTTTTGAGTGTCTGCTAAAAATCCGTAAACCGTGTCTGTGGGGCAAATAATAACCCCGCCGTTTTTCAAAATATCCGCTACTTCATTTAATGTTTTCTTCGACGGCTTTATTAATTTCATTTTCTAAAAATTTAGATAATTTTTCTATATCTTCCGGCCTGCCAAAATCCATCCAAAAATCATTCAATTTTTTTACTTTTACTTTTTTCTCTTTTGCCAGCAAAGAAATAGCATCTGTGATTTCATACTCCCCTCGGGACGATTTTTCAATTTGAAAAATTTTATCAAAAATTTCCGGCGTAAATTTATACAAGCTGGTATTAATTAAATTTCCTACAAACTCTTTTGGTTTTTCAACAATTTTATCCAAAAAATCTTCTCCGTCTTCTATCAAAACTCCAAATTTTTCCGGATGCCCATTTGCAATGCCCGCAACATAATTAAAATTATCATCAATATTCATTAATTTTAAGTCCTCCATTGTATAAAAATTATCTCCGCATAAGGAAATAAAATTTTCATTTTTAATTAAATTTTTTACGCATTTTATGGGACAGGCAGTGCCGTATTCTTTTTCTTTAGAACCCAAAATGTCAAACTGATTTACAATTTTAATATCAAAATCCAAATCGTCAAACCTATGATTTTCTAGCGTAGCGATATATTTTTTCAAAAACTCCTTAATCATATCTTCACGATATCCTGCAACCAAAATTATTTCTGCATATCCGGCTCTCAATATATTATCTAAAAGATATGCCAAAAAAGGCCGTTTTTCGACCTCTATTAAATGTTTAGATTTGTCTTTTGACAAATCTAACATTCTTGTTCCCTGCCCTGCGGCGGAAATTACAACTTTAGTTATCCCCATAAGCTAAATTAAATGCTTTAATATTCAACTCGCGATATTTTTCAGGAACTATATTTTCTATTGCTTTTAAAATTGATTCTTTTTTTATCGGGATTAAATTTTTACCAACAGCATATCCTAAAAGATAAATCGCGCCTACAACTTCATTTTGCAATTTTGCTTTGCAGATATCAGAGGCTTCAATAATGTGCATTTTTTTTGTAAAAGATTCATTAAGTTTTTTTACAATCTCTTTCTGCGGCAACCCTCCTAAAACTGGAAAAATGTATTTATTCACCAAAACAGCCGTATCTTTATTTGCAAAATTTAACACCCTTAAACCTTCCAACAATTCTAAACCAATTATTAAATCCGCCCGGCCATCTTGAACCAGCGGCGAATAAACTTTTTTGCCTAATCTTACATGCGCTAAAACGCTTCCGCCTCTTTGCGAAAGTCCGTGCAATTCAGATGACTTTACATCATAGCCATCAATAAAGACGGCCTCATCTATTAAAGAAAGCATCGTAATAACGCCCTGTCCGCCAACGCCTGAAATGATAATGTTAAAAGTTTTATCTTGCATATTATTTAATCGGGTGAAATTATTTGACTGGGTGAATTTTGTCTTTTTTCTAATAATTTACAAATTCTTTTGCATATAATTAATGAAACCTCGTCTTTATCCAAAAATTCTTTTATCGTATCTTCAAATTCTTTAGTATTTACAGGGTCTAAAACTTTTATATGCTTTACTCCGCAAGCTTTAGCTATTTCCTCTATTTTTAATTCCTCTGTGTTTTCATCCATACCAGTTTTTCCCATGCCGGGATTTTGCTGATGGCCGGTCATTGCGGTAATTCTGTTGTCTAAAATAACAACCAACGGATTTGATTTATTATAAACAGCATTGATTAAAGCAGGTATGCCTGCGTGAAAAAATGTTCCGTCTCCCATTAAAGAAATCACTTTGGGGCCATCAGGACTGACTGACTTTTTGACTCCGTGCGATATGCCCAAGGAAGCTCCCATAGAAAACAAATAATCGTGCATACTGTGGGGAGCAAGTCCGGCTATCATATTGCATCCTATGTCTCCGCCAAAAATTGCGCCTTCCGGAGCAATTCTTTTTATAACGGGAAATATATGCCAATAAGGGCATCCTTCGCATAGCCGCGCGGTTCGGCGCGGAATTTTTAATTCCTGCCTTGAGGCAGGCAGGTTAAATTTTGAATTTTCAATTTTTAATTTTAAAATTTCTGACAGAGCCAAAATAACTTCTTCTGTGTTTAATTCGCCTGTTTTCGGCAATAAATCTTTGCCGAATATCTGTAAATTTAAACCGTTGTCTTTGGCAATAATTTTTATTTCTTTTTCCAAATAACCTTCCAGTTCTTCAACAACCAAAACTTTTTTTAATTTTTTAATAAAGCTTGCAATGGTCTTATCCGCCAAAGGATAAAACAAATTAATTTTTAAAATTGGAATATCTAAATCTAATTCTTTTAAAGCCTCCAAAGTATGTAAATAAGCCACCCCGGAAGCCGCAATCCCGAATTTTTCAGAGCCCGGGTTTTTGCTGATTTTGTTAATTTTTGATATTTGGGCATATGCCTTTATCTTTTCCAATTTTTCTAAAAGCTCTTTTTTCATTTCTAAAACCCTCGGCGGCATTGTTGAAAACTGATGGGGATTTTTGATGAATTCTCCTATTTTCTGCGGTTTGCTGTTAGTTTTATTAAACTCAACCGGCATTTTCTGGTGGGAAACACGGGTGGTTGTCATTAAAATAACAGGTATATTAAATTTCTCTGAAATTTCAAATCCTAATTTTGTAAAATCCCTGCATTCTTGCGGGTCTGAGGGCTCCAAAACCGGAATATGCGACAGATAAGCATAGCCCCTTGAATCCTGTTCTGATTGCGCTGAACTCCAGCACGAGGGGTCGTCAGCCACAACAATAACCATTGGGGCTTTAGTTCCTGTATAAGCTAAGGGCAACAATGAATCCGAACAAACATTTATGCCAAAACTTTTCATATTCACTAATGATTTTAATCCTGAAAAACTGGCGCCTATTGCGGCTTCCAAAGCAACTTTTTCATTCGTTGACCACTCGGCATAAACCCCGTTCTCTTTGGCGATTTTTAAGAATTCATCTCCAATTTCAGCTGAGGGGCATCCGGGATAACCGGACACAAAATCCACGCCTGCCTCCAAAGCTCCTTGTACAATTGCTTCATTTCCTAATAAAATCTTTTTCATAAATTTATTCTTATAATACCTTATTTTGATAATTATTTAAAGGGGTAATCACCCAAAATTTTATTTTTTATTCTACAACAATTTTTTATGCAAAACAAAAGCCCTTTGCAAATCGTTGAAACGAAATACAAAGGGCTGAAAGTCCGAGGGCAAGAGCAAAAGCTCAAAGTCCAAAGGACTAATTGACACTTACGAGGGCGACTGACGAGCCGTCGGAACCTCAGAGATCGCCGAGCCAGTCGTAGCTCCAGTCCCACCCCATACCACGGAAAGAGAGGTACAACACGCACCGGCCGCCGACCGGGCTCCGCAACGTCAGACCAAAAAAGTAGATGACGTTGCCGATTTTCTTGGCGCGACGTAACTTTTCGAGGATGCTCTCCTCGGGCTTGCCGTCGGCCTTGCATTTCTGCCAGTCCTTCCACAAGGATAGAAAGGCACGGCCCCCAAGCTGCTGATTCTTGCCAACTCTGGCGAGATGCATTTTCTCCTCGCCGTGGATACTGGTTTTGCCTTGCTGTAGGTGCGTCTCAAGGACGATTTGCTCAAAGTCCATCACATCAGGTTCGGGAACGCAATCCTCGTCGCCTTTCAAGCCGTTGCCGTCAGCAGGGCCCTTCCAGACCGTCCAACCCGCACCGATGAACAACTCGGTAGGGTTGAAGACCTTGGGCAATGCCAATTTGAGGCAATGCCGAACAATGGTGGCCAATCCCTTGCTCACCAAGAGAACCTGCTCGGCGAGGTTGCCTTCAGACAGTTTCTTGATGTCGGCGTTGGTCCAACCCGCACGCCGAAAGGCCATCTTGAGTTCGTTTGCTTGTCCGACATCGAGCATCAGCTCATTGTCCATGATAAATCTCCTTGTCTTTGCGACTTTGTTTTTTTCAAACAGCGTCGCTGGGTTTAGATCGACTGCCAACATAGCAGTTATAGCCAGAAAACACCGAAATATCAGTATCTTTTGGCTACAACTGCCGTTCGTAAGTAAATTTCAATATAAATGTGCTAATTTGACTATATATTAAGTATAGCATATTTAAACGACCTTGTCAATAGCTACAAAATTTACCAGCTTATTCGGCACAAAAATTATTTTTTGGACTTCTTTGCCTTTCAATAATTGTTTTATTTTTTCTGATTTTAAAACTATCTTTTCTGCTTCTTTCTGCGATATATTGGCATCAACTTCTATTTTATCTCTTACTTTACCATTTATTTGCGCTATAAGTAAAACTTTTTCTTCTTTAATTAATTTTGCATTATATTCAGGCCATTTCTGCTGGCAGCATAATCCTTTAAATCCGGCATCTGCCCATAATTCTTCTGATAAATGCGGGGCAAAAGGCGACAAAATTTTTAAAAAGTCTGCCAGATCCTGAATTTCTATGCCGTCTTTTGACAACTGTCCCGACTTTGTCGAGGATCCACGACCCCGATTTATCGTGGGTCGGGACCACGCATTTACAAATTCCATCAATGAGCTCACGGCTGTATTAAATTTCATCAGCTCTATGTCTTCTGAAACTTTTTTTATTGTTTTATGAAGATTTTTTTTCAGCTGTTCGTCAGTTTTTTCAGACAATCCCTTTTTTACAAATAAATTATAAATTTTTTCTAAAAATCTTCTGCTGCCTATAACTCCTTTTGTGTCCCAGGGAATCATCTGGTCAAACGGCCCCATAAACATTTCATAAATTCTCAAAGTGTCAGCTCCATATTGTTTTACAACTGAATCCGGATTTATAACATTTCCCTTTGACTTTGACATTTTAATACTGCCCTCTCCTAATACCATTCCATGAGAAGTTCTTTTTTTATAGGGCTCTGGCCCAATTTGCTGGGGAACTGCTTTAATATCCCATAAAAATTTAAAAATAAATCTAGAATATAATAAATGTAAAGTCGTGTGCTCCATTCCGCCGTTATACCAGTCAACAGGCATCCAGCGCTTTAATAGTTTGTCGTCTGCAAGTTTTTTATTATTTTTTGGGTCGCAATACCTCAAATAATACCAATTAGACCCTGCCCAGTTTGGCATTGTGTCGGTTTCTCTTTTTGCCGGGCCTTTGCATTTGGGGCATTTTACATTCACCCAGTTTTTAACAGAAGCCAAAGGCGACTCTCCTGTTTTTGTTGGCTTATATTTTTTTATTTTTGGCAGTTCTACAGGCAACTTTTTTTCTGAAACCGCCTGCCAGCCATGCCCGCCGGGCAGGCTGGCGCATTTTTCGCAATATATCAAGGGTATGGGCTCTCCCCAATAATGCTGCCTTGAAAAAACCCAGTCGCGAAGCTTGTAATTTATATTAGGAGAAGCTGAACCTTTTCCATTCAACCAGGCTGTAATTAACGGTCTTGCAGTTGTAGAAGTCATGCCATCAAACTGCATTGAATTATATAATATGCCCTCGCCCTCATAGCACTCTTCTAAATTTTTAATTTTTTGCGCTATTGATTTGTCATTCGGCTCAATGGATGTGCGCAAAGGTATTCCATATTTTTTAGCCATTTTAAAATCTCTTTTATCATGGGCATCGGCAAAAACAGCTCCTGCGCCGTAATGCTCTAAAACAAAATCAGCTGTCCAAATAGGCATCTCTTCTCCTGTGGCAGGATTTTTGGCTATAATTCCTTTCAGCTGAACACCAGTAACATCTCTTTCTTCGTTTGCGCGGTCAGCTTCTGAAATATTTTTTGATTTTTGCCTATATTCTAAAACTTCTTCTATGTTTTCAATTTTATTTTTATGCTTGTCTATAAAACTGTGCCCCGGAGACAATATCAAAAAAGTGCCGGAAAATATTGTATCAATTCTTGTTGTAAAAACATCGATTGTGTCTTCAACTCCTTCTATTTTGAAATTAATCTGGACTCCATGGCTTTCGCCTATCCAATCTTTTTGCTGAGTTTTTATTCTCTCCAAAAAATTAACATCATCTAAATCTTTAATTAATCTGTCTGCATATTTTGTAATTTTTATCATCCATTGCTCTTTTTCCTTTTTTTCAACTTTAGCCCCGCATCTCTCGCACTTGCCGTTTACAACTTCTTCGTTAGCTAAACCAATTTTGCAGGAAGGACACCAGTTTATATCAATCTTTGCCTTGTATGCCAATCCTTTTTTAAAAAGCTGGATAAATATCCATTGAGTCCACTTATAATATTTGGGGTCTGTTGTGTTTACTTCTCTTGCCCAGTCAAAAGACAGCCCCAAACTCTTCATTTGGCGCCTGAAGTTATCTGTATTCTTTTTGGTAACAATAGAAGGATGAACCCCTTTTTTTATTGCATAATTTTCTGTAGGCAAACCAAAAGCATCCCACCCAATGGGAAACAAAACATTGTAATCTTGCATTCTTTTCTTTCTGGCTATTGTATCTAACGCGACATAGGGCCTGCAATGTCCCACATGAAGCCCGTCGCCCGAAGGATATGGAAATTCAAGCAAAAGGTAAAACTTTTTCTTTTTAGAGCGGTTTTTGGCTGAAAACGCATCAGAATCATACCACTTCTTCTGCCACTTACTTTCTATTTTCTTTGGATTATACTTTGCCATAATTATTCTTATAATATCATAAAAATGTAAAAAAAGAAGCCCTGTTTTGCAATTGCAAAACAGGGCTTTACGCCAAGGGTTCAAGGAGCCAAGATTCAACGAAGAACCAAGTTTCCAAGTGTCCAAGGAACGAAGATTACTTGCGAGAACCCACGAGCCGAACGTTGGAGCTGAAACCGCCGCCAAGCCAGCCGTAGCGCAGACACCAACGCTTACCAACCCAGTCGAGGCAAAACACACAGCGGCGCCCCGCCAGACTTCGGAAAACACTAAATAGTGTTTCCGCCATTCTATAGGAATCCTTTCCTGATTCCGAAGCATTGCCTCGGCATGGCGCAAACCAGTAAGAGCGTCTTGCTCCTTGGCGCGCCTGACCATTTCTTCGCCGTTAACGAAGTTCTCACCTTCTCGTAGAAACTCGTGCAAGGTCGGTTTAAACTCTTCTTCGGCTTCCACCAGCTCCACACAAGTCCAGCCGGTCATATCGCGGTCAATTTTGGCTACCAGCCGGAACACGAGGTCGGTCACGACCTTTGCGACCCCAGTCAGAACCAGCATTAGCTGGTCCAGCGCTCCATTGGAGTTTTGACCAAGGGCAGTGACGTGGGCGGACGTATAGCCGGCCATTTCAAGAGATTCCATCAACTGATGCGTCTGACCCTCTGAATAGGAAGACATGTCTTCCTTCCTTTCTGGCACATGTGCCAATCAAGATTAACTGTGCTTACTGCCTACGTAGCAGTTATAGCCAGAAAACACCGAAATATCAGTATCTTTTGGCTATAACTGCCTCCGGCCAGCTGACGGATCGCAAGTAAATTTCAATATAAATGTGCTAACTCTCTATATTTTAAGTATAGCATATTTAAGCAACCTTGTCAACTACCTCGTAATGGTTCAATAGCTTGGACGCAGTCTATGGTATATATTATGTATATGTCATACACTAAGAATCCTTCTCTGCCTAAGGTTAGAATGAAGGCAGTAAATCTTGTTTATCAAGGTTGGAACGTAA